>Ga0208242_100401_pt1 | contig 31457 bp, 29 predicted proteins | sample SubbioAug_CSW13A_FD_184825 | JGI IMG/M metagenome (GOLD analysis project Ga0208242, IMG submission 184825) | Serpentinite rock and fluid subsurface biosphere microbial communities from McLaughlin Reserve, California, USA - CR12Aug_CSW13A (SPAdes) | ecosystem: Environmental > Terrestrial > Deep...
TGGAGCGGCCTGGGGCATTGCGCTGTGCGGCCCGGCAGGCATAGGCAAGAGCGCGCTGTGCCGCGAGGCCGCGCAACAGGCGCGCAGCCACGGCTGGTCGGCCGTGCGCGTGGATGCGTCGCCCGCCGGGCAGACCTACGGGCTGGTGTCGGCGCTGGCGCAGCGCCTGATACTGGACGAGCGCCAGCGGCTGGACCGTGTCGGCGCCGCCGCCCGCGCGGTGCTGGCACAGCTCACCCCCCTGGCCGGGCCTGCCCAGCCGCTGCCCGGGCCGCTGGGGCGTCACCAGGTGGTCGGAGCCATCCGGCGTTTGCTGATGGCGGCAGCCGACAGCGCCCCCTTGCTGCTCCTCGCAGAAGACGTTCATCTCGCCGATAACGCCGATGTCGATGTGCTGATGCAGCTTGCCGTGGCGGGGCCGCCGCTCTGCCTGCTGATGACCTTGCGCCCGCCGCCAGAGGGCTCGGCGCTGGCGCGTGGCATAGGGCGGCTGCAACGCGCTGGTGCGCTGCAACGGTTGGATGTTCAACCGCTGGGCGCCGAAGAGTCGCGCCGCCTGGTGGAGCGCTCGCTGCCTGCCCCGGTGGCAGACGAGGTGCTCGGGCACATTGTGGCGGCGGCGCAGGGCAACCCGTTTGCCGCCATCGAGCTGGCGCGCTGTGCGGCGGCCAGCGCTGGCGGGTCCATGCCCGCCAGCACGGCCGAAGCCATTGCCCAGCGCCTGTGCGACGTCGACGCGGCGGCGCAGGCGTTTCTTGGCTGGCTGGCGGTTTGCGGAGACAGCGTGGAGCCCGCCACCCTGGAGCCTCTGGCCGCTCTGGCGCAAGCGCCTGCCTTCGCCGCCATTGATGCCGCGCTGGCGGCGGGCGTGCTGGTCGTGGCAGAGGGGCGTTACCGCTTTCGACACGAACTGGTCCGGCAGGCCCTCATCGGGCAGATCCCTCCGCATCAGCGCCTCAAGATGCACCGGGCGCTGGCGGCACTGTTGAGCGATCTGGGCGCCGCGCCGAGCACCGTCGCCCAGCACTGGCTGGCGGGTGGCCAGCCCCGCGAGGCCGCGCCCTGGCTGCTGGCGGGCGCGCGCGAGGCCATGCGCCTGGCCGCCTTTGCCGATGCCCTGCATCTGCTGGCGCCGGTGCTGGAGCGTGAGCCACAACACCCGGGAGCCCTGCGCCTGCGCGCCGAGGCGCTGGACGCCCAGGGCGACCCTGCGGCCTTGTTTGCCTACCGGCTGGCGGCGTCCGTGGCCGACACGCCCGACAGCCACGACCTGCGGGCCAAGGCCGCGTTGGCCCAGGTCAAGCTTGGCGACCCCAAGGGCGCGTTGCTGGCGCTGGAGGGGGTGAAGCCCGTATCGGTGGAAGGGCGTTTGTGCGAAGCCTTGGCCTGGAGCGGTGCGGCCGCCCTGGGGGTGGCAGACCCCGCCGTGGGCACTGCCAAGTCGGCCGTGGCGCGCAGGCTGGCGCTGGAAACCGGGGATACCACGTCGCTGGTGATTGCCTCGTGGGCGCAGGCCGCCGCCGCGCATGCACGGGGCGAACTGCACCGCAGCGTCTGGGCCGACCTGCACGAGACCAGCCATGTGCCCCACCTCGCCTTGCGGGTGTTCGACGGGCACCTCTGTATCACTCAGCGTTTTCTGTATGGCGCGCGGCCCTATGCCGAGGTCATTGCCTTCGCCGATGCCATTGCCACCGAAGCGCAGCGGCTGGGCGCCGCGCGCGGGCACGCGTTTGGCACCACCTTGCGCGGTGAGGCTGAATTGTTGTCCGGAGACCTCGCCTCGGCCAAAGAGCACTTGCGTGAAGGGGCGCGTTTGCATCGCGCCATCAGCGGGCCCGTGGGCGAGGCCCTGTCGTTGCAGCGCCTGGCAGAACTGGCGCTGCACGCGGGCCGGCGCGAGGAAGCGCGTGCCCTCATCGACGACGCGCTCGACATTGCCCGCCAGACCGACATTGGCTTCCACCTGCTGGACCGCATCTACGGCACGCGCATCAACCTCCATGCCGACGACCCCGCCGCCGCCTTGCACGTGATGGAGGACGCCAGCGAGTCGGTGCGCGGCCCGCTGGAAACGTGCCCGGGTTGCCGCATCACCTTCGCCGTGCCTGCCGCCATCGCGGCTGCCCGGGCGGGCGAAGTGGTGCTGGCGCAAAAGCACGAGGCGCAGTGCGCCTACCTGGCCGATGTGGTAATGCGCCTGCCCGCCTGGCATGCTGCCCACCAAGAGGTGCTGGGCCACATCGAAGCGGCACGGGAGGCGGGCAGCCCTGCGGCCTTGCGCCGCTTCCAGGCGGCGGCGCAAGGCTTCCGGCAGGCGGGCCAGCCGCTGGATGCGGCTCGCTGTGAACGGCTCAGCGGGTGAGCAGGCTCCCCAGGTCAAACGCGCTGTCGGCGGCTTGTTCTGCTGTGGGGGATACGCCAGCGTCCAGCAGCTTGCGCGCCTGCAGGTGGTCCTTGGCGGCGTTCACACTGTCCACGGCCAGCAGTTTGTCGCCCTGGAAGTGGTAGATGCTGAAGCTGCCGCTGGCCAGTTCCCCACGCACCGTCCACCGGTCCGCGCCGCCGGAGAGGCCCGCCATCTGCAGCTTCTTGTCGTACTGGTCGCTCCAGAACCAAGGCGTGGCGGTGAAGGGTCGCTCCTGCCCCAGCACGGCGGCGGCCACGCTCTTGCCCTGTTCGGTGGCGTTCTGTACCGACTCCAGCCGCAGCAGCGTGCCATCCGCCAAGCGGCGGGCGGTGCAGTCGCCAGCGGCAAAGATGTGCGCGTCGCTGGTGCGGCCGCAGGCGTCCACCACAATGCCGCGTTCGCACGCCAGCCCGGCGGCCTGCGCCAGCCCGTCGTTGGCCTGCACGCCTATGCCCACCACCACCAGCCCGGCAGGCACCAATGTGCCATCGGCCAGGCGCACACCAGCCACATCGCCACTGGCGGCTGTTTCAATGGCGGCAATGCGTGCGTCCAGCACCAGTTGCACGCCATGGCTGCGGTGCAGCTCGGCGTACCAGTCCGACAGCATGGGTGCCAGCACGCGGCCCAGCAGGCGCGGTGCGGCTTCCAGCACGGTCACGGGCAGCCCTTTCTTGCGGGCGGTCGCGGCCACTTCCAGGCCAATGAAGCCGCCACCGACCACCACCACCGGCTGCTGTGCCGCCAGGCAAGCGGCCATGCGCTCGGCAATGGCCGAGGCATCGTCCTTGCCGCGCAGGGCCAGCACGCCGGGCGCATCGCCCCCGGGCAGGGGCAGCGTGCGCGGGGTGGCGCCGGTGGCCAGCACCAGGGCGCCGTAGGGCAGTTTGCCGCCATCGGCCAGGTGCAACTGGCGTGCGGCACGGTCAATGGCCGCCGCACGCACGCCGGTGCGCAGGTCTATGCCCTTTCGGGCCAGCATCTCGGGCGCGCGCATCACCAGCTGGGCGGCGTCCATCTCGCCCGCCAGCCAGGCTTTGGACAAAGGCGGGCGGTGGTAGGGGCCGTGCGGCTCATCGCCCAGCAGGGTGATGGGGCCGGTGTAGCCGCCGCTGCGCAGGGCCTCGGCGGTTTGTACACCCGCCTGGCCGGCGCCCACGATCACCACGCTCTCTGGGGTGGGGGTGTCTGCGCTGACGTCGGAGTTCATGGCCGCGTCACTCCTGCGTTTCGGGCAGTTGCAGCATCAGCCCTTCCAGCCGCGGCGACGCCTTGATCTGGCAGGCCAGGCGGCTGTTGGGGCGGCGCTCGGCCGCCACGTTGGCCAGCATGTCCAGCTCGCTTTCCGAAGGCGGGGGCAGGTCGCCCAGGCGGGCTTCGTCCACGTAGCAGTGGCAGGTGGCGCAGGCGCAGGAGCCGCCGCATTCACCCAGAATGCCCTCGACGCCGTTGGCAATGGCGCCCTGCATGAGGTTCCAGCCGTCGGGCACCTGCCAGGAAATGCTGGTGGACCATGCCTGCACGCTGCCGCTCAAGCTGTTCTGGCCGAACGACGCCGTGGCGCCTGTGCAGATCGTGCCCATCGACATCAACACCGTGCAGTTCCCGCTGCCCACCGCCAAGCGCGTGTACAAGCTGGGCAAGGCGGTGGGCGAAGCCATCCGGTCGTGGGACAGCGACAAGCGCGTGGCGGTGATGGCCACGGGCGGCCTGAGCCACCAGCTCGAAGGCGAGCGCGCAGGCTTCATCAACAAGGCATTCGACCAGCAATTCCTGGAAAGCATGGTATCTAACCCCGAATGGGCCACCCAGTTCAGCGACCTGGAGCTGGTGGAAAAAGCCGGCACCCAGGGCGTGGAACTGCTGATGTGGCTGGCCATGCGCGCGGCGCTCACCACGGCGGGCGCGGGCGTGCGCAAGGTGCACAGCAACTACCACATCCCCATCTCCAACACCGCCACGGGCGTGTTGGCGCTGGAGACCCTGGCCTGACCCGGGCTATAGTGGCAGGACCTGTTCATCCACATGCTGGAAAGGTTCCGCTCATGAAGTTCGTGTCTGTTGCTGTGGCCTCGCTGTTGTTCTTGGCGGGGCACGCCGCCTGGGCCGAGGCACCCACCTGCCAAGCCAAGGCCGCCGAAAAGAAGTTGGCCGGTGCCGCCAAAACCTCGTTCCTCAAGAAATGCGAGAAAGACGCCACCGCCAGCTGCGAGGCAGCTGCCGCCGAAAAAAAGCTGGCTGGCGCGGCCAAGAACAGCTTCACCAAGAAATGCGTGAAGGACGCGGTCGGTGCCAACCCCTGACCGTTTGAAATGAACAAGGGGCCCGCATGGGCCCCTTGATCGATCAGCGCTCTGGGTGCTGCATCAGAGCGAGTCGATGAAGCTGCGTAGCTTGTCCGAGCGGCTCGGGTGCTTGAGCTTGCGCACCGCCTTGCTTTCGATCTGGCGGATGCGCTCGCGCGTCACGTCGAACTGCTTGCCCACTTCCTCCAGCGTGTGGTCGGTGGACATCTCGATGCCGAAGCGCATGCGCAGTACCTTGGCTTCGCGCGGCGTGAGGGTGTCGAGGATTTCCTTGACCACCTCGCGCAGGCCAGCCTGCATGGCCGCGTCCATAGGCGCGGTGTTGGCGCTGTCCTCGATGAAATCGCCCAGGTGCGAATCGTCGTCGTCGCCGATGGGGGTTTCCATCGAGATCGGCTCCTTGGCGATCTTCATGATCTTGCGGATCTTGTCCTCGGGCATCTCCATCTTTTCGGCCAGGATGGACGCATCGGGCTCGAAGCCGTGCTCCTGCAGGTGCTGGCGGCTGATGCGGTTCATCTTGTTGATGGTCTCGATCATGTGCACCGGGATGCGGATGGTGCGCGCCTGGTCGGCGATCGAGCGGGTGATGGCCTGGCGGATCCACCAGGTGGCGTAGGTCGAGAACTTGTAGCCGCGGCGGTATTCAAATTTGTCCACCGCCTTCATCAGGCCGATGTTGCCTTCCTGGATCAGGTCGAGGAACTGCAGGCCGCGGTTGGTGTACTTCTTCGCGATCGAGATCACCAGGCGCAGGTTGGCCTCGATCATCTCCTTCTTGGCGTCGCGCGACATGCGCTCGCCTTCGTTCATGCGCTTGTGGATGGCCTTGAGCTGTTCCAGCGGCACCACCACGCTGGCCTGCAGGTCCATCAACTGCTGCTGCAGTTCCTGAATGGGCGGGATGTTGCGGCCCATGACCGCGCTCCATGGCTTGCCCGCGGCGGCCTGCTTGATCACCCAGTCCAGGTTGAGCAGGTTGGGCGGGAAGTCGGCCACGAACTTGTCCTGTGGCATGCCGCACTTGTCCACGATGATGCGGCGCAGTTCGCGCTCTTTCTTGCGCACCGTGTCCACCTGCTGGCGCACCGTGTCGCACAGCTTTTCGATCGCCTTGGCGGTGAAGCGGATGGTCATCAGCTTCTCGGTCAGCGCGGTCTGCGTCTTGACGTAGTTGGGCGTGCCGTAGCCTTCCTTGTCGTAGATCTTGTGCAGCTTCTCGAACAGTTCGCGCATGGCGTCGAAGCGGCTGAGGGCTTCGCGCTTGAGCTCTTCCATCTTGCGCGTCAGCGCCTTGGAGCCGCCCTTGCCGTCGTCGTCGTCGGCTTCGTCGTAGTCGTCGAAGTCTTCTTCGGCCACGTAGTCGTCGGCGGCATCGGCATCGGCAAAGCCGTCGACGATGGTGGAAATCACCGCGGCACCGCTGCGGATTTCCTCGCCCATGGCCAGGATTTCGTTGATGGTGGCAGGGCTTTCAGAGATGGCCGCCATCATGTCGTTGAGGCCGCCCTCGATGCGCTTGGCGATCTCGATTTCGCCTTCGCGGGTCAGCAGTTCCACCGTGCCCATTTCGCGCATGTACATGCGCACCGGGTCGGTGGTGCGGCCGAATTCGCTGTCCACGGTAGATAGGGCGGCTTCGGCTTCCTCTTCGGCTTCCTCTTCGGTCGCGGCGGTGGGGCCGGTGTTGCTGAGCAGCAAGGTTTCGGCGTCGGGTGTCTGTTCGTACACCGCCACGCCCATGTCGTTGAGCAGCGACACCACGACTTCCAGCGTTTCCTGCTCCACCAGCTTGTCGGGCAGGTGGTCGTTGATCTCGCCATGGGTCAGGTAGCCGCGTGTCTTGCCCAGCTTGATCAGGGCCTTCAGGTGCTCGCGGCGGGCCTTGGCCTCTTCCTCGGTCAGCACCGTGTCGTCCAGACCGAATTCCTTCATCAAGGCACGCTCTTTCGCCTTGCTGATCTTCATGCGCAGGGGCTTGACCTTTTCGACCGGCTCCGCCTCTGCCGCCTCGGCTTCGGCCACGTCCGGGTCTTCGCCCAGGTCTTCCTCCAGGTCGCTCAGGTCGACGTCATCGGTTTCTTCGCCCTTGGCGGCGGCTTTGGGCTTGCGGCCCCGCTTGGCAGCGGCTTTCGGCTTCGCTGCGGCGTCGTCGGTGGTGGCTTTGGCGCGCGTGGATTTCTTCTTCGGGGCGGCCTCGGCTGTCTCCACCTCGGTCAGGTCCTGGTCTTCCACCTTGGTTTTGGCGGTCGATTTCTTGGTGCTCACGAATGGCGCTTTCTGCCCGGGAAAGCGGTCCGGGCGGTAGATTCGTTCAATGGTTCAGACGTTTGGGGCCCGGCAATGCCAATGCCCGACCCATGCCTAAGCCGGGCCGTGCGCAAGCTGGGTGGGCGAACATTTGGTGTGCAGTCCTTGCGGGGAAGGCGCCGATGGCCTTGGCCGGGGAGTCTGATCCCGTCTGCCCATGTTTGGGCGGTGGCTGGTCCGGAGGTGCTGCTGTCGCGCTTACGCAAACTTTGGATTATACCCAAACGATCAAGTTCCCGCTTCCGCGGCATCCGCCTCCAGGCGTTTGCGGATGGCCTGCACTTCGCGGTAGCGCGCCAGCGCGTCGGGGTGCTGGCCGGCCTGGGCAATCCATTCGGTTTCCTGCTGTTTGAGCTGTTCGATGCGCATGCGGCGCAGCAGTTCGCGCAGTTCACGCTGCAGTTCCTGTGGGCTGGGCGGGGCGCTGTCGGGGGCGGCTTCGGCGCCGTCAGGGCGTTCCAGAGCAATGCCGCTGGCGTGCAGGTCGAGCGCCAGCCGCTCGAACGGCTGGCCGCGCAGCGCTTCGCGCAGCGCCGCCCATGGTTGCGGCCCGTGTTCCAGCCACTGGCTTTCCAGCCAGGCGAACAGGGGGCCTTGGGGTGCAGGCTCGTGGGCCAACAGCTGGTGGTCGTCGGCGGTCAGCCAGTCCCACGCCTGCGGGGTGCTGAGCACGATGCGGGCTACCCGGTCGGCGCGGCCCAGCCAGCCGCGCCCTGGCGCGCGGCTGGAACGGCTGGCGCGGTTCGAGGGCCAGGGGGCCGAGGGTCCTGAGTAAGAGGCTGCTGGCGCGGAGCGGCGCGAGCGCATCGGGGCGGCTTCGTCGTCTGGCGGCGGTTCGTTCTGTGCCGGTGCGCGCGCTGCGTCCTGGCGGCGCGGGCTCGAACTCTCTGGCCGTGATCGGGCGGCGGCCTTGCCCGGCGCCCGGGGTTGCCACAGCTGGGCCAGTTCGCGCGGGTCCAGGCCCACGCCGTCGGCCAGCTCCTGCAGCAGCTGCCGCTTCAACGCCCCGTCGGGCATGGCGTTCCACAGCGGCTCGGCCTGGCTGGCCATGCGGGCACGCCCCTCGGCGGTGTCGAGGTCGCAGCCGGCAGCCGCGGCGTCCAGCAGAAAGCGGCTCAGCGGCGTGGCTTGCCGGACGGCCTCGGCAAACGCCTCGGCGCCGTGGGCGCGCACGAAGCTGTCCGGGTCGTGCTCCGGTGGCAGGAACAGGAACTTGACGCTGCGGGTGTCGCTGGCCCAGGGCAGGGCGGCCTCCAGCGCCTTGCGGGCGGCGCGCCGTCCGGCGGCGTCGCCGTCGAAGCTGAACACCACCGCGTCGCTGAAGCGGAACAACAGCCGCACGTGGTCGGGCGTGCAGGCGGTGCCGAGCGTGGCCACCGCGTTGGCAAAGCCGAGCTGTGCCAGTGCCACCACGTCCATGTAGCCCTCGGTCACCAGCACGTGGCCTGCCTGGCGGATGGCCGTGCGCGCCTCGAACAGGCCGTACAGCTCGTGCCCTTTGCTGAACACCGGCGTTTCTGGCGAGTTGAGGTATTTGGGCTCGCCCTGGTCGAGCACCCGGCCGCCAAAGCCGATGCACTCGCCCTTGACGTTGCGGATCGGGAACATGATCCGGTCGCGAAAACGGTCGTAGCGCTTGCCCTCGCCCGCATCCGAAGTGTCTTCGGCGGAGATCACCAGCCCGGCATCCACCAGCAGGGGGCTCTGGTAATCGGGGAACACGGTGGACAGGAAGCGCCAACCCTCGGGCGCGTAACCAAGGCCGAAGGTTTTGGCCACCTGACCCGTCAGGCCGCGGCGCTTGAGGTAGTCGATCGCTCTGGGGGCGTGCTTGAGTTGGGCCCGGTAGGCCTCGGAAGCCTTGTGCAGCACCTCGTTCAGGGTGGACTGGCGTTTGCGCTGTTCCGCCGCACGGGCCCGCTCCTGCGGCGAGATGTCCTCTTCCGGCACCTGCAGGCCGACCTGCTGGGCCAGGTCCTTCACCGCTTCCACAAACCCGATGCCGGTGTGTTCCATCAGAAATCCGACCGCGTTGCCGTGCTTGCCACAGCCGAAACAGTGGAAAAACTGTTTGGTGGGGCTGACGGAGAACGAGGGTGACTTCTCGCCGTGGAATGGGCACAGGCCCATGAAATTCGCGCCCCCCTTCTTGAGCTGGACGTAGCGGCCCACCACCTCGACGATGTCGACGCGGGACAGCAGTTCCTGAATGAAGCTCTGGGGGATGGCCACACGGTATTTTCACCGATGGCCGCCGCCAGCGCCCGTGCACCGCCTGGGGCTGCGCTTCGGGTATAGTGTTTGCGCAGGGCGCCCCGCTGCGCCACACACCCTGGAGACGCGCATGACATCCATCTTCGACCAAGACCTGCCCCGCACCGCGGCCAACCACGCTCCCCTGAGCCCGCTGAGCTTCATCGAGCGCACGGCCGAGGTGTACCCGAACCGGCTGGCCATCGTGCACGGCCTGGGCGACGCCGCCGTGCGCCAGACCTGGCGGCAGACCTACGACCGCTGCCGCCAGCTGGCCAGTGCCTTGCAGCGCGCAGGCATTGGCAAGAACCAGACGGTGGCGGCCTTGTTGCCCAACACCCCCCCCATGGTCGAAGCCCACTTTGGCGTGCCGATGGCGGGCGCGGTGCTCAACACCCTCAACACCCGGCTGGACCCCGAGGCCATCGCCTTCATGCTCGACCACGGCGAGGCCCGCGCGGTGATCGTGGACCCCGAGTTTGCAGGCACCCTGCAGAAGGCGTTGGCCCTGCGGCAAACCCAGGCCCCACTGTTGGTGGTGATGACCCAGGACGCGCTCTACGGCCCGCCGACGGCGGACCTGAACGCGGTGGACTACGACGCCTTCTTGGCCAGTGGCGACCCGGCCTTCGCCTGGACGCTGCCGGGTGACGAGTGGGATGCCATTGCACTCAACTACACCAGTGGCACCACCGGCAACCCCAAGGGGGTGGTCTACCACCACCGTGGTGCCGCCATCAACGCCATCTCCAACATCCTCGAGTGGGACATGCCCAAGCATGCGGTCTACCTCTGGACCCTGCCCATGTTCCATTGCAACGGCTGGTGCTTCCCCTGGACGGTGGCGGCGCGCGCGGGTGTCAACGTCTGCCTGCGCAAGGTCGATGCGCAGCCCATCTTTGACCTGATGCGCGAGCACGGCGTCACCCACTACTGCGGTGCACCCATCGTGCACGGTTTGCTGGTGAATGCCCCGGCGGCGCTGAAGGCCGGTTTGCCCGGTGGGATCAAGGCCATGGTCGCAGGGGCGGCGCCGCCCGCGTCGATGATCGAGGGCATGGAGCAGATGGGTTTCGACCTGACCCATGTGTACGGACTGACCGAGGTGTATGGCCCAGCTACCGTGTGCGCCAAACACGAGGCCTGGGACGCGCTGGACATCGGCGAGCGCGCCCGCCTGAACGCTCGCCAGGGGGTGCGTTACCACCTGGAACGTGGCGCCCAGGTGCTCAACCCCGAGACCCTGCAGCCGGTGCCCTGGGACGGTGAGACCATGGGCGAGATCATGTTCCGCGGCAACATCGCGATGAAGGGGTACCTGAAGAACCCCAAGGCCACGCAAGAGGCGTTTGCCGGCGGCTGGTTCCACAGCGGCGACCTGGCGGTGCAGTACCCCGACGGTTACATGAAGATCAAGGACCGCAGCAAGGACATCATCATCTCCGGCGGGGAAAACATCTCCTCCATCGAGGTGGAAGACGTGCTGTACCGCCACCCGGCCGTGCTGGCCGCGGCCGTGGTGGCCAAGCCCGACCCGCGCTGGGGCGAGACCCCCTGTGCCTTCGTGGAGCTCAAGGCCGGTGCCGAAGTGACGGCACAGGACATCGTGGCGCACTGCAAACAGCACCTGGCCGGCTTCAAGGTGCCACGTGCCGTGGTGTTCGGCGAGCTGCCCAAGACCAGCACCGGCAAGATCCAGAAGTTCGAATTGCGCAAGCAGGCCGGCTCGGCCACCGCCATCGACGTCTGACCCGGTGGGTCAGGCGCTCACGACACGGTTTTTGCCGGCGCGCTTGGCGGCATACATGGCCGCATCGGCCCGGGCCAGGGCCGCATCGGTGGTTTCGTCGCCATGCAGGCGGGTGACGCCAGCGCTGAAGGTGATGAGCAGGCGCTGGTCGTCCTGTAGGAACAACTGTGTGGTCAGCTCCCGTTGCAGACGGGTGATGACCTGCACCGCTTCTTCCGGCTGGGTGTCGGGCAGCACGACCACGAACTCCTCGCCGCCGTAGCGGGCCACTGAGTCGAGGGGGCGCAAGGCACTGCGCGCGACGTCGGTCAGGTGTTTGAGGGCGGCGTCGCCCACCAAATGGCCGTGCTCGTCGTTGATGCGTTTGAAGTCGTCGATGTCGAGCACCGCGAGGCAGACGTCTATGCCCATGCGGTCGGCGCGCGAAATTTCCCGCTCAAGCACTTCGAGCAGGCCTTTGCGGTTGAGCACACCGGTCAACAGGTCGTGGCTGGCCATCTCGCTCATGCGGTCGAGCTCCTGCTGCAGCCGCTGCACTTCCGTTTCGGCTTTCGTTGCCCGCTCCTGCAAGGCGGTAAGTTCCTCGGCAACCTGCCGGCTGTCCAGCGCCATGGCCCGCGCCGACTGGATCGCCTCCTGCAACACCGGGGCCATGTCGGCCAGGCTGCCCGCCTGTTCCAGCCGCTCGGCGCAGCTTTCGAAGCGGGTGCGTGCCTGGTCGCTGTTGGCCACCGTCTGGGCCAGCCGCTCCAGGAACACCGCGAGGGTCTCTTTCATGACCCGCTGCGCTTCCAGTGTTTGCTCGCGCGCCTCCACCTGTTTGATCACCAGGGCTTTGAGGCGCCGTTGCACATCGTCCAGCCGGCGTGCCGACAACGGTGGCTGGGTGGCCTGTACCAGCGCGGCCAGCTGTTGTTGCAGCCAGGGGTTGTCGGGGCTGATGGACTCGATCTGCTCGAACACGTCGTGCAACAGGTGCAGAAGCGTGTGGCGGATCTCGGCCTGTTCCTCCGCCACAAACGACAGGCGAAAGGCAAAGTCCGCCATCATGCGGCGCAGGGTGGGGGGGTGCTGGCTGTCGAGCCGCAGGTAGTGCACCAGTTCCTCGGCCTGTTCGACGATGCGGGCATCGTCGTTGCCCACCGCAGGCAGCGCATGGCCGACGATGCGTGCCATCTGCTCCAGCAGCTCCGGGGGAAACGCCTTTTCCTCGGTCACCTCCACGCTGGGCGTGGCTGGGTCGGCGGGGGGCGCACTGCGCAGCTGGGTGAGCAGCGCCTTTTCCAGGTCGTCCCAGCTGTGCAGGCTGACCGCCTTGTTGAACTGGGTCTTGAAGCGCAGTTGCGCCGGGGTGCCGTCGGGCAGTTGTTTGCCGATCTGGCGTAGCTGCTCCAGCGGAAACGGTCGCAAGGGCCGCGTGCCAGCGACTTCGTGGTAGACGGTCTGGAAGTTGTCGGGTGTGGGAGGCAGTTTGCGGGCGGTGAGCAGTTTCACCGCCTCTCTGGCAATTTCTTGTGGCGTCATGGCGGCCATGTGTCAGCGCAACTCCCGAAGTAGACCTTCATCTTACACCGGGGTTGCGCTGGCCGCCGGGCCAGGAAGGTCAGCGCGGTGCCAGGCGGATCGCGCCGTCGAGGCGGATCACCTCGCCGTTGAGCATGTCATTCTCAACGATGTGCTTGACGAGCTTGGCGTAGTCCTGCGGCGTGCCCAGGCGCGACGGAAAGGGCACGCTGGCGGCCAGGGCATCTTGCACCTCTTGCGGCATGCCAAACAGCATGGGGGTACCGAAAATACCCGGTGCGATGGTCATGTTGCGGATGCCGTTGCGCGCCAGGTCGCGGGCGATGGGCAGGGTCATGCCCACCACGCCGCCTTTGGAGGCCGCGTAGGCCGCCTGACCGATCTGGCCATCGTACGCGGCCACCGAAGCGGTCGAGATCATCACACCCCGCTCGCCGGTGGACTCGGGTTCGTTCTTGCACATGGCGTCGGCCGCCAGGCGGATCATGTTGAAGGTGCCCACCAGGTTGACCATGATGGTCTTGGTGTACAGCGCCAGGTTGTGTGGCCCGTTCTTCCCCACGGTCTTTTCTGCCGGGGCGATGCCCGCGCAGTTGACCAGGCCCATCAGCTTGCCCATCGACGTGGCCTGGGCGATCACCGCCTGGCCGTCGGCTTCGTTGCTGACGTCGCATTTGACGAACGCGCCACCGATGTCGCGCGCCACGGCCTCGCCCTTGTCGGCTTGCATGTCGGCCACCACCACCTTGGCGCCGTTCGCCGCCAGCATCCGTGCGGTGCCTTCGCCCAGACCCGACGCACCGCCCGTGACGATGAATACCTTGCCTGAAATCTCCATCTGCCTGCTCCTGTTAGTAGGTTGACGTTTACGTAAACGTCAAATTATGTACCAAGTTATGTACCCAGTCGCTACCGGTGAGGAGGCAGGCCAGAATGCAAAACGCCCGCCGACGTGGCGGGCGTTCGGGCAGGGCGATGTCAGATCACTTGTAACCCACGCGGTCCAGCATCTGCTGCACCTTGGTCATGTTCTTGGCCACCACCGCGAGAGGGATGTTCTCGGCCTTGAAGGTGTCACTGCCCATGGCTTTGAGGGCGGCGTTCTCCACTTTCACGCCTTTGGCGGCGGGGAACTCGTTGTTGCCGTTGGCGAAGTATTCCTGGGCAAACGGGCTCGACAGAAATTCCATGAACTGAACGGCATTGGCCACGTTTTTGGCGTGCTTCGCCACGGCCCCTCCAGCGATGTTGACATGGGTGCCGCCGGTGCCCTGGTTGGGGAACACGATGCGCACGCGCTCCATCACCGCGCGGTCCTCTGGTTTGTCGGACTTGAGCAGGCGGGCGGCGTAGTAGGTGTTGGTCAGAGCGACACCGCATTCACCAGAGGCCACGGCCTTGATCTGGTCTGTGTCACCGCCTTTGGGGGCACGGGCCATGTTGGTCACCACGCCCTTGAGCCAGGCTTCGCCCTTGTCGTCGCCCAGGCGCTCGACCACGGTGGCGAAGAGTGACAGGTTGTAAGGGTGGGAACCGGAGCGGGTGCAGACCAGTCCCTTGAGTTTGGGGTCGGCGAGCTGCTCGTAGGTGGCCACGTCTTCGGCCTTGACGCGCAGCGGGTCGTACACGATGACACGGGCGCGGGTGGAGAAGCCCGTCCAAGTGACACCATCGGCCGTGGGGGTGGCGCGCAGGTTGGCGGGAATCGCCGCATCCAGCTTCGCCGACTTGAAGGGCCGGAACAGGCCCTGGCTGTCGGCCGTGGCCATGCGGGCGGCGTCGACCAGGAGCACGACATCGGCCGGCGAAGCCGCACCTTCGGCGCGCAGGCGGGCGACAATGCCGGCGTCGTCCGCATCGACGCGGTTGATCTTGATGCCGGTGGTGCGGGTGAAGGTGTCGTAGATCACCTCGTCCGTCTGGTAGTGGCGGGCGGAATAGATGTTCAGTACCTTGTCCTGGGCCAGGGCGGTGGTGGCCAGGCCGGCCAGGGCGGCGGCCCCGATGAAGTGGGTGAAGTGGCGGCGAAGGGTCATGGTGCGTTGGGTGAAAAAACGACGTGTTGGATATTAACATAAACGCGAATCATTATTGTTATGCAAGTTTTTGAAGGGTCTCCCAAGGCGCCGGAGGGTGCAGGTGACACGGCTGGACTGGCGCGCCGCCGCCTGTTGGGTTGGCTGGGTGTCAGCGCCGGACTAGCGCTCGGGGGCTGTTCGGCCATCGGTCCGGTCGAACCTGTGCCTGCCGAGCCGGCGCCTTCGCCGCCGCGCCAACGACCGCCGCGTCTTGGTCTGGCGCTGGGGGGAGGCGCGGCGCGCGGTTTTGCCCACATCGGCGTGATCCAGGTGCTGGAGCGGCAGGGCATCCGCCCCGATCTGGTGACGGGAACATCCGCCGGCAGTCTGGTGGCGGCGCTCTATGCCAGCGGCCTCGACGGTGCACAACTGGAGCGCGCGGCGCTGGAAATGGACGAAGCGACGATTGCCGACTGGACGTTGCCCATCTTCAACCGTGGCCTGCTGAGGGGCGAAGCCCTGGCGCGGTACGTCAACCGCCAGGTGCAGGGGCGGCTGCTGCAAGACATGGTGCTGCCGGCCGGCATCCTAGCCACCGAGCTCGCGACCGGGCGCGGCGTGCTGTTCCAGCGTGGCGACACGGGCGTGGCGGTGCGTGCGTCCAGCGCCGTGCCCGGCGTGTTCACCCCGGTGGACATTGGCGGGAAACTGTACGTGGATGGCGGGCTGGTGGCGCCGGTGCCGGTGGAGCAGGCCCGCCAGATGGGCGCCGAACTGGTGTTGGCGGTGGACATTTCCAGCCCGCCCGATCAGGCCGCCGGCAGCGATGCCTTGCGCGCCTTGCTGCAGACCTTCACCATCATGGGGCAAAGCATCAACCGGCTCGCCTTGCGCGGAGCCGACGTGCTGGTGCGCCCCGACCTCAACGGCGTGGGCAGCGCGAATTTTGCCGCCCGCCAGCAGGCGATGGAAGCGGGCCGGCGTGCCATGACGGCGGCCTTGCCGCGCTTGCGCGAGCAGCTGGAGGCCCTGCGCCAGCCGCTGCCGCCGTCACGTCAAGCCGGTTGACCGGCCGCCGGTCCAGGCAAAAAAAAGCCTCGCATGGAGCGAGGCCTAAGGGTCCCTGAATCCGATTTCGAAGAGACCCGAGGAGACAACCAGAACAATGGGTCAGCGCTTCTTGGCAGCGGGCTTGGTGGCCGCCATGGCGTTGCTGGCCACGGCCTTGAAATTCGTTTCGGCGATGTCGGAAGCCTGCTTGACGGCTTTTTGCACCGATTCCATCGCGTTGGTTGCGGCCGACACGGCGTTCTTCATCACGGCCACCGCGGCTTCGGAGCCGGCGGGGGCGTTCTTGGCGACGTTGTCAACCACGCTCATGAACTTTTGTTGCGCTTCGGCAGCCTGGTCTTCGGCGGCTTTGGCGAATTCGGTACCGGTACCGGCAGCGATCTCGTACAGCTGGCGGCTGTAGGCGGCGGCCTTCTCGGCCAGCGGCTGCATCAGCGAGGCCTGCAGCGTCAGCAGTTCCTGGGCGTCTTTGACGCTCATCATGGCCTGGGCGTTGTTGGCGGATTCAGCCAGTGCGGCCTTGGTGGCTTGCACGTTCAGCTCGACCAGCTTTTCCACGCCCTCGAAGGCCGTCTGGGTCAGACCGAACAGGGTTTCGATGTTGGCTTTTTGGGCGGCGAGCAGTTGTTCAGCAGTCAGCATGGCGAAGCTCCAATGGTGTGTGGGACAGGTGTTGCTGGCTGCGGCTTTGAACCAAATGCTGCGCTGCAACATGCCTCAATTATAGGGACTGTGTCTGGAATTGCAAGCATTTTTGTTGCGGTGCAGCAAAAAAACTTCTCGGCACAATAGCGGGCGTGCAAGCCTTCTACGCCGACCATTTCGTGCTGCCGCTGCCCGACGGGCACCGGTTTCCCATGGCCAAGTACCGCCTGCTGCGCGAGGCCCTGGCCCAGACCCTTCCTGAGGTGCGCCTGTGCGAGGCGCTGGCGGCCAGCGATGGGGAACTTGCCCTGGTGCACACGCCGCGCTACGTTGAAGCGGTCAGCCATGGCACGCTGTCGGCGCCAGAGCAGCGCGAAATCGGCTTTCCCTGGAGTCCGGCGATGGCCGAGCGGGCGCGCCGTTCGGTGGGGGCCACGGTGCTGGCCTGCCGCGCGGCTCTGCAAGGCGAGGGCGTGGCAGCCAACCTGGCCGGGGGTACCCACCACGCCTACGCCGACAAGGGCAGTGGTTTTTGTGTGTTCAACGACGCGGCCGTCGCTGCGCGGCTGATGCAGGCCGAATGGGCCCGCGCCGGTGCTGCGCGCCGAGCGCGACCGATGCGGGTGGCCATCATCGACCTGGACGTGCACCAGGGCAACGGCACCGCCAGCATCTTCCGCCACGACGACACGGTGTTCACCTTGTCGTTGCACGGCGAGCGCAACTTCCCGTTCCGCAAGGAGCCCAGTGACCTGGACGTGGCACTGCCCGACGGTTGCACCGATGACGAGTACCTGGCCGCCTTGCACACTGCGCTGGATGCGCTCGAGCACCGGTTTGAGCCTGATCTGGTGATTTACCTGGCGGGTGCTGACCCCCACGAGGGCGACCGCCTGGGGCGATTGCGCCTGAGTGACGACGGCATGGAGGCCCGCGACCGCACGGTGTTCGACTGGGCATGGCGCCGCCGCGTGCCACTGGCCATGACCATGGCGGGGGGCTACGGCCGCGACATCACCACCACCGTAAGGGTGCAGCTCAACAGCTACCGGGTGGCGCTGTCACATTGGCAGCAGTGGCGGCGGGCAGACGCCCCGTCAACTGCGTCGATGGCGGCGCCCGGCTGGCAGAATGCCAGGGCATGAACCCGACCGCCGCCCCAACCCGCCCACAAGCCCAGCCCCGCTCGGCGTACAAGGTGTTCCGCCCGATCGGCACCCGCTGGATGGACAACGACCTTTACGGCCATGTCAATAACGTGGTCTATTACAGTTGGTTCGATACCGCGGTCAACGGTTACCTGATCGAGCAGGGCGTGCTGGACATCCACCACGGCGACGTCATTGGCCTGGTGATCGAGACGCAGTGCAACTACTTTGAATCGCTGGCCTTCCCCGACACCGTCCATGCCGGCCTGCGCGTTGGGCACATGGGCCGCTCGAGCGTGCGCTACGAAGTGGGCTTGTTCAGTGCCAGTGGCGAGCTCACGGCCGCCGCCGGTCATTTCGTGCACGTGTACGTGGACCGGCAGACCCGCCGTCCGGTGCCGCTGCCCGATCCCCTCAAGACCGTGCTGAGTACCCTGGTCTGAGGTCGGGCTGAGCCAGTTGCCCTCATAATTGACGTTTACGTCAACGTCATATTCCATCGGAGACCCCCATGACCCAGAACCCAGCGGCCCGCCCCCCGGTGCACGACCCCGCCAGTGTGGACGCGGCCATTGTTGGCCGCATGTCGGTGCGTGGATTCCTCCCCCGTCCGGTACCTCGCGAGGTGCTCGAACACCTGCTGGCGCTGGCCAGCCGAGCGCCATCGGGCACCAACACCCAGCCCTGGAAGGTCTACGTGCTCCAGGGGGCCAGCAAGGATGCACTGGTGAGCAAGGTGTGTGCCGCGCACGACGCCATGCGCGACAACCCCGCGCTGGCCGCCGACTACCAGGAAGCCTACGACTATTACCCCAAGCAGTGGGTCAGCCCCTACATCGACCGCCGGCGCGAAAACGGCTGGGGCCTGTATGGCCTGCTGGGCATTGGCAAAGGCGACAAGGACAAGATGCACGCCCAGCACCAGCGCAACTTCCGCTTCTTCGATGCGCCGGTGGGCTTGATGGTCACGATCGACAAGGTCATGGGTGGTGGCTCGCTCGTGGACACGGGCATGTTCCTGCAGAACCTGATGGTCGCGGCACGGGCGCACGGGCTCGACACCTGCCCGCAAGCGGCTTGGAACAGCTATGCCCGTATCATCCTGCCTCACATCGGCGCGGGCGACAACGAAATGCTGGTCTGCGGTCTGGCGCTCGGCTATGCCGACCCGGCGGACAAGGTCAACACCTTCCACACCCCCCGCGTGCCGGTGGCCGACTTCACCACCTGGCTCGACTGAGCCCTTAAAGGACATCGACATGAACACCACCCCTTCCGGCCTGCAATACGAAGACACCGTCGTGGGCAGCGGCGACGTGGCCCGCGTGGGCCAGCGTGTGAGCGTGCACTACACCGGCTGGCTCTACCAGAACGGCGAGCAGGGCAGCAAATTCGACTCGAGCAAGGACCGCGGCCAGCCGTTCGTGTTCCCGCTGGGCGCCGGCCATGTGATCAAAGGCTGGGACGAGGGTGTGCAAGGCATGGCGGTGGGCGGCACGCGCCGGCTGGTGATCCCGCCCGAGCTGGGCTACGGTGCCCGTGGTGCCGGTGGCGTGATCCCGCCCAACGCCACGCTGCTGTTCGAAGTGGACCTACTGGCGGTCTGACGCGATGAGCCAGCGCCCCGCGATCCTGGTGGCCCGGGCCATCTTCCCCGAGGTGCTGGAGCGGCTGCGCCAGCACTTCGAGGTCAGCGACAACCCCAACGACGACGATTGGTCCCCGCAAGAGCTGTGCGAGCGCCTGCAGGGCAAGGCCGGCGTGCTGACCACCGGGGCGCAGCGGATCGACACCGCGCTGCTGCAGGCCTGCCCGCAACTGCGCATCGTGGCGAACATGGCGGTGGGCTACAACAACTTCGACGTGGCCGCCATGGCCGCCGCCGGTGTGGTGGGCACCAACACCCCGGACGTGTTGACCGAAACCACCGCCGATTTCGGGTTTGCCCTGCTGCTGGCGGCGGCGCGGCGCATGGCAGAAAGCGAACACTTCCTGCGTGCGGGCCGCTGGGACCGCTGGGCCTACGACATGTTTGCTGGCCAGGATGTGCATGGCAGCACGCTGGGCATCCTGGGCATGGGGCGCATCGGTCAGGGCATTGCCCGGCGGGGGGCGCACGGTTTTGGCATGCGGGTGATTTACCACAACCGCTCGCGGCTCGACGCGGCCACCGAGGCCGAGTGCCGAGCCACCTGGGTGAGCAAGGACGAACTGCTGCGCCAGGCCGACCACCTGGTGCTGGTGCTGCCCTACACCCCACAGAGCCACCACGCCATCGGCGCGGCCGAACTGGCGCTGATGAAGCCCACGGCCACGCTGGTCAACATCGCCCGTGGGGGCATCGTGGACGACGCGGCGCTGGCGCAGGCGTTGCGTGAACGGCGCATTGCCGCGGCCGGCCTCGACGTGTTCGAAGGCGAGCCCCGGGTCCATCCCGACCTGCTGACCGTTCCCAACGTGGTGCTCACGCCCCACATTGCCAGCGCCACCCGGGCCACCCGCCTGGCCATGGCCAACCTCGCGGCCGACAACCTCATCGGTTTCTTCACCCAGGGCAGGGCGCTCACGCCGGTCACGCCCGTCGCCGCTTGAACCGAGGGCGGTACGGCGGCTACCTGCCCGGATAATCCGGGCATGAGCGATATATCGAACTTCTGGCTGGTGCTGCTGGCCCTGGTGCAACTGGCGCTGATCGCGTGGCTGGCTTGGCGCGTCCATGCCGCCTCGACTTCGGCGGCCGAATCCCCCGAAGCCGTGGAGGCGCGGCAACGGCAGTTGACCTTGTTGCAGGCGCAGGCCGAGCGGTTGGACCGTCTGGAGCGCGAGTTGCGTCGCGAGGTGAGCGAATCGGCCCGCGGTCAACGCCAGGAAGTCTCCCAGACGCTGGCCACGTTCCAGGACACCCTGTTGAAGCAGGGGGCCGAGACCACCCGCACGCAGAATGCCCAGATCGACGCTTTTGCCCAACAGCTGGTGCAGCTGCGTGGCACCCTGGGCGACACGCTCACGCAGCAGTTGCAAGCCCTCAGCGAAGCCAACGCACGCCGGCTCGGCGAGGTGCGGGCCACGCTCGAAAACCAGCTGGCACAACTGCAGCAGAGCAACGCCGCCAAGCTCGACGAAATGCGTGCCACGGTGGATGAGAAACTTCACAAGACGCTGGAAACCCGACTCAGCGAAAGCTTCCAGCACGTGGCCCAGCGGCTGGAGCAGGTGCACAAGGGGCTGGGCGAGATGCAGACGTTGGCCGCCGGGGTGGGCGACCTCAAACACCTGCTGACCAACGTCAAAACCCGTGGTATGTTTGGCGAAGCACAGCTGGCGTCCTTGCTGGAACAGGTGTTCACCCCCGAGCAGTACGCCACCCAGGTGGCCACGCGGCCCGGCAGCCGCAACGTGGTGGATTTTGCGATCCGCTTGCCCGGGAAGAACGAGGACGGCTCACCCATCTGGCTCCCGATCGATGCCAAGTTCCCGAACGAGGACTACGAGCGCCTGCTCGATGCCCAGCGCATCGCTGACCCGGTGGCGGCCGAGGCCGCGGCCAAGGCGCTGGAAGCCAGGGTGCGGCTGGAGGCGAAATCGATCGCTGAAAAGTACCTGGAACCCCCCCACACCACCGACTTTGCCCTGCTGTTCCTGCCCACCGAGGGGCTGTACGCCGAGGTGCTGCGCCGGCCCGGCCTGGTCGAATCGCTGCAGCGCCAGCACCGCGTGACGCTGGCCGGCCCCACCACTTTGCTTGCCATGCTGAACGCCTTGCAGATGGGTTTTCGCACGCTCGCGCTGGAGAAGCGCTCCAGCGAAGTCTGGCAGGTGCTGGGGGCTGTGAAAACCGAATTCGGCAAGTTCGGCGACGTGCTGGCCAAGGTCAAAACCCAGACGCAGACCGTGCTCAACAGCCTGGAGAGTGCGGAGGTGCGCAGCCGCGCGATGGGGCGCGCACTCAAGCAGGTGGAGGCTCTGCCGGCCGATCAGCTAGAGAGGATGTTGCCTGCCGTGGACGATCCGTTGGCCCAGTGACGAAGCTGGGAACCACGGCAGGCCGGTGGCTCGGTTCAGCGGGCCTTGCCGGGTTGGAGGACGGCCACCACCTTCTCGGTGGCCTGCTTGCGTTCACAGGTATTGGGGTCACGGCCGCAGACGCCACAGGATTTTTCACCCATGAGCGTCGCCGCGCCGCCACACGACCCCTGGAGCGGCTTGCCGCGCAGGATCAGCCCCAGCGCCAGGGCACCAAAGAAGGCCAGAAACAACACCAGGGCGAGAACAATTTCCATCGTCGACTTTCGATGTGCGCTCAGGGCGCGGCGTCCAGGTAAGGCGCCATGCGGCTGCTTTGCCGCGTGCGACGTCCTTCATTGTCTTCATAGACCCAGAAAACCGCCAGTTGGTTCTCTTCGGCCAGGGCCAGCCCCTGCGCTTCGTCCAGCACCATGAAGGCGGTGGCCCAGGCGTCGGCCAACGCGACGTTGGGTGCAATCACGCTCACAGAGACCGGCGGCTGCGCCACCGGGTAGCCACTGACCGGGTCGATCACGTGCGAGAAGCGGCGCCCCTCGAGTTCGAAGAAGTTGCGGTAGTTGCCCGAGGTGGCCAGGGCCCCTTCTCGGAGGTGCACCCGTGCCAGGATGCGACCCGTGACCGAGGGGTCTGGCGCCTCGATGCCGATCCGCCAGGGCCCACCTGTCGGCCCCAGGCCACGGGTGGCGACCTCACCGCCGATCTCGACCATGAAGTGCTCGATGCCCTGGGAGCGGACGACCTCGGCGATCAGGTCAACCCCGTAGCCTTTGGCGATGGCCGAAAAATCCAGCCGCAGCGGCGCACGCTTGAGCAGTTGGCCGGGCGCGGGCTGCACGACCGCCTCGAAACGGCCCTTCGCGGCTTCGATGGCCGCGGGCTGGGGCAGGCGGGTCAGTGGCTCCTTGGGCTTGGGCCAGCCGAAACCCCAGAGGTTGACCAGTGCGCCCACCGTGGGGTCGAACGCGCCCCCACTGGCCCGGTGCACCTGACGCGACAGCTCCAGCATGCGTTCGAAGTCGGCATCGACGGGGACAGTCTGGTCAACCGGCGCGTCGTTGAACGCCGTGATGAGCGAGTCGGGCCGGTAGGTGGACAGGCTGGCGTTCAGCGCCTCGAGCCGCGCATCCACCGCGGCTTGCAGCGCCGCTACATCAAACGATCGGCGGGGTGGCCGAAACCGGATGTGGTAGCGCGTGCCCATGGTCGCGCCTTCGATCAGCTGGTAGGGCTGCTCACGCGAGCAGCCAGCCGCACCCAGCACAGCCGCCAGCGGCACGGACGACAGCAGGCCCAGAGCCCGGCGACGGCGCATGGTCAACTCAACCGCCGAAGTCGTCGAGCATGATGTGCTCGTCTTCCACACCCAGGTCCTTGAGCATCTTGATGACGGAGGCGTTCATCATCGGTGGGCCGCACATGTAGAACTCGCAGTCTTCCGGCGCCGGGTGGTTCTTGAGGTAGTTCTCGTAAACCACGTTGTGGATGAACCCGGTGGGGCCGGTCCAGTTGTCCTCGGGCAGCGGGTCGGAAAGGGCCAGGTGCCAGCTGAAGTTCTCGTGCTTGCGGGCCAGTTCGTTGAACTCTTCCACGTAGAACGTTTCGCGCAGGCTGCGCGCGCCGTACCAGAAACTGATCTTGCGCTTGCTGTTGAGCCGCTTGAGCTGGTCGAAGATGTGCGAACGCATGGGGGCCATGCCAGCACCACCGCCAATGAAGACCATTTCGTTGTCGGTTTCCTTGGCAAAGAATTCGCCGAAGGGGCCCGAGACCTTGACCTTGTCACCCGGCTTGAGCGAGAACACCCAGGACGACATCTTGCCCGGCGGGATGTCCTTGCGGCCCGGTGGCGGCGAGGCCACGCGGATATTGAACTTGATGAGGCCCTTTTCTTCCGGGTAGTTGGCCATGGAGTAGGCGCGGATGACCGTTTCGTCCACTTTGGACACGTTGTCGAAGACCTTGAAACGGTCCCAGTCGCCGCGGTATTCCTCGGGGATGTCGAAGTCCTTGTAGTTCACCACGTGCGGCGGGCATTCCAGCTGCACATAACCACCGGCCCGGAAATCCACGCTTTCGCCGTCGGGGATCTTGAGCACGAGTTCCTTGATGAAGGTCGCGACGTTGTCGTTGGAGAGCACGGTGCACTCCCACTGCTTGACGCCGAAGAACTCGGGCTCGACCTCGATCTTCATGTCCTGCTTGACCGGCACCTGGCACGCCAGTCGCGCGTGATCGCGCACCTCGCCCCGGGTGAAGTGTTGCTCTTCCACCGGCAGGATGGCGCCGCCACCCTCAAGCACGTGGCAGCGACACTGGGCGCAGGTGCCACCACCGCCACAGGCCGAGGACAGGAAGATGCCTTCGTTGGCCAGGGTCTGGAGCAGCTTGCCGCCGGCCGGCACGGTGAGCGTGCGTTCGGGGTCGCCGTTGATTTCGATGCGCACATTGCCGCTGCTCACCAGGTGAGAGCGCGCGTACAGGATCACGAACACCAGGGCCATGATCATGACGGTGAACATCGCCACACCGCCCGCAATCGTGGTCACATCCATCTTTGCAATTCCTTGATGTCGACAGGTTGATCGGTCAGATGGACATGCCACCGAAGGACATGAAACCCAGCGACATGAGACCAACCGTGATGAAGGTGATGCCCAGACCACGCAGGCCTTCGGGCACATCGCTGTACTTGAGCTTTTCGCGGATGCCGGCCAGCGCGGAGATGGCCAGCAGCCAGCCGATGCCGGCGCCCAGGCCGTAGACCACGCTCTCGCCGAACTGGTAGTCGCGCTCGACCATGAACAGCGCGGCACCCAGGATGGCGCAGTTGACCGTGATCAGGGGCAGGAACACGCCCAGCGCGTTGTAGAGCTTGGGCACGTACTTGTCGAGGAACATCTCGAGGATCTGCACCACGGCCGCAATCAGGCCGATGTAGACCAGAAAGCCCAGGAAGCCCAGGTTCACATCGGGCAGACCGGCCCAGGCCAGAGCGCCATCCTTGAGCAGGTACTGGTAGATCAGGTTGTTCAGCGGCACCGTGATGCCCAGCACCACCACCACGGCAATGCCCAGACCGACGGCGGTCTCGACCTTCTTGGACACGGCCAGGAAGGTGCACATGCCCAGAAAGAAGGCCAGCGCCATGTTCTCGATGAACACGGCCCGGATCAGCAAGGCGATGTAGTGTTCCATCAGTGAGCCTCCAGAGACTTCGATTGCGGCGCCATCGTCAGCTCCTTCTTTTCAACCTGCTGACGCTTCCAGCTGCGCAGGATCCAGATGAACCCGCCAATGATGAAGAAGGCGCTGGGCGGCAACAGGAACAGACCGTTGGGCACGTACCAGCCACCGTTTTCCACGGTTTGCAGCACGGTCATGCCCAGCAGGGTGCCATTGCCCAGGATCTCGCGCACCACCGCAACGAACACCAGCACGGCGCTGTAGCCCAGGCCGTTGCCGATGCCATCAAGGAAACTGGGCAGGGGAGGGTTGCTCATGGCAAAGGCCTCGGCCCGACCCATCACGATGCAGTTGGTGATGATCAGCCCGACGAACACCGACAGCGACTTGGCGATGTCGTAGGCCACCGCCTGCAGGATCTGGTCGACCACGATCACCAGCGAGGCGATGATGGTCATCTGCACGATGATGCGGATGCTGGACGGGATGTGGTTGCGGATGAACGAGATGAACAGGTTGGAAAACGCCGTCACCGACGTCAGCGCGGCGCACATCACCAACGCCGTCGCGAGGCTGGTGGTGACGGCCAGGGCCGAGCAGATGCCCAGGATCTGCAGGGCGATCGGGTTGTTGACGAAGATGGGTTCAAGCAGAACTTTTTTGCTGTCGGTCGACATGATGGGTCATCCTTTGCCAGCTTGGAGGTGCGCGATGAAGGGGCCATAGCCGCCTTGGCCCAGCCAGAAACGGACCATGTTGTTCACGCCTTTGGTGGTGAGCGTGGCGCCACTGAGGCCGTCGATCTCGCCGGGGCCGCCGGCTTTGCCCTTGACCACCGAAACCGCGACGCTGCCATCGTCGTTGAAGGCGACCTGGCCCGGCCACTGGGCTCGCCAGTCGTCGTTTTCGACCTTGGCACCCAGACCCGGCGTCTCTTTGTGTTCGTAATACGAGAGGCCACGCACGGTACGCAGGTCGCCCTCGAGCACCAGAATGCCGTACATGGCACCCCACAGACCGGCGCCATGGATGGGCAGGACCAGCAGGTCGGTCTTGCCACTGTCGTCGCGGCGCAGGTAGACGGTGGCGAAGTTGGCCTGACGCTGGATGCCGGCGGGGTCGTTGCCGCGCAGCGAGCGAGACAGCGCCGGCACGCGCGAGGCGGCCCGGTCGTTGTAGTTGCGCGGGTCAATGCCGGCCTGCTGCAGTTCCTCGTCGGTGGCAAAACGCCCCTCGGGCACGTTGACCAGACGCAGTTCGAACTGGTCGAACAGGCGCTGGATCTCGTCGCGGCTCTGGCCTGGCTTGAGCAGGCCGGCCGCTGCCAGCACGTTCTTGTTGCGGTCGAGCGCCTTGTTGGCGTCCTGCATGGGCTTGAGGCCCACTGCGGCCACCGAGACCAAGACCGAGCAGACCAGGCACAGCACGAGTGCCACGGTCAGCGTTTTCTTGACGGAGTCGTGTTTACTGCTCATAACGGACGAGTCGTCGCTTGATGTTGGCCTTGATCACGAAGTGGTCAATCAGGGGCGCGAACAGGTTGGCGAACAGGATCGCCAGCATCATGCCTTCGGGGAAGGCCGGGTTCACCACGCGGATGAGCACGACCATAAGGCCAATCAGCGCGCCAAACAGCCACTTGCCGGTGTCGGTCATCGAGGCGGACACCGGGTCGGTGGCCATGAAGATCATGCCAAAGGCAAAGCCTCCCAGCACGAAATGCCACCAGAACGGCATGGCCATCATGGGGTTCGTGTCGGAACCGATGGCGTTGAACAGCAGGCTGGTGGCCACCATGCCCAGGATCACCCCGCTGACGATGCGCCAGGAGGCAATGCCTGTCCACAGCAGCACCACGCCGCCCAACAGGATGGCCAGCGTCGAGACCTCGCCGATGCTGCCTTGCATGTTGCCCAGGAAGGCATCGAACCAGGTCAGCGAGGCACCCCAGGGGTGGGCCATGGCCTCAATGCCGCCCGCCGCCGCCTGGCTGAGCGCGGTCGCTCCGCTGAAGCCGTCCACCGCCGTCCAGACGCTGTCGCCCGAGATCTCGGCCGGGTAGGCAAAGAACAGGAACGCGCGACCGGTGAGTGCAGGGTTGAGGAAGTTCTTGCCCGTGCCGCCGAACACTTCCTTGCCGACCACCACGCCAAAGCTGATGCCCAGCGCCACCTGCCACAAGGGCATGTCGGGTGGCAGGATGAGGGCAAACAGCACCGAGGTGACGAAGAAGCCTTCGTTGATCTCGTGCCCCCGCACACTGGCGAACAGCACCTCCCAGAAGCCGCCGACGATGAAGGTGACGGCGTAAATGGGCAGGAAGTACGCGGCGCCGTGCCAGAAGCAGTCCCACCAGTTGGCGGGGTCGTAGCCGGCCGCCAGCGCGATGAACCAGCCGCGCCAGCCCGCCACTTCGGCAATGCCCATCTGGACCATGGCCGTGTTGGCCTGGAACCCCAGGTTGTACATGCCCCAGAACATCGCCGGGAAGGTGCACATCCACACGGTGATCATGACCCGCTTGAGGTCGATGCCGTCGCGCACATGAGCGCCACTGTGGGTGACGCTCTTGGGCGAATAGAAGATGGTGTCGATCGCTTCGTACAGGGCATAGAAGCGGTTCCACTTGCCCCCTTTGACGAAATGGGGCTCCATGCGGTCCAGGAGTGAGCGCAATGCTTTCATGCTCAACCTTCTTTCTCGATGCGGGTGAGGTTGTCGCGCAGGATGTCGCCGTACTCGTACTTGCCGGGGCAGACGTAGGTGCACAACGCCAGATCTTCCTCGTCGAGTTCGAGTGCGCCGAGCTGCTCGGCGACTTCCAGGTCACCGACGATCAGCGAGCGCAGCAACTGCGTGGGCAGGATGTCCAGCGGCATGACTTTTTCGTAGGCACCGATAGGCACCATCGCGCGCGGAGAGCCGTTGGTGCTGGTGTTCATGGCAAACCGCTTGCCGCCCATGAATTGCGACAGGTAAATGCGCATGGCCGAGAAGCGGTCGGTGCCCGGCGACAACCACCCCATGAACGCGCGCTCATGCCCTTCGGGCAACACCGACACATGAAGGTGGTAGCGGCCCAGGAAGCCCAGGTGGTCGGAGGCGGTGCGCCCGGACAGTACCGAACCAGAGACGGTGCGGTGCGTGCCGGCGAGCAGCTCACCCTGCGTCAGCTGGGCCAGATCGGCCCCGACCCGTGTGCGCAGCAGGCGAGGCTTGCGCACGGCTGGGCCGGCCAGCGCCACGACGCGGGTCAGGTCGAGCCGACCGGTGGTGAACAACCGACCGATGGCGATCACGTCCTGGTAGTTGAGGCTCCAGAGCTGGCGGTGGCGTCCGGCGGGCATGAGGAAATGCATGTGCGTGCCCGTCAGGCCGGCCGGGTGCGGGCCGTCGAAGGCCTCGGTACGCACCTGGGAGGCGCGCAAGGTCGGCAGGCGGGTGCTCGGGGCGTGGCAGACGAACACTGTGGGGGCGAGGCGTGCCAGCACATCCAGGCCACACACAAAGGCATCGGCGCCTTCGTCGAGCACCACCTGGGGGTCGAAGCCCAGCGGGTGCGTGTCCATCACGTTGACAAAAATCGCTGCGGGTTGCGCGTCCAGCGCCGGCACCTTGCTGAAGGGGCGCGTCCGCAGGGCCGTCCACAGACCGCTGTCGACCAAGGTGCTAACCACGTCTTCGCGCGGCAGGCTGGGTAGCGCGGACGCCTCATGAGCCGGGTAGGTGATGGCGTCGTGCTCGGGTCCTTGCGGGGCGACGTCGATCACCAGTGACTCGAACATGCGCTGGTACCCGCGGTGGATGGCGCGCACGGTGCCGCTGGCCGGTGCGGTGTAGCGCACGCCGGGGTTTTTCTTGTCTTCGAACAACACCTGCCCCAGGCGAACGGTGTCGCCTTCCTGCACCCGCATGGTCGGGCGCAGGCCGATGTAGTCTGGCCCCAGCAGCGCCACCGCACGAGGGGCAGGGGCCACATCGAGTTCAGGGGCCGGTGCGCCTGCCAGCGGCAGGTCCAGGCCTTTTTTGATCTTGATCATGGTGTTGATTCGGACGAGGCGGCTCCATGCGTCCCTTCAAGGCTGAAAGGCTGAAACCGCGGCCGATTCTAACCGGGTCAACTGTGCCGGAGCTTACCGAGATCCGCGCACAATTGGCGCATGTCTTCGCTTCAACCCCAACACATGGAAACGGTCGATACCGTCCTGAGTATTCAGGGCGTGGGCAAGGTTTACGCCGGTGGTTTCCAGGCGCTCAAGAACATCAACCTGGACATTCGACGTGGGGAAATCTTTGCCCTGCTGGGGCCCAACGGCGCCGGCAAGACCACCCTCATCAGCACCGTGTGCGGGATGACGACCCCCACCGTCGGTCGCATCATCGCCAACGGCCACGACACCGTGCGCCAGTACCGCCAGGCGCGCGCCTGCATCGGCCTGGTGCCGCAGGAACTGCTCACCGATTCCTTTGAAACCGTGTGGGCCACCGTCACCTTCAGTCGTGGGCTGTTCGGCAAGGCGCCCAACCCGGCCTACATCGAGAAGATTCTGAAAGACCTCTCGCTGTGGGACAAGAAGGACAGCAAGATGCTGGAACTGTCGGGCGGCATGAAGCGCCGTGTACTGATCGCGAAAGCACTCTCGCACGAGCCCCAGATCCTGTTCCTGGACGAACCCAGCGCGGGCGTTGACGTGGACCTGCGGCACGACATGTGGCGCCTGGTGCGGGAGCTGCGGGAGTCCGGCACCACCATCATCCTCACCACCCACTACCTGGAAGAGGCCGAAGACATGGCCGACCGCATTGGCGTCATCCGCAAGGGCGAGCTGATCGTGGTGGAGGACAAGGCGGTGCTCATGCGTCAACTGGGGCGCAAGGAGCTCACGCTCAACCTCACACAACCCCTGGGAAGCCTGCCGCAGGCCCTGGCCCGCTGGCCGCTGACCCTGAGCCATGACGGGCAGACGCTGAGCTACACCTTCGACACGCAGAATGACGATGCGGGCATGGCCGATCTGCTCGCGGCGTTGGTGGCGAATGGCATCCATTTCAAGGACCTCCGCACCATGGAGAGTTCGCTGGAGGACATCTTCGTGAGCCTCGTCAAAGACCCTGAAACAGAGGCCCTATGAGTCTGAACCTGCATGGCGTCAAGGCCATTTACCGCTTCGAGATGAACCGCGCTTTGCGCACCTGGGCGCAAAGCATGCTGGCGCCGGTGATCACCACGTCGTTGTATTTCATCGTATTTGGCTCGGCGATTGGCTCGCGCATGGGTGACATCGGCGGCGTGAGCTACGGCGCCTACATCATCCCAGGCCTGCTCATGCTTTCGTTGCTGTCCGAGAGCATTTCCAACGCGGCCTTTGGTATCTACATGCCCAAATGGTCGGGCACCATTTACGAGTTGCTCAGCGCCCCGGTCAACTGGGTGGAGGTGCTGATGGGCTACGTTGGGGCGGCAGCCACCAAGAGCCTGGTGCTGTGCGTGCTGATCCTGCTGACGGCACGCATTTTCGTGCCTTACCAGGTGGCGCACCCGTTCTGGCTGGTGGGCCTGCTGGTGCTCACTGCCGTGACGTTCTGTCTGTTCGGTTTCATCATCGGCCTCTGGGCCGACAACTTCCAGAAGCTGCAGGTGGTGCCGCTGCTGGTGATCACGCCCCTGACCTTTCTGGGGGGCGCGTTCTACAGCATTGGCATGCTGCCAGAGGTGTGGCAGACGGTCTCGCTGTTCAACCCGGTGGTCTACCTCATCAGTGGGCTGCGCTGGGCCTTTTACGGCGCGGGCGACGTGCCCATTGCGGTCAGCACCGGCATGACGCTGGCGTTCATGCTGGCTTGTCTGGTGGCCGTGTGGTGGGTGTTCAAGACCGGCTGGCGCATTCGCCGTTGAATCAGGCGGTCAGATCGCCCGATATGTAACTGGCGAGCTGCTTGATGGTTTCTTCCTGCTCATCGATCACCGTCTTGACCACGTCGCCGATCGTGATGATGCCTGCCAGCCGCCCGTCGTCGACGACGGGCAGGTGACGGAATCGCCGGTTCGTCATGATCATCATCACCTGGCTGACCTTTTCCGACGAGGTCACGGTCGTCACGGGGGTTGTCATCATGTCGCCGACGGTGACATCTTTGGAGCTGAGGCCTTTCAGTACCAGCTTGCGCGCGTAGTCGCGTTCGGTGAAGATACCGACCAGACCTCGGGAGTCTGTGACGACCACGGCCCCGATGTCATGTTTGGCCATGAGACTGAGTGCATCAAAAACACTGGTTTTCGGTGTGACGGTGTGGGTCACGCTACCCTTGCGCTCCAGCACCTGCCTGACGGTCGTGGTTATTTCTGTCATTCTTGGTCTCCTGGTCGTGATGTGCGGCATACAGCATCCAGTTTGAAATAATTCTCGCATAGAAGGTTCCGGTTGAGCAGGCGGGAACTATCCCGCCACTGATCGGTTCCTAGTGCCTCAACAACGACGACGGTTAGCGCCCGGGCTCGGGCCAAAACAACAAAGTTATTGCTTGCCATGGCCCAATCTGCTGCCCATCACCTGCCTGACGACGGACTCGGCTTCGCTTCCCGCAGCGCATTCACCCTCATACCCCTGGCGGCGCTGATCGCCGTGCTGTGGCTCCTCGTGACCCACGATTTGCCGGTGGTGGGTCATGTCGCGTGGGTTCCGGCCCTGGGGGTGGACCTGGCGTTTCATGTGGACGGCCTGTCGGTGCTGATGCTGTTGATGATCACGGGCGTGGGCACGGCGGTGTTCGTCTATGCGGGTGGCTACCTGGCCGGGCACCCGCAGCAAAACC
>Ga0208242_100402_pt1 | contig 31455 bp, 33 predicted proteins | sample SubbioAug_CSW13A_FD_184825 | JGI IMG/M metagenome (GOLD analysis project Ga0208242, IMG submission 184825) | Serpentinite rock and fluid subsurface biosphere microbial communities from McLaughlin Reserve, California, USA - CR12Aug_CSW13A (SPAdes) | ecosystem: Environmental > Terrestrial > Deep...
TCCAACCAATTTATTGCTTGCTGTTCAGCCAATCTTATCGCCCCCCGAACTTATGTTCTGATAGCTACATTATAACAAACATATGTTCTGATGGCAAGGGGTTCCTGACCAAACTTGATACTCAGGTTTTTTTATATAAATACATACTGCGGTCCCTAAGGAACCGCAGTATGTACATTTATTATTCGTTAAACGAAGCTTTCATCCAGGGCTGGTTCGGAGCGTGAATTTGAATAAAGATATTTGGCGTATTCCAAGGGATTTAAAAATGCTCTGTGAAGCGTTTCCCCTAATGTTGTATTATACAATGATACCTTAGCTGACTTGGCATTACATTCAATAAACCAAAGCTTTCCGGTTTTATCTAAGCCAATATCAATGCCTAATTCACCAAACGGACCATATGCCTGTTCCACGAAAGTATAAATATTAACCAAAAAGTCTTCTGCGTTACTTTTTATCGAGGCAGTTTTTTCTTTTGAGTAGTTCATAATATTTTCAAAAAAGAACTCAAATGGGTAGCTGAAACCACGGGTAGAGATTGGGGAATATTGTTTTCCTATCCGTACAGGAATTGCAGTTATGGTCAATTCACCCCTGCCGTTTCTTTGCAGTTCACCACGGAAGTCTACAATACAATCGTTTATAGTAAGTAAGTCAATAGCTTGTTGTATAATAATATGTTTTGCGCTGAGATAGGACGAAATGTGTTTATGAAGCTGATGTAAATCATGGATGTGCCTGACCACAATTGTGTTCACATAGGAACGGAATTCATATCCACCCTCAGGCAGTCTGGCAATGCTCAGAACCTGCTTGCCCCGACTTCCATTGCAGCCTTTGACGTAAACTTTATTAAACTGTTCTAACATAGAGATGAGGTCGTTTATATTTTGAAAATACTTTGTCTTTGGTAAATGTTTGCTTAATTTGTCATCCGACTGAAATAATCGGTATAAGTCCCATTTGTTAAATTCGCCGCAGGAGTTTATCTTTTTTATGCCCAACAGATCGAATCTTCTTCGAACTTCATCACCTGTCATTTGATAGGTTTTTACTGCTTTGACACGATCATAAAACACATCCGGCAACGGAAAATCTTTTTCTACCCAAATTTTTTTTCTCTCATCGAAGTAGACTCCCCGTATTTTAGATTGTCTGAAGTTAACACTGTCTACAGAAAAGAAATAGAGTGTGATGTCTGCCAAGCGATTTGCTGCAACAAGTTGGTTTGCTTTAAAAAAACCCTGTTGTGTTTTCAAATTGCTGATAGCTCGCTGGCTTAGGAAGACAGCTACAAGTGGCCGATGTAAAATCATTATTTTTCCTCCATGCTTTTTTGTTACTTGTTACTTTAAGGCACCCGCTAACACAGAATCATTATTTGCGGTATACGTTAACCGTCTCTTTAGCCATTTTATATGCGTCAAAGCATTCAACTGCAATATTATAAGCTTCCTTTTTTAAGCTCTGTAGGAGCCTCCGGTCTTTAGCCAGTCTTATCAGATCACCGGCAATGGTTTCTGCGTCAGCCACGTTTGCACCGAGTTTTAATGTACAGCTGAGGGAAGGCATGTAGTATCGCATCCTCTCCAACGCCAGTAAGCCTCCATACCCCTCGCCGAGTAGAAATCCAACATTTCCGCAAGCCATTGCTTCTCTCAGAGAACGGCCCCTGCCAAAAACCACTTCGCTCCATTGCAGTACAGGCAGGGGGTCATCCAGCCAACCATACTGATGGAAATTGCCGGCAAAAACACCGGCGGCTCTCCCAACCATACGGGCATCAACATTGCTTCCCTGCTTACGCATCAATCCAATCGCTTTATCCAGGGCAATTAAACCTTGGGCATCAGATCCTTTTGTTCTGCCATAATACAATACACGCAATGGCCCTGTATCGGATGAGTTACAGCGGGCGGGGTGAAAACGTTCAAGATTAATACCGTTATAAATTGTGGTTATTTTCTTTTGAAAGGCCGGGCCCGCCGAACGGGCGGTCTCCGGTCCGGTAGCAATAATGTGTGCGGCATACGTTAATGCATCCGGAAAATGTGCTGCCCAGTCAATTAAACCGTGTAATGTTATTATCAAGGGTATTGATAATCTTTTTGCTGCTTCGAGGGATGCATTCAGTGTCAGTGGTGAATGGGCGTGGATCCGTGAAACCTGACGCTTTTCAGCCAATACAATCAGCTCTTCCGTTGTACGCAAAAAGTCATATGGGCATCCAATGAGTTGATTGGAAAAAAACTCACTGTCTTTTCCCCTGTTAACAATAGCAAGGTAAGGTTCTACGTCTAATCGAAAAAGATAGTGGGCTAAATCACAGACATGAGTAAAAACACCGCTTCTGATTAAAGGTGCTGTTAATAATACACGAATCTGACATCACTCCATAAATCGTACTTTATTGCAGTACCCACCTTCAATATTGTTGGTTCAGGCAAACAGCCAGACAGGCGTCACCCTTTATAGATAAATGTTAAGGTCTCTTGTATACAAATAGTACGCATACTCAAATGGGGTTTTGTAAATGGTTGCCCATCTCGTTTTTTCGGGGCAAAAATTCGTTTCAATATACCACAGCTTACCATTTTTATCAATCGCCAGATCGATACCCATCTCTGCAGTCCATGGATAAAGCTTCGCGAAAGTTTGGGCTATTTCCAGACAAAATTCACGAATGTCCATATAATATTTTTCAAGATGCAATATGGAAAAAGAGACCATTTCCCCGCCTTGGCTCAAATTAGTAATTTGTCCTTTCTTATTCGCGACCCTGGCTACACGGCTTGTTAATTGCCACTTGTTTTTGCCATTTTTTTGCACAACCGCCCTGATGTCAAAAGGACGACCGTTAAATTCTTTAAATGGAATCCATTGTTGAACCAGGAAAGATGCAGGGTTTCGAAAATTTTCATGATAAAACTTTTTTAGTTGTGAGTAGGGAATGGATACCATTTTTTGGTTTCTACTATTACGGAAAGCATTTTTGCCGGAGGGAGTCTGGCAGATCTGATACTGAACTTGATCTTTTTCAATGATCGTGATCCCTCTCCCTTTGGAGCCATAAATCGGTTTAATGACCACTTTGCCGTATTGCCGGATAAATGAGTTTAACTGCTCGAATGATAAACGTTTTGTAGGTGGAACATGGTTTTTGAATTGATCATGCGATTGTAAAAGCTCATAATTTTGTAATTTATTTGCTTGCCGGTATAAGGGGAAGTTAATAAAGTGAATATCCTGATCGCGCAATCTTTCAAACTTGTTAATTTGTCCCTGGTCCAAAACGTATCTTGTATTACGTACTATATTTACTCGTGGTAGTGCGACCGTCTTCCGTATCAGGTTGTCTTGCATACACGAGTAAACAAGTGCGTCAACCCTTTTCAGGTTTGTGGAGATTTGCCTGAAACTGAACATGCACAAGTCTACCTGATATTTTTTCGCCAAAATTTTGTATTGATTAAAAATGCTATTATTTTCATAACAATGCTTCAACTCATGATTTAAGGTTACAGAAGGCATAGAGATTCCAATCATTGCTGATTTCCTTTTCATGAAGAGACCGGTCTCATTAAGTCGAAATACTTTGTACGTTCCCCGGTTACCAGAAATCCATACTTTTTGGCAGCGTCAATTGCCGGTTCATTGATTTTATGGATCGTAGCGGAAAGGCCTTTAAAGCACTTATCTTTTTCCCGTCCATATCTAATGATCGACTCAATTACCATAGAGCCAAACCCTTGCCTTTGCGCATGCTTTTCAAAAGCCAGTATATAAATATAAATTGTTTTACCTGGTTTGAAACCAAAACTAACGAAGCCGATTCTTTCTCTGCCATTATAAATGAGAAGCGTTTTATACTCATCCAATCTTTTTGGCTCGATGTTAATTTCCTCCCGTGCCAACTGAATCGCGTACTTTTTCTCACTTTTTTTCATCCGCCTGAATGATAACACATACATGCACCTCCATATCAGATAATCATTCAACTTTACAATACATTAGTATGCAATATCTCCTGGTAGTGTGTAGGCATGTATGAAGTACAAGAAAGGCGCGCTTATTCGGTTTCCTTAGCGCGCGTATTTCAATACTGGTTTCCTCAGCAGCTTCACAAGCTGTGAAGCGTTTTGATTTTCCAGTAAAAAAAAAATCACCCACCGAATGGGCAATTTTAGCAAAACTATCGTCTTTGTATTAATCTAAAATATTTCCTCCAAAAGTGAACCGAGTGTTATAGTAACTATTCATTCTCTGAACATTAACTCCATTTGTCCTGGTGGCGTGCAATATGTGCTCGTCCCCCATGTAAATAGCCACATGGTCAATTCTTCCTGTTGTTGGATCGGCGAAAAACATCAAATCTCCACGCTTTAAATTTCTCCAATTTGATGTCACTTTACCATTCTCACGCACAAAGGCAGCTTGCGTTCTTGAATTGCCCGGTATCCATTTTCCTGTTGCATCATAGTATGCTCTTCTTGTGAAGTCGGAGCAATCAAACGTCGCTGTACTCGAGCGGTTTGAGTTAAATTCATAAGGGGTGCCTAAATACTTCAACCCTGCCTGAATAACCCTTTCTCTGATATTGCTGACTGTAGGCTGTGTAGTCTGTGAGGTATTGATTATACGTCTTGCACCAAGGTAATAACGCGCGGGTTCTGAGGAACTCAGGCTCATGACCCGAATCGTGTTGTAGGGTGGATGAGAAATAATAAATTGGTTATTCCCTACAAAAATACCAGCAGCGATTAAGTTGCTGGAGCTTGTCCCAAAAAATACAATGTCGCCGAGTCGCAACGTTTCGCCCTTTCTTACCAGCGTTCCCTGGCGACTCAATGTGTCCAAGGTGCCGGGTAACCGGATTCCCACTTTATTATATATGTACTGTACGCCAACCGCTGAATCCATAACAACGCGGTTGCCCTCATACTTTAACGCTTCATTGACTACATCTCTACCCGTGACTTGAGCAAAAGCTTGTCCGCTGATCGATACCAGAAACATAAAAAGAAGTACAACCGTTAGGAGAATCCTGCTGGGCCTTATAATTTTCATCAGTAATACTTTCCTCCTTAAAACAAGTTTTTTTGGGATTCCTGATATTACTACAGTAAAAGATTTCAGCTAAGAAATCAAATGTAATTGTTACCAATAGGCAACATACTTAGACATATAAATACATATATGGTTGCCTTTTGTAAATGCAAAAACAAAGAAGATTTGTTTCATCATTAAAACAAAGCATTCGGATATAGTTTCCACCTTGCAATATTGTGCATATACTGTCAGTGAGTCTGTGAACCGGGAGTGATAAATCTGACTGTAAAACAAAATGAATCCACAGAGAAAAACATTGTGGTCGGTGTCTTTATTACGAAAAAACACGCGCAAGCCCTCATCACAATGAACCCTGACTTTATAAATTCCTACCGGTATATTCGCTATATTGAACTGGCCAAAGCCAACCAAGACCTGGATGTTACCCTTTATCTTTTCACGACTGATGACGTGAGCTTTGAAAAGAAATATGTAATGGGAATCTATTACAATCACCAGGAAGAAATCTGGCAGCAAAAAACATTTCCCCTACCAGATCTATTGTATGACCGGGGGGGGGGAACTTCACAAAAAGCAATGCTTGTAATCAAAAAGTTGAGGGAACTGGGTATTAAAAATATTAACGCCCGGCACTACTTTGACAAGTGGGACCTATATGACCGATTATCTAAACTGGATACGATGTCGCCACACTTACCTGTTACAATTAAAGGAGATAAAGCTAAAAATATTGTTACCATGCTCAATCAATATGGCCACGTATATGTAAAAACCCGAAGAGGAAGCTGTGGAACAGGGGTCATTCGCATCGAAAAACATGGCCCTGACAAGTTCAGGTATTATTACTCATACGGTAGTAAGTTGTTCTCCGAAATCTTTTCTGAACAGGAATTAATGAAGATTCTTTATCGTTTTTTTGCCCACAAGCCTTTTATTATTCAAAAATCTATCGATCTTATGAAAAAGGATCAATGCATTATTGATTTCCGCAGTGAAGTTCAAAAAAACAAAGATGGCCAGTTCATTATTACCGGTACAACAGCACGTATAGGCAGATCTCGCTCACCCATTGCTTCCAATACACATAAAGAAGATTATTATCCTATTGAGAAGTTCCTGAGATATACGATGAAATTCGATGCACTAACAGCAGGCTTACTCCAGGCAAAAATCAATCGCTTTCTACAAACCGTATTTCGGGCCGCTGAGCAAGTTTACGGTTCATTCGGCGAAATGGGCATTGATTTTGGTCTGGATACACAGGGGCATCTATGGTTGATTGAATGTAATTCCAAATCAGCCAAAGTTGCCTTGTATAATGCGTTTGGCCGACAAAAAGTCAGGGAATCGTTCTTCAACTTGCTACAATATGCCAAATATCTGGTTGAGAAGCAAAACAACAATAATACCTGAGAAGAAGGTGCACAAGTATAATGCCTGCATTGGTACCGGTTACTCTCTTTTTTGATCCTGAAAGAAGAAACTGGCACATCTGTTCAAAAGAACAAACTGATGCTAAATGCCAAAAACTATATTGGGGTGTCCCACTTACACACGTCAATATGAGTGTATACAATGATCCTCAAAACCCATCGGCCCTATTGCCAATGAAAGCAAAGGTAGCTTTAGCAGCTCGGCCCGTACTGGGGCCGCTGGTCGGGATCTTAAGTGCGGAAAGCCGGGACGGATCGCTGAAGGGCAATTTTAGCAACTATCAGGCGATTATGCAGGCCGGAAAAAAAATCGGCGGTATCGTCTTTGCTTTTACCCCGAGTAGCGTTGATTGGGTAAAGAGAAAGATCAGTGGGAAAATATTCGATAAAAATAACAATCAATGGGTGACATGCTCTTTCCCATTCCCTAACGTCGTCTATAACCGTATTCAGGATCGGAGGCACGAAAATAAAAAAAGCAGCCAGTCGTGTATACAACGATTTCTGTCCTACCCGGGTATTACATTGTACAATCGTGGGTTTTTCAATAAGAGAGAGATCATCAGGGTATTAAGTCAGTCTCCTCAAATGAACAAATACATTCCTGAAACAAATATATTAGTGTCGGAAGCGGACCTGATTAATATGTTAAAACGACATAAAGCAGTCTATTTAAAACCGGCAAATGACAGATTAGGCTCAGGGATTATCCGTGTTATAAAGTCGCATTCATTAAAGCCGTATACAATGCACTATTATGCTGAAAACAAAGAATTAACAAAATACAATACGTATAATGTTCACCAGCTATGGAAGAAGATCCGACAACAGATGATCGACTCCTCCTACATTGTTCAGCAGGCTGTTCCTCTTGCTGCTGTATCCACATGCCCGTTTGACTTTCGTGTATTAGTACAGAAAAATCGTCAAGGCCGCTGGAAAATATCAGGTCTGGGTATACGCGTTGCCGGACACTCTGAAAGCATCACTACCCATGTACCAAGAGGGGGGCGTATTGATACCCCTCAAAATGTGCTGCAACAAGCCTTTCCACATAAAAAACCTGCTCAAATAACGCAACGTGTAAAACGTTTATGTATAGCTGTTGCCAAAAAGCTGGAACAACAATACCACCTTCTGGGTGAAATGAGTATTGATGTTGGACTGGATAGTAATGGGTGTCTCTGGATATTTGAAGCAAACGCCAAACCGATGAAATTTGATGAACCTGAGATTAGAAAAAAACAACTTGGGCAAGTCATTCGGTATGCTCAGTTTCTGACATTCAGAAAGATATTGCCAAGATAAACTGTAGTAGAGAAAGCTGAGTCCCTTATGTTGAAGATAGAGGGACTCAGCTTTCTCTATCCGGCTCACTTCCGATTCCAGGTTTTTTCGTTGAATATAACAGCTTGGCGTACTCAAGCGGTAACAGAAACTGTGGAGAGATTCCTACGGTATCTTCAATCTTCTGTTCCGGCAATTTGTCGGGTTTTGAATTTGCCTCCAACAGCCACACCTTGCCTGTCTTATCCACAGCGATATCGATTCCGATTTCTCCGAAGGGGCCGAATTCTTTTTCGATATAACGGGCGATAACCACACATGTGTCCTTAATTTCCCTGTCTGACGGTATACCGGGGTATCTTTTTTTTAAAGCAGGATAAATATCGCTATAATTCATCACCTCTCCACCGAGGGAGGTATTCGTAATTACCGCTCCTTTCTGAGCCACCCTCGCTTGATTGTAGACAGCATTCCAGATACCGTCTTTGTCTTTAACCATGAGGACACGCAAATCCATGGGGTGGTTCTTATATTTAATCAAGCGGATTCCCTGCTGAAGAATCACCCGGTCAGGCTTAAGGCCTATTTTTTTCATTTCTTTACATAAACCGTCTAAATTTGCACCATACCGTTTCAGGTGGGTGCCTTCATGGTAATAACGGAAACAGAACCCGCGATTGCACTTTTCCAGGGCAAACACGCCTTTACCACCGCTGCCGCCGGAACTTTTCAGAAAAAGATATCCGTATTTAGCCATCATCGCCCTAATGTCCTCCATGCCACGGCTAAAAGTAGTTGCCGGCAAATATTTTTTTACGGCTTTGTGCCTTGACAGCTTTTGATGGACCTGCCATTTTTTCAGTTTACAGCTGTTAATATACTGAATCCCTGCAGTATTTTTAAAGCGGGCGCGCAGCTTCTTCGCTTCCGCTTTTTCTCCGCCGACAAAACCGACTCCCCGGTCATAGATGATATCTGGAAACGGCAGACGGCGCTCCAGCCATTGCTTGCTGCTATCCTTTAACACATACCCGCTGATTATTTGTTTTCTCCAGCTAATGTTTTGCGAAGTAAAGAAATAAATCGAACACTTTGCCTTTTGGTTAGCCTGACTGAGCTTCCTGGCAAACAGGGGGACCTTCCGTTTACGTAAAAATTTTTTGTTCACAAAGACGCCGATTAACGGCCTGAGGTGGTTGAGGTTTGCCCTGGAATTCACCTGCTGTATCTCCTCTTATTCGATAGGACTGTTTTGGTAGTTAACTGATTTAATATATTCAGACAGGTGTATACAATGTTCATGATTTCCCGGATTATTTGTTATTATATTGAAATGAAGAATGATGTAACCGGGAAGAGATGATTTTCTCTCCATCAACGCCTCCCACAAATTTTCAATAACAACTTTCTTTCACAGGCATATATTGAATATATAAGACACGTAAAGGATTGGTAAGTTTGGGTTCATATCAAATCGTACGCAGCAAAATGGAAAAAACCAGGGTTATACTTACTGACGAGAGGCTGGCCTTGCACGTTCCAAAAACCGAGCTATTTAACTCCGAAAACTTGAAAGCCATGCTCAAAGAATATGATTTTGTTTACATTAAACCTGATTGCGGGAGAGGTGGGAAAAGGGTTATCTTAATTGTGTCGCAAGACGATGGGGGTTATCAAATCTATTACGATACCGAAGCCACAAAAGTTAATAAAATAACAGCAGCAGTCAAATTTGTTGACAAGATAGCCGACGGAGATCAATTTATTATTCAGCAAGGAATTAATATGCTTCGTATAGGCAGAGCACCATTTGATCTGCGGGTTAACGTACAAAAGCCCTATGAAAATTGGGAGGTAACAGCTATGATTGCCAAGATGATGGCACCGGGGAAAGTTGTTACAAATTACTGCCAGGGATCAACCCTGGTTGATTTTGAGCAAGCGCTGCAGCAAGCGGGTTTAAGCAGGGAAAAAATCAACCAGGTAAAAGGGTTGTTGACTGATCTGGGTGAGCGAACCGCTACTGTCCTCAATGATAAATACCATGGCTTGCGAGAATTGGGGCTGGATATCGCTCTTGACAGCGGAGCCGAGCCGTGGATCCTGGAGGTGAACACGAAGCCCAAGTACCCAAAGGGTATAAACAAAAAATTTGACCGCTACCGTCGGATTATCCGAGGCAACCCGATAAGCACAGATGCCAAGTTAAGTGACGAGAAGATATAACAATTTACAGCTTTTTCGAATATACTACACTGATCAATCAATAACTGGGTTTAATACACGCCTTTATGAGAAGCGGCGCCAATCCAGGCTGATAATCTCTGAGAGAAATTGCCTAAAATAAAGCAAAAGGAGATCGTTTTAGTTGCATAGCGACAAAAAGAGTTACCCAAGACCTGTAATGGCGGTGTTAGTAAGGAGTAAATCCATATCCCGTTTGCAAAAACAGATGGCTGCCCCCCGGATCCGGCTGCTGGCGGAATCCAACAAAGAAGTCAACAACATCCTCTACTTTTTTTCACTCAGCGGGGTAAAGTTGAAGGAACAAAAGATCACCGGTTACTATTGGCACAAAACAAAGAACAGGTGGCTTCATCATGATTTTTCATTTCCAGATGTTTTATATATAAGGTTTGGATTTGACAAAGGATATAACCAGACTCTTACAGAATTGTGCAACATGATTACTAAGAAAAATGGTGAATTGATTACACATCATCGCTTTAACAAATGGCGGTTATATCAAATTATAAGCAAAGATCCGGTCTTGAAAAACTATCTGCCTGTAACCAGGACGGTTAAGAAGCCGGATGATATAAAAAAGATGCTTAAGCGCTATAAGGTAGTTTATCTCAAGTCGCATATTGGCAGAAAAGGTGAAAATGTTTTACGGGTGGATGTTCTGCCTGATAGCAGTTACCGGTATAGTTATTACAGGCATGAACAATTAACCGTCAGGACAGTATCGGACTTCCAAGCTTTGATGAATGTTGTGAATAAGTTTTTCCACGGTAAAAAATTTTTGATTCAACAGGGTATCCAACTGATGAAATTTAAAAACAGGCTCATCGACCTGAGAGCAGAGCTGCAACGCAACGGAGATGGAGACCTGGAGATAGTAGGCATATCAGTACGGCACGGCAGGCACGGCTCCCCCATTACCACCCACGGAGATGCTTATAGATTTGACGATTTCTTTGGTAAGAATATGGGACTTTCAACAGAGCAACTGGAAACGTTTCGTTCTGCCGTTCAAAAGTTTCTCTTCAGCGTTTATGAATATATTGATAAAAACTATGGTAAGTACGCGGAAATAGGCATCGACTTCGCCATAGATGTTAACAAAAAAATCTGGTTTATTGAAGCAAATTCTCAATCGACGCATGTATCCCTAAGTAAGGCCTATGGCAAAGCGGCGTTCTACAGGTACAATAAAAACATCCTGGAGTATGCCAGGCAATTGTCTAATCGATCCAAGAGAGGTGTTAAATCAGAACAGCCCTCCTGAAAGCAAACAGAGTGCTTCAGGATTATAAAACAAACCACCGTAAAATTGATATGCTTCCTTTGTGGTAGACAGTTGAATAATAATACTGTTACCATGAAGGGAGCATGTCAATAACCGGGGATTCATTCATTTTACACACTCTGTAATTTCCTCTAGAATTGACTTTGCGATACATATTCCTGTGGCCTGCTTAAAAATTTTGAGCCCAGGCACCGCATTGACCTCTAATACCTTATATTTTCCGTCTCTGTTGTCAACAATTACGTCTATCCCTGCAAAGCATAAACCCAAAGCCTGAGCGGCGAACAGTGACAGTTGCCCGAGTTCGCGGTCAACGGAAAACGCTTCGGCCTTTCCACCGTATAAGATATGTGTTCTCCACTCCCCCGGGGCTGCGGTTTTTTTTATTGCTCCCAGCACCTTGCCGCCCACCACGACCACCCGGATATCCCAGCCGCTATTGGGAACATAGCTTTGCAGGTAGAACCCACTGCTTTTAAACCTTGCTTCGTGTAAACGTTTAAATTCATCAGGAGAATTAAACAAGCAAGCCCCTCGCCCCTGTGTTCCGGTTTTTGGCTTAAAGACAAGAGGCATATGAAGTTTAGAAAATATTTTATAATTGATGTCAGGTCCGTGATGGTAAATTGTATCCGGCTGAGGCAAACCATGCCCGGAGAGCATAGTACTGGTCAGCATTTTATTTCTGGCAATGCGGACAGCTTCTGTACTGTTGATAAACGCGATGCCAAGGTTTCTGCATGCCTGCTCAATTTCCTCACAAACAGGGAAGGGCTCCCAGTTAATTATGCCCTGAAGTTGCACAGGCTCCATATTATTGTCGAGTAAAACCGTCTTTTTGTTTTTCAGCAAAATCGCCAGGGAGGACGGATTCAGAACTTGCAGGTCAATGCTTTTACTTTTAGCCCTTCGCAAGAATAATGTTATATCCTCACTATTGTTTATTTGAGATAAAATTCCTATTTTCATGGTTGCCATCCTTCCCATGATACGCCTGCGCGCCTGGCCTTCTGCACTCTTTTTAAACGGCCTGGGGTGAAATACCGCCTTCTTAACAAAAAGCATACACTTTGTGTATGCCTGTTATTTCTTTTTGTGGAACGCAGACAAAATTTTATCCAGGATCCCTTTCTTGCTTTCCAGTTCCTTTTCCATTTTACGAATTGTCGCCAGGAGATTTTCCACCTGCTGCTTGCTTTTTGTCAACTCTGAACGCAGAGTATCCGTCTCCATGCGGTAATTTTTTATTGCAGTTTCCTTTTCAGATAACTTTTTCTGTATTTGCTTAAGCTGTTCGTTTAATGATTTGTTTACATTTTCACACCGCCGGTATCCTTCTTCCAGGTTACGCAGCCGGGCATTTGACTTTGCTTCCCATTCAGACTGTTTCCTGGTGTATTCTTCCTGAGAACGTTCCAACTTTTGCCGGTATTGTGCCAGTGATTCTTCATTTTTCTCGAGGAGAGCTTTAAAGCTTCTTTTTTCTTCCATTAATTGCATAATCTGATCCAGTAACTTTTGTTCCTGATCACTTTTATGTCTGACAGCCTGTTCTATGGTTGTTTTGCTGGGATCGTTTGTAAAAAACAGGTTTGTAGGCGGAAAAGCGTCGGCTAAATTGTGTAGTTCGCCTCCGAGTTTGCCATGGCGTACAGGCAAACAGTCAGCTGTTTCCTCTCCCACTTGTTCCCAGTTACCATTTTGCTGATAAAAAACATCTATTTTACTTTCAGTTCCGGGGCACCATACTTTTACACTCTCCGACTCTTCATGAAATGAAATGAGGCTGGGCGCAGTACTCACTGGCAGATACTGCTCAGGTTGCCAACCACCGACAGGCCAACCGCCCGCTCTCTTCATGCGGTAGCAAACCGCATTTTTATGTGACAGAAACCAGGCAATATGTATGTTATACCCTGCGGTAACCCACAGTGCCGGCAACAATGACAATTGCAGTGCACTGTCGAGGCAAAATGGATCTGCCCATCCTTTCATTCTCAGATTGCGAAAATGATAGTTTAGGCTGTCATTTTTCAAGTCATACAGCAATAAATGAATGCCACCACTATTGTCAATCGCCAGTGACACCGGCACCGAATAGCTTTGTTCGGGTGAAAGCTCATCTTCCCAACCGAATGCAGGAGAATATTTTGCCGCCTTCAGTTTACCGGATTTAATATCTTCGATATAGAAAAAATATCCCATCCCGCTTACTGAAAAAGAGAGCAAAAACGGACCGCTGTTTTCTTGTGTAATAAACGGCTTTGTTTGCACCTGATCTTTTTTAACAATAATATGGTACAGCTTACTGTTACTGTTAGCAATAATATGCAGACAGTCATTTTCGTCAGGTGCCGCAACAAAACGGTTGCAATTTTGCTGCAAAATTTCTTCATGCCCCCATTCACCCTGCACACTGCTTCTGCTAAGAGTAAGATCTTGTTGTTCATTCAGATTTAAAAAGTATGAACGTTGTACCGCCTGATAAAAATATGGCCGCACTATACTCATATTCACCCTGTCAACCCCTCTCCACATATAGTAATATATATATCTTTTCTACTTTCAACATGACTGTAAAATAGTCTGCCTAATTATTTCACACACCCGGAGTTGAGTGCATATATTGACAATGAAGTAAATATAGCTGTTTTACAGAAGTTTACTTCAAAAATAATACATTCCTATGAAAGGAGGTAATTTTGATAAATGAATGGATGCGATAAAGAAACGCGTACATTTGTTACTTATCAGTTAGCTGACATACAGCCCGGACCGTGTGATCCTGTGAATGGTTGCCCCCCTCCGACAGAAATTGTTTGCATTGTGACTGAAAAAGTTTACGATGAGTGCAAAAGCACCCAGGTTAATGAAGAAGAGTTTATTGTTATGGCCAAAGCCGATAATCCGGTTGTCAGAGCAGAATGTAAGAAGGTTAAACTTTTAAAAGATCCCGTTTGTGATGATAGCCAGCCGGGCAGGGTTCGAGTAACTTTTACTTATGGAGTTAAAATAAAAGTCTTTTTTGAAAATGATACATCTACCACGCTTTCCCGGGATGTTACCGTGATCAAGAATTTTAATGTCTCCCGTGCCGGCGAGGAAGGATTAGGCGTTCATTGCGTCATCCCCTTTATTGAGTGCCTGAGATGCTCTGTAGAAAGTGAAGAAGAGGCAGAGTACGGCAAAATCAAAACGACTCTTGTCTGCTGTGTGGCAAATCTCATTGTAATAAAGCTCACAGCAACCGTCCAGTTGCTGATCCCCGCCTATGGCTATTCCCCGGAGCCGCCGGACTGCGATGAAGTCCTTGATGAAGGTTCTGATTTTGACCCACCCTGGCCTCCATTTCCACCCCAGGATCGGTGACCAATGGGAGGACTTTGTAAATAAGCAGGTAAGATTTCTATGATATAGTTTAGCCTAAGTGCGCCAGTCATTTAGACCAAATGAGGAAGAGGATGGGAAAGCCTATGGAAAAGAAGAAGCGCAGATTCAGGAAGACTGCGAAAGTGTCCAAAGCTGGGGCGATATATACATGCCCTCAATGTCAGCATGAAGAGTTGATGCCACAAGATGTACTTGATTACTTTGATGAAATCAACCCACCCACGCCATTTAGTGAGCCTCATCGGTTTACATGCGAAAAATGTGAAGGTATCATGTCACCGAAAAAATAAGCACGCGTGAGCGTGCCTTTTTTATCTTGTTTGCCCCCGGTTGTCTACATACTGTAACACTTCAAACAGCGGGGAATATATTGAATAGAGATTATTTCAATACTTGCGTGTTTCCATGGCAGATTTATCTGAAAGGAAGGTTACCGGTAATGAGTGCATGCGGCAGCAAAAGAGGTGAAATTGTGATCCGGCAGGCAGAAAACGGTGTCGTACCGGGGCAGTGTGATCCTGTATACGGCTGCCCCCCCCCTACAGAAGTAGTTTGTATCTTAACAGAGAAAGTCTATGATGAGTGCAAGAAAATTCACGTAAACGAAGATACATATATCTTTGAAGCAGACCCTGATAACGCAGTAACAGATGTGGAGTGTAAGGATGTCGAGGTTTTGGATGGACCACACTGTATCGTAGTCAGGCCAGGCAAGGTTCGTGTATCGTTTACTTACCGAGTCAGCATCCGCATTAGTCTCGATGACGGGCAAAAAGTACTTATTTACAGAGATTTCACGAATTCAAAAACATTTAAAATGCCTCGTGCTGGAGAAGAGTTCCTGATTGTTCAGTGCTCTGTACCCTTCATCGAGTGCCTGGACTGCTTTGTTAAAAAAGAAGAACCAGATTATGATTATGTTAAAACAACCATTGTTTGTTGTATAGGAAAATATCTTTTAATTAAGTTAAAAGCGCAGGTCCAGTTACTAATTCCTTCGTACGGTTCTTCCCCCGTACCGCCGGACTGTGGAGAAATAATAGGTGCATGCCTTGATTTCGCCTTGGCCTCCATTTTCTCCACAGACAAGATAAGATAACAAGATTATCTTAGTTCCGCTTTTTCACTTCTTTCACCTGTTTTTCATACAGTGTGGAAGAGAGAGGTGAAGCTGTGAACGTTCTGCATTTAAGCCGTTTTTTTTATTCCGGCCAAACCACCCATGTGTTTTCACTTGTCCGTGAGCAGCAAAGGCAAGGCGTATCCGCATTGTTGATTATGGATGGGTACCCCTCGCACCAAGCCGTGGCCATGTATAAGAGTACGGTCAATGAGTTAGGTGCAGCCATCATTAAACCGGGGGACATGTTGTCAATTATGCGCCTGAACCAGGGCAAGCAGATTCATTTGATTCATGCACATTCCTCCCTCACATATCCAATGACAGCTAGTTTGGCGGATACGCTGCGTATTCCTTACGTAGTAACCTGTCACGGATTAGCATTAAACAAGCAGGAATACAGGCTGTTCTTTCAAAAGGCCCGCTCTATTATCTGTATTTCACCAAGGGTAGCCGATACGATCCGGGAGTTTGCCTATAAGAGCTGTATAATTCCCAACGGGATTGATCTTAATGAGTTCCAGCCAGGTGTGAAAAAGGACCCCGTAAAAATTGCATTTATTGCCCGGGTGGATCATACAAAACAAAAGGGATACAATCAATTCTGCAAAGCGGTTGATCTGTTAGAGGGTACGGAAGTATATATTGCATCGAACAAGAACCCCATTAGTAAATCAGCGGAATATTTGGGGTGGACCAATGAAATTGCCCAACTGCTGGCGCAAACAGATATTGTCGTAGGTACGGGACGTGCTATCCTTGAGGGTATGGCTGCCGGTAATGCTGCTGTGATTCTTGGGCGGACATATCAGGGGATTCTTACGTCTGAGAAGGCTGCCAGACAGCATTTTTTGGATCTAAGCGGCCTTGCGGGCAATGATCCGTGCTTTCGGGACATTTTTTATGACCTGACAAAGCTGATGCAAAATAAGAATTATCTCCGCCAACTTCAGAAGTTTGGCCGTGAACTGGTAAAGAAAGAATTTAACAACGAAGAGCATACGCTGCGTATCATTGAACTCTATAAAAAATGCTAGGCTATGCCGTTACAGATTCATAACCAATAATTGCATGGCAATTATAGTCTCACTGGTTTCCCGGAGACGTGCCACGATTCTCCCAAGACCGTAAAGGCGTTTCCCTTCACCGAATATCGCCAGGAGGTCATCCCAATGTTCACACACATCATTAAATTGGCGTTGTACAAATAAATGGAAGCCAGGAAATACTTAAAAACCCTTGGTTGAAAAAATGACCATCCATTTTTAGGCGGTTGGCATTTTTATCTTCTGCTACAGAATTGATTGTATCAAGAAAGTTAATCTATTTATTGCAATGATGGGCCGCAGGATCGTGGTATCTATCTTAAGGATTGAGAAAGATAATAAGCATATTCCATCGGCCTGCGATAGATAAGTCTTTCATACTTAAAGTTTTTAATATCTTTGTATATGCTTTTTTGGGGTTTCCCGTTAAGTTCGATAATCCATAACTTCATTTCTTTGTCTAATACTAAATCCACACTTAATTCTCCCAGCAAACCCATACGAATTTCTAAGACTTGTGCAGCGTTTATACTTATCTTATTAATTGATTGGAGAGCAATTTTTTGCTTTTTTTCAGAAGGGAAGATGCGAGCAAAAATTTCTTCAGCATCAAAAATTGATTCATATACACTAGAGTTAAAGTAAAGTTTATTAGCCACTCTGCAGACTATGGTGGAAACCGTCCATTTCCCTCGGATATTTTTTTGAACAATGACCCGAATATCATAATATCGATGATCTATCTGACTAGATTGAACGCCTTTCTGCACTATATAACTTTTTTTGCCCAGGAGTTTGCCCAGTTTTTGCTGTAAATCTTCATTTTTTCTGCAAATAAAACTAGGGGCTAAGCTGTGTTGAGAAATATGAATGTCTCCGTTTTCCTTTAGCTCTACCCTGTACACGCCCTTTCCCTGATTCCCATAAGAAGGCTTAATGTATACCAGTTTATATATCTTTAATAGTTCTGCTACATTCACCTCATTAAATAAAAAAGTATCTGGTATATGTTTTTTAAGGTTCGACTGACTTAATAGGTTATAGACTTCCCATTTATTAAGCCAATTTATAGTGTTAAAACACTTGTCCCGGCCAATTATACCTTCCAGCAGCTGGATAGTTGCTGTTTTTTTATTGTAACACCGGTTGTAAACGGCATGAGGAAAAGGAAACGCACTTTCTCTCCATTTACCCTCAATCTGGCACAGACCAACAATTTGCTGCCTCTCCCAAAGAATATCTGCCAAAGTAAAGGTAAAAAGCTGCAGAGGCAGATTGTGATGACGTTGATAAAGCTTCAAAATTCTTTTTCTGTTGTTCTTATTAGATACTAAAATGCCAATTAACGGGCAGTCGTCCAATCTTATCACTTCCTGGTTTTGGAACCCTCTCATTATCTTATGCCTAATATATGATATTGACATGAGGTTATAAATTTACTGTACATCTGCATATGGATCTGCTTGCATCTATTAGTATATTAGTCTGGTATTGATTTTCAATCACATATTTTTTCAAGCCTGAATATTATAATTTAATCTTAATAATAGGAGCTGAAAATATGGGTAAATGCATTTGTCCTCCAGGGCCTCCCGGACCGGAAGGGCCACAGGGGCCACAGGGACCACAGGGACCACAGGGACCACAGGGACTGCCAGGACCGTCGGTGGCTACAGATTATGCCTATATTTATAATCAAACAGATCAGGTGGTTGAGGTAAATTATAATGTAAGCTTTGATTCTAATGGGATTATCCTTGGGAACATTGGCCACATTGTTGGATCAGAAGATATTATTCTTTCAATGCCGGGAGACTATCTGGTTACCTTTTCAGTTACAGGTGCAGACGTTAATCAATTTGCTCTTTTTTTAGACGATACTCTTATCCCTGGTACTATTTATGGCTCAGGAAATACTGACCAGCAAAATACCGCTCAGGCTATAATATCTATTTTCAATTCCAACACTCATGTATTGAATGTTCGCAATCATACATCGGAGACAAGGGTTGCGCTGCAGTCGGCACAGGGAGGGAATCAGGCCAATGTGACCGCTTCTATCTATATACAAAGATTAAATGAAAGAATCAGTGAAAATGTGTCCACGTCTTTAGAGTTTTTAACAGCACTTCAAGATCCGGACAGCAGTATAATCAATCTAGAACCGGGCTCCTATAATTTGAGTGGTGATCCTGCTGTGGTGAGAACAACAGCTGTCCTTCTTCAGTCAATATCTCCCGGCGCGGAAATTTACTTTGCCGATGATCAGGATTTAACGTATATCACCATAGGAAACAATGTTACTCTTACAGTAAATATCATCTATAACTCCACACAGCAACAGTTTTTTACAACTATTGATGATGCCTTATCTGCGGCGGCTCCATTTGATGAAATTATTCTATTTCCCGAAACATATATGCAGGCGACACAGATACAAATTACTCAACCATTAACCTTGAAGGGTTTTTCTGCCGATAATACCATCATAGAATTTGACTCTACTCTCATTGTCAGCCTCTTAATTGCCTCCGATGATGTGACCATCGAAAATCTCCATTTGATCGGCCCTACCATGGCATCAGGGGACAACTGGCTTTTTCAAATTGCCTTAAAAGCATTTCCTTCTGATTTTTATGACAACATTACGATTAGTGGCTGTATTATTGAAGGCGGGCGCAGAAACGGCTTTATATATGCCTCAAACCTTTCTATTGTGGGATGTAACTTTATTCACACCGGTAATCGGAATTCATTAAATATCGTTGCCACACAAGGATACACCCTGATTGCCCGTAATAATTTTCAGGGTGGTGCCGCAAGTTTAGCTTCTATCACTTATGAAACAGGCGGTAATGAAATTACAAGCGGGACGATTATTATCCGAGATAATGTTTCGAACCGGCATTCGCAGTTTGTGCTGTTTAATACAGCACTTTGGGGAGATATTGACCAACTGCTCGTTCAAGGCAACCAAATTGATCATGATGATCGCGGTGGAAGTTCGGTTATCTTTCTGCCGATCGCGGACTTTAATCAATTTGACTCTATATTTATAGAAAATAACACTTTTGTTAATCAGAATACTGAACGTTTGGCCGTTCTCCTGGATTATCGTTTTGGGGGAAGTGCTGAGCCCAATTTTGAACAAATAAAAGTGATGTTTAATTCGTTTAATGTTGCTCAACCATGGGGGTCTGCTGGATTTACTGTAGATCCTAATTATCCAATTGGTTTTAGCACAGGTGCGCCCCTCGGATTGACCTTGGACATTTTTGAGGTAGTTGGCAATACGGTTATTTTATAGCTGCTGTGACAGACAAGTTATAGTCGCTTCGAACTGGAAAAAGACTTCTAATCCCTTCTAGGCAGTTTTAACTAAGTTCGCGAATTGTTACCAAGGGCTGAAATGCCCGTAAATACACGTGGGAGAACATTTGTAGTTCGTCAAAAAACAGTAAGTTATCATGCTTCCGTGGCTATTTTGTAACCACGACCATCCACCTATTAAGTGGGTGGTTTTTGTCTTAGAGTTTAAATTTTACTTCATATGCTTAACACGTACTGCCCCATAATCATTACTGGGAGCGAGGAATGATCCCAATAGGGCAGTATCAACGTGCATTTTGAGAAAATCAATTGAATACCGATAGTATCTTGTGTTACTGTGTAAATAATCGGTATTGAAAGTGGTTGGTACAATTATGATAAATAATTTGCGCCTGACCACCGAAAACGGCTTGTTGTTGCGAATTAATGAGTGAAGGCGTTATGATTGCACTACTGCTACGGGGAAAAGGAGTGCCGCCTTTGAATGAAGATAATGTTAAAAACCTACTTGAACAAGTAGTTAATGGAAACTCAGACGCGCGTGAGTCCCTGATTGAACACTATCGCCCTTTTATCCTAAAAGAGGCCAGTCGGGTGACCCGCAGATTTCTGGAGTGGGGTAAGGATGAAGAGCTTAGTGTAGCGATATTAGCTTTTAACGAAGCTATTGACGCATACTGCTGCAATAAAGGGCGGTTTGAGCCTCTGGCACGTGTTGTCATACGCCGACGCCTTATCGACTTCTTCCGAAAAAGCAAAAGTACTGTCCCCACAGGCGAATTGACCGAAAATGTTTCTGTAGAAGAAGATTGGGAGCAGGGGGAAAGGGAGCAGGAAGTTATACGTTATCAGAACGTTCTTAGGTTTTTTAATCTGGATTTAATGTCAGTGGCCGGTGCACAGCCAACACATATGATTACCAGAAAAGATCTGCAGGCAGTAGCCATGGCCTTAGCCTCGAGGACGGATTTAATGCACCAACTGTTTCGGACCGGCAAGCTGCCGAAAAATGAACTTTGCCGTCTAACCGGAAAAAGCGGCCGTGTTCTTGAACGCGGGAGAGTGTATGTAATAGCGCTGGCAATCTTGCTTGCAGGGGATGAATTCCCTTACTTAAAGGGCTTCGTGGAAAATATCATTGGGAAGGGCGGTGAAAGTTAATGGAGACCGTACGTGGCCGGGTCCTGGAATTAAACAATAAGCATATCGTTTTACTCTCTACCGATGGCCGCTATTTAAAACTGCCCACACCTCCCGGAAAAATCCGTTTAGGTGAGGAGATAGAGTTGTTCGTCCAGCCGGCAAGAAGTAGGAGACGGTTTATATCCATTCCTTCTCTTTCTGCTGTGGCTGCTGTTTTGTTGTTCCTTATGGTTCTACCGTATTTATTTTCCGATAATAATGCGGATAGCAGGCAATTCTATCTTGCCCTCGATATCAATCCCAGTGTGGAGCTCGTTGTTGATTTTGATCTCCACGTGCTTGAGTACAGGGCTTTAAACTCTGACGGGGAAAAAGTATTGGAAGGACTTCCCATGGGTGCTCTGCTGTTTGATGCGATTAATGATGTGCTTGAAAGGGCTGCAGCACTGTCATTTCTCAAGGGTGAGGCGGATGATAATCTGGTACTTCTGACACTGGCCGGAAATGTGCCGGCTGAAGTGACTGTGGCACATTTGGAAATCGCAGTTCATGACAGGCTCATTATGCTGGGAATTGACGGTCATGTGGGGGTATTTGAAGCAGGGGAAACAGAACTTAACGAAGCGCATAAACAGGGAAACTCACTTAACAGGTATTTCCTTGAGAAGGCTGCGGTTATCCCGGAAAAGACCCCACCTGCCACTGAGTACAGCCTTCAGGAGATGGTGGAAAGGGCTGGACCTCCGGTTCATGAGCGTATGCTCCCTGTACAGTCACAAAAACCGCCCGGGCTGCCTGGCCCGTCCCCGGCCGGTGAAGAGCCCGGCAGAGCTGTGCCCGGAAGATTACCGTCAATAGGGCTGCCACGTCCACCTATACAATCAGAGCTGCACCAGGAACAGAATGCGGATTCTTCTATAGGAGAGTCTGCAGAAGAGGAGTCTAACGAGGAATCCGACAAAGAAAGCCCGCCTCTTTCAGTCCCCGGTTTTACTCCTCCACAGCAGAAAGAAGGTGTTGCACCTGAAGAGAATCGATAAAATTTTTATTTCGACCACCTAAAACCAGTTTTCATTTCGAATAAATTGGTAAGCAGCAATTATCAAGGGGGGTAAAGACAATGTTTAAGAAAATTACGGTGATACTGTCGGTGATTTTACTGTTGTTGGCAGGGGCAGTCCTGGCCCAGGCGAATCCAACACTTCCGCTTCTCCCGGAGAACGATTTGTACGAAGCCGGAAGAGGTTTAGAAACCGCCCAGCTTGAAATGGCACGAGGATTAGATCAGGTTCTCATACATAATCAATCTGCGGACAGGAAACTGCAGGTTATTAAACGACTAATAGAAAGAGGAAATACAGAGCATATTCCCGGCCTAACTGCCGAGTATGAAGGACATGAAGGAGAGCTTGGACAACTGCTGGCCGGTCTGGAAGGCCCTGCTTTTGAAAGCATACTTGAGAGGGTAGGTACAGCCCTTGCAAACAGACTCGCCCGGCTGGAGGCGTTTGAGACATTTATTACAGAAAAAGAAGAAGCAGGACTTCCGAGTGAAGCCATTGCCGGCATGCAGCGTGCCCTGGCAAACCAGCAGGCAGCATTTGGAAAGATGCAGGCAGCTTTAACCAAAGCACAAAATGGCTTTACCTATGCCTTGGAAAGAAGAAATGCAGCGGCGGCAAACCGTCCCGGTTTACCCGTGCAAGCGGCTCAGGGTGTAACAGAGCAGGAAGAAGAAGAGGATCAAGACGGACCTGGCCAAATTCCTGGAAATGTTACTTTACCCGGTCAAGCTGGTGGCCGGCCCTAATTGGCGATAAAATTATGAAAAAACAATTAAAACAATTAGTTATTCTAGCGGTCATGGCTTCATTTTTACTAATGCCCGGCTGCGGGAAGCCTGCAAGCGAAAGCCCTGCACCGGCGCCGTCACAAAAAGTAGAATATGAGTTCCAACAAGTCTATGAAGCAGCTAAATTCAACCTGGGCTTTTCGTACCCGGCTCAATGGGAAGTTATCTCGGAATCAGAGCAGGCCAATGCTATTACCCTGCGGCTGAGGGATAAAAGCGACCACAGCTCTTCCCTGATCGTCTTGGTACGTTCCGGCCAACCGAAAAATGAAGAACTGCTCAAAGATGCCCATACTCTTCTGGAGAAAAGCCTCTACCTGACTCGCGAGATTTCACAGGGAGAAGAGCGGATGGTGGAAGACAGGCCGGTCTTATTCATGGCTGCTGAGGCAGGGGAAAACAGCATAATCAATTCCAAAGCAGCCGTTTTTACAAAAGAGGGATACTCCTACCTTCTGGTAGTAGTAGCACGCCAGGATGACTTCCCCAAAATCGAGGAAATTTTTGAGAGAATCATACTTGAAACTGTATCCAAAATAAATTAGTTGATACTACAAAACTGCTTTCAGCGTGAAAGCAGTTTTTGTATGCTTTGAAATAATAACATTTATAATTTTACCCTACGGCGCATGTCCGATATTGCGTTGGCATAGCGGGCCTTTTTTAAAATTTATATACTGTTCCAGATCTGCTGGCACCGGTTATTGCCGGTTTGGTTTTTGCGTTCCTGGGATTATTGCTTGGCTGCTTATCCCCGCCCATTTCCGAAAACCAATGGCAGCTAATCCGTCCAGACAAAAGAGAACTCTGAAGAAGCTATCTCCCCCACATTTATATGCTCCCTACGGTTTGACAATTTGGTGAGCTAAAGAGCGGCATCAATAAGTTCACCCATCCCCGCCAATACTTTTTCTGTGGGCGGATACACCGGCTTGAGGTCTTTCATCACCAGGTCAAGAAACCCTGTTTGGCTGCCGGAATTTACAGGACGCTGATAGGCAACGATGGGGGTATCAAACCCGCCTACTTCAGACCAGTTGGTGATTCTACCGGCATAAATACTTCTTATCTCCTTCAAACGTAAGACCAGTGACAGGGTTATCAATATGGGTGAGAAAGACAAAAGCTTCGCTGACGATGGGTGTGACTTCCAGAGCCACTCCTTTTTCTTTTGCAAGGGCGGTTTCTTCTGATGAGGGGCTTGTTACAAAGATTATATCAGCGTTTCTGTTAATAAGATTTATATATGCCTGGTGTGTTTTATTATGAAGGATATGAGGCCTTACTTCCTCTGTGTTAAGACCTGTAAGTTTCGCAGCAATCGCTTCGGAGAGGGGAATAGTCAGAACGTTTGTTAGTTTCGCTGAAAACAGCAAGTTATCATGCTTCGGTGACCATTTCGTGACCACGACCATCCACTTTACACGTGGGTGGTTTTTGCTTATTCATTGACGTAATCGGGAAAAATGATATACAATAATTATAACCACTATTCGACTGTGGAGGTATTGATATGAGACCGCATGAGATTATAAAAGCAATAGATAAATTAAGTCTATCTGAAAAATTGATACTTGTTGAAGATATTTGGGATTCAATTGCTCGAAGCAATATCTAATATGACAACTATTATTATTAAAGCAACATGTCGATGTTGATGGAATATTTGGAGTGCCATACTGGTACGGATTTTACCGAGGTTTGCACCTAATAGATACGGCTTTAGTATAGGGGGGAGTACTATCAACATAAAAAAATTTATAGTATTTGTATTTGTTAGTATGCTATTGGTGGTAATAACTCCTTTGATTATTCCTGTAACAGCAACAGAACCTAACCAGCTTAATAATCTGCAATTTGGTGCTCCGCTGCCTTTTATCCAACAGGAAATTTTGCTGGAACCTCCAGAGAAATGGTTCCCGAACAGGATGACAATTATGAATCCATGGGAACACCCTACGAAAATTATATGGGCAAACTTTATTACTTCTACTGTGATTATAAGTGTCGGTTTAATAGTACTCAGCAGAGCCCTCGCCCGTTACTTAAGGTAGTAACGGTTTTTTTTAATCTATCAAGCTGAATTTAAATAATTATGAAGGAAAGGAAACTTTTGGACCACTAAAGAATGTCTTACTTAATAGAGAATCCGACGCGGTCCTCCTGAGCATGGAAGCCCAGGCAAAAGGCACCTACGAAATCCTTTCCAAACAGGCACAGGGGTTTGAGCAAATCGTAAAGGCTGCCGGTGGTGAGGCCAACCAAGCTGTTTTATTAATGATTGCCGATATGGCTGGAATGCTCAAATCAATACCACCTTTGGATGAATTGTTTAAAACGGCCGGTTTAAAGCTGCCCAATTACCTGGGGCAACAGCTAAACCCGGAAAGTGCACCTAAAGATGAAACGGAATAATATCCAATAAGTTTTTGTTGAAAATAAGGATTTACTACTTAGCACCTTTAATAGCTACTTTTCCTTAGTAGTTGTTCATTTGTCAGCAAATATGAGTCTTTTGATTTAACAGATGATGAGCTGGTGATTTACCAGCAATTTGCAAAGTACAAGGATGACCAACTGCTGAAGTCGTTAACACCTGTTCAAGTTTTTAAGAATTTCCGAGCAATGGTCATAATCTCTATTGAAATGTAACGTCAATAGCGTTACAATATAATCAGAGGAGATGATAAACATGGAAAAAACTACGACTTTAAATTTAAGAGTTAATCCTGACGTAAAAAGAAGAGCAGAGGAAATTCTTTCACAATTAGGCATCCCGATGTCCACAGCGATAGATATTTACCTGAAGCAGATTTCAATGACTGGTGGAATACCTTTTGCTATAACACTGCCGAAAGCACCGGTTTCCGTAAACGCTGATTTGATGACAACTGACGAAATTCATGCGAAGTTAAAGGAAGGATACAACGATATTGAAAAAGGTAATGTGCAGGATGCATCTGTTGCCTTTAAGAAATTTCGGGTGACACACCAATGAAGCAGTATAGGGTTCAGATCACGGACAAGGCACTTTCCGATATGGAGGAGATTTATAATTATGTCGCAGGGCAGTTACAGGCACCGGAAGCAGCCATGGGACAATATAACAGAATAGCTGATGCAATCGAAACCCTTGATACATTCCGGAACGTGTGAAGTTAATTGAATCTGAAGAATTATGTGCACTGGGACTCCGTCAGATGCTTGTTGATAACTTTTCTGTATTCTTCCATATCAAAGAAGAGCGCGTTATTATAACAAACGTTTTGTACAGTGCCAGTGATATATCTAATCGTATAGTGTCATATTTAAGGTTTAAGCGCCGGCTTTCTTTTGCAACCCTTGTCAGGGAAAATATATTTGAATCTGATCGGATTCAAAGCCCTTTTGTCTTGGGATTTATTAAACCAAAAATATACATACCAATAGGGCTGGCAAAAGAGGAACTCGATTATATTCTAAAACATGAGGCAACCCATATTAGGAGAAAAGATTATCTCATACCGTTGATGATGTGCAAAAGGAAATGGGCTTCCCGGCAAATTGGAAGGACATTCAAGCAATTTAGGTCTTTTACGGACTGCTTGTGCTTGTGCTTGAATGAATTTCCTAAATATTACAGTTTTATGATTCCCGGACGGCTCCGGTCCCCGACACCACTAGTTAATTTTCATATATCGATATGATATTTTAAACATCTTATTTGCCCCTTATATTTAGTTTACTTTCGTGATATAATATTAAAACAAGTACGAAATTCGTACAACGGGAGGAAGCAGAAATATGTCAGCACTAACAAAATTACGCAACCGTTCACAGGTGACCTTGCCTAAAGAAGTGGTAAAAGCATTGAACTTGAAAATCGGCGATGATTTAAAAGTTGAAGTTAAATCAGGACGTGTAGTAATTACTCCGATTGCTGTGATTCCAAAGGAAGAACTGTGGGCATGGAAGCCTGAAATCCGCGAGGCTATTATTGAAGGCCAAAAGGAAGCGCGTACCGGAAAGCTCAAGGCGTATGAATCTTTAGATGAAATGTTTGCAGGATGGGACGACGAGGAAGAAGGGCCTATGGAGGGCAATAATGTACAAGATACAACCGACCAGCCGGTTTAATAGGCTTAGAAAAAAGCTGCCGCAAGAAATTAGAAAGCAACTCAAAGATACTCTGCGTCGACTCCAAGAGAACCCGAGTCATCCATCGCTCAGGACAAAAAAATATAAATCCATCCCTGGGGTGCTTGAATCGAGCATCAATATGCAATATAGAATCCTGTGGGAGTATAATCAAAAAGACAAAACTATCATATTGCTACTCGCGGTTGGTGACCATGATATCCTTTAATCTGTACTATATATAAGAAAAAAGCTGATGTTAGTTTTTATACACCTTATCCCCGCAGGTACAGCGATGTCTATGCGAACTGGGGATATGATAGTTCGCGTGGTGTATATTTCTGGGGCAGAAATTTGTACACTCTTTCCTGTGTTAACGGGGAATCTGAATTGCCGGTATACGGCGTATCTTCACCAAAATCCCCAGAGGATCGATTTTATGGAAACAGCTGTACAAGAAAAGATCCGCTTCGGAAAGGGTAAACAAGCGCTACAATGATTTTGCCCTGGATACCGCCCGCGTCAGGGACAATTGCTACTGGTATCATCTCGCTCACCTGGCGGCAATCAATATGCATCTCGCTGCCTGGGTGAAACAGGAGATACAGCAGACGGGGCTGGATAAAAAGGCATTGTTGTTGCATTTTCTGGGTACCGAGACAGCTGTTGCCTGTGCTTAAATCAGTTGCCGGCCCCGAAAAGCGGCCCCCTTATTATTAAATCCATGCGTAGCTGGCGCTTTAAAGGAAGGAGTGCTTGCTTTAGCCTGCCATTATTAAGCTTATCAAGGAGCATATTGCTACATGATGTTAATATTGTAATTTTTTGTTAGCTATCCTTGCTAAAATACCACATATAACCATTAATGGCAGCGATATACCTTGACACCGAAATGCAAAGAAGCAGGGTGGTCGCGTATGATAAGAGCATTTCAACAACTGCCCAGGCATGCAACGAGGGAATGGCGCTCTTTTTCGGAGTCAACGTAGAAGAGTTGTTTGTTTATAACGAGTACGAATAATGGGAGGACATTGAATAAGATGCAAAAGGATTGATTGCCTTCAGCCGGTCCACCCAGTCGGCGGACACTAAAAAGGGGACATATAGACATTTCGCAGTTTTTCACTACTGTTCGGCGGCGGCGCTATAAGTGGGTTCGACATTATAGCGGCGCAGCCGTAGGGAGTTCCAGACAACATTGACTGAACTGAAGGACATAGCAGCCACACCAATCATCGGGTGTAATAAGCCAAACGCGGCCAAAGGGATGGCAATGGCATTATAAAACCATGACCAGAAATAATTCTGTTTTATCTTGATAAAAGTAGCGCGGGAAAGCTTGATGGCAGTTATAACTGAACTCAGGTCACCACGAATCAGTGTAACATCGGCTGCTTCAATAGCGATATCTGTCCCTGTACCGATAGCGATACCTATGTTGGCTTGTTTTAAAGCAGGGGCATCGTTAATCCCGTCACCAACCATGGCAATAATTGCATATTCTTTCTGAAGCTCTTTAACCGCCTGTACCTTGCCTTCAGGCAGCACATCAGCCAGCACAAGGTCAATTCCTACTTTACGGGCTATGGCTTCCGCGGTACGCTGGTTATCTCCGGTAATCATGGCCGTTTTCAGACCCAGTTCTTCAAGTTCCCGGATGGCGTCCACAGAGTCAGTTTTTAGGGTGTCAGCCACGGCTATTACACCTGCAGGCATGTTATCCACTGCTATTAACATAGCTGTCTTTGCTTCATTTTCCAAGGTTTCAACATCTTTTTCCAACCCGCTGAAATCAAGCTTATATTCCTGCATCAGCTTCCGATTTCCGACAAGGACTTCTCTCCCCTGTATACTCCCGCTGACTCCACGCCCGGTAATGGAAAGAAAATCCTTCACTTCCGGCAATTTTTTCCCTTCGCCGCGGACACGCTCCACTATGGCATAGCCCAGTGGATGCTCGGAAACTGCCTCCACGCCGGCGGCGTAAAGGAGGATATCTTCCTCATTAAAACCTCCAACTGCCAGGACGTTAGTGACCTCCGGCTGTCCCCTTGTAATAGTGCCTGTTTTGTCAAAAACAATCAATTCCACATCTTTGAGAGTCTGGATGGCTTCCCCGTTGCGGATGAGGACACCCTTTTCCGCACCGATGCCGCTGCCGACCATCAGCGCTGTGGGCGTAGCCAGACCCAGGGCACATGGACACGAAATTACCAGTACTGCAATGGCGGCAAAAAATGCCAGGGTCAGGGTGGCCAGGTCAGGGTTAACCCAGGGCAGCAAAAGTGCACCCCTTTCAATAATTGCGCGGAAAAAGGAGGGAAAGGTAAGCCAGGCAATAAAGGTGAGGGCAGAAATACCAATTACTGTCGGCACGAAGTAGCCGGTTACCCGGTCGGCAAACTCCTGGATCGGCACGCGCGACCCCTGGCACTCTTCAACCATTTTTACCACCTGTGAGAGGAAGGTGTCCTTACCAATACGTGTAGCCTTGACCTGCAGGGCACCCAGTTTATTGATGGTCGCGCCGATGACCGTATCGCCTTCCTTTTTATCTACCGGCAAAGACTCTCCTGTGGCCATGGACTCGTCAACGGCGCTGTTTCCCGCAATCACCGTCCCGTCGGTGGGAATCTTCTCTCCTGGACGAACAAGCATAATATCGCCTTCTTGGATCTGTTCGATGGGTATCTCTTTTTCTTGCCCGTCAACCAAAAGGCGTGCCGTCTTCGCTCCCAGTTCAAGCAGCTTTTTGATGGCCTGAGAGGCTCGTCCCCGCGCGCGCCGCTCCAGGTAGCGCCCCAGCAGGTGAAAGGTCATAATTGTTGTGGCCATTTCAATAAAAGACTGCAAAGGGATGAAAAAACCTGCCAAACCCATGATGTAAGGAGGGATAGACCCGAGGGTTACTAGGACATCCATATTGGCGGTGCCGTGTTTTACCGCTTTCCAACTGCCGACGTGTGTTTCCCAACCGGCCAGAAATACTACCGGGAAGCCCAGCGCGGCAACAATCACGAGATATCCGGGGACAGGTACAATCAGCAAGTGGACAAACATCAACGACATGATAAGCCCCGCCGGTATCGCCGCATAAAGGAAACGTTTTCTGACTGAATGCAGTTTCTCTTCCTCGACGTCTAAGTTGCCTTCGCTTTTGTATGTGCCTTCGGCTTCTTCCTCAACCAGTTTATACCCGGCCTCACTGACGGCGGATATAAAGTCGTCAAGCCCGACCCATGCCGGATTGTAGACTACGGAAGCTTTTTCTGCGGCAAAGTTGACATGGGCTTCTTTTACTCCTTTTAAACCAGCAAGAGCTTTTTCTACCCGCCCGGCACAGGAGGCACAGTCCATTCCCTCAACACGGAAAGTCAGCTTTTCCAAGCGCTGGGCCGTCTTTTGCGCGGTGTCTTCTTTCCCTGCTTCCCGTGCTTTGTAGCTGGCATCGTCTAAAGCACGGATCAAGTCATTAACTTTAACCTTCTTTTCATCATATTCCACAAAAACCTTGCCCACTGCAAAGTTAATCTTTACTTCCAGCACACCGTCAAGACCGTTTAGCGCTTTGTCAATCACTTTGATACAGGAGGCGCATTCCATATCTTCCACTTGCAGGACAACTTTTTCCATTACGGGCGGGCTTGCAACTGCCATTTCACTCATCCCTTTCTTAGTTTTTTGTACCCCCACAAAGTCTGGCTGATTCCGGCTTTACCCAGGTGGTTACGGCAGGATCCAGGAATTCTGCATAAATTAGGTTTCCCGCAAACAACCGTGTAAATTCTATGGCAAAAATATGGATTTAGCAACTCTGTTTTACCAGGAATAGTTAAGAGAATACTACAAAACCCCTGCATCCTTAACGTATTTCAAATACGTATTGTGATGCCGGGGTTTCTTGCTTCGTCGTCCAGCCCTCGCTTTTGTGTTGTAGATAACGATTGTAAGTTCACAAGCGACAATCCGGTAATTTAAACTAATTGTACTTATTAGATGGTTTCACCCACGGCGAATTCATGAAGAAATATATTAGGAGTTTAAACTAAAAAATGGTATTTTGTTTGAACTAGGAAATGTAAAAAACAAAGAATTACGTAAGAGGAATCATTAGTGAGTATATAAGCATAAAA
>Ga0208242_100403_pt1 | contig 31306 bp, 28 predicted proteins | sample SubbioAug_CSW13A_FD_184825 | JGI IMG/M metagenome (GOLD analysis project Ga0208242, IMG submission 184825) | Serpentinite rock and fluid subsurface biosphere microbial communities from McLaughlin Reserve, California, USA - CR12Aug_CSW13A (SPAdes) | ecosystem: Environmental > Terrestrial > Deep...
TAAAACGTCGTGAGACAGTTTGGTCCCTATCTTCCGTGGGCGCTGCAGATTTGAGGAAGCCTGCTCCTAGTACGAGAGGACCGGAGTGGACGCACCTCTGGTGTACCGGTTGTCACGCCAGTGGCATTGCCGGGTAGCTAAGTGCGGAAGAGATAACCGCTGAAAGCATCTAAGCGGGAAACTCGTTCCAAGATGAGATCTGCCGGGGCCTTGAGCCCCCTAAAGAGTCGTTCAAGACCAGGACGTTGATAGGCTGGGTGTGGAAGCGCAGTAATGCGTTAAGCTAACCAGTACTAATTGCTCGTGCGGCTTGACCCTATAACTTTGATGTAATGCATCATGGTTGAATGTCGTCCGACTGAAAAGTCATGTTATGCCCTCATGGGTTGCAACACAGGTTGCACCATGGCGTTGGCAGCAATCAAGAAGACAGCTGATTCGAAACTCTATGAATTCGTCTTGACTGTGCGTGTGCACAGCCAGGGCAACCCTTTATGCCTGACGACCATAGCAAGGTGGTACCACTCCTTCCCATCCCGAACAGGACAGTGAAACGCCTTTGCGCCGATGATAGTGCGGATTCCCGTGTGAAAGTAGGTCATCGTCAGGCTCTTACCAGCCCCCCAAACCCCCTCGTACCCCGTGTACCTGGGGGTTTGGGCTTTATATGGACCGATCAGTTCATAAGCGCGGCGGCTCGTGGCCTTGGCCGTCGAAATGTCTGCTGTCGGCTGGTTTTTGAACTGTCAGGCGTTGCGCAAAGTGCTCCCTTCCACCATGATGGCTTTGCTGTGAGCCAGTTCGTTCAACAGTGCCTTGATCCAGGCGATGCCTATCGCTTGATCCCTTCCTTTCAGAGGCATGGCTTCTTTCAAGTAGGCTGTATTAAAGGTCCAGGCCAAGAATTCATTCATGTCTACGGACTGCCATTCCAGCAACTTGTATTTAATCAATACCTTTAGGCCGTGCCTAAGATGTTTCTCGGGGTTCTTGACGAAATAATCCAGCTTCGTACGAGCACGCAGTAGGGCGCCTGATACGTCGTGAAAAATCGGTCCATGACCAGGGATCACAGTCAGGGGGGCCAACTGCTCAATCAGGTCGAATGTTTCAGCCACTTCATCGAAGGCTGATATACCTTCTAATTCAGGAAACACAACGCCAAAACCGCTTTCCCAGAGGGCGTCTGCTGATATGAGCAAACGATGCTCAGGTTGGAACAACACAATCGAGTGAGGGTCATGCCCCTTGGCTGAATGGATTGACCAGTGATGCGGGCCGAGGCGGATGGATCTTCCCGGCAACAGCAGTGCATCGTGATGAAACCTTGGGCAGTATTGCCCTGTCGGTTCGTAGGTCAGGGAGACGGGATCCCAATCGGTCACAGAACTGGCATGCCCCGGGGGAATGTATGTCGTGGCATTCGGATAGCGGTGTTGAAGTGCTGCATTGCCTCCGCAGTGGTCACTGTGGAGGTGGGTGTTGAGCAAACGGTCAAGAGGTCGATCCCCCAATGCCTGCTCAACGAGTGAGAGAGTCTGCTGGCCGTGGGTCCAGTAGCCGGTGTCGACGAGGGCGCTGGGGCCGTTACCCTGGATGAGAATGTTGTTCGCCGAGAGCCAACCCCGCTCGAAAACAGTGACGCCTGCTGCAGCGAGAATCTCGGATGTTTTGAGGGTGCTATCGATCAAGACGTTGCTCGTGCCGGGTTTGTCGCTGGACATTGCGCTCAGGTGGTGGTGCGCAGCGCGCGCCGCAGTATTTTTCCCACGTTGGTCTTCGGGAGTTCGTCCCGAAACTCTATGTATTTTGGACGTTTGTACCCGGTGAGGTTGTCGTGACAGTGACGGGCCACGTCTTCCTCTCGCAGGGTGGGATCTGACCTTACAACGAAGATTTTCACGGCCTCTCCCTGGCCTTCGTCGGGGATGCCGATGGCGGCACACTCAAGCACCCCGGGACACAGCGAAATCACACTTTCAAGCTCATTGGGGAAGACGTTGAAGCCGGACACAAGAATCATGTCTTTTTTTCGATCCACGATGCGGGTGTAGCCTTTGTCGTCTATCACCCCGATGTCGCCCGTTCGCATAAACCCGTCGGCGGTGAATGCTTGTGCAGTTTCGGTTGGCTGCTTGTAGTAGCCGGTCATGACGTTGGGACCGCGTATACAGATCTCACCCACCTCGCCCGTCGCCACATTACGCCCTGCTTCATCCTTGATCGCGATGTCGATGCCGGGCAACGGAAGACCTATGGTCCCGGTGAACTCGCGGTTGGTGACGGGGTTGTTGGTGCCGATAGCGCAGGTTTCGCTCATGCCCCAGCCTTCCACCATGGCGCAGCCCGTCACGGCAAGCCATTGACGCGCCGTGCCCTCGGACGCGGCCATGCCCCCCGCCTGCGAAAGGGCCAACGAGGCGAAATCGAGATCACGGAACTGTGGGCTCTGCAACAGCGCGTTAAACAAGGTGTTGACGGCAGGAACAATGTGGAAAGGCCGTTTTTTAAGCGCGTCCACCAGTTTCGGGATATCCCGTGGATTAGGGATCAGCGTCATGTGAGCGCCCCACCGTATGGTGAGTAAACTGAGGGTCAGGGCGAAAATATGGTAAAGCGGCAAGGCGGCTATGGCATTGGTCTTGCGCAGGTCTCCCAGGCGTTCCAAGGCCGGGGTGAACCACGCTTCCGCCTGCAAGATGGCTGCCACGATGTTGCGATGGGTGAGCACTGCACCCTTGGATAAGCCTGTTGTGCCTCCGGTGTATTGCAGGAACGCCGACGAGTCCAGGTTGGCCTGACTCGGTTTTAGCTGGCGGTGGTGTCCTTCGTTCAGGGCCTGGCGGAAACTTACCACCGAGCGAGGGCCTTGGGGTCCCGCCAACGGTAGCTTGTAGCGGGGCACCATTCTGGCGATGTGGCGCACCGCAAAGCTGATCCAGCGGCCGTAGAAAAAACCCAGCAAGTCGCCCAGGCTGGCCACCACGACGTGTTCAATCTCGGTGTGATCGATCACCTCTTCGAGAGTGCAAGCGAAATTCTCAAGAATGACAATCGCTGCGGCGCCCGAGTCTTTCAACTGATGTTCCAGTTCGCGTGCGGTGTAGAGCGGGTTGACGTTCACGACGATGTAACCCGCGCGCAGAATGGCCGCCGTGGCGACCAAAAACTGGGGCACGTTGGGCAGCATGATGGCCACACGGGCGCCTGGTTGCAGCCCCCTGGACTGGAACCAGGCGCCCAGAGCTGCGCTGTGCGTGTCGAGATCCCCGTAAGACATCCAGCGTTCCATGCAGACTGCCACGGGCTGGATCGCGTTTTTCTTCAGCGACTCTTCGAGTAGCGCAGCCAAGGAGCGGTACTGCTCGGGGTGTACGGTGTGGGTTACGCCGGGTGGGTAGTGGGCAAGCCAGGGACGGTTCATGACGTGGGGGACAGTGCGTTGGTGACCTGACCATTCTGGCCTGCCACTGGGCAGATGTGGACAGGGGCTGCCCTAGTCACATGTCGCCGAAAGCACAGCGCCCAACGCGCTCGGTGCCGTTCAAGCGCGAGCAAGCTCGGCCTGCAGCGCGGCCGATGCCGTTGCTGCATTGGCATCAAACAAGGTGTCGATCCAATAGCGTTCCCGATGTTGAATGGCAGACAGAAAGCGGGAGGCATCACCCATGGTGGAAAAAGAGTCGAAGCCACGCTCCAGAAACTGCTGCAAGTCTGACAGGCCTGCTGCCTGTGCCGGCCGGCGCATCAATTTCAGTGCGAGACGCAAAGAGTTCATGCGGGTGAGGCGTTGCAACTCGGTGGCCATGTGCAATACGACGACCAGTTGGCGTTCCCGCTGCTCATGTTGGCCGGTGAGTCGCCAACTTTTGGTGTAACGCACTGCGGCGGGAATCGTGGGGTCTTGTCCAAGCCAGTGTGTGGCGAGCCGGTAGTCAAGCGTCTCCGTGAGTGCATGGGTTTCAGCCAAGTCCACCGCCAGCAAGGCCACCGCCTCGGGGAACAGCCGCTCAATGGCGCCTGCAATGCGTCCAAACTGCCGATCACGTTCGCGAAAATCGTGCTCGCCATACAGTTCTTCCAGGAAAAAACGGGTGGCCTGGGCGTGGCGGGCATCAGACAAAAAATCCATGTAGGTCGCGCTGAAACGGCGCGCCTGCAGTTGCTTGATCTCATGCACGGCCTGGGAGAGACCCGCGGCGTCTGCCTGGTCGCGCAAGTGCGTCACCCGAGCCAAGTGGGTGCGAATCAGGTCAGCAGCTTGGGTGGCCGTTGTCATCTCCAGAACAGTTTAGCCCGGCCAGACTGCGCGGCGCCCCCCACCGTTAGAGCGCAGGCTCTAGCCGTGAGGTCAGCCAAGCATCGACCGCATGAAGCGTGAGATAGTGCGCCGATGTCCATTTCAAGCACGACTGAGATATCGCCCAGCGGAGCGCCCATGCACTCTCGGTTGGCGCGCCTTCAGCAAGGGGCTGTGTTCATGGCGTTGGCTGCGGCGCTGGGCTGGGGCGTGGTGGTGTGGCCTCAGTCGCCGGCAGCGTCCATGGCGGGTGTGGCCTTGTTGCTTGGCGGATATGTGGTGGTGTTGGCGCTGGAACTGGTCGCGGTGGCCTGGGTGCATCGCAGCGACCCTGCACCGCGCCCGCGCTGGGCCGAGTTGGCCGCTGCGTGGTGGCAGGAGGTGCGTGTGGCGCCTCGGGTGTTTGCGTGGCGCCAGCCGTTTTGGTGGCGCCGTTGGCCCGATTCAGAAGTGACACCCGGCAAGCCTCGGGTCAGCGATGTGGGCGCCGTGGTGCTCATTCACGGTTTTGTGTGCAACCGCGGGCTGTGGCACCCCTGGATGCGCGAACTGCACCGCTTGGGTGTGCCTTATGTTTCGGTGAACCTGGAGCCGGTGTTTGGCAGCATTGACGGGTATGTGCCCCTGGTTGAGGCTGCGGTGCGGCGCGCGGAAGCTTTGGCTGGGCGGGCGCCGAGGCTGGTGTGTCACAGCATGGGTGGCTTGGCAGCACGCGCCTGGCTGGCTGCCGATGCCGGCAACCCGGCCCGCGTGCAGCAGGTGCTGACCATCGGCACACCGCACCATGGTACGTGGCTGGGTCAGTTCAGTCATTTGCCCAATGGCCGCCAGATGAGCCTGAATAACCCATGGCTGCAGGCCCTGACCAACGCCGAAGCGCTGCACACGCCGACGGCGACCTACCACCAGTTCATCTGCTGGTATTCCAACACCGACAACATCGTTTTTCCCGCATCCACCGCTACCCTGCCTGGCGCCGACAACCGGCTGGTGCCAGGCGCCGCGCATGTGGCCATGGCGTTTCACCCCAGGGTGATGCGGGAATCGCTGGCGATACTGGCGTCGGGCGCCAACTCGCCGAGCAAGCGCACGGCTTCATAAAGCGGCGCAAAGTCGGGCGCTGTCAGGGCAAACAACTGGTCGAAGCTGTCGATCACAAAATAAGTGGCTTGGTAGTCGTCAATTTTGTAGCGTGTGCGCATGCAGCGCAGCAGATCCAGCACCACGCGCTGGGGTTTCGGGCTGGTGACGCTGTGCCGCAACTCGCCACTGGAACTCAGGATGCCGGCGCCGTAAGCCCGCAGACCGTCGGGTTGCTGAATCAGGCCGAACTCAATCGTGTACCAGTACAAGCGCGACAGCAGTTCGCCTGCCCCCAGGTCGTGCGCCTTCAATCCTCCGGCGCCATAGCGCTGCACATAGTCGGCAAACACCGGGTTGAACAGCAGCGGCACGTGGCCGAACAGGTCGTGGAACACATCGGGCTCGACGATGTAGTCGAACTCGTGCGGTTGGCGAATCCAGTCGGTCACGGGGAATCGTCGGTCAGCCAGCAGCTGAAAAAACGGTCGCTCGGGGATCAGCCCCGGCACCGCCACCAGCTCCCAGCCGGTGGCCAGCTTCAGCCTGGCGTTGATGTCTTCAAAGCGCGGAATCTGGTCACTGGCGCCCAGCGAAGGCAGCGCCTCGATGAACGCATCGCAGGCCAGGCCCGGCAGCAGTGCGCTTTGCCGCGCGTAAAGCCGGCGGTAGGTTTCGTGGTCGGCGGCGGTGTAGGCGGCCCAGTTTTGTGTGCAGGTGTAGTCGTCGCTGGCGCGGGCGTAGTCGCCGCGCGGCGGGCGCTCGCTGGCGCCATACACCACAGGTTCAACAGCCATGGAGGTCTCCGGCGCTGCGCATCAGGCCGTCAGCACGCCGCGGCGCATCTGGTCCAGCTCGATGCTTTCAAACAGCGCCTTGAAGTTGCCTTCCCCAAACCCCTGGTTGCCCTTGCGCTGAATGAACTCGAAAAAAATCGGGCCCAGCTGGTTTTCACTGAAGATTTGCAGCAGCAGCTCGCCCGGTTCACCGTCGACCAAAATGTTGCGCTGCTGCAGTGCAGCCACGTTTTCGCCATGGCCGGGGATGCGTTTATCCAGCAACTCGTAGTAGGTTTCCCCGGTGTTGAGCAGCTTCACGCCGCTCAACTCCAGCGCATCCACCGTGGCGTACAGGTCGTCGGAGCCCATCGCGATGTGCTGGATGCCTTCGCCGTGGTAGCGGTCCAGGTACTCCTGGATCTGGCCCGACTTTTCGTTGCCCTCTTCGTTGATCGGGATGCGGATCTTGCCGCAGGGGCTGGTCATGGCCTTGCTTTTCACGCCGGTGGCCTGGCCTTCGATGTCGAAATACCGCACCTCGCGGAAATTGAACAGGCGTTCATAAAAGCCGGCCCATTCGTCCATGCGGCCGCGGTGCACGTTGTGCGTCAGGTGGTCAATGTAGGTCAGGCCGTGGCCCACCGGGTTCAGTTCGGCACCCGGTAGCGGCTCAAAGTCCACATCAAAAAAGCCGATGTTGCCAATGTCGCCGTCTTGCGCGCCGTTTTTGCCGCGCCAGCGGTCAATGAAATAAATGATCGAGTCGCCAATGCCCTTGATGGCCGGGATGTTCAGCTCGCCCGGGCCGGCGGTGTGGGCGTAGCCCCAGGCGCCCAGCGAAAGGGCGCGCTCGTAGGCCGCCTTGGCGTCTTGGACCCGGAACGCAATGGCGCACACGCTGGGGCCGTGCAGGCGGGCAAAGCGCTGAGCAAAGCTGTCGGGCTCGGCGTTGATGATGAAGTTGATACCCCCCTGGCGGTACAGCATGACCGCCTTGTGGCGGTGTTTGGCAATTGGCTTGAAGCCCATGCGCTCAAACAGCGCGCCCATGGCCACCGGGTCGGGTGCGGCGTATTCGATGAACTCAAACCCGTCCGTGCCCATGGGGTTGGCCCATTCCGTGGCGGTGGTTTCTGGGTCGGTGGCGGCAGGGGGTTGGGCGGGGTTCATGCGTGTCTCCGTTATGAATCAAGGTGATCCGCCACTGTATCGGCGCAGGGCGTCACGATTCCAGCGTATAGGGGTATCGTTTTGGCACTGTACGCAGGAAAGCTGCAAAATACCAGGTATGCACTCACTGGACAAGCTTGACCGCCACATCTTGCGCAGCCTACAGGCTGATGGCCGCGCCACCTACGACCAGATTGCCGAGGCGGTGGGTCTCTCGCCCAGCGCCGTGCTGCGCCGCGTGAAACGGCTGGAAGACAGCGGTGTGATCGACCGCTACGTGGCGTTGGTGAAGCCAGAGGCCGTGGGGCTGGGCCTGACCGCTTATGTGAATGTGCGGCTGGAGAAGCACGCCGATAGCGCCAAGCGCAACCCCATGGACCAGTTTCGCGCCAGCGTGCAAGGCTGGCACGAGGTGGTGGAATGCGCTGCGCTGACCGGCGAGATGGACTTTCAGTTGCGCCTGGTGGTGGCCGACATGGCCGCCTACTCGCGCTTCATGATGGACACCCTGCTCAAACACCCCAGCGTGCAAGACTGCAAGACCAGCTTTGTGATGGACCGCGTGAAAAGCACCACCGCTTTGCCGCTGTAAGCAGCACAAAGTGGCCATGTTGACCGGGCCCCATGGGGTCTTAAGCCGCATAGCGGACGTGGCGGTCCTGGAAGCCGCTCATGACGCGCTTGGGATTCTGCTCCAGCATCGCCATGTGATCATGGGCCGCATCGCGTAACTTGAGGTACTTGCCGATGCTGCGCACTTGCAGCGTGATGCCAAATTCCTGTTCGATGAGCTGGCCCACTGCGGCCCGGCTCCACAAGCTGAAATCCATCTTGAGTTGCTCGGGACGTTTGTCGATGATCAGGCGCTGGATGGTGTCTTCCTGCGCCTGACTGAGCACCCGCCCGTCGCCTCTGGCTCGTCCACGAACAGCGGGGCGTATCGCACCCCAGCCACCGGCTTCAAACAGATCGATAGCACCTCGCACTGTCGGGTAGCTCAGCCCCGACATCGTGACGATCTGCATGATCTTGGTGCCTTGTCTGTACAGCCTCACGACTTGCTGGCGGCGTTCGTGACGTTGCGCCAGTGTTTGACTTCTTGCGCGCTCCTTTTTCTTTGAGGGTCCACTGCTCAAGAAAATCATGAAAAATGGTGTCTTTAGTGGGCCTTGTCTATAAATATTCACCCGCCCGTCGGGTAGGTCCGGGTTTAGAGAGGCTAGACCTTGTCGATATAGGGAAAACCCTTATATTGGTGGCATGTTCAATACACCCACTTGGTTCAAGTCGGCGCCCGAACCGGAGGTGCTGGCAGCGCCGCTGGTCGACGAGCCGCGCAAGCCCGCAGTGGATCGGGCCACGACGGCGGGGGTGCCCATCCGTTCCATCGGCCCGGCTCAGCGGGAGCGCATTGCGGCTCACCTGCTGGGGTTGGAGCCACAAGACCGCTACCTGCGCTTTGGCTACGCCGCCAACGACGAGCAGATTCACCGCTACGTGAACCAGATGAACTTTGATCGGGATGAGCTGTTTGGCATCTTCAACCGCAAGCTGGAGCTGATTGCCATGGCGCACCTGGCCTTTTCGGCCGACCCGACATGTCTCAATTGCGCCGAGTTCGGTGTGTCGGTGGCCAAAAGCGCCCGTGGTCGGGGCTACGGCAGCCGCCTGTTTGAACGAGCCGTGATGCATGCCCGCAACGAGGGTGTGAACCTGTTGTTCGTGCACGCGCTCTCCGAGAACACCGCCATGCTTAAAATCGCCCGCCACGCCGGTGCGGTGATCGAGCGCGATGGCAGCGAGAGCGAGGCCCATTTGCGCCTGCCGCCGGCCGATTTTGATTCGCGCGTGACCGAGTTGTTCAATGAACACCTGGCCCTGACCGACTACCACGTCAAGGCCCAGGTCAAGCAGTTCTGGTCGGCGCTGGGGCTGCTGCAGGAAATCCGTCAGGGTGTGCGCGACGCGCGCGACCGTTACCGCAGCTGACCCCCTTTCGTTGCTTGAACGCCCGTCGGTGGGTTTTGCTTGAAGCTGGGGCCTTGCGTTATCCTTGACCCCTGTATCAACATTCCCATACCCTCAGTGGCCGAATCCCCTCCCAGTAGTGGGTCGCAGCGCAGCCTGCGGCATGTCGACAAACGTGGTTTCCTTCAAAAGCTCGCGGAATTCATCCATCCCGGGCCGGACTCCAAGGACGAGCTGATCGAAACCCTCGCCGAAGCCGAGGACAACGACATCATCAACGCCGAATCGCGGGTGATGCTTGAAGGCGTGATCCGCATTGCGGACATGACGGCCGGCGACGTGATGGTGGCCACACCACGCATGGATGTGCTCAACATCGAGGCACCTTACGACGAACTCCTGCACATCGTGATCGACACCGCGCACTCGCGCTTTCCGGTGTTTGAGGGCGAGCGTGAAAACATCATCGGCATTCTGCTGGCCAAAGACCTGCTTAAACTGCAGCGCGCGCCCGAGCTCAACATCCGCGCGCTGCTGCGCCCCGCGACGTTTGTGCCCGAAAGCAAAGGGCTCAACGACCTGCTGCGCGAATTCCGCGGTAACCGCAACCACCTGGCCATCGTGATCGACGAGTTTGGCCGTGTGGCCGGCCTCATCACCATTGAAGACGTGCTGGAAGAAATCGTCGGCGAAATCGAAGACGAATTCGATGTCGTGGAAGACGAGGGCGACATCTTCGCCCTGGCCGACAGCACCTGGCGGGTCAGTGGCGACTCGCCCATCGAGCGCATCAACGAATCGTTTGGGCTCAAGCTGCCCGAAGAAGACTTCGACACCATCGGCGGCATGATCGCCCACGCCATGGGCCACGTGCCCAAGCGCGGCGAGGTGTACGAACTCGAGGGCCTGCGCTTCGTGGTGTTGCACACCAAAGGGGGCGCGGTGAAGTGGTTCAAGGTCATGCCGGTTTCGGCAGAAGCCTGAACCCAGGCGCAGCAATCTGCCCATGCGCAGCCTGTTCGGATCGCTGCACACGCCTTCGAGCTTTGAGCCGATGAGCCGGCGCCCGCCCGGGCGGCGTGCACGCAGCGGCGGCGCGTTGTGGGCGCTGATGTGCCTGTTGGCTGGCGGCCTGCAGGCGGCTGCGCTGGCCTGGCCTTTCCAAGGCTGGAGCTTGCCCGGTACTTCGGCTGGTCAGCCCAGCGGTTGGCTGCAAATCGCATCGTTGGCCGTGCTCGCGCTTGCGCTGCAGCGCACTGGGCGCATCGGCAGCGCGGCCTGGCGCGGTTGGCTGTTTGCCACCGCCTGGCTGGCAGGCACTTTCTGGTGGCTGTTTGTGTCCATGCACACCTACGGCGGGCTCGCTGCCTGGCTGGCCGCGCTGGCGGTGCTGTCGCTTGCGGGGGCGCTTGCGCTTTACTACGGCCTGGCGGTCGCTGCGTTGTATCGGTGGGCGCCGATGTCACGCAGCGCGCAGGCGCTGTTGTTTGCCGCACTCTGGACGCTGGCCGAGCTGGCCCGCGGCCGCTGGCTCACTGGCTTTCCTTGGGGTGCGGGCGGCTACGCGCAGGTGGATCTAATGGCCGCCTGGGCGCCGCTGGTGGGCGTCTACGGCATGGGCTTTCTCGCCGCGCTGCTGGCCTATGCGCTGGCTTCTCTGGTCTCGTGGGGCGGGGCACTGGGCAACTGGTTGTTATCACCCGCCCGCCGTGCGCTGCCCCGCCCCGGCATTTTCCCGCCGGCTCCCAGCGGTGCCGTGGTTCAGTGGGCCGGCCTGTGGCGCACAGCCCCGGCCGCTGTGCTGCTGCTGGCGCTGGTGTGGAGCGTGCTGGGCGGTGGTGAAACCTGGCGGGCCTATGGCCAGCGCGACACCACCAGTGCCGGTACGCTGCGCGTGTGGCTGCTGCAGGGCAATGTGGCGCAGGACGAAAAATTTGAAGCTGGCACGGGTGTGGCCCAGGCGCTGGCCTGGTACCCGCGACAGATCGGTGAAGCGGTGGCGGCGGCCAAAGCCGGCGCGCCGAATGCGCCGCAGTTGGTGGTAGCCCCAGAAACCGCGCTGCCCTTGTTGCCACAGCAACTCGGTCCAGAATTCTGGTTGCCGCTGCTCGACGGGCTGGTGCAGCCCGGCGTGGCTTCGCCGGTGCAGGTGCTGCTGGGCTTGCCGCTGGGGAGTCTTTCGGAGGGTTACACCAACTCGGCCTGGGGCTTGTCCCCCGAGTCGGCGGCCGCGGCGCGCGACCAACTGGCCCGCGCCAGCGACACTCAGGCGCCGGTGAACTTGGCGTCTGAAGGCTTTTACCGCTATGACAAGCACCACCTGGTGCCGTTTGGTGAATTCGTTCCGCCGCTGTTTCGCTGGTTCACGGACCTCATGCACATTCCGCTGGGCGACTTCAGCCGGGGTACGCTGGCGCAAGCGCCCTGGGCGGTGGGTGGGCAGCGCCTGGCGCCCAATATTTGTTACGAAGATCTGTTTGGCGAAGAGCTGGCCGCGTCGTTCCGCGACCCGGACCAGGCCCCCACGGTGCTCGTCAATCTGAGCAACATCGCCTGGTTTGGCGACACGGTGGCCATTGACCAGCACCTGCACATTTCTCGGTTGCGCGCCCTGGAGCTGGGCAGGCCCATGCTGCGCGCCACCAACACGGGGGCCACCGCCGTGATCGACCACCGCGGCGTGGTCACCCACCTGTTGCCCCGGCTGACGCGCGACCGGCTCGAAGCCACGGTGCAGGGCCGCAGTGGCACCACGCCCTACGCACGTTGGGCGGCCCGGTGGGGTCTTGGGCCGCTGTGGGGGGTGTGTTTGGCGATGCTGCTGCTGATCGCCGCCACGCGTCGTCGCGGTGCGCGTCTGAAGCGTGGCTGAGGCGCCCCGTAAAATCAGGGTTCTGTGCAGCAGGCCCGGTAGGGTCCGCTGTCTCCACGCCAAGACCACTTCAGCCCGGGCAACGCCCTGGCCCCAAGCGCATGTTGACCTTCCAGCAAATCATTCTGAAACTGCAGTCCTACTGGGACGCCCAGGGCTGCGCGCTGCTGCAGCCCTACGACATGGAAGTGGGTGCGGGCACCAGCCACACCGCCACCTTCCTGCGCGCCCTGGGCCCTGAGCCCTGGAAAGCGGCTTATGTACAGCCCAGCCGCCGCCCCAAAGATGGCCGTTACGGCGAAAACCCCAACCGCCTGCAGCACTATTACCAGTACCAGGTGGTCCTGAAACCAGCGCCGTCGAACATTCTGGAGCTTTACCTGGGCTCGCTCGAAGCCTTGGGCTTTGACTTGAAGAAGAACGACATCCGCTTTGTCGAAGACGACTGGGAAAACCCCACGCTCGGCGCCTGGGGCCTGGGCTGGGAAGTCTGGCTCAACGGCATGGAAGTGACCCAGTTCACCTACTTCCAGCAGGTCGGCGGCATCGACTGCAAGCCCATCACCGGCGAGATTACCTACGGCCTGGAGCGCCTGGCCATGTACCTGCAAGGCGTGGACAACGTGTACGACCTGGTGTGGACGAAAGCCGCCGACGGCACCGTGCTGAGCTACGGCGACGTGTACCTGCAAAATGAAAAAGAGCAGTCGGCCTACAACTTTGAACACGCCGACGCCGACTTCCTGTTCACCGCCTTCACCGCCCATGAAAAGCAGGCCAAGCACCTCATGGAGCAGCAACTCGCCTTGCCCGCCTACGAGCAGGTGCTCAAGTGCGCGCACAGCTTCAACCTGCTGGACGCACGCGGCGCCATCAGCGTGACCGAGCGCGCGGCCTACATTGGCCGCATTCGCAACCTGGCGCGTGGCGTGGCGCAAAGCTACTACGAGAGCCGCGAGCGGCTGGGCTTCCCCATGGCGCCGCGCGCCTGGGTGGAGCAAATGCCGAAGAAAGCCGCCTGAGCGCCGGAGAACCCCAAGATGACCACCCAAAACCTGCTCGTAGAACTGTTTGTGGAAGAGCTGCCGCCCAAGGCGCTCAAAAAGCTGGGCGAAGCCTTCGCCGGCGCTTTGTTCGACCACCTCAAGGCCCAGGGCTTGGCCGGGACCGATTCGGCCGTGACCGCGTTCGCCTCGCCGCGGCGCCTGGCCGCGCACGTCACCCACGTCTGGCTCAAAGCCGAAGACAAGGCCGTGCAACAGAAGCTGATGCCTGCGGCCGTGGGGCTGGACGCCAGCGGCAATGCCACGCCCGCCCTGCTGAAGAAGCTGGCCGCGCTGGGGGCCGATGTGTCCGATCCCGTCGCCGCCGTGGCCACGCTCAAGCGCGAAGGCGAAGGCAAGGCCGCCGCGCTGTTTTACGACAGCCTCGTGACCGGCGCCACGCTGGACACCGGGCTGCAAAAAGCGCTGGACGAGGCGCTGGCCAAGCTGCCCATTCCGAAGGTGATGAGCTACCAGCTCGAGAGCGACTGCGAGCTGCCCGGCTGGAGCAGTGTGCACTTTGTGCGCCCCGCCCACGGCCTGGTGGCGCTGCACGGCAGCACCGTGGTGCCGGTGAAAGTGCTGGGGCTCACCGCCGGCAACACCACGCACGGCCACCGCTTTGAAGCCGCTGTGGACCCCGTGGTGCTGGCCGACGCCGACCATTACGCCGAAACCCTGCTGCGCGACGGCGCGGTGCTGGCCAGTTTCAACGACCGCCGCTTTGCCATCGTGCAGCAACTGGCCCAAGCCGCCGAGCGCCTGGGGCCGGGCTTTGAAGTGCTCATGGACGAAGCCCTGCTGGACGAAGTGACTGCCCTGGTGGAGCGGCCCAACGTGCTCACCTGCGGCTTTGATGCGCAGTTTCTGGACGTGCCGCAAGAGTGTCTGATCCTGACCATGAAGGCCAACCAGAAGTACTTCCCGCTGGTGGACAGGCAAGGCAAGCTGACCAACCAGTTTCTGGTGGTCAGCAACATCAGCCCCGACGACGCCAGCGCCGTGATCGGCGGCAACGAGCGCGTGGTGCGCCCGCGCCTGGCCGACGCCAAGTTTTTCTTTGACCAGGACCGCAAGAAGACCTTGGCTTCGCGTGTGGAAGGCCTGGGCAAGGTGGTCTATCACAACAAGCTGGGCACGCAGGGCGAACGGGTGGAGCGCGTGCGCGCCATTGCCCGCACCATTGGCCAGCAACTGGGCGGCGATGCCCTGGCCCACAGCGCCGATGTGGCAGCCAACCTCGCCAAGACCGACCTGCTGACCGACATGGTGGGCGAGTTCCCCGAGCTGCAAGGCATCATGGGCGGGTACTACGCCCGCCACGACGGCCTGGGTGAAGACATCGCCTTCGCCATTGAAGACCACTACAAGCCGCGCTTTTCGGGCGACGAACTGCCGCGCAACCGGACCGGCGTGGTGGTGGCGCTGGCCGACAAGCTGGAAACCCTGGTGGGCATGTTTGGCATTGGCAACCTGCCCACGGGGGACAAAGACCCGTTTGCGCTGCGCCGCCATGCGCTGGGTGTGATCCGGATGCTGGTCGAGAAAGACCTGCCGTTGAGCCTGGGCGCGCTGGTGGCCAGCGCTGTGCCTGCGTTCGGTGACAAGATCACCGACGCGACCTCTGCACTGACCGATTTCATCTACGACCGCCTCGCCGGCACCCTGCGCGAGCAGGGCTACAGCGCGCAGGAAGTGGACGCCGTGCTGGCGCTGCGCCCGCAGCGCCTCGGCGATGTGGGCCAGCGCCTCCAGGCCGTGCGCGCGTTCGCCGCGTTGCCGGCGGCGGCCGCGCTGGCCGCGGCCAACAAGCGCATCGGCAACATCCTGAAAAAATCCGAAGGCGAAGGCGCCGCGGTGCAGGAGAGCCTGCTGGTCGAGGCGGCCGAAAAGGAGCTGTTCGCCGCGATGCAGAAGACGGTGCCGGCGGCCGATGCCGAGTTCGCCAATGGCGACCACACCGCTTCACTGATGACCCTGGCCGCTTTGCGTGCGCCGGTGGACGCTTTCTTTGATGGTGTGATGGTCAACGCAGAAGACGCGGCACTCAAGGCCAACCGCCTGGGCTTGCTGAAGTCGTTGCATGAAGCCATGAACCGCGTGGCCGACTTGTCGCGCCTCGCAGCCTGACCAAAGCGCAGACCGTCACCGACCCACGAAGGCAACCCGCATGAAACTGCTGATCCTTGACCGTGACGGTACGCTCAACCGCAGCCGAGACGACTACGTGGCGTCGCCCGACGAGTGGGAGGCGTTGCCGGGTGCGCTGGAGGCGGTGGCGCGGCTCAACCAGGGCGGCTGGCGGGTGGTGCTGGTTACCAACCAGAGCGGCATCGGCCGGGGCTTGTTTGACATGGCTTCCCTCAACGCCATCCACGCCAAAATGCACCGCCAGTTGGCCGCCGCCGGTGCCCGGGTGGAAGCCGTTTTTTTCTGCCCACACGCGCCAGAAGATGCCTGCGCCTGTCGCAAGCCTGCGCCGGGGCTGTTTGTGCAGGTCGGGCAGCGTTTCGGCTTTGACCTGTCGCGCGTGCCCGCCGCAGGCAACGCGGTGCGCCACGTGCAGGCCGCCGCTGCCGCTGGGTGCCCCACCCACCTCTTGACCACCGGCCAGTCTGAAGCCCTGCGCGCACGCAGTGGCCAGCAGCCTGATGCCACGTCTCTGTCCACCCTCCCGCCCGGGACCCAGGTCCACGACGATCTGTCCGCCTTTGCCGACTGGCTGCTCGCACAGCCAACGGATTGACCCCTTGCACCGATGACCTCCCCATGATCGTGATCAACTTCCTGCGTTCTGTTTTGCACCTGCTCTTCATGGCCATCACGGTGGTGCCGTGGGCGCTGGCGGTGGTGGCGGCGGCGCCGTTCCTCACGTCCGACCAGATCTACTGGATGTGCGCCCGCTGGCTCAAGCTGGCGGTTGATGGCGGGACCGTCATTCTGGGCATCCGCAACCGCGTGATCGGCTATGAAAACTTGCCCGTGGGCAGCACCGCGCCTGCGGTGTTGCTGGTCAAGCACCAGTCCGCCTGGGAAACTTTTTGCATGCCCGCGCTCATGCCGCACCCGCTGGCCTACGTGTTCAAAAAAGAGCTGCTGCGCGTGCCCTTCTTTGGCTGGGCCATGGCCCGCATGGACATGATCCACATCGACCGCGCCGACGGCCCGCGCGCCTTCGTCAAGGTGGTTCAGCAAGGCCAGCGCCTGCTGGACCGGGGTACCTGGGTCATCATGTTTCCCGAGGGCACCCGCATTGACCGGGGCCAGCGGGGCACCTACAAGACCGGCGGCACGCGCCTCGCCATCCGCACGGGCGCCCCGGTGATTCCGATTGCGGTCACGTCGGCCAAATGCTGGCCGCGCAAGGCCTTCATCAAGAAGCCGGGCGTGGTGGAGTTTTCCATCGGCAAACCCATTCCCAGCGCCGGTCGACAGCCCGACGAACTGATGCAGGAGGTGGAAGCCTGGATCGAGGCCGAAATGCGTCGCCTCGACCCTTCGGCTTACCCCGCCGAGTCGATTGCGTCCGCTGAAACCGCAAAGGCCTGAGAGATCAGCACCCATGCAGCGCCTGATGCAGCTCGCACTGGACTTTCTGGGCGGTCCCGACCCTCTGCCCCCGCCCACCCGCGAGGTCGTGGCGGTCACGCCACCCGTGTTGCGTCCCAGGCTTGACCCCGCAGCGCCACCCGCTGAGCCGCTGAACCAGGTGTTTCAGCCCGGCACCTGGCACCACCCGCGGGCCAACCGCCTGTTGGTGCTGGGCAGTTGCGAAGTAGCCTACGAATTCAAACGCGGCAAGCGCCGCACCATTGGCCTGTCGGTCGGGCCCGATGGCTTGAGCGTGAGCGCGCCGCGCTGGACGCCGGTGGGCGAGGTGGACGCTCTGTTGCACACCAAATCTGCCTGGGTGCTGGAGAAGCTGCAACGCGCCCGCGAGCGTGCCGGCGAACTGGCGCAAGCCCGCACCGTGTGGGCCAACGGAGCCGAGCTGGACTTTCTGGGCCAGCGCGTGCGCCTGGTACTCGACCCCGCGCACGGCTTCACCCAGGTGGGTGCGGTGCTGGAAACGGTCAGCGCCGAGCAACCAGCTGCATTGGCCACGCTGCGCCTGGGGCTGGCCCACAGCGCCAGCGAAGCGCAGATACGCGACGCCGCCCAAGCCTGGCTCATGCGCCAGGCCAAACGCCTGTTTACCGAACGGCTGGACCACTTTGCGCCGCTGCTGGGTGTGCGCTACGAAAAGCTGCGCCTGTCCAGCGCCGGCACCCGCTGGGGCAGCGCCAGCGCAGACGGCACCATCCGTCTCAACTGGCGCCTCATCCACCTCAAGCTGGAGATGGTCGATTACGTGGTGGTGCACGAGCTCAGCCACCTGCGACACATGGACCACAGCCCGCAGTTCTGGAACGTGGTGGCCAGCATCCTGCCCGACCACCAGCAGCGCCGCCAGGCGCTCAAGCGATCGGCAGTGCCCTTGGGTGAGTGATCGAACGACGGATCAGATGGCGCTCAGGCCGTACTGAATCGAAAAACACCATCCACACCCCGGCTGCGCACCAGTTGCCCGCCGTGCCACAGCCGGTGCAAGTGCGCCACCGCCTCGCCCATAGCAAACGTGGTCTGGTGCAGGTCGAGCGGGCGCTTGAACATCACGGGCAAGATGTCGGCGGCGCTGCAGGGCTGGGCCTGGCAGGCCTCCAGCACCTCGGCCAGCCGGTCGGCGTGGTGGTCTTTCAGTTGCTGGATGCGTTCGTGCAGGCCGGTGAAGGGTTTGCCGTGGGACGGCAGCACCAGCGTGTGTGCGGGCAGGGGCGGGTACTTGTCCAGTGAGTCCAGAAACAAGGTCAGCGCGTCGGCCTCGGGTTCCTGGTCGTACACGCTCACGTTGGTGGAAATGCGGGGCAGCACCATGTCGCCGCTGATGAGCACACCCAGCTCGGGGCAGTGCAGCGCCATGTGTTCGGGCGCGTGCCCGTAGCCGCTGATGCAGTGCCAGGTGCGCCCGCCGATGGTCAGCTGTCCGCCGTCCATGAGGCGGCGGTACTGGCGGGGCACGGCGGGCACCAGGTTGGGGTAGTAGCTGGCCCGGCCCCGGATCTGGGCCAGTTGGTCGGCGTCATTCAGGCCGTGCGAGGCAAAAAAGGCGGCCGCTGCGTCGCCGCCAAAACCAGTGGTGCTGTGGCTGCCCAGGCTGGCCATGGCGTGGTCGGTGGCGCTGATCCACAGGCGGCAGTCGTGCTGCGGCGTGGTCCAGCGCTGGCACAGCCAGTGCGCCAGACCGATGTGGTCGGGGTGCATGTGCGTCACCACCACCCGCAAAATAGGCAAGCCTTCCAGCTCGTGTTCAAAAACACTTTCCCATTGCGCTTTGGAGGCGTCGTGCGCAATGCAGCAGTCCACCGCTGTCCAACCCTCGCGGCCCTCGTGGGTGTCACGCAGCAGCCAGAGGTTGATGTGGTCCAGCGCAAACGGCAGCGCCATGCGCAGCCACTTCACGCCGGGTGCGACTGTGAGCGCACGGCCCGGCCCCGGCAGCGACGCCCCTTGTGGGTAGTGCAGGCGTGCTTCAAGTTGCGCTTTGTCTGGCTGCATGGGCTGGTGATTCCGGTAAGATGGCTTGAGTGACGTTGACGTAAACGTAAATGCCAAGATTCGAGTCATTCTACGGAGCGGTGCCCCAACGCCCTGTCTGCAATCCGACACGACCCACCGAGCCCCAGCAGCCCCCATGGCGACCCCACAGACCTTCACCATCAGCGACCTTGCGCGCGAGTTCGACCTGACCACGCGCGCCATTCGCTTTTATGAAGACATGGGGCTGCTGCAGCCGCAGCGCGAAGGCCCGGGCGGGCGCAACCGGGTTTACAGCGCGCGCGACCGCACCCGCCTCAAGCTCACGCTGCGTGCCAAACGCCTGGGGCTGTCGCTGAGCGAGGCCAAGGAAATCATCCAGATGTACGACAGCCCGCGCGACACCGGGCCGCAGTTGCACAAGTTCTTGACGATTCTGGCCGATCACCGGCGCCAGCTGGAAGAGCAAATGGCCGATCTCGTGGCCAATCTGGACGAGGTGAAAGTGCACGAAAAAGAAGCGCGCGCTTTGCTGGCCAAGCTGGACAAGGCGGCCAAGGCTGGTTGACCCGTCCCCGATCTGCGTTCAACCGTCGATGCCGTCCGGCGCACCGAGCCACACCACGTTGCCGTGCCCCGCGTCGTTGATGCAGCTCACCAGCGCGGCGGCCTGCGTCTCGGGCGCACGCCAGGTTGCGCGCACGCCCGCGCCATGGACCACGTCCACCAGGCTGGCGCTGTGCGAGGCGAGCTCGCCGCGCAGCCAGCCTTCCAGCGCGTAGGGCAGCACGCAGCGCAGCGTCTGGTGGCGCACCACCGGTATCTTTTCAGCCTTCAACAGGGCCTGTGCCACACTGTCGGTGTAAGCGCGCACCAGGCCACCGGCGCCCAGCGGCGTGCCGCCGTAGTAGCGCACCACCGTGGCCAGCACGCCTTCCAGATCCTGGTGGCGCAACACCTCCAGCATAGGGCGCCCGGCGGTGCCGCCCGGTTCGCCGTCGTCGTGGGCCGCTGAATGCCCACCCGCCATGAGCGCCCAACACACGTGCGTGGCGCTGGGGTGTTCAGCACGCCACTGCGCCACCCGCGCCAGCGCGGCGGTGCGGTCGGGGACCGATTCCACGCAGCCCCAAAAGCGGCTCTTCTTGATGATCAGTTCGCTGTGAACCGGGGCGGGCAGTGTGTAGGGCATGACGCTTCGAGCATAGCCCGCATGCCGCCCGTTCGCGGGCTTGGCCGAGAGGCGCTCACCGGAGATCAGGGTTGCCCCGACTTGCCGCGCCAGCGGTGATTCGCGCATAATTGACGTTTACGTAAACGTCAATTTCACGAGCCTCAAGCGTGGCAGGCACCGACACCTTGCCCCACGCGCTCACCCACCAGGTTGTTGCATGTCAGACCTCACCAGCACTCTATCCACCGAAACTGCGGCCCTGCACCAGCGCGTGCAAGCCAGCCTGGACCGCCAGGGCATGATGACGCAACTGGGCGTGCGCCTGCTGGCCGTGGCGCCTGGCACGGTGACGCTGGCGCTGCCGTATTCGGACCGCGTGACGCAACAGCAAGGCGGTTTTCATGGCGGCGCCATGGGCGCGCTGGCCGACATTGCGGGCGGTTACGCCGGCTTGACGGTGGCACCCGACGGCATGGAAGTGACCACGGTGGAATACAAGATCAACTTCCTCGCGGCTTTTCAAGGCGGTGAGCTGCAGGCCACCGGGCGCGTGCTCAAGGGCGGCAAGCGCATCATCGTCACCATGGCCGAGGTGGTGCATGTGGCGGAAGACGGCAAGCGCACAGACTGCGCGCTGATGCAGCAGACGCTGGTGCCCGTGCCCAAGACCTATTGATTTCTCGCGCGTGCGCTCTCGTTGAGGGCGCCCTTACCCCAAACCTTCCAGGAGACACCTCGTGAACAACCTGCCCGGCCTCAATTTCCAGCTTGGTGAAGACATCGACGCGCTGCGCGACGCGGTGCGCGATTTTGCGCAAGCCGAGATCGCACCCCGCGCCGCCGAGATCGACCGCACCGACCAGTTCCCCATGGACCTGTGGCGCAAGATGGGCGAGCTGGGCGTGCTGGGCATCACCGTGCCCGAAGCGGACGGCGGCGCCGGCATGGGCTACCTGGCGCACATGATCGCCATGGAAGAGATCAGCCGCGCCAGCGCGTCGGTGGGTCTTTCGTACGGCGCGCACAGCAACCTGTGTGTGAACCAGATCAACCGCAACGGCACGCCAGCGCAAAAAGCCAAGTACCTGCCCAAGCTGATCAGCGGTGAGCACGTGGGCGCACTGGCCATGAGCGAACCTGGCGCCGGCTCCGACGTGATCAGCATGAAGCTCAAAGCCGAAGACAAGGGCGGGTATTACCTGCTCAACGGCAACAAGATGTGGATCACCAACGGCCCGGACGCTGACACGCTGGTGGTCTACGCCAAGAGCGAGCCTGAAATGGGCGCACGCGGCGTCACCGCCTTCCTGATCGAAAAAGGCATGCCCGGCTTCAGCATCGCGCAGAAGCTCGACAAACTGGGCATGCGCGGCAGCCACACCGGCGAGTTGGTGTTCCACAACGTCGAGGTGCCCGCCGAGAACATTTTGGGCGGCCTGAACATGGGCGCCAAGGTGCTGATGAGCGGGCTGGACTACGAGCGCGCCGTGCTCACCGGCGGGCCGCTGGGCATCATGCAGTCGGTCATGGACAACGTGATTCCGTACATTCACGACCGCAAGCAGTTTGGCCAGAGCATTGGTGAATTCCAGCTCATCCAGGGCAAGGTGGCCGACATGTACACCGTGCTGCAGGCCGGACGCTCGTTCGCCTACACCGTGGCCAAAAACCTCGACTTGCTGGGCACCGAACACGTGCGCCAGGTGCGCAAGGACTGCGCCTCCGTCATATTGTGGACGGCTGAAAAAGCCACCTGGATGGCCGGCGAGGGCGTACAGATCTTTGGTGGCAACGGCTACATCAACGAATACCCGCTGGGCCGACTGTGGCGCGATGCCAAGCTGTACGAAATCGGCGCCGGCACCAGCGAGATCCGCCGCATGCTGATCGGCCGCGAGCTGTTTGCGGAGACCTTGTAATGCCGCTGCGCCACCTGCTTGCGCACAACCGCACCTGGGCCTCGCAAATGGAGGCTGTGCGGCCGGGCTTCTTCACTGCCCTGTCGCACCAGCAGACGCCGCGCTACATGTGGATCGGGTGCTCGGACAGCCGGGTGCCGGCCAACCAGATCACCGGGCTGGAGCCGGGTGAGGTATTTGTGCACCGCAACGTGGCCAATGTGGTCGTGCCCACCGACCTGAACTGCCTGAGCACCATCCAGTACGCGGTGGATGTGCTCAAGGTGGAGCACCTGATGGTGGTGGGTCACTACGGCTGTGGCGGTGTGCAGGCGGCGCTGAACGATGTGCGCGTGGGGCTGGCCGATAACTGGCTGCGCCATGTCAAAGACGTGCGGGACCGGCACGGCGACCTGTTGCGGCAGCTGCGCGAGGTCCACCGGCTGGATGCCCTGTGCGAGCTCAATGTGATCGAGCAGGTGATGCACGTGGCAGAAACCACGGTGGTGCAAGATGCCTGGCGGCGCGGTCAGCCGATCGCGCTGCACGGTTGGGTGTATGGCCTGAAAGACGGGCTGCTGCAAGACCTGCACATGGTGGTGCGCGGCACCGATGTGCAGGACGACACCTACCGCGCTGCAGTGGCCGAGGTGGCTGCGCGCGTGCGCTGAGCCCCGGCGGCGCCCTGCGTTTCATTGGTGACCCCTTAATTGCCGCAACCCACCATGTTTCCCCAGCGCCTGGACTCCACCGTGGCCTACGACATTGCCAAAGCCATGATGAACGGTTTCAACCGCCATTACCGGTTGTTCCGCACCGAGTCGGCCCGGGCCAAGCACCGCTTTGAAACCCGGGACTGGCGAGGACAGCAGCGCGCGCAGCGTGAGCGGATCGAGTTCTACGACATGCGCGTGAATGAATGCGTGAAACGCCTGATGAAAGAGTTCGGCGCCCACCAGCAGCCCATGGGGGTGTGGGAGCAGGTGAAGTTGCATTACATCGGGCTGTTGGTGAACCACCACCAGCCTGAACTGGCCGAGACGTTTTTCAACTCGGTCACCACCAAGATTTTGAAGCGCGCCTACTTTCAAAACGACTTCATTTTCGTGCGTCCGGCGGTGTCCACCGAATACATCGAGAACGACGAGGCCGGTGCCAAGCCCACCTACCGCTGCTACTACCCCGCGGGCGACACCATGGCGGCCGAGGTGCTGCGCATGATCCAGGACTTCGAACTGCGGGTGCCGTTCGAAGACCTGCCGCGCGACGCTGCGCTGGTGCTTCAGGCCATGAAGCAGCACTTTGACCACGTCAAGCTGCGCGCCAATTTCCAGTTTCAGGTGCTGTCCGGCCTGTTCTTTCGCAACAAAGGCGCCTACGTGGTGGGCAAGATCATCAACGGCTTCCAGGAGGTGCCGTTTGCGCTGCCCGTTCTGCACACGCCCGATGAAAAACTGGTGGTGGACGCCGCGCTGTTTGGTGAAGACGACCTGCTGATGCTGTTCAGCTTTGCGCGCGCCACTTTCATGGTGGACATGGAAATACCCAGCGCCTACGTGCAATTTCTGCGCAGCCTCATGCCCCGCAAACCACGCGCCGAGTTTTACAACGCGCTCGGTTTGGCCAAGCAGGGCAAGACGCTGTTCTACCGCGATTTCCTGTATCACATGCGGCACAGCACCGACAAGTTCCGCATCGCGCCCGGCATCAAAGGCATGGTGATGCTGGTGTTTGACCTGCCGAGCTTCCCCTTCGTGTTCAAGGTCATCAAAGACTTTTACCCGCCGCAGAAAGACACCACGCGCGAGCAGATTCGCGGCAAATACCTGCTGGTCAAGCAACACGACCGCGTGGGCCGCATGGCCGACACGCTGGAGTTTTCAGAGGTGGGTTTTCCGCGCGCACGCTTCACCGATGAGTTGATTGCCGAGATTGAAAAATTCGCACCCAGCCAGCTGGAGATCAGCGACCGCGACGGTGACGGGAACATCGAGGTCATCCTCAAGCACTGCTACATCGAGCGCCGCATGATCCCGCTCAACATTTACCTGCAGGAAGCGTTTGAGGCGCTGCGCGCTCAGGCCAATGACCCGGCAGCGCGCGCCCAGCTCTCGCGGGCGGTGGTGGAATACGGCAACGCCATCAAAGACCTGGTGGCCGCCAACATCTTCCCCGGCGACATGCTGTGGAAAAACTTTGGCATCACGCGCCACGGCAAGGTGGTGTTTTACGATTACGACGAGATCGAATACATCACCGACTGCAACTTCCGCCGTGTGCCCGCGCCGCGCCACGAAGAAGACGAAATGTCGGGCGAGGTCTGGTATTCGGTGGCCAAGAACGACGTGTTTCCTGAAACCTTCGGTCCCTTTCTGCTGGGCAACCCGTTGGTGCGTGAAGAGTTCATGAAGCACCATGCCGACCTGCTGGATGCCGCCTTCTGGCAAGCGCACAAAGATCGCATCGCCGCAGGCCATGTGTTTGACGTTTTTCCCTACGAGCGCGACCGGCGCTTTCACATTCAAGCCGACAAGGCCCTTTTAGATTGACCTTTCACAGGAGATTTCCATGAGTACATCCGACCCTATCGTCATCGTCGGCGCCGCGCGCACCCCCATGGGCTCATTCCAGAGCGACTTCGCATCCCAATCCGCGCACGACCTCGGCGGCGTGGCCATCCAGGCCGCGGTGGAGCGCAGCGGGGTGGACAAGGCGCTGGTCGACGAGGTGCTGTTCGGCAACTGCCTGATGGCCGGCCAGGGCCAGGCACCCGCGCGCCAAGCCGCGCTCAAGGCGGGCCTGCCGCTGTCGGCTGGTGCGGTGACGCTGTCGAAAATGTGCGGCTCGGGCATGAAGGCCACCATGCTCGCGCACGACATGCTGCTGGCCGGTAGCGCCACCGTGATGGTGGCCGGCGGCATGGAGAGCATGACCAACGCCCCTTACCTGATGCTCAAGGGCCGCGGCGGCTACCGCATGGGCCACGACAAAATTTTCGACCACATGATGCTCGACGGTCTGGAAGACGCCTACGAAGCCGGTCGCAGCATGGGCACCTTTGGCGAAGACTGTGCCGCCAAATACAGCTTCACCCGCGAACAGCAAGATGCGTTTGCCATTGCCTCGGTGACGCGCGCCAAGGCGGCCACCGAGAGCGGCGCCTTTGCCAGGGAAATCGCGCCGGTGACGGTGAAAGACCGCAGCGGCGAGCGCCTGGTGTCGGTCGATGAAGGTCCGGGCAAGGTCAAGCTCGACAAGCTCACGTCCTTGAAGCCCGCGTTCAAGAAAGACGGCACCATCACCGCCGCCAGCAGTTCGTCCATCAACGACGGCGCTGCGGCGCTGGTGCTGATGCGCGCATCGACTGCGAAGGCGCAGGGCCTGAAACCGCTCGCGACCATCGTCGGCCACGCCACCCACGCGCAAGAACCCAACTGGTTCGCCACCGCACCGGTGGGCGCCACGCAAAAGCTGCTGGCCAAGACCGGCTGGGCCGTGGACGATGTGGACCTCTGGGAGATCAACGAAGCCTTCGCCGTGGTGCCCATGGCGCTGATGACCGAGCTGAACATTCCGCACGAGAAGGTGAACGTGAACGGTGGCGCCTGCGCGCTCGGCCACCCCATCGGGGCCTCGGGCGCCCGTATTTTGGTGACGCTGTTGCACGCTATGCAGGCGCGGAGCGCCAAAAAGGGCGTGGCCACGCTGTGCATTGGCGGCGGTGAAGCGACGGCCATGGCCATCGAATTGGTGTAACCCCCCCTATTGCTTCCTCACTTCGTGTCGCTGCATACCCCTCAGGAGGCGATACCAGCGGACCGGCGAAGCCGGTTGCGCGGTATCCCTGTGGCACTCATCCCAAACCGACGACGTCATTGAATGAAAGACCGCCCATGCTGACCGATGACCAAGTGATGATCCGCGACGCGGTGCGCGCTTTTGCCCAGGAGCAGCTGTGGCCGAATGCCGCCCAGTGGGACAAGGCGCACCACTTTCCGAAAGACGTGCACAAGGGCCTGGCCGAGTTGGGCGCCTATGGCATTTGCGTGCCCGAAGCGCTGGGAGGCGCGGGTCTGGACTACGTGACACTGGCTATCGTGCTTGAGGAAATTGCCGCCGGTGACGGTGGCACCAGCACCGTGATCAGCGTGACCAACTGCCCGGTCAACGCCATTTTGATGCGCTACGGCAATACCCGGCAGCAAGCGCAGTGGCTGCGCCCGCTGGCGGCTGGCCAGATGCTGGGCGCTTTTTGCCTGACCGAGCCGCACGTGGGATCCGACGCGTCTGCGCTGCGCACCACGGCGGTGAAAGACGGCGACGAATACGTGATCAACGGCGTCAAGCAGTTCATCACCAGCGGTAAAAACGGCGATGTGGCCATCGTCATTGCCGTGACCGACAAGGGCGCTGGCAAGAAGGGCATGAGCGCCTTCATCGTGCCCACCAGTGCTCCCGGCTATGTGGTGGCGCGGCTGGAGGACAAGCTGGGGCAGCACAGCAGCGACACCGCGCAGATCAATTTTGACGACTGCCGCATTCCCGCCGAGAACCTGATCGGTGCCGAGGGCGAGGGCTACAAGATTGCCCTGAGCGCACTTGAAGGCGGGCGCATTGGCATTGCGTCGCAAGCCATTGGCATGGCGCGCAGCGCGTTTGAATGTGCCGTGCAATACGCCAAGGAGCGCGAGAGCTTTGGCCAGCCCATCTTCAACCACCAGGCCGTGGGCTTTCGGCTGGCCGACATGGCGACGCAGATTGAAGCCGCCCGCGCGCTCACGCACCACGCCGCAGCCCTGCGCGACGCCGGCCAGTCGTGCCTGAAAGAAGCCGCCATGGCCAAGCTGTTTGCCAGCGAAATGGCGGAAAAGGTGTGCAGCGACGCGATCCAGGTGTTCGGTGGCTACGGCTACGTGAGCGATTTCCCGGTTGAGCGTATTTACCGCGACGTGCGCGTGTGCCAGATTTACGAGGGCACGAGCGACGTACAAAGGATTTTGATATCCCGAGCGCTGTGAGTGCTCGGGCCCCCAGCGCCGTTTGCGGCACGGGGGGTACCATATCCCATTATGAACATCATCATTTTGGGCGCAGGGCGCGTGGGCGAGAGCGTCGCCGAGAGTCTTGTTTCCGAGCAAAACGACATCACCGTCATTGACCAAGATCCGGTCCGGTTGCGGTTGCTGGAAGACCGGCTGGATCTGCGGGGGGTGGTGGGCAACGGCATTCAGCCTTCGGTGCTGCGCGAAGCGGGCGCACAAGACGCGGACATGCTGATTGCCTGCGCCGCCGCCGACGAGTCCAATCTGGTGGTGTGCAAGGTGGCGCACGATATTTTCAACGTGCCCAGCACCATTGCCCGGCTGCGCTCGCCGGAATTCCTGGAAGGCGACGAGCTGCTGGGTAAAAACGGCTTTGCGGTGGACCATGTGATCTGCCCGGAAGAGTCGGTCACGCGCTACATCCACCAGCTCATCAGCTACCCCGAAGCCTTGCAGGTGCTGGAATTCGCCGACGGCCGCGCCAGCCTGATCGCCATGCGCGCAGCCCACGGCGGCGCGCTGGTGGGTCACACCATTGGCGAGTTTCGCGACCGATTTCCCCATGCCGAAATGCGGGTGGTGGCGCTGTACCGGCTTGACACTGAAATGGAGGCCACCAAGACCACGCGCATTCTGGCGGGTGACGAAGTCTTTGTGCTGGCCGACACCCGCAAGATCCGTTACGTGCTGGGCGCCATTCACAACATCGACAAGCCGGTGCAGCGCGTGATGATCGCCGGCGGCGGCAAAGTGGGCTTGCGCCTGGCGCGCTCGCTCGTGGGTCAGTGCGAGGTGAAGCTAATCGAGCAGGACAAAAAGCGCTGCGAATACCTGGCCAGCCAGTTGCCTTCGAGCATGCTGATCCTGCACGGCGACGGCGCCGACGAAGATCTGCTACTGGAAGAAAACGTGGGCGAGATGGATTTGTTTCTGGCGCTCACCAGCGACGACGAAGACAACATCATGTCGTCCATGCTGGCCAAGCGGCTGGGTGCGGGCCGCGTCATGGCGCTGATCAACCGCCGTGCCTATGCCGACATGATGCAGGGCAGCACCATCGACATTGCCATTTCGCCGGCCCAAACCGTGATTGGCGAGTTGCTGACCCACTTGCGCCGTGGTGACGTGGCCGCAGTGCACAGCCTGCGCCGGGGTGCGGCTGAGGCGCTGGAAGGCATTGCCCGCGGGGACGTTAAAACCTCCAAGCTGGTGGGGCGAAAGGTGGAGGAAATCAAGCTGCCCAAAGGCACGCGCATCGGTGCCATCGTGCGTGGTGAGGGCCGCAAGTCCGAGGTGCTGATGCCGCACCACGACACGGTGATTCAAACCGACGACCACATCATCATTTTCATTCCCAACAAGCGCCTGGTGCGCGATGTGGAAAAGCTGTTTCAGGTTGGCGCCACGTTCTTCGGCTGACTTCCATGCCCTTTTTGCGCATCTTCCCCGTCCTCGGGGTGATCGTCATGGTGTTCGCCCTCACGATGCTGGTGCCACTGGGCGTGTCGGTGTGGACGCACGACGGGGCAGAGGCCGCCTACCCGCTGGCCATGCTGGTCACGTTTGCCTGCGGGCTGCTGATGCGCTCGGCGGTCTGGAAAGTGGGGCGGCAAGTGGAGCTGCAAACGCGCGACGGCATTTTGCTGGTGGGCCTGGTCTGGACGCTGCTGCCGCTCTTTGCCAGCATGCCGTTGATGCTCTACTTTTCAGGCACGGCCACGCCGATGTCTTTCACCGACGCCTATTTCGAAGCCATTTCAGGGCTGACCACCACCGGCTCCACCGTGCTGGTGGGGCTGGACGCCCTGCCGGGATCGATCAACCTGTGGCGCTGCTTTTTGCAGTGGCTCGGCGGCATGGGTATTTTGGTGCTGGCGGTGGCCATTCTGCCCATGCTGGGTGTGGGCGGCAGCCAGTTGTTTCGGGCCGAGGCCACCGGCCCCATGAAAGACGCCAAGCTCACCCCCCGCATCACCGAGACCGCCAAGGGCTTGTGGAGCGTGTATTGCCTGTTGTCGCTGGCTTGTGTGCTGGCGTACTGGCTGGCCGGCATGACGCCGCTGGACGCCTGGATACACATGTTTTCCACCATGAGCCTGGGCGGCCTGTCGTCTTATGACAGCAGCTTTGGCCACTTTCAGTCGCCCGCGCTGGAATGGGTGGCCATTGTGTTCATGCTCATTGCCAGCTGCAACTTTGCCCTGTATTTCGTGGCCATGGCCAAGCGCCAGCCAGGCCGCATATGGCGCGATGCCGAGTGGCGCGGCTCCATGGGTTTGCTGGTGGGGTCGGGTGTCTTCGTGGCCGGCTTGCTGCTCTTCAAAGGTACCCTGAGCGACCCGGGCGAGGCGCTGCGCATGGCCTTGTTCAACGTGATCTCTATCGGCTCCACCACCGGCTACGCCACGGTGGACTACACCTTGTGGCCGGTGTTCGCACCGCTGTACATGATCATGCTGTCGGGCATTGCCACCAGCGCGGGTTCCACAGGTGCGGGCATCAAAATGGCGCGCATGGTCATTTTGGTGAAACAGGCCCGACGCGAAATGCGGCGCATTGTGCACCCGCGTGCGGTGCACCCGGTTACGCTGGGTGGCCACACGGTTGAAAACAGCACCATTTTTTCGGTGCTGGGTTTCATGCTGGTCTATGGGGGCACCATCATCGGTCTGACCATGTTGCTGCTGCTGACCGACATGCCTTTTGACACCGCGTTTTCCGCCATTGTGGCCAGCGTCAACAACATGGGACCCGGGCTCAACGAGGTCGGGCCTGCGGGCAATTACGCGGGTCTGACCAACTTCCAGACCTGGGTCTGTTCGCTGGCCATGCTGTTGGGTCGGCTGGAGATGCTGTCCTTTCTGGTGCTGTTCACGCCAGGTTTCTGGCGCAAGTAACTTCAAACATGTACAGCCTGCTTCCTGTTCTCTCGGTTCTGTCGCGCATTCTGGTGGCGTTTTCTGCCGCCTTTCTGGTGCCATTGGCCTGGGCTTGGTTTCTGGACGCGCACCACCACACCATGGTCTGGGCACAAGGCTTTGGTATCACCGCAGCCAGCGGGTTGTTGCTGTGGTGGGCCACCCGGCGGCACCGGCGCGAGCTCATGCCCAAAGATGGCTTCATGCTGGTCAATTTGGTGTGGCTGGTGCTGCCGGCCTACGCGGCCGCACCGCTGATGTACACCGTGCCCGACATCACCTGGACCAAGGCCTACTTCGAGGCCATGAGCGCACTCACCGCAACCGGCGCCACCGCCTTGTCCGGTCTGGACGACCTGCCGGTGTCGGCCAATGTCTGGCGCTGTTTCCTGCAACTCATTGGTGGTCTGGGCATCATGCTGCTGGTGGTGGCGGTGTTGCCTCTGCTGGGTCTGGGTGGCTTGCAGCTTTACAAGGCCGAGACGCCAGGCCCCATGAAAGACACCAAATTTACGCCCCGCATTGCCGAGACAGCGCGGGGGCTGTGGGGGGTGTATTTCACGTTTTCTGTGGCCTGTTTTCTGGCCTACCGCTGGGCTGGCATGAGCTGGGCCGACGCCTTCATGCACATGTGCACCACCATGGGCCTGGGCGGTTTTTCGTCGTACGATGCCAGTCTGGGCCATTTCAATTCACCCGCCGTCGAGTGGGTGGCTGTCGTGTTCATGGCGCTGGCTGGTATCAGCTTCATGCGCTATTTCATCGTCTTGCGCAACCGTTCGCTGCGGCCGTTGACCAGCGACCGCGAGATCAGGACCTACTTTGCCGTGTTGCTGGGCTCCATAGCGGTGATTGCGGTGCTGCTGGCGGCGCACAACGTGTACGGCAGCTTGCCCGAGACGTTGCGAGCCAGTGCATTTCATGTGGTGTCGCTGGCCACCACCACCGGGTATTCGGCCACCGACTACTCGTTGTGGCCCGTTTTCGCGCCGGTGTTGCTGTTGTTCCTGGGGTGCTTTGTGTCTTGCGCAGGGTCCACCGGTGGCGGCATCAAGATGGTGCGCATGATTTTGCTCATCAAGCAGGCGCGGCGTGAGTTGGTGCGCATCATCCACCCGCGCGTGGTGAACCCGGTCACGCTGGGCGGCGGGGTGATTCCCATGTCGGTCATGACGGCGGTGCTCGGTTTCATGCTCATTTACGGCGCCACCATCATGGGGCTGTCCATGGTGTTGCTGTTCACGGGGCTGGACATCGTGACCGCCTTTTCAGCCGTGGTGGCCACCGTGAACAACATCGGCCCGGGCCTGGGCGAAGTCGGGCCAGCCGGCAATTTTGGCGGCCTGCATCCGTTTCAAATCTGGGTGTTGACGTTTGCCATGCTGCTGGGTCGCCTGGAACTGCTCACCGTCCTGGTGTTGTTCACATCGCATTTCTGGAGGAAGTAGAGATGCCCCCCCCCCCCCCCCCCCCCCCCCCCCCCCCCCC
>Ga0208242_100404_pt1 | contig 31037 bp, 32 predicted proteins | sample SubbioAug_CSW13A_FD_184825 | JGI IMG/M metagenome (GOLD analysis project Ga0208242, IMG submission 184825) | Serpentinite rock and fluid subsurface biosphere microbial communities from McLaughlin Reserve, California, USA - CR12Aug_CSW13A (SPAdes) | ecosystem: Environmental > Terrestrial > Deep...
TAAGCCCGAGGTGATCGACGCCATGACCGAAGCCAGCTGGCGCGGCAAGGTGGCGCTGTCCATCAACCTGACCGGCGGCGTGTTCGTGAACCAGTCGGCCGCGTTTTCCGACTTCCACGGCACCGGTGGCAACCCGGCGGCCAACGCCTCCTACGCGGACTCGGCCTTCGTGGCCAACCGCTTCCGCGTCGTGCAGCGGCGCTACCACGTCTGAAGGCGGTTCGCCCCATGACCACGCCCGTTCCTACCGACCCGCAGGCCCTGGCCGACGCCGTGGCGCAAGCCATGTGGTCGCGCGACAACGCCACCCAGGCGCTGGGCATGCGCATCGAAGCCATCGGCCCCGGCACCGCCACGCTCAGCATGCCGGTGCGCGCCGACATGGTCAACGGCCACCACATCTGCCACGGCGGCTTCATGTTCACCTTGGCCGACAGCGCCTTTGCCTACGCCTGCAACAGCTACAACCTCAACACCGTGGCCTCGGCCTGCCACATCGACTTCCTGGCCCCCGCCCGCGAGGGCGATGTGCTGGAGGCCGAGGCCGTGGAGCGCTCCGCCAGCGGGCGCACCGGGGTGTACGACATCACCGTGCGGGTGCGCGGCGGCAAGACCGTTGCACTGTTCCGCGGCAAGAGCTACCGTATCCAGGGCGAGGTGATCGCCGGGCTGGCGGCCGAATCCGCGCGCAAGGCCTGAACCGCTTCCACGCTTTTCAAAATTCATCCGCAAGGAGACCCGAATGCCCGTCAAACACCCCGGTCCCGGTGACCTGGACCCGATCGAAACCGCCAGCCGCGACGAGATTTCGGCGCTGCAGTTGCAGCGCCTGAAGTGGACGCTGAAGCACGCCTACGACAACGTGCCCCACTACAAGCAGAAGTTCGATGCCGCCGGCGTCCACCCCGACGACCTGAAAACCCTGGCCGATCTGGCCAAGTTCCCGTTCACCACCAAGGCCGACCTGCGCGACAACTACCCCTTTGGCCTGTTCGCCGTGCCGCGCAGCCAGGTGTCGCGGGTCCATGCCTCGTCGGGCACCACCGGCAAGCCTACCGTGGTAGGCTATACCAAGGGCGACATCGACCGCTGGGCCGATCTGGTGGCGCGCTCCATCCGTGCCGCTGGCGGCCGCCCCGGTGACATCTGCCACATCGCCTACGGCTACGGCCTGTTCACCGGCGGCCTGGGCGCGCACTACGGTGCCGAGCGCGCCGGCTGCACCGTGGTGCCCATGTCGGGCGGTCAGACCGAAAAGCAGGTCCAGCTGATCCAGGACTTCAAGCCCGACATCATCATGGTCACGCCTTCGTACTCGCTGGTGATTGCCGAGGAGTTCGAGCGTCAGGGCATCCCGCCCGAGCAGATCTCGCTAAAGGTCGGCATCTTCGGTGCGGAGCCGTGGGGCGAAGGCATGCGCGCCGAAATCGAGCGCAAGCTCGGCATCGACGCGGTGGACATCTACGGCCTGTCGGAAGTGATGGGCCCGGGCGTGGCCAGCGAGTGCATCGAATCGAAGGACGGCCCGGTGATCTGGGAAGACCACTTCTACCCCGAGATCATCGACCCCGAAACCGGCGAGGTGCTGCCCGACGGCTCCGACGGCGAACTGGTGTTCACCTCCCTCACCAAAGAGGCGATGCCCGTCATCCGCTACCGCACCCGCGACCTCACCCGCCTGCTGCCGCCCACCTCGCGCGCCTTCCGCCGCTTCGGCAAGATCACCGGCCGCAGCGACGACATGCTCATCATCCGCGGCGTCAACGTCTTTCCCACCCAGGTGGAAGAGCAGATCCTGCGCGACAAGCGCCTGGCCGGTATCTACCAGATCAACCTGAGCCGCGACGGCCACCTCGACAACGTGGAAGTGCAGTGCGAGCTGCAGCGCGACCTCACCGGCCGCATCGACGCCGCCGAGCGCCAGCAGATCGCCAAGGAACTGCAGCACCACATCAAGACCATCATCGGCATTTCCACCAAGGTCACCGTGATGGACGCCGACAGCATTCCCCGCACCCAGACCGGCAAGGCCCGGCGGGTGGTGGACAACCGCCCCAAGCAAGTCTGATTTTTTCCAGGAGAGCCGCCATGTACACGCAATCCTTCAGTGTGCCGGACGACGCCGGCAAGACCGTCCAGCCGCTCAAGGCCGCCGAGCCGCCCGAGCTGATGGCCAAATTCGACGAGCGCATCGACGCCGACGGCCGCATCGAGCCGCAGGACTGGATGCCCGAGGCCTACCGCAAGACCCTGGTGCGCCAGATCAGCCAGCACGCGCACAGCGAAATCGTCGGCATGTTGCCCGAAGGCAACTGGATTTCCCGCGCGCCCAGCCTCAAGCGCAAGGCCATTTTGATTGCCAAGGTGCAGGACGAGGGTGGCCACGGCCTCTACCTGTACAGCGCCGCCGAAACCCTGGGCACCAGCCGCGACCAGATGCTGGATGCGCTGCACAGCGGCAAGGCCAAGTACAGCTCCATCTTCAACTACCCCACGCTCAACTGGGCCGATGTGGGCGTGATCGGCTGGCTGGTGGATGGCGCGGCCATCATGAACCAGATCCCGCTGTGCCGCTGCAGCTACGGCCCCTACGCCCGTGCCATGGTGCGCGTGTGCAAGGAAGAGAGCTTCCACCAGCGCCAGGGCTACGAGGCCCTGCTGGTGATGATGAAGGGCACCCAGGCGCAGAAAGACATGGTGCAGGACGCCGTGAACCGCTGGTGGTGGAAGTGCCTGGCTATGTTCGGCCCGCCCGACGCCGACAGCCCCAACAGCGCGCAAGGCATGCGCTGGGGCATCAAGCGCATTTCCAACGACGACCTGCGCCAGAAGTTCGTGGACGCCACCGTGCCGCAGGCCAAGGTGCTGGGCGTGACCCTGCCCGACCCCGACCTGAAGTGGAACGAAGCGCGCGGCCACTACGACTACGGCCAGATCGACTGGGACGAGTTCTGGAACACCGTCAACGGCCACGGCCCGATGAACAAGCAGCGCCTGGCCACCCGGGTGAAAGCCCACAACGACGGCCAGTGGGTGCGCGACGCCGCCCTGGCCCACGCCCGCAAACAGCAACAACGTGCCCTGAAGGAGGCCGCATGACCACCGCCACCCCCGCCACCACCCCGGCACTCAAAGACTGGCCCCTGTGGGAAGTGTTCGTCCGCAGCAAGCAGGGCCTGGAGCACAAGCACTGCGGCAGCCTGCACGCCTCCGACGCGCAGCACGCCCTGCAGATGGCGCGTGACGTCTACACCCGCCGCCAGGAAGGCGTGAGCATCTGGGTGGTGCCGTCCAAGGCCATCACCGCCAGCGCACCCGACGAAAAAGGCGAGTTCTTCGAGCCGGCGGCCGACAAGATCTACCGCCACCCGACCTTCTACGACATCCCTGAAGAAGTGGGGCACATGTGATGAGCGCCGCCGTTCAAGACGCCTCCGTGGACTACCTGCTGCACCTGGCCGACAACGCCGTGGTGCTGGGCCAGCGCAACTCGGAATGGTGCGGCCACGGCCCCATCATTGAGGAAGACATTGCCATGGCCAACATCAGCCTGGACCTGATCGGCCAGGCCCGGCTGCTGTACCAGCTGGCCGCCCAGCGCATCGGGGGTGACGCCACCGAGGACTCGCTCGCCTACTTCCGCGGCGACACCGAGTTCCGCAACTACACGCTGCTGGAGCTGCCGCACACCGGCCCGCTGGTGGGTTACGCCAAGACCGACATGGACTACGGCACCACGATCGCGCGCAACTTCCTCTACAGCGCCCTCATGGTGCTGGTGTGGGAAGCGCTGCAGCAGTCGCCCGACGCCGAGCTGGCCGCGATCGCCGCCAAGTCGCTCAAGGAAACCCGCTACCACCTGCGCCATTCGCGCGACTGGCTGGTGCGCCTGGGCGACGGCACCGACGATTCGCACGCCCGCGTGCAGGCTGCGCTCGACCACCTCATGCCCTACACCCAGGAATTCTGGACCGACGGTGCCACCGAGGCGGCTGCCGTGGAAGCCGGTGTGGACGTGAAAACCCTGCGCGCCCAGTGGGACGCGATGGTGGACGACACCCTGGCCGAGGCCACGCTGCAGCGTCCGTCGGCCGTGGGTTACGTGACGCAGGGCAAGAACGGCCTGCATTCCGAGCACCTGGGCTACCTGCTCACCGAAATGCAGAGCTTGGCCCGCGCCCATCCCGGCGCCCAGTGGTAAGCCCCGGAGACCACGCCATGAACGCCGCCCCCACTGCCGCGCCCGCCGCCGCGCCAGACGCCGACACCCTGTCGCTGGTGTGGGCGGCGCTCGACTCGCTGTCCGACCCGGAGATCCCCGTCATCACCCTGCGTGAAATGGGCATCCTGCGCGACGTGCGCGCCGCCGCCGACGGGCTGGAGGTGGTCATCACCCCCACCTACAGCGGCTGCCCCGCCATGGGCCAGATCGAAGATGACGTGCGCGAGGTGCTGCGGCGCCTGCGCGTACCGGGCCGGGTGGTCACCCAGCTGGCGCCCGCCTGGACCACCGACTGGATGACCGACGCCGCCAAGGACAAGCTGCGCGCCTATGGCATTGCGCCCCCACAGGGCCGCTGCGCCGGCGACGCCGCCAGCCAGCAAGACGCCACCAACGTGCTGCGTTTCGTGCGCGGGGCCGCCGCGGCCACGCCCGCCGTCCCCTGCCCGCACTGTGGTTCCAGCCACACCGTCGAGAGTTCGCATTTCGGCTCCACCGCCTGCAAGGCGCTCTACAAGTGCCTGGATTGCCAGGAACCGTTCGACTACTTCAAGCCGTACTGACCATGTCTGCTCCCCGCTTCCACCCGCTCACCGTCAAGCGCGTTTCGCCCGAGGCCGCCGGCTCGGTGGCCATCACCTTCCAGGTCCCGGCCGACCAGCGCGACGCCTTTGCCTTCGAACCCGGCCAGTTCCTGACGCTGCGCGCCCAGGTCAACGGCCAGGACGTGCGCCGCAACTACTCCATCAGCAGCCCGCGCAGCCGTTTCGTGCAGACGGGCGAGCTGGAGGTGGGCATCCGCCCGGTGGAAGGCGGCCTGTTCTCCAACTGGGCGGCCACCGCCATCCAGGTGGGCGACACCCTCCACGTCATGCCGCCCGACGGCCGCTTCACCATCAAGAAGGCGCGCGCCATCCACCGTGTGGGCTTTGCGGCCGGCTCGGGCATCACGCCCATCCTCTCCATTGCCGCCACCACCCTGGAAGAGCAACCCGAGTCCAAGTTCACCCTGGTCTATGGCAACCGCCGCATGGGCAGCGTGATGTTCAACGAGGCGCTGCAGGACCTGAAGGACCGCTACGCCGACCGCTTCACCATGATCCACGTGCTGTCGCGCCAGGCCCAGGAAGTGGACCTGCTGCAGGGCCGCATCGACAAGCAGAAGGTACTCGACATCGTGGCTGCGCTGCTGCCGGCCAAGAGCATGGACGAAGTCTTCATCTGCGGCCCCGAGGCCATGATCGAAGCCACCGAGCAGGGCCTGCTGGAAGCGGGTGTGCCGGCCAACCGCATCTACACCGAACGCTTCACCACCGGTGCAGCGATGGCCGCCAAGGTGCAGGCCGACGTGGACGCCAAGCCCAAGAAGGTGGACGCGGCCAAGGGCATCAAGCTCACCGTGGTGCTGGACGGCAAACAGCACGAGATGGCCCTGGGCAGTGACGAGCACGTGCTCGACGCCGCCCTGAACGCCGGGCTGGACCTGCCGTACTCCTGCAAGGCCGGGGTGTGCTGCACCTGCCGCGGCAAGGTGCTCGAAGGCAAGGTCGAGATGGACAAGAACTTCACCCTCGAAGCCGACGAAATGGCCCAGGGCTTCGTGCTGACCTGTCAGGCCCGTGCGCTGACCGAGCGGCTGGTGGTCACTTTCGACGACCGCTGACCGGTGACGCAGAGGCCCGCGGGCCTCAGCCGTCTCGCTGGATCAGCTGGCGCACCAGCGGATGCGCCACGCGCCGGTCCAGACTCAGCGCGTACAGCTGCTCCGTCACCCCGTCGCACACGCCCACCAGGCGGGCACCGTGGCGTTGCAGCAAGGCGCTTTCCATGGTCAGCACCGCCGGGAACACCCCCAGGCCCTGGCCGCCGAACGTTTCCAGCAAGGCGCTGTCCTCGAACTCGCCCGCCACCCGGGGGGTGAGGTGCTGGCGCAGCAGCCACTGATCCAGCTGGGCGCGCACGGTGGCGTGCCGCGTGGGCAAGAGCAGCGGCACATCCTGCAGCGAGTGCGGGTAGGATGCCTGCGCTTGGGCCCACCAGTCGTCGGTGGCGAACCAGCCAAACCCGCTTTCTCCCAGCCGGTGGTGGTGCACCTTGAGGTGAGGGCGTGCGGCCACCGGGTGGTCGGCCAGCACCACGTCCAGCCGGTGCATGGCCAGGTCGGCCAGCAGATCGTCCATTTCACCGTCGTGGCACACCAGGTGCAGGTGGGGCACTTTCAGCAAGGGTTGCAGCAGACGCTGCACCTCCAGCTTGGACAGGCCATCGGCCATGCCCACCGCGAGCCGCACCGCCGGCGTGTCCACGGCGCCGCGCACCAAGGCTGGCAGGGCCTCACCCAGCTCGAAAATCTGCTCGGCCTGGCGCACCGCCACCTGACCCGCCTCCGTGAGGGCCACGCCGCGGCCCGAGGGCTTGAGGAGCTGGCAGCCGAGGTCTTTCTCCAGTTCGCGTACCTGGGCGCTGACGGTCTGCACCGCCATGCCCAGCCTCGCCGCCGCGTGCGACATGCCGCCTTCCTGCGCCACCACCCAGAAGTAATACAGGTGCTTGTAACTGTACGACAGGCTCATGTTCAGTTTGTAATGGAATAAGTCACTGCTATTTTCTGCTTTTTTCGTGTGCTGTGCATGTCTAAGCTGGGCACCGTGTTCAACCGGAAACAAGGAGTCCCACCATGCAGGTGATCGTCAGTGCCCACCACACCGAAGGCGCGCAGTGGCGCGAGTGGTCCGAGCAGCGGGTGCGTTTTGCCCTGCGGCGTTTGCAGGCGCTGGTGCCGCTGGCCCGGGTGCGTCTGCAGGCCGTCGGTGGCCAGGACAAGCGTTGCCAGATCCAGTTGCAGACGGATGGTCAGGGCATCCTGGTGGTGCAGGCCAAAGGGCCCGATTGGCGCACGGCCCTGGATGACGCCCTGGGCCGGGCCGTCTACACTTTGCGCAAGGGCTGGCAGCGCCGCCACCGCCCGGTGCGCGGTCGGGTGCCTGAGCTGGCAGCAGTCTGAAATTCACGGGAGATGCTATGAAATGCCCCAGTTGTCAGGACGTTACCTTGGTGATGACCGAACGCCAAGGCGTTGAGATCGACTATTGCCCGCAGTGCCGCGGCGTCTGGCTCGACCGCGGCGAGCTCGACAAGCTGATCGAGCGCAGCGCCGCTCCGCCACCGCAGACGCCTTCGGCCCCCCCGGCCGCGCCCCACCGCCCGCACCCGGACTTTGTCGATTCCGATTTCCGCCACGGCGGTTACGGCTACAAGAAGCGCAAGTCCTGGCTGAGCGATATTTTTGACTGAGCCGGTATCAGCTGGCGTAGCGCAGCCGCAGCTCCCGCTTCAGCAGCTTGCCGCTGGGGTTTTTGGGCAGCGCGTCGGTGAAGATCACGCGTTTGGGCTGCTTGAAGTGGGCCAGGTGCCCTTCCAGTCCGGCCAACAGCTCGGCCTCGGTCAGGCTGTGGCCGGCCTTGACCACGATCACCGCCGTCACGGCCTCCACCCATTTCGGGTCCGGGAGGCCGATCACGGCCACTTCCGACACGCCCGGCACGCGGTAAATCGCTTCTTCCACCTCGCGGCTGGCGACGTTCTCGCCGCCGGTCTTGATCATGTCCTTCTTGCGGTCGACCACGGTGATGTAGCCTTCCTCGTCCACCACGCCCAGGTCGCCGCTGTGGAACCAGCCGCCCTCGAAGGCGGCATGGGTGCGTTCCTCGTCGTGGAAGTAGCCGCTGAGCAACTGCGGCGAGCGGTGCACGATTTCACCCACTTCGCCGGGGGCCACGTCTTCCATCGCGTCGTTCACCACGCGGGTTTCCACGTTGAGTGCTGGGCGCCCGGCCGATCCGGCCTTGCGCAGCTGGTCCTCGGGCTTGAGCACCGTGGCCACAGGGGCGATTTCGGTCTGGCCGTACAGGTTCCACAGCCGCACCTGCGGCAGGCGCTGCTGCATTTCCTTGAGCACCGCCACCGGCATGATGGAGGCCCCGTAGTAGCCCTTGCGCAGCGCGCCCAGGTCGGTCTGGTCGAACTGTGGGGCGCGCAGCAAGCCGATCCACACCGTGGGCGGGGCGAAGAAGGAATTGATGCGGTGCTCGGCCAGCAGGCGCAGCAGGTTGTCTGGCGTGGGCGCGCCGGTGATGACGTTGCTGGCGCCCACGTACACAGCGGGGCCGAAGAACACGTCGAGCTGGGCGCAGTGGTACAGCGGCAGCGCGTGCAGCACCGTGTCGCCTTCGGCAATTTCGGCGTCCACCAGGCAGGTCACGTACTCCGAAATCACGGCCTCGTGGGTGAGCATGGCGCCCTTGGGCCGCGACTCGGTGCCGCTGGTGTAGATGATCTGGGCCAGCATGCGGCCGTCGAGCTCGCGCTCGGGGGCCGGGCCGGGTTGCAGCAGCGCGTCGAAACGCAGCAGCCCGGCCACCGGCTCGGTGGGGGTTTCGCCGGGCAGCCACACGTGGTGGCGGATGGCGGTGCCGGCGCTGGCCGCGCGGCCCAGGTCGGCAAAGCCGCTGTCGGTGCACAGCACGCTGGCGCCGCTGTGGGTGAGGATGTAGTTCGCCTCCTCGGCACTGAGCATGAAGTTCACCGGCACCAGCACCGCGCCCAACCGCGCCACCGCAAAGCGCAGGGCCGCAAAGGCGTGCGAATTGCGCGCGATCACCGCCACCCGGTCGCCCACCGCCACGCCCAGCCCGGCCAGGCCGTTGGCCAGCGCGTTGCAGGTGTCCTCGAACTCGGCGTAGGTCCAGGCGGTGTCGCCGCAGCGGATGGCGAGCTTCTGCGGGAAACGCTGGCGCGTGCGGCGCAGCAGGTCGCCCAGGGTCTGGCGGTGCAGGGATGGGTGGCTCACGGTAGGTCTCCTCGATCGTTGTACTTTGCAAATGAAACGTGCCCCAGCAGGGGCACGATATCACGGATGTTTCGACACCTATTGCGGCATTCTCACCACCGGTTTGACCACCTTGCCCGCCTCTGAGTCGGCGATGGCGTCGTTCAGTTTTTCGAACGGGTAGAACGTGATCAGCTTGTCGAATGGGAAGCGCCCCGCCTGGTACAGCTCTATCATGGCCGGGATGAACACGTCGGCAATGGCGTCGCCTTCCACAATGCCGCGCACCACCTTACCCTGGGTCATGATGTCCAGCACATCCACGGTCAGCTCCGTGCCCACCGCAGACGCGCCGACAAATCCGCACATGCCGCGCGGTGCCAGGCATTCCACCGCCTGACGCAGCACCTTCATGACGCCCGTGGTGTCAAAACTGCGGTTGGCCCCAGCGCCGGTCAGGCGCTTGATCTCGGCCACCACATCCACGCCCGACTTAGGGTTGAGGGTGTGTGTGGCGCCGAGCTCCCGGGCCAATGCCAGGCGCTCGTCCACCAGGTCCACCGCGATGATGTTGGTCACGCCAATCGCTTGGGCGGCCATGATGGCCGCGATGCCCACCGAGCCCGCGCCGAACACTGCCAGCGATTCGCCCACAGTGGGCTTGAGGGTGTTGATCACCGCGCCCGCACCGGTCTGGATGCCACAGGCCAGCGGCCCCAGCAGTTCCAGCGGCGCGCTTTTCGGTACCTTGACGATGTTGCGTTCAGTGCAAATGGAATAGGTGGCGAACGAAGACTGACCGAAGAAGTTGCCATGCACCGCCTCACCGTCTTTGGACAGCGGGGAGGTGCCATCGGGCCGCGCACCGGCGAAGTTGCGGCCAAAGAAATCGTGGCAGTAGCTGGGCAGGTTGTCGTGGCAGCTGTCGCAATGCCCGCAGGAGTTGAAGCTCATGACCACGTGGTCACCGACCTGCACCTTGGTGACCGAGCGGCCCACGGCCTCCACCACACCAGCGCCCTCATGCCCAAGCACGATGGGCTGAGGCACCGGGAAGGCCTGGTCGCGCATGGCGATGTCGGTGTGGCACACGCCGGTGGCCACCAGTCGCACCAGGATTTCGTTGTCGCGGATCGCTTCCATGTCCAGCGTTTCCAGGGACATGGGGGCGTGCGGTGCACGCACCACAGCGGCTTGGATTTTCATGGTCGGACTCCTTATGGTGGCTCAGAACGGGTAGTGGCGCGGGGCGTTCTGCACCGTGATCCAGCGCAGCTCGGTGAAGGCGTCGATACCGGCCTGGCCGCCAAAGCGACCGTAGCCTGAGGCCTTCACGCCGCCAAACGGCATCTGCGCCTCGTCGTGCACGGTGGGGCCATTGACGTGGCAGATGCCCGACTCGATGCGGCTGGCCACCTGCCAGGCCCGCGAGGTGTTTTGGCCGAACACCGCGGCGGCCAGCCCGAACTCGTTGTCGTTGGCGCAGGCCACGGCCTCTTCCACGCCGTTGACGCGCACGATCGCCTTGACTGGGGCAAACGTCTCCTCCTGGTAGATCTTCATCGCCGGGGTGACGTGGTCCAGCAGCGTCGCGGGCATCAGCGTATCGGTCGCCTTGCCGCCACACACCAGCTTGGCCCCCTTGGCCAGCGCGTCGTCAATCAGGGCGTTGCAGCGCTCCACGGTGGCCATGTCCACCACCGAGCCCAGCACCACCGGGCCCTGGCGCGGGTCGCCCAGCGGCAGGCCCTTGGCACGCTCGGCCAGCTTGGCCACGAAGGCATCGGCCACCGCCTCGTCCACGATGAGGCGCTCGGTGGACATGCAGATCTGCCCCGAGTTGGCAAAGGCGCCGAAGGTGGCGGCGGCCACGGCGGCGTCGAGGTCGGCGTCGTCCAGCACCACGAAAGGGGCCTTGCCGCCCAGCTCCAGCACGGCGGGCTTAAGGTACTTGGCGCAGGTCTGCGCGATCAGCTTGCCCACCTTGGTGGAGCCGGTGAAGTTCACGCGGCGCAGCGCCGGGTGGGCCACCATGGCTTCGACCACCGCGCCCGCATCGGCCGGGGCGTTGGTGACGAAGTTGACCACGCCCGGGGGCAATCCCGCTTCCTGCAAGGCTTCGATGATCAGGCCGTGGGTGGCGGGTGAGATTTCAGAGCCTTTGAGCACCACTGTGTTGCCACAGGCCAGCGGCGTGGCAATGGCGCGCACGCCCAGGATCACCGGGGCGTTCCAGGGTGCGATGCCGAGCACCACGCCAGCGGGCTGGCGCACCGCCATCGCTACGTTGCCCGGCACGTTGGACGGGATCACCTGGCCGTTGATCTGGGTGGTCAGCGCGGCGGCTTCGAGCAGCATGTCGGCCGCCAGGTGCACGTTGAAGCCGGCCCAGATGCCGGAAGCACCGGTTTCGGTGGCCATGGCTTTCGCAAAGGCTTCGCCCTTGGCTTCCAGCGCGTGAGAGGCTTTCATGAGCAGCGCACGGCGCTCGCCTGGGCCCATGGCCGACCAGACGGGGAAGGCTTTGGCGGCGGCATCGACCGCAGCGCGGGCGTCTTCTACCGTGGCCGAAGGGGCACGGGTGGCCACGCTGTGGTCCAGCGGGTTGCGGCGCTCAAAGGTGGCACCGTTGGCGGCAGCGCGCTGGGCGCCGCCAATCAGCATGGAAATGTCGGTCATGTGGTTCTCCTGAAAAAAACGGGTTCAGCCTTGGGCCGAACCACCCAAGTACGCCCGGCGCACCGCCGGGGAATGCAACAACTCCTGGGCTGAGCCCTCGCCGGTCAAGCGGCCGGTTTCGATCAGGTACCCCCGGTCGGCAATCGCCAGACTCTGGCGGGCGTTCTGCTCCACCAGCAACACGCCCACGCCCAGGGTGCGGATGCGCGACAAGGCCCCGAACAGTTCCTTGCACATCAGCGGGGACAGGCCGAGCGACGGCTCATCCAGCAGCAAAATTTCGGGGTGTGACATCAAGGCCCGCCCCACCGCCACCATCTGCTGCTCGCCGCCGCTCATGGTCCGCACCGCCTGGTTCAGGCGCTGCGCCAGCTTGGGGAACAGGCCGAACACCCGGTCCAGCATCTGCGACTCACCGGCCCGGGCGCGCGCCGGGTGGGCCCCCAGTTGCAGGTTTTCTCGCACGGTCAGGTCGCCGAACACGCCACGCCCTTCGGGCACCAGGGCCAGGCCGGCGTCCACGATGCGGTGCGGCGGCAACTGCATCAAATCAACGCCACTCAGGGTGGCGCTGGCCCCTGGCATGGGTTTGACCATGCCCCCCAGGGCCTTCAGGAACGAGGACTTGCCCGCCCCGTTGGCGCCCAGCATCACCACGATCTCGCCCGGGGCCACGCGCAGCGACACCCGGTCCAGCGCCTGGTGCTTGCCGTAGCGCACCGACACATCACGCACTTCAAGCATGGACCACCTCCGCTGCCGTTTCGTCGCTGTCGTCTTCGCCCAGGTAGGCTTTGATCACGTGCGGGTCGGCCAGTACCTCGCGGGTAGGGCCGTCGGCGATCTTGATGCCGGCGTTCATCACCACGCAACGGGTGCACAGGGCGTGCACGGCTTCCATCACGTGCTCCACCAGCATGATGGTCAGTCCTTCCTCGCGCAGGGAGCGGATCAGCGTGATGCCCTGCTGCAGTTCAGTGGGGTTGAGCCCGGCCAGCCACTCGTCCAGCAGCAACAGCCTGGGCTCCAGGGCCAGGGCTCGGGCCAGTTCCAGGCGCTTCTGGTCGATGTAGGTCAGATCGCCGGCGGGGGTGTCGGCCTGGTCACCCAGGCCCACCCGTTCCAGCAAGGCCTGGGCCCGCTGCCGCGCCGCAGCACCGTGCAGGCCATGGGGGCGAAATGCCAACCCGGCCTCCACGTTCTCCAGCCCGCTCATGCCCCCCAGCACACGCACCAGCTGAAAGGTGCGCGCCACGCCCAGGCGAGCGATCTGGTGGCTCTTGAACTGGCTGATCTCCTGACCGAGGAAATGGATCTGCCCCGCGCTGCATGGCAAGGCGCCCGAGATCAGGTTCATGGCGGTGGTCTTGCCGGAGCCGTTGGGTCCCAACAAGCCCAGCACCTCTCCGGCGCGCAATTCCAGGTCCAGCTGGTTGACGGCCACGAGGCCGCCAAAACGGCGGGTCACCTGCTTGAGTTGCAACAGCGGCGCACTCATCGGCCACCTCCTTTGCGGCGCAACAGCCCGACCAGGCCATTGGGCACCAGGTACACGATCACCATGAACACCAACCCCAGCAGAATGGAAAAGTGGTTGGGGAAGCTGGCCGACAGGTACTCGAACAGCAGCACCAGCGGTACGGCGCCCAGCACCGGCCCGAGCAAGGCACCGGGCCCGCCCAGCAAGGCCATGATCAGGGTCTGGAATGAAATGGTCGGCGCGAACGCGATGCTGGGGTCGATGTAGGTCCAGCGCGGTGCCATGATCGCCCCCGCCACCGTGATGAAGGCGGCGCTGAGCGCAAACAGCAGCACCTTCACCACCGTGGTGTTGATGCCCACGTGCACCGCCACGGTTTCGTCCTCGCCGATCACGCGCAGCGCCAGGCCCAGGCGGGTGCGGTTGATCAGGGCGCGCAAACCCAGCACCAACGCCAGCAGGGCCAGCAGCTGCCAGTAAATGTCTTGCTGCGTCACGTCCACGAACACATAGCGCCCAATGTCCTTGGTGATGTTGACCTCGTACCACGTGAACAGCTGTTTGGTCAGCTCGGCCAGGCCGAAGCTGAAGATCACGAAGTACACGCCCGACAGGCGCAAGGTGGCCAGTCCGACGATGAGTGCCATCACCACCCCCACCACCAGCGCGACCGCCAGCACCCCAGCCCATGGGAGCACCTCGCCCAGCACCGCGGTGCAGTAGGCGCCCACGCCAAAAAACGCCACCGTGGCCAGCGAGATGTAGCGTGTGGGCCCGGAAAACAGCGCCCACGCCGTGGCGAGCACGCTGTACATCAGCACGCTGATCAGCAGGGACAGAACGTAATCCCCCTCGATCCAGCGCGGCAATAGAGCCAGCCCCAGCAACGCCACGAGGCCCAATCCCCAACCCAAGAGTTCACGACGGCTCATCGCCCGACCCTCCCAAACAAGCCCGTGGGGCGGAACAGCAGCACCAGCAGGAACAAGGCGTAGTTCACCGCCAAGGTGAGGCCGGGGTCCACAAAGCTGGCCACCAGGGTTTCGGCAAAACCGAGCAGCAATCCCGCCACCAGGCAACCCATCAAATTGCCGACGCCGCCCATGATCACCACGATCAGCGCCTTCATGGCGAACATGGTGCCCATGGACGCTGAAAACGGCAGGAACATGCTGACCAGGACCCCGCACACCGCCACCAGCGCCCCGCCGATGCCATAGGCCAGTGCCGAGGTCTGGCGCACGTGGATGCCCACCAGGGGCGCAAAGCGTGGCGCCACCGACACGGCCCGCACCACCGTGCCCATGCGGGTGCGGGTCAGCAGCAGGTACAGCCCACCGCCCACCAACACCGCAAACAACAACACCAGCAAGCGGTTGGCCGCCACCGTGCTGCCCAGAATGTTCACCGGCACCGACAGGTAGTCGTAGCTGTGGTAGTTGCCGCCAAATTGCACCAGCATCAGGCCCTGGACCACGAACAGCAAACCGAAGGTGGCCAGAATGGAATCCACCTCCAGCGCTGGCCCCGCCCCCGTGCGCCGCACCAGCGGGGTCAACAACAGCTGGTAAATGCCCCACTGCAGCACAAAGCCCAGCGGCATTACCACGCCCAGCACCCACAGCGGCGACCAGCCAAACTGCGACACCAGCACATAGGTCAAAAAAGCCGGCGCGATCAGAAACTCGCCGTACGACAAGTTCATGATGCGCGCGACGCCATATTGCAGCGTCAGGCCCATCGCGGTCAGGCCGTACAGCCCGCCCAGGGTGGCGCCCGCCAGCAGAATATCGATTGGATTCATGTTGCCCAGCCCAAGACCCGCCTCACCAGCCTGACAGCTGGCAGGGCGGGCCGGTTAGAGGTTCAAGCCCGCGGGGTCACTTCCAGGCCGGTTTCGGCAGCAGGGCGGGCTTTGCGCCCTTCTTGCCTGACGGGGCCACGCCATAGAACTCGCCGTTCTGCCATTGCCCCACCCACCAGAGGTTGTTGAACATCTGGTTCTCCAGCTTCACGGGGCCGAGGATGGTGTCGAAGGTGCCGGTCTTGATTTCCTGCGTCACCGCAGCGCGGTCCACCTTGCCCACCTTTTCGATGGCCTGTTGCAGCACCTGCAGTGCGGCAAACTGCACCGAGCTGGCAAAACGGTCCGGCTCCTGGCCCGATGAGGCCTTGTGGCGGGCAAAGTAATCCTTGATGGCTGGGCTGTCAAAGTCCACGCCACCTGGGCCCATGATGCCTTCGGTCGCTGCGCCAAACTTTTGTTTGTACATCGGGAACTGCGAACCCACGCCCAGGAACATCACTTTCGGATTCAGGCCCAGCACCTTGGATTGGTCGGTGATCATGAACGTGTCCGGCGGGTAGGAGAACGCGATGAAAGCGTCGGCGTTTTTGCCTTTGACTTCGTTCAGGATCGGGGTCATGTCCTGGGTGCCGATGGGGTAGCTCTTGTCGTACACCAGGGTGAAGCCGTGCTTGGCCGCCGCCTTGCGAGCCGCGTTGGCCAGTTCGACGCCAAAACCGTCGGCCACGTTGATCATGGCGATCTTGTCACCGATCTTGCCGGCCTTCTTGGCTTCTTCCAGGTAGCTCACCAGGGCTTCGGCGTACTGCGCGCCGGTGCCCAGGAAGAAGAAAGTGTGCTTCCAGCGCTTGACCAGCTCCGGGGCCTTGTCGGTGATGGAGTTCACCGCGATCAGTGGGTACTTGTGCTTTTCGTAGGTGGGCGCCACGGCCAGGTTGTTCGCCGTGCCCCAGGGCGGCAGCACAAAGTCCACCTTGTCTTGCGTCATGAGGCGCTCGGTGGCGCGCACCGCTTCTTCGGAGCTGGAGCGGTCGTCGTACTCCACCACCTCGATCGGCACGCGCTTGCCGTAGGCCTTGAGCATCAGACCGCCGGCGGCGTTGATTTCTTTCACCCACATCTGGTAGTTGGGCGTGACCGTGGTAGCTGTGCCCGCGGCATTGGGGCCGGTCTTGGCAATGGCCCAGCCGATCCGGATGGACTTGGGTGCTTCCTGTGCCAGGGCCAGCGGGGCGCCTGCCACCACCAGGGCTGCCAGTGCGGCCTGTTTCAACCAAAAACGCTTCGTGATTGCTTGCATGATGTCTCCTGAGTCACCCAAGGGTCGGGCGCAGAAGAATCGTAAAAACATGCTTCTTTCACGGCTTTGCCGACAGCGCAGAAGCCACTTGACTGATCGTGCACACGATTCAGGGATAACCCTGACTGAACCAGTGCGCCCCATCCTTTTGGGTGTCCGCCGATAATTGGGCCGTACCCACACAGGAGAAAACCTTCATGGCTTCTGGTCTTGTCCTCAGCACCGACAACATCCCTGTCAGTGACACCGCTGGTGCCTGGACCGACTGGATGTCGCGCCTGTTCTTCGGCCTGGAATCCGACCTGTACGGCGACACCACCTTCGATGGCCACCTGCACACCAGCCATGCCGGCGACGTGGTGATGACCAAGCTGGAGGCCAACCGCCACCGCGTCATTCGCAGCACGCGCTTGAGCCGCAGCAGCGACGCCAGCTACCTGAAAATCGTGGCTCCCTGGCAGGGCAGTGCCGCCGTTGAGCAAGCCGGCCGCCAGGTTTGGGTGCAACCGGGTGGCTGGGCTATTTACGACACCACCGGCAGCTACGAGGTGGCCAACCCCGAGCGCTCGCAGCACCTCATCGTGATGCTGCCCAAGGAGCCCCTGATCGAGCGCGGCCTGCGCCTCGATGCCCTGATGGGGCGGCAAGTGGGCGGGGCCAGCGGCATTTCGCGTGTGGCGCTGGACACCATGCGCAGCACCTTCCAGGAGCTGCCGAGCATGACCGACGAGGCAGCTCGCGGCGCTGGAGACCTGATTCTGGAGCTGGTGCGCCTGTCATTGCTGGAGCTGGCGGGGCGCGGCACGGCCACCACGCAGTTGGAGGCCTTCAAGGACCGCATCCGGGACTTCATCGGCCAGCACCTGCGTGACCCGCTCCTGTCCATCGACCGCATAGCGCAGGCCCTGAACTGCAGCAAGCGCCACCTGCACAACGCCTTTGCCGATGAAGAGGACACGCTGGCGCACTACATACTGCGTCGGCGCCTGCAGGCGTGCATGCGCGACCTGAAAAGGCCGGATTATCTGCAGCGCACCATCACCGACATCGCTTTTTCATGGGGCTTCAATAACGGGGCCCACTTCAGCCGGGCGTTTCGCGACCATACCGGCATGTCACCCAGCGATTTTCGGGCGGCTGCGCTGCGCAGCTTGCCGGACTGATGCCCCAAAAAACACGTGCCCCGAATGGGGCACGTGTGTGGTTCAAGCGGTGCGCCACTGGCGCAGAGCGTCAACCTCGCATGAGCTGGGGCAGCCACAGCGCCAGGCCAGGCACGGCTATCAGCACGCCCAGGCGGATGACGTCGGCAATCACGAAAGGCCACACGCCCTTGTAGATCGTGCCCAGCTTCACGTCTTTGAGCAGCGAGTTGATGACGAACAGGTTCAACCCCACCGGAGGCGAGATCATGCCGATTTCCACCACCGTGATGATCAGGATACCGAACCACACCGGATCGAACCCCAGCCCGGTGACGATCGGGAAGAATACTGGGATGGTCAGCAGCACGATGGCGAGCTCTTCCATCACCATGCCCAGCGCCAGGTAGATCGCCATCATCAGCAAGATCACCACGATCGGGCTCGGCGCAATCCCCACCACCCAGTCGCGCAGGTCGGTCGGCATGCTGGTGAAGTTGATGAAGTTGGTGAAGATCATCGCGCCGATCAGGATGGTGAACAGCATCGCCGTGGTGCGCGCGCTCTCCACCAGGATTTCGGAGAGCACTTTCGGGGTGAGCGTGCGTCGCGCCAGCGCGAACAGGAAGGCGCCCGCTGCGCCCACGCCGGCCCCTTCGGTGGCGGTGAACACCCCGCCGTAAATGCCGCCAATGACCAGCGCAAACAGCAGCGCCACCGCCCAGATGCTGCGCAGCGCCAGCAGCCGTTCGTGCCAGTTGCGGCGTTCGGCCGGCGGACCGGCCTCGGGGTCGCGCCAGGTCACGAACACCACCGCCAGGCACAGCATCAGCACCGCCACCAGGCCCGGCAAAATACCGGCCACGAACATCTCGCCGATGTTGGTCTCGGTGATGATGCCGTAGATCACCATGATGGTCGACGGCGGGATCAGGATGCCAAGCGTGCCGCCCGACGCGATCGCCCCGGTGGCCAGCGAGTCCTTGTAGCCGTGCTTGCGCATCTCGGGGAAGGCCACCTTGCTCATGGTGGCGGCCGTGGCGATGGACGAGCCGCAGATGGCGCCGAAGCCGCCCGAAGCGATGATGCTCGCCATGGCCAGGCCGCCCTTGCGGTGGCCGACAAAGGCGTTGGCGGCGCTGTAGAGCTCGCGCGCCATGCCCGCGCGCGTCACGAAGTTGCCCATCAGCACGAACAGTGGGATGACCGACAGCACGTAGGCAAATCCGGTCTCGAACACCACCTGGCTGACGCTGGCGTAGGCCGGCGTCCAGCCGCGCAGCAGGCCCAGGCCCACCACGCCAGAAATCATCATCGCCACGGCCAATGGCACGCGCAAGAAGGCCATCGCAAAGACGGCCAGGAATCCATACAACGCTTCAATCATTCCGGTAACTCCGGGGTGTGCGGGGTGTGTTCCAGAGCGCCAGCAGGCAGCACCACGACAAACAGCAGGTGCACCAGGGCGGTGACGGCCAGCAAGGCGGCCATCAGCCAGGCCACCGGCGCCAGGGCCAGGCCCAGGTGGGACGTGACCTCGCCGTACTCGGCAAACCGCTCGGCACGCTTGACCAGCTGCAGCGCCAGAAAGGCGAATGTGCCAGCGCACAGCAGGTGCACGAGGCGGTGCTGCAGGCCCTTGAGGGCGCGCGGTATCACGCTGTCGAGCGAGTCGAACACGATGTGCTCGCCGCGCCACGACACCAGTGGCAGCGCTCCGAAAATCACCACGACCATCAGGATCTCGGTGACTTCCAGTGCCCCGGGGATGGACTGGTTGAAATACTTGCGGCCGATGACGTCGAACAGCATCAGCCACATGATGCCGAACAGGCCCAGGGACGAGGCCAAGCCGCACGTCCACTTGAGTAGGCGGTCCAGTGATGAGGACATTCTCAAGAGCTCCAGAGGGGAAAAACAATCAGCCAGTGGCGGTGGGGACACCGGGCCACTGGCTGTGGGCAAGCCCCGGGGGGCTGACGCTTACTTGACCTTGCCGATTTCGGCCCGGAACTCGGCCAGCACCGCCTTGGCGTTCTTCAGGCCCTTGGCCTCGGCGGCGGCGGCCCACTTGTCTTCCAGGCCGGCTTGCTTGGCTTTCACCTCGTTGACGAAAGCGTCGCTGGCACGGATGCGCTGCACGCCCTGCTGCGTCTGGGCGCCGTCGCGGGAGGCCTTGTCCAGCGCATCCCAGCCTTGGCCGAACAGGCGCGCCACGTACTCGCCCGACAGCTTGTCCACGGCCGCCTTCTGTTCCGCGGTCAGGCTGCGGTACTTGTCCTGGTTCATCATGAAGACGAAGCTGGTGTTGTACAGGCCGCCCGGGAAGGTGGTGGCGTGCTTGATCATGTTGAGCTTGAACGAAGCAATGGACTCATCCGGGAAGAAGGTGCCATCCATCACACCAGTCGACAGCAGTTCGTAGGATTCCGGGGCGGCCTTCAGGGTGGTGTTCCAGCCCATGGCCTTGGACAGCTCGTTGATGTTGCCACCACCGATGCGGAACTTCAGCGAGGCCGCGTCGGCCGAGGAGTTGACCGGCTTCTTGCTGTTGAAGATGACGCCCGGGCCGTGGGTGAACACGCCCAGCACCTTCACGCCGCGGTGTTCGCCAGCGGGTGCAAAGTGCTTCTGGTAGATGCGGTTGTAGGCCACCGAGGTGGTTTCGGCGCTGTCGCCCAGGAAGGGGAATTCGGCCACCTGGGTGAACACGAAGCGGCCAGGGGTGTAGCCGTCGACGGTGTAGGAGATGTCGGCCAGGCCGTCGCGCACCGCATCGAAGGTGCCGGGTGCTGCCACCACGCCCTTGGGCAGGATGTTGCACTTGATGGTGCCCTTGGCTTCTTTTTCCAGGGCCTCGCACCACTTCTGCTGGCTTACGCTGGCGGTGTGGGTGGGAGGCAGCCAGCTCGACACGGTGAGAACGGTCTGAGCAAATGCAGCGCTGGTGCCCAGCAGGCCCAGGGCGACGGCGCGAAGTTTCATGGGGAGCGTCTCCAGTGAGAGGATAAAGCGATACAAATTATCAATAGCTAAGATTGACTTTGTAATACGTCACTTTATTCCAAACACTACTGTTTGTGCATCCTCGCAAACCCTGATAGTCCACCGATGCGCGCTGTATGGACAAAAAAAATCCCAGTCCTAAAGGGACTGGGATGGAAGCCTTTTTGCTGTCACACACAAAGGCACCCGCTCAGGGAGGAAAAGCGGGGAGCCGTGGTTAAACGGCCCGGATGAATTATATGACAGCACGCAGAAAAAGCAACATATCTGAGGTAAAAAACCTGTATATGATGAATGTGAAACTTTTGCCTGGGCCGTCAGGGCCAGCTGGCCTGGACCCGGACGCCGGCCTGCGCCAGCCGGCGGCGCATGTGCAGCACGGCCTTGTCCTTGCTGAGCAACACCGCCCGGTGCTGCACCGCCAGATCGATGAAGCGTTGGTCATCGGGGTCGGCGCAGCGCCAGGCACTGCGAGGTGCCGCGGGCACAGGGATGGCGAGCCGGTCGAACCAGTCCAGCGCAGTGGAGAGGTCTTGTCCAATGCTGTCCAGGCGACGGCGCACTGCCGGGTAGCCCAGCACACGGGCCAGTTCCTCGCGCATGCCGTCACAGGCCAGCCAGCGCCATCGCCCGGCTTGCAGCTCCGTCAGCAGCGGGCGCGCGCCGGGGTCGTCGAACACGCACAGGTCGAGCACCCAGTTGGTGTCGATCACCAGGGTGGGTTGGTCCATGGGCCGGGCTCAGGCGTCGGGGGCCGGTGCGCGGCGCGCCAGCAGGTCGAAGCGGAACAGCCGGCATTCGATCGGGCCGTTCCACATCGGCACCCGGCGCGATTCCTTGAAGCGCATCTTGCCGGGTAGCTTGAGGTCGGGCGTGAGCAGCCAGGCGGTCCAGCCGGCGTAGTGGCGCTTCCAGTGGCTGGCCAGCTGGGCGAAGAAGTCGCCGTTTTCGCCGATGTCGGCCAGGTACGCGGTTTCACGCGCCCGTGGGCTGCCGTCGCTGTGCAGCACCCGCACCCCGCCGCGCGACAGGCCCTGTGCCTGGGCGCGTGGGGCCGCGCGCTGCCCGGCCACGCCCGCGGCGGCAATGCGCTCGCCATAGGGCGGGTTGAGCAGCATCACGCCCGGGCGGTCGGTGGGGGGCAGGCGCTGCAGGGCGTCGCCGCCGCGCAGTTCGATGGCGGACGCCACGCCGGCGCGTTCGGCGTTGCGGCGGGCGAAGTCCACCATGCGGAAGGCGACGTCGGAGCCAAACACCAGTGGCTGGGCCGGCACAGGGCGCTCGGCCGCTTTGGCGTCGGCCTTGAGGGTTTGCCAGACGTGCGCCTGGTAGGGCAGCAGCCGCTCGAAGGCGAAGCGGCGCTGGCCGCCGGGGGCGATGTTCAAGGCGCGCTGGGCCGCTTCGATGACCACGGTGCCGCTGCCGCAGCACGGGTCGTACAGCGGCACCGGCTGGCCGTCGGCGTCCCAGCCGGTCCATCCGGTGGCGGCCACCATCGCGGCGGCCAGGGTTTCCTTCAACGGGGCGTCGCCCTTGTCTTCGCGCCAGCCGCGTTTGAACAGCGGCTCGCCCGAGGTGTCGATGTAGACCGAGACCTCGTCGCGCGTCAGGTGGGCGAAGATGCGCACGTCGGGTCGGGCGGTGTCGACGCTGGGGCGTTCCCCGCGTTTGTCGCGCAGGCGGTCGCACAAGGCGTCTTTCACCCGCAGGGCGGCGAAGTTGAGGCTTTTCAGCGGGCTGTGCTGCGCCGTGACATCGACCTTGAAGGTCTGGCGCGGGGTGAGCCAGATCTCCCAGGCCACCGCGTGGGCGGCGGTGTAGACGTCCTGCTCGTCGCGGTAGGGCTGGTGGGCCAGGCGCACCAATACGCGCTGGGCCAGGCGGCTGTGCAGGTTGAGCTGGAGCGCGTCGCGCCAGCTGCCGATCAGCTGCACCCCGCCGCGCGAGGTCTGTAGCCGCTCCAGCGGCACATTCAGGGTCTGGGCGATTTCCTCGGCCAGCAGCGTTTCCACGCCGGCGGCGCAGGGCAGGAACAGGGTCAGGTCGTACATGGGGGGTCAGAGCGCCTTGCGCAGGTTGGCTGGCGCGATGCGCAGCGACTCGCGGTACTTGGCCACGGTGCGGCGTGCGCACTCGATGCCCTGTTCCTTGAGCATGTCGGAAATCTGGTTGTCGCTCAGCGGCTTTTTCGGGTCTTCGCTGGCGACGAACTGCTTGATGAGCGCGCGCACCGCCGTGCTGGAGGCGTTGCCGCCGGTTTCGGTGCCCAGGCTGGAGCCGAAGAAGTACTTGAGCTCGTAGGTGCCGAACGGCGTGGCCATGTACTTGGCGGTGGTGACGCGGCTGATGGTGGATTCGTGCAGGCCGAGTTCGTCGGCGATTTCGCGCAGCACCAGCGGGCGCATGGCGAGCTCGCCGTGCAGGAAGAAGCTGCGCTGGCGCTCGACGATGGCGCTGGCCACCCGCAGGATGGTGTCGAAGCGCTGCTGGATGTTCTTGATGAACCAGCGCGCCTCCTGCAGGCGCTGCTGCAGCCCGGCACCGTGGTCTCCGCGCTGGCCACGCAGGGCGTTGGCGTAGACGTCCTGTACGCGCAGCCGGGGCATGACGTCGGGGTTGAGCTGCACCTTGAAGCCGCGCCCCTGGGGCGTGACGATGACATCGGGGACCACCGCCTGGCGCTCCACGTCGGCAAAGCGGCGGCCGGGCTTGGGTTCGAGCCGTGCGATCAGGGCGAGTGCGCCGCGCACCAGCTCGTCGGGCCGGCCGCACAGGCTGGCCAGGCGCTTGACATCGCGTTTGGCGATCAGCTCCAGAGGTTGTTCGCACACCAGCAGGGCGGTCTGGGCTTCGGGCGTGTTGCGCAGCTCCAGGATTTGCAGCTTGAGGCATTCGGCCAGGTCGCGGGCGCCCACGCCGGCCGGGTCCATGTGCTGCAGCCAGTGCAGGGCGGTGCGCAGGCATTGCCCCCAGTCTTCTTCGCGCGCCAGGGCCTCGTCGGGCGGCAGGGGGCGCGGCCGTTCGCGCTGCTCCTGGGCCAGCAGGGCCTGGGCCAGCCCCTCGAGCGGCTCGTCGAGGTAGCCGTCGTCGTTGAGCGATTCGATCAGAAAGAACAGGGCGGCGCGCTCGTCGTCGTTGAGTCGCAGCGCCAGGGCCTGCTCGTGCAGGTGGGCCTGCAGGGTGATGTGCTCGCTGGCGAGGTCGGCGGCGCTGGTGCTGTCCTCGCCGTCGTCGCGGGACTGGCGCGCCGGGGCGTCGCCGCCCCATTCGCTGTCGTCGGGGCGCAACTCGACGGTGCCGTCACCGTCCCAGCTCTGCTCCAGCGATGGGGTGTCTTCGTAGCTGTCGCTGCCGGGGTCGGTCGTGGGGCCTGCCTCGGCCGGGCGGTCGGTGGGCGGCGCGGCGGCGCCGTCCTGCGCCCACTCGCTGACCTGATCGCCCAGGCTGACGGGGGCGTCCACGTGGTCCACACCGAAGGCCTCGCGCTCGGCCTCGTCCTGCTCGCGTTCCAGAAACGGGTTCTCGTCGAGCATCTGCTCGACTTCCTGGGCCATCTCCAGCGTGCTGAGCTGCAGCAGCCGTATCGACTGCTGCAGCTGCGGCGTCAGCGCCAGGTGCTGCGAAACGCGGAGAGACAGGCCCTGCTTCATGGACAGCGCCTCACATGCGGAAATGCTCGCCGAGGTAGACCCGGCGCACGTCGGCGTTGTCCACGATCTCGGCCGGGGTGCCCTGGGCGAGCACGCGGCCGTCGCTGATGATGAAGGCGCGGTCGCAGATGCCCAGCGTTTCGCGCACGTTGTGGTCGGTGATCAGCACGCCGATGCCGCGCGATTTGAGGAAGCCGATGATGCGCTGGATCTCGATGACGGCAATGGGGTCGATGCCGGCGAAGGGCTCGTCGAGCAGCACGAAGCGCGGCTGGGTGGCCAGGGCGCGTGCGATCTCCACGCGCCGGCGTTCGCCGCCCGACAGCGCTGGTGCCGGCGAATGGCGCAGGTGGCTCACGTGCAGGTCGTCGAGCAGGCTGTTGAGGCGCTGTTCGATGGCCGCGGGGGTGAGGGGCCGGCCGTCGGCGTCGGTTTGCAGTTCCAGCACGGCGCGCACGTTCTGCTCCACCGTGAGCTTGCGGAAGATCGAGGCTTCCTGCGGCAGGTAGCCCAGCCCCATGCGGGCGCGGCGGTGAATGGGCAGGTCGTGGATGGGCTGACCGTCCAGCGCGATGTGACCGGCATCGGCCCGCACGAGGCCGACGATGGCGTAGAAGGAGGTCGTCTTGCCCGCGCCGTTGGGGCCGAGCAGGCCCACCACCTCGCCGCAGTGGACATCGAGCGAGACGTCCTTGACGACCTGGCGCCGGCCGTAGCTTTTCTGCAGCCCGCGGACCTCCAGCCGGCTGCTCGTGCCGCCGGGGGGCGTCACCGGCCCGACTCCAGTCGGGGGCTGGGCTGCAGGGCCGGCCCAGGCGCCGCAGGTGTGGTGGGGGTGGCCGGGGCGTTCGGGTCGGGCCGCGGCGTGAGCATGGCCCTCACGCGGCCGCTCGGGTTGTCGGGCGTGCGGGCGCCCGGGGCCGAGTCGACGGTGAAGACCTCGGTGCGGTTGTCGTACACGATGACGCTGCCGGCGGTCTGGTCATTGAGGGCCGGGCCGCGGTAGCGGCGCAGCACCGCCTGGTCGAAGAACTTCACCGTGTCGGCCTGGCTGTCGTACTCGATGCGCAGGGCCTCGCCTTCGATGTACTCGTCCAGGGCTTCGCGCTTCTGGCGGAAGAAAGCCCGCTGACCCGGGCTGCCCAGCACGGTGCCGAACTGGTGGCCCTGGGCGTCCTGGCGCACTTCCACCTGGCGGCCGCGGATCACGATGGTGCCTTTGGTGACGACCACATTGCCGGTGAAGACGCTGGTCTGGCGGGCGTCGTCGTAGCGCAGCGCGTCCGCTTCCACGTTCATGGGGGCAAGCCGGTCGGCCCGCTCAGCCCAGGCGGCCGGGGCGATGAAGCCCCCGACCAGGGCCGCACACAGGCTGGCCCGGGCCCAGGTCGGGAGACGGGGTCGGGAAACGGTGGTCATGATCGGCACGAAAATTGCATTTGGCTCTCGGCCGATTGTAGCCCCTGTGCCTGCCACGGCCAATCCGGTGTGCGGGCGCCACCGCCCGCGGAGGTCAGCCCTTGCGGGCTTCCTGGATCAGCGCATTGGCGATCGTGAGGGTGCGGGCGGCCTGGCCGGGCACGTAGTAGCGCCCCGCGATGCCCAGCGACGGCGTGGCTTCGACCTCGTAGGCGTCTTGCAGCTGGTTGGCGCGGCGCACCTTGCCGGCGATGGCGAAGGAGTTGAACACCTGGGTGAACTGGGCCTTGTCCACGCCCTGCGCGGCCACCCAGGCGGTGATGGCGTCGGCGTTGTTGAGGCGCTGGCGGTCGTTGTGGATGGCCTTGAACACCCGTTCGTGCAGGGTGTCGAGCTGGCCCATGGCCTCCAGGGTGAAGTAGAGTTTTTGCAGCGGCTCGAACGAGGCATTGAACCCCACCGGCGAGCGCCGCACCGCCACGTGTGCCGGGGCCTTTTTCATCCATTCGGTGAAGGCCGGCTCGAAGTTGTAGCAGTGGATGCAGGTGTAGGCGAAGAACTCGATCACTTCCACCTGGCCGGCGGGCGCATCGACCGGGGCCGGCTTGCCCAGGCGGCGGTAGTCGCTGCCTTCGCGCAGCCCGGCGATCTGGGCCTGTGCGGGGGTCGTCAGGCCCAGCCCGAGGACGGTGGTGGCGCTCAGGCCGAGGACGGCACGGGAAAAGTCTCGTCGTTGCATGTCGGGTTCACTCCTGTGCGGCCAAGGTGCCGCGTCGTGGTGTTTGGGCGGGGTGGGTGCGGCAAAGTTCCGGCAGGAAACGTCTGGTCACACCCAGGCCGCGTCAGGGCTGCACACGCACCAGCGCGGTTTCCAGGCCCTGGCCTTTGAGGCGTTCCTGCTGCTGTTCGGCGTCGGCCTTGTTGCTGTAGGGCCCCAGGCGAACTCGGAACACCGGCCGGCCGGCCTGCTCGCGTTCGCTGACCTTGGCGTCGAAGCCGAGCATGGCCAGACGGGCGCGCTGGGCCTCGGCCTCGTCGGCGCCGCGGAAGGCACCCACCTGCACGAAATAGGTGAAGGGATCGCTGGCCTGCACGCTGGCCACCGGCCCCGGGCTGGTGGTGCGTTGCTGGATCAGTTCGCCGAGCGGGTCGGTGGCCGCGGGGGCTGGGCTGGGCGCTTGCGCGGGGGCCGGTGCCGCTGCTGGCGCCGGGCCAGCGGGGGCCGTGGCCTCGGCGGGGGTAGGGGCCGCCGGCCGGCTGGACAGCGCGGCGTTGGGGTTCCAGTCCTTGTTGCGCTCGGCCTCGATCGCGTCCTGCCCGGGCTTGCGCTGCACGCCGCGGTCGACCAGCGGCACCGGCACCTTGGTGACGTAAACCGCCACGGCCAGGGCCACGCCCAGGCCCACCAGCAGGCCGATGATGAATCCGAGCAGGGTGCCGCCCAGGTGTCGTTTCATGCCATTTCCCGTTTCCACCGTTTACATCTTCTGCGGCGCGCTCACGCCGAGCACCGCCAGGCCATTGTGCAACACCTGCGCGGTGGCGGCGACCAGGGCCAGGCGGGCGCGCTTGACGGCCTCGTCATCCACCAGAATACGTTCGGCGTCGTAGTAGCTGTGGTACGCTGCGGCCAGTTCGCGCAGGTAGAAGGTCACGTCGTGCGGGGCAAAGTCCTGCGCGGCGGCGGTCAGCATCTCGGGGTATTTGGCCAGTTGCAGCATCAGGGCCTGGGCCTGCGGGCCTTCCAGCGCCGACAGGTCGGCGTCTTGCAGGCTGGCCACATCGCCGCCCCAGCTGGCCAGCACCGAGCAGATGCGCGCATGGGCGTACTGCACGTAGAACACCGGGTTGTCGTTGTTCTGCTGAATGGCCAGGTCCACGTCGAAGGTGTATTCGGTGTCGGGCTTGCGGCTGAGCAGGAAGAAGCGCACTGCGTCCTTGCTGGTCCATTCGATCAGGTCGCGCAGGGTCACGTAACTGCCCGCGCGCTTGCTGATCTTCACCTCCTCGCCGCCCCGTACGACGCGCACCATGGTGTGCAGCACGTAGTCGGGGTAGCCCTGGGGGATGCCCACGCCGGCGGCCTGCAGGCCCGCGCGCACCCGGGCGATGGTGCCGTGGTGGTCGGTGCCCTGGATGTTGATGACCTTGCTGAAGCCGCGCTCCCACTTGGTGATGTGGTAGGCCACGTCGGGCACGAAGTAGGTGTAGCCGCCGTCGCTCTTGCGCATGACGCGGTCCTTGTCGTCGCCGTAGTCGGTCGAGCGCAGCCACAACGCGCCGTCCTGCTCGTAGGTCTTGCCGGCGTCGATCAGCTTTTGCACCGCCTGCGCCACACGGCCGCTGGTGTACAGGCTGGACTCCAGGTAGTACTGGTCGAACCGGACCTGGAAAGCCTGCAGGTCCAGGTCCTGCTCGTGGCGCAGGTAGGCCACGGCGAACTGGCGGATGCCGTCGAGGTCGTTCACGTCGCCGCTGGCGGTGAATTCGCGGTCGTCGGCTTTCACCGTTTGCTTCGCCAGGAAGTCGTTGGCGATGTCCTGGATGTACTCGCCGTTGTAGGCGGCTTCGGGCCACTCGGCGTCGCCGGGCTTGAAGCCCTTGGCACGCAGCTGGGTGGAGTTGGCCAGGGTTTCGATCTGCACGCCCGCGTCGTTGTAATAAAACTCGCGGTGGACGGCCCAGCCCTGGGTCTCGAACAGGTTGCAGATGGCGTCGCCCAGCGCGGCTTGGCGGCCATGGCCCACGTGCAGCGGGCCGGTGGGGTTGGCCGAGACGAATTCGACCAGCACGCGCTGGCCGTTACTGGGTTGCTGGCCAAAGGCGGCACCCGCGGCCAGCACCTCGCGCACCACCTGCTGTTTGGCGGCGGGCTTGAGGCGGATGTTCAGGAACCCGGGGCCGGCGATCTCGAGCGCGTCCACCCAGCGCTGGAAGGCGGGGGTGGCCTGCAGGGCGTCCACCAGCTGCTGCGCGAGCTGGCGCGGGTTGGCCTTGAGCGGCTTGGCCAGCTGCATGGCGGCGGTGCAGGCGAAGTCGCCGTGCGCGGCCTGCTTGGGGTTTTCGAACGCGGCCTTGCTGCCGGCGCCGGGGGAGAGGGTTTCCAGCTCGGCGGCCAGGGCGGCGAGCAGTTCGTGTTTGACGGAGAGCATGGGGGTGGATTTTAGGCTTACGCCTTCACCCACGCGTGTGCCTTCAGGTCGTCCAGGGTCACGTAGTCGAGCGCGCGCTCGTGGCAGCTTTCCAGCACCACCGGGGGCGCACAGCCCATGTCCAGCGCTTCTTTCCAGCGCAAGGCGCACAGGCACCAGCGGTCGCCCGGCTTCAGGCCGGGGAAACGCCACTGGGGTCGGGGGGTGACGAGGTCGTTGCCACGCGCCTTGGAAAACGCGAGGAACTCGGTCGTGACCCGGGCGCAGATCACGTGGGAACCGGTGTCGTCTTCGCGGGTGTGGCAGCAGCCGTCGCGCAGGTAGCCGGTGAGTGGGTCGTAGGAGCAGGCGCGCAGGGGGGTACCCAGGACGTTCTTGGCGTTCATGGCAGGCGGGGTGGGGGGGCGGCAGGCAGCAGGGCCTCCACGGGGTGGGGTTGCCCCGCGCCGGAGGGGCGAGGGCGGGGGGCTTGGGCAAGGAATTCCCCCAGCGGGGGCAGCGCCTGGCCCTGCAGCCGGGCCCAGAGCCACGGCAGGCCGGTGCGCAGGTCGGCCCGCAGCCCGGCGCGCTGGGCCACGGGCGGCGGTGAGTCGGGGGGCAGGGGCGCGCCGAGGTCGAAGTCGAAGCTGTAGTGCGGCTCCTGCCCCATGCGCAGGTCGGTCAGCCACAGGCGGCCGTCGCGGCTGTGCAGGCGGTAGAAGCCGTCGCTGAAGCGGGCGATGCGCTGCACGTGGGGGTGGCGGCCGTGCTGGCGGATCAGTTCGGCCCCGCGCGGGTGGCTGCGAAAGGCCACCGGTCGGCCCCGGTCGAGCAGGGCGTAATAGCCCTCGTGGTAATGGGTGCCGTCGACCGAGACGATGCGCCACAGCGCGGTGGTGAACGGTGCGGGCGTGACGAGCAGCTGCTGGCTGGGCAGGCCGGCGGCGGCCAGCGACTCGCGTGCATGGTCGCTCACCCAGGCCTGGGCCAGGGCGCTCCAGCCCAGGTAGGCCGTGCTCAGCGCCAGGCCCGCTGCGTTGGCCCGGTGGCCCGAGGGGGTTCGCCACAGGGCCCAGGCCACGCCCACCAGCAGCGGCAGGGTGTAGGCCGGGTCGATGATGAAGACGCTGCCCACGCCGTAGGCGGTGTCGGTGAAGGGCCGCAGCAGCTGGGTGCCGTACACCGTCATGGCGTCCAGCAAGGCGTGGGTGACGAGCACCAGCACCATGGCCAGGCCCCAGCGCGGCCAATGCGCCGACTCGCCGTGCCACCGGGCAATCAGCCAGCCCAGCGGCCAGCCGGCCAGCGCCAGGTAGAGCAGGGCGTGGGTGTCGGCGCGGTGCAGCACCATGTTGAGCACCGCATCGCCGTGGTCGATCAAGGCGTCGAGGTCGGGCAATGTGCCGACAATGCCGCCCCACAGCGCCGCCTTCCACGCCGCGGTGCGGCGGCCCATCACCGCCACGCCGACGGCGGCGCCCAGAGCGGCTTGGGTCAGGGAGTCCATGGGGCGGGGTGTCGAGGTGTCAGTGGGTTGGGGCGGCCTCCGCGGGGGTCAGGGCGCGGGTCAGCCGTTTCAGGGCATCGTCGAAGTCGTAAGTGTGCAGTGACTGCTCGAACGCTGGCGCCAGATCGCCCAAAAGCCCATACAAGGCGCTGCGGGACTGTTGCCACAGGTCCAGCGCGTGGGCGTCGCCCTCGCGCAGCAGCGTGGCCAGGTAGTGGGCGGTTTCGCGCGCTGTGCCCAGGTCGGCCGGGCCGTTGTCGGGCGCGGGGGCGCTGGCGGGTGGGTGCGCCAGGGGCAAGCGCAGGGTCAGCGCAAACCGGCTGCCCTGGCCGGGTTGGGTGTGCCAGTCCATCTGTGCGTTCATCAGCCGGGCGAGTCGCTGGCTGAGGGCGAGCCCGAGCCCCAGCCCGCCGTGGGCGCGCGTCAGCGAGTTGTCGCCCTGGTGGAACCGTTCGAACAGTTGCTGCTGTACCTCAGGGGCGATGCCCATGCCGTGGTCCTGCACTTCGATGCGCAGGGTCACGGCGTGGGGGTGCTGCGCCTGACAGCACGTGCGCAGCACCACGTCGCCGCTGCGGGAGAACTTGACGGCATTGTCCAGCAAGGCGCCCACCACCTGCCCGAGGCGGACTGGGTCGCCGCGCAGGCGCGCGGGCAGTGCGGTGTCGTGTTCCAGCCGCAACGACAAGCCTTTGGCTGTGGCGGCTTCGCGCACTTGCGTGAGGGTGTGCTCCAGCAGGCCTGCCAGGTCGAAGTCGATCTCGGCCAGGGTGATCTGGTCGGCCTCGGCGCGCGAGAGGTCCAGCACGCTCCTCACCAGTTCCAGCAGGTGCTGGCCCGACTGGAGGATGCCCCGGAGCATGGCC
>Ga0208242_100406_pt1 | contig 30816 bp, 30 predicted proteins | sample SubbioAug_CSW13A_FD_184825 | JGI IMG/M metagenome (GOLD analysis project Ga0208242, IMG submission 184825) | Serpentinite rock and fluid subsurface biosphere microbial communities from McLaughlin Reserve, California, USA - CR12Aug_CSW13A (SPAdes) | ecosystem: Environmental > Terrestrial > Deep...
GCCGCGCCGCGGCTCCGATTGCCCTCTCATGTCCCAGCACCGGATGCCGAGTGATACCTTAGAGAACCGCACCCCAGCCTTTGTCTACAATCCCAGACTTACCACCCTGTCGGATCGTTCGTGGGAAAGCCTACGCACCAGAGCCGAGATAGCGAAGGCGATCTCCGCACTCCCCCCAGGCAAGCGAGCGCGGGCGGTCGAAGAGGGCGCCCGAAGAGCAAAGGTCAGCAAGGCTACGCTTTACCGTGACCTGGCTAAGTTCAATGGGACTGTCGGAGATCTCATTGGTCTAAAGCCAGGCTGCCCGGCTGGCTCCACCAAGTTGCTCGCGGAGGTGCGCGAGATAGTCCGAAGGCATCTCGAGGATAGCTACCTCAGAAAGGAGCGGCGGTCGCTCCAATCGGTAGTCCGGAAAATCCGCGAGGAATGCGCGGCGCGCGCCCTCCCGGCCCCGGCTTACAGCACAGTGGCAAGGGCAGTAACTAGGTTAGATCAGATCATGGTGGCTAGGCGGCGCGGTGAAGATAGTAAGGCGCGATCTATGATCCTGGCCCCCGGATCATACGACATCACCACGCCGATGAGTGTCTGGCAGATTGATCATACCAAACTTGACGTCATCATTGTCAGCGAGGTGAACCGAATACCAATTGGACGCGCGTGGGTCACATTCATCATCGACGTCGCGTCTAGAATGATCGCCGGCTTCTATCTAACACTTGAGTCGCCTAGCCGCCATACTGTCGCCAAGGCACTTATTAATGCAGTGATGCCGAAGGAAAAATACCTCCGCTCACTTAATGTCGTTGGGGTTTGGCCAATTTTTGGGCTGCCTCGCGCACTCCACAGTGACAATGCAGCTGAGTTCCGACCCGATGGTGTCTACGGGCGAGCGTGTGAGAACCACTTTATCAAAGTCATTCTGCGCCAGGTCGGCAAACCTCACCACGGCGGACACATCGAACGGCTGATCGGCTCCATGATGGGGCGTGCAAAATTACTGCCTGGCGCCACCAAATCTAACCCAAAGGAGCGCGGCAGCTATAACAGCGTGAAGCAGGCTCGCATGTCGTTCAGGGATGTCGAACGATGGCTAGCCGAACAAGTAATTGACTACCATTCTGCGCGTCACTCGACGCTCGGTCGCCCGCCGCTGGTTGAGTGGCGTGAATTGTGCCGTCAGCAACGGATTGTCTGCGAGCCGCCGGCGCATCCAGACGCATTCTATCGTGATTTCTTGCCTGAGGTCTCGGTGAAGATCGGAAGGCGAGGCTTCCATTGGAAGACCCTCAACTACTGCGGGCCGGTCGTCCAGCAGCTAGTCAGGTCCGGCGAGCGGTCGGTCACGTTCAAGTACGATCCCAGCGATCTCTCCCAGGTTTTCGTCAGGCTAGGCGAAGCCTATCACGCGGTAGGCCTCAACTATCCTGGAAGTCCACAGATCACGCTATGGGAGGTTCAGTGTGAACTTGCCCGTCGGCGGGAGTGCAAGGCTGGTCCGTCAACTAGCGCGCTCACAGTAGCCGGCATCTTAAACGCGAGAGTGGAGGAACTTGATCAGCCAAGCCGCGAGCGTCAATCGGAGCGGCTAAAACTCGCAGGGATAAGCCTCGGAAAAGTCGCCTCCTCGTCAAAGGCCGGAGCATGGGGAGAATTTTTCTCCAGTGGCGGCCGCCATGATTGATCTCAAGCATCTAGACCCAAGTGTGCGTGAGGTCGTCTTCTCGGGGCCTAGCGACCGCAAGCGGGTCATCAGCGATCTGCCATACATACGCAGCCCGATCGCAGAGCCTGCGCTTGATGCGATACGTCATTGGGGCAACTCACCCCGAGGCGGCGGATCGGAATTCGTTTTGATCGAGGGCGACCCTCAAACGGGGAAGGGGGCCTTGCTCGAGGAAGCGCACCGGAGGTTGGCGGCCGACTACCCGCTGGAGCGCCGGTCTGTACTCTACCGCGCGTCAGGGGCCCCGACGAGGTCGCGGCTGATCCATCAGCTGATCGTAGCCGGGGAGGTGCCACATCTCTGGAGTAACCAGCTTGAGCGCCATTTTAGTCGAGTACGCGCCTCTTTCGAACGGGAGAATGTGCGGGTCCTGCTGGCCAACAAGCTTCATGATCCCGCGCCAAGGAGGGCCGGTCCATACTTGACCATGTGGCGTGGCTGTTGCGAGGAGCTTGGCATTCACGGCGCTTTCTCAGTCGGGCGCCGTGCCAAGAAATTCCTGGCTGATGATCCCACCCTGGGCGCGCGCACGGTGCCCTTTGAACTCATCGCCTGGCCGGCAGCGACTCGTTGGGTAATCGTCGCGCTCGAGAAGGCTCTCAGCTTCGTTCCCTTGCCTAACGCCACAGAGATCGATGCGGACTTCATGGAGACGCTCTACGGTCTTACTGGAGGCTATCCCGGGCGGATTTTCACGCGCCTCAAGCTTGCTGCTGCCCTGGCGATAGACCGTGGCGACGGCAAGCTGAATCCAAGTCATCTTGTCGAGTCCGCTCCAGGACGGGCATGGACATGACCCAGCCAGAACGACCCACGGCAAATCGTGCGAACTGGTCGCTCTCACCTGCTCCTCCGCCCTTTGAGGATGAGGCGCCTTCGTCATGGCTAGCTAGAGCGGCCCACTGCCACCACCTTGGGACGGTCGAGATGGCGGCAATATATGGGATCGATATGGCCGCGGCCGACCTCGGTTGGCACGAGAGGCAGCTCTCCGAGATCGCCCGACGGTCTAGGCTGAGCGACTGGCCAGCTGTGCATCCGGTTGTTGATGGACTGGCCCTTATTGGTCGTCTGGAGAGGCGGTTTCCGCGTCGGGTGGAGGATTGGTGGGCGTACTGCCCGCGCTGCCTGGAGGCTGATCTCTCGGGCGCTGGCGGAGTCTATCTCAGACGACAATGGTGTGAGCCGTTTTCGGTCGTATGCTCACACCACAAGGTCTGGTTGAGGCCGTGGCCGGCATCCTCTGAGACGCGGACGTTCGACGGCCAAGCGAGCTTTGTGTTCACCGAAGGAGACTTCGCATCCCAAGAGGCTGAACCAGCCGTCATTCAGACAGCGACACTCCTCCGTCAACCGGCGATCGCTGGCTGGGATCGCTGGGCGACGATGGTCATGGATCTTGGCGATGCACTACTCTGCCGTTGTGGACCCCAAGGTCAGCAGCAGGCGGCGCTGTTCGAATTCACTGACTTTGAGCCCTGGAGCGGAATAGGTACCCGCCGCCTTGGAAGAAACCAGCTTTCAAGTTGCGACGCCTCACTTAGGCTCACGCTGATGAGGACAATCATCTCCCTGATGTCTTTTGATCCCGCGGCCGCCACTGCGCCTCCAAGTTGGCTTCGGGAGATCGTTCGGGCAAACTCGCGAGCGGGCGTCCGAAGAGAGCTTCTGCCCGGGTGCGGGGACCCACTCTTCAGGCTTTTTGCTCGACTGAATGATGACGCTGCTAATGCGCTTTCCAGGCGTGTCGATGACTGGCCGGCTGAGGCGAGGATTCGAGTTCACGCTGCGATGGTAGTGGGCGCTCTAGCCAATCATGCGTGAAAATTGCTGATGTTCGGCATCAAGATGGTTCGCTGATGATGATCCGGTTCACTGCTACGAGGGTCCTACGTCAGTCTTGTGCTGGTTCTGATCACGGGGCTTCCTGCCCACTGATCGATACAATGTCGACCGTGCAATACCGAACGTCTCAGCCACCTCGGCGCCTGTTGTGGTTGGATCCGCCAATAGCCTCTTAGCGTGGCTGATCTGCTGTGCTGTGAGTTTGGGCCTGCGGCCGCCCAATCGACCACGGGCCTTCGCCGCACTGAGCCCAGCCTTCGTCCTCTCACGAATTAGATCTCGTTCCATCTCCGCAAGCGCAGCCATGACGTGGAAGAAGAACCGGCCCGCTGGCGTCGAAGTGTCGATGCCGTCGGTTATGCTCACAAACTGAATTCCCTGGCTCTGAAGGGAAGCCACCATATCGACGAGCTGTCGAACGGTCCGTCCGAGCCGGTCGAGTTTCCAGACGACGAGGGTATCGCCGGTCCGGAGGTGTGACCGCGCCGCATCAAGACCGGGACGCGTCGTCCGCCCTCCGCTGGCTTGGTCCTCGAAGACGCGTTGACAGCCTGCTCGCTTCAAAGCGTCCAGCTGCAGGTCAAGCCGCTGCTCTCCTGTCGATATGCGTGCGTAGCCAATAAGCATGAGCTGGAATGTCGCAAAACTCACTTCGCTCGCATAGCGGCGGCTTTTGATTTCGCTACAGAGTTCTCGGCCCCCTCACGTTCTGGTGAGCCGGGGGAGGGGTGTTCGACAAAAGAGGGGACCGACAAACCCTCGTTTGAGGGACAGTCACACCGGGGCCGCGCCGCGCTTACACGGTGGAACGGTCCGAGCCAGAATTTGCGGGTGATGTTGAGCATGTGAAGGGAAGCGTGATCACCTGTCCCTCTGAAGCTGGCCTATCCGTTATCCCGGCCCGTCCGATAGCTCTGCAAACCCGCGCTCCAAGAGCCTGGGTCTAAGCGTAACGAACGCCGCCTCCGGCACGCCGAGCCAGAGCAAATCCGTAGCCCGGGTCACCGCGACATAGCCAATGCGGCCCTCTTCAGTCCCGACGCCTGCTAGCAGGGCTTCGATCTGAGGCTTGGTGGCGATGTAGAGGACGCCGTCGAGGCTCTCCCCTTTGACCTGGTGGACGGTATCGATGCGTAGGGGCGCGTCGCCGCCTTTACCTTCGGTAAGTGTGAAGACGGGATTAGAGTCCAAACCCTTCTTCGCCAGGCGCTGGCCGAGGTTTTCGCCGGTCGCCAGTCCTGCGGACGACGCCAAGGCGGCAAGAAGCGCCCGAAGGCGCAGGCAGAGCTGGGGATGCCACTCGGTGTCGGCGGGGAGGGCGGCGGAAGGGAGACCGGTCTCCGGGCTCCGCGTGAACGCCCAAATTAGCCGACGGGCGACGACCATGTCCGGGTATCGTTCAGGCTGCGAGACCTGGGCCACAAACCCCGCGGGCGGTTTGGCCAGCAAGGTCGCCACCACGCCTGCGACCTGCTGAAACGCCCTGAGATAGTCCTGTCGCTCATCCCGGAGGATCGCGGCCTTTGCCAAGCCCTTGATGGCGCCGACGCCTACGGGCGTACCAACGCCGGACAGCTCGCCCGCGAGCTTGATCGCCCGGCAGACCACAGCCGAGTTCGCCGGCCGCAGGCCCGCCGTCGTCAGGGCCACGCCGAAGCGGCTTAACAGCGCGTTCTCCTTGCCGCTGGCGTAGGGGACGACATAGGCGCCATGCGGCGCGGTGCGATGCGCGCGCTCGGTTTCGTCACTGCGCGCCGAAAGAGCATTCGCAATTGTGGTGATGGCCGGGATCGAACGATAGTTACGGGTGAGCTCGTAGACTTTGACATTCGGCTGTTTCGCATGGCTCGCGAGGTAGTCGCCGTCGGCTCCCGCGAACTCATAGATGCCCTGGTTGGGATCGCCAATCAGGGTGATCTGTGAGCCGGCGGCGGCAAGAAGATCGAGGATGGCGCGGTGCAGCGCTCCAATGTCCTGGGACTCGTCCACCAGGATATGCGGATAGCGATGGGCCAGGACCCGAAGCAGTTCGGGCTGTTCCTGCAACGTCCGTAGGCACCAGTATCGGCCGAGTTCGTGCGTATAGGCACCCGTCTGCGCAAGACGTTGGATCAATTTGAGGGACGCCGGCCCGTCGAGTTCAGTGACGGCCTCGAAGTAAGTGTAGAAGAAATGATAGGCCCCGTTCTTCAGTCCGACCCGAAGCGACGAGATCGCCTGCGGAAAAGGCTTCGCTGGAATCGTGAAGCCTTGCAGAAACGGCTCTTCGCCTGACACCAGATAGGCTGCCTTTGTGGCGCCCATGCTGCGGTGCGCGTGGGGGCGCAATACATGGCTGGTGATGAAGCCGTCGACCGTGTCGATCTCGACTCGGCTGCGGGCCGTCGTGGTCGGCAGGCGACTGGCCAGGGCCGCGTAGCTAGTCCGGAAGGTGTCGACGGCCACGTTGGAGAACGACAGCAGCGCGACGCGGCCGCGGTGGGTGTCGATACGGCGACGCAGCTCAGCCAGACGATGCACCGCTGTCCGAGTCTTGCCGCTGCCGGCGCAGGCGATGACGCATAGTGGTGCCAGCGGCGCCCCCACGACGTCCTGCTGCTCGGCGGACAGCTCCATCATGTGGCGGTCATCGGTCTGCAGACATGCGCGACCGCGTCGCGGATGTAGTCAGGCACTTCGCACTCGGCGTCCTTGGCCAAGAAGGCCTGCGCGAGGGCCTGGCCGTAGCGCCCCTTCTGCACATTGTTCTGCGGCCGCTCGAACATGCCGCCGAATAGCGCCCGGGCGGCGGCTGCGTCATTGGCGGCCGCAGCGACCTCGGCTTCGACCATCAGCCCGATCTGCGGGTGAAGCTCCTTGAGCGCTGCGATCATCGCTTTGCGGTTCTTCGCCCGCAGCGCCAGATCGTACTCGAACGTCTTGACGCCGTGGAAGACGCCCACCAGGCTGTCCTCCTGCTTCTTCATTTTCGCGGTGTTGGCCGAGACCGTGATCACGTCGCCCAGGGCAGGATAGAGTGGCGCGGCTTTGCCGCCCTCGCTGGCCTCCCCCTCCGGGTCGGCGTCGGTGATCACCGCCACGGGGATCTTGAGGGCCTTCTCGCCGAAGAGCGGCAGGAAGGAATCAAAGTTCAAACCCTCGACGCTGATCAGGCTCACCCCATGCGCACGCAGGTTGAACCCGGCCTTCTCGGCTAGCACGCTCACCAGCATGAGTTCGGCGGCGCCCTCCACGAAGATAACGCGACGTGCGAAGAAGAGCTCGGCCCTGGTGACGTCCAGATATCGCTCCAGCTTCTCGCCTTTGCCCTTCTCGAAAGCGATCGTGCGGGGAAAGAAGGCTTCGATCTCGCCGCCGGCATCGACAAGGCACGCCAGGGTGTCGAGCTTGGCGATGCTGGCGAAGTTGGGGGAGTGGCTGGTGACGAAAACCTGCACTGCCTTCTCGCCGTCGACCACCGTCTGGATGTCGTGGAGATAGCGCAGCAGGACCGACTGCAGTTGCGGGTGCAGGTGCGCCTCGGGCTCTTCGACGATCAGGCCACGATAGGCGGCGTCTGGGTTCTTCGCGAGCTCACTGAGCACCACCGCCATGTAGATCAGGTTGTTGAACCCGAGCCCGTTCTGCTCGATCTCGAACCGATCGACGATAAGCGAGAGCCTGGCGGACAGCCGCTGAAAATCGCTCGCGCTTAGACCCACCTCGAGCGCCTGGGCCAATTGCTCTCCAAGCATGTCGCCGTGCCGGCCAGCGATGGCTTTTTGTGTGTCGATGATCGGCTGGTGCGTTTTGAGCGTATCGTCGACTGCCTTCAGCGCCGCGTTGATCGTCTCTCGGCCAGGCTCGTCGGCCAGTAGTTGGAGTAGGCGCGCGAGCTGGCTGCCGCGGCTCGGCTTCAGTCCCTGCGACGCGTCCCGCAGGGGCGGCAGGTACACACCGCGCAGGTTTTCGGTCATGTCGCTGGTGAGGCCGTTCTCCTCGTGATCGCCGCACCAGCGTTTGACGCGGAGCCGCCCAACCTTATCCGCCTCGGAATAGCGCACCGTGATATGGGCTTCGAGCTTACCGCCACCGCCCGGCTTCAGCGCAGACATGAAGTCCGCCTCGTCGTCGGGACCTAGATCCCGAAACACGTAGTCGAACCGAATCGCGCCCTCCGGCTTGCCGCCCTTGGGGTGATGAACGTCGTCCATCGACAGGCGCGGATAGGGCTCGTCGTATCCGGCCAGCAGCGCCCGCATTGCGTCGACCACCGCCGTCTTCCCGACGTTGTTGGGACCGACGAGCACATTGAGCCCGGGGCGAAATTCCAGGGTCGTATCGACGAGCTTGCGGAAATTTACGATCCGCAGTTGACCCAAGTACATGACGGCGTCAGCGCTCCAGGGTGAGGCGCGTGGCCTCGACGACATGCCGGTAGGCTGAGGTGCGGCAACTGAGAACGATGACTTGCATGCGTGACGCGGCCTCGGTGAGGATCTCAGTCATCGTCTCAAAGCGGTCGTCGTCGGCGAACACCAGGGCGTCGTCGAGCACCAGGGAAGCCGGCTTGCCACGGGCGAGCAGCAGGTCGGCGAAGGCGAGCCGGGTCAGCACCGCGAGCTGCTCCTGAGTCCCCTTGCTGAGGTCGTCGGCAGACTCTTCAAGGCCCCCGCGGATTAACCGGCTTGGCCGAAGATCCTCCCCGAACGCCAGGGACGCTGTCGGTAGCAGACGCCGGATATAGGGGGCGACGCGCTCGGTGATCGGCGCCAAATACCGCCGCGACGCCTGGGCCTGGGCGGTGTCGATAGTGGTCTTCAGCAGTTGAAGCACCGCCGCTTCTTCGGCGAGACGGGCCGCGTCCGTCCGCGCCAGATCGGCAGCCTCCTGGGCGGCCTGAGCGCGCGCGGCAGGACCGGCGGCGCCGAGCGTCTTCGCCTGCTCCTCAAGCCGCGCGAGCGTCTGGGCGAGCTCAAGCTGGGCGTCGAGCAGGCTTTGGCGGCGCCGCTCCGTGGTTTCAAGGCGCCGCGCCAAAACGGTCGGGTCTAAGCCCTCGGCGGCCCTCTGTGCCGCGGTCAGAGCGTCATTGGCCAATGCCTCCGCTGCGGAGGCTCTGCGGAGCGCCTCGCCCAGGACTTCGTCACTCGCCTGCTGCTCGGCTGTCGTGAGCTCCGAGGCCATTCGATCATGATGGGTCTTGGCCGCGTCCAGTACGCCGGCCAGTCGAACCTCGGCCAACTGGGCAGCCTGCAACGCCTCCGCCGATCCGTCGCGCCGCCCCAGCGCCGTCTTCTCCGCCGCCCGCCCCGCCTGCAGATCCGCGTCGGCAGCCAGCGCCGCCGCCTTGAGGGCCGCGTCGTCGGCTTGCTCCGGCGCAGGACGGGCGATATCGGCCAACCCCGCCCGCAGGGCCGGAAGCCCTGCCGGGAGGCCGAGCGCCGAGTCCGCTGGGCATTCGCCGCTGAGCCGCCCTTCAAGGGTCTCATGCTCGGCCTCCGCCTCGCGACGACGACGGGCGCCAGCCCGGGCGGCGGCCACGTCGGCATAGCCGATCTGAGCCAACAGAGCGCCGCGATCCTGCTCCGCCGTGCGCAAACGGACGGCCGCCGCCTCGCCCGTGGCAGGCGGGGTGACGTCAATGCGCCCGACACCATCAATCATCAGCGACAGGGGGTGGGCCACCGCGCGGCGCAGGTCACCACGAAGCAACTGGCCGTCGACGTGGACCTCCGCCGCTCCCGGCTCAAGATGGACTTCAACCACGGCCGCCCCGGCTTCACAGGCCGATCGCGCATCGAGCACCGCTCGATCCAATTGATCCAGGCGCTCAAGCCGCCCCTCATCAATTGCCTCGGCCTTGATGATCGCTTCCTGAACGACCAGTGCTTCGGCGATCGCCTTACAGCGATCCAGCCTGGCGAAGGCCGACTGCAGAGCGCGCGTCCGATCAGCGGCAAGCTGCGCACGGACCGCTGACTCCCGTGCGGCTTCGGCTTTGGCCAGTGCCTTCCGCGCCTGTTCAAGCGCCTGCGCGTGGGACGTCTCTGCCGACTTCGCGGCGCTCAGAACCTCGCCGTGCTCGTCGGCCTTCGCCTGCGCCTGCGCATGGCTTATCGCGGCCAATTCAAGACGCGCCCGCTCCTGGACCCTGGTCTCGACCTGGGTCTGGGCACGAGCGCGTTCCCCAGCCGCCCGCTCAAACAGCAGTTCGGCGTTGTGCAGGCGCTCCGCGGCCAGCCGGGCGCGGTCCAGATCCGCGCGTAGGGCGTTCGCCTGCTCTGTGGCTTCGGCGTCGCCGAGATCGCGCACGACACGGCGCAGTTCACCGCGCTTGGCCTCGAGCTGAGCCAGCACCTCCTCGAACTGACGAAGTTCCGCCTGGGCTTCGTTGCATGCCTGCTCGGCCTGGCCCGCCGCCTGCTGCCCTTCGAGAAGACGGCGCGTCGGCTTGCCGGTGGGGGTCAGGAATTCCGCCAGGGCGCGCTCGACCGCCTGCACGACAGCCACGGTGCGCCGCCCGCCGGTCACGGCGCCGACCTCGCCGGCCAAGACATCCTCCAGGGTGCGACGCGCCGTTTGGCCGGGCGGTCCTAGGATGAAGGACTGGCCCTGCTCGACCCAGAGCAGACCGAGGGCGCCGCGGCTGTCATCATCGGACCCGCGATTTCCCGCCCGCGCGAAACCGAGGAGCGACTGCAGCTTCTCTTCGGCCTCATCACTCTGGTGGCGAGACCTGGGGCCGGTGAGGCTGACGCTGGGATGCTGGAGGAATTGCTTAGTGACGGTCCAGGTCTCTCCAGCCACCTCGAAGACGACGGTCACCGTCGGGGCCACCTCGTCGCCGTGCGGTCTGAACGACTTGATCCGTTCGCTCTTGGCGCCGTGGCGCTCGAAGAACGCCGCCCGGACCGCCTCCAGAACGGTCGACTTGCCGGTTTCGTTGGCCTCGCAGACCAGATTAAGCCCCGGGCTGAAGCCCGCGATCCGCACCGGCGCCCGAAACTTTCGGAAATTCTCGATCGTGACTTCGCGGATTAGCATCAGGCGGCCCCCATCCGCTGGGCCTTCTGATGTTCGACGTAGAGGCGTTCTAGAGCGGTCATGGCCCGCAGGCCCTGTTCGCCGGGTTCACCGGCCAAAGCGCGGAGTCGCTCTGCCGCTTCGCGCAAGACTCCCTGCGCGTCGATCTCGGCGAGATCGTTGTCGGTGGGGCGGGCGAAGAGATCGGTCATGGATAGGTCGAGCCAACGGACTTCATGCGCCAGGCCAGTTTCCAGCCGCTCGCGGACGGCGACCCGTTCCCCAAGCGTGAGCAATCCCGCAAGCTTTATCCGAGCGACCAGGTGTTTGAGATCCTGCCCAGCGCTCAGGGCCGCCAACGGCGCATCAAGGTCTGCCGCCGTCGATATGATCTTCCCCCGAATTAGTGGACGGGGTTAGGCCGCTCTGCGCTCGGCGTCGGCTGGGCTGATGTAGCCCAGGGCTGAGTGCAAGCGACGGGGATTGTAGAAGCCCTCGATGTACTGGAACAGGTCGCGACGGGCCTGGTCGCGGGTGGCGTAGATCCGATGATGGACCCGTTCGGTCTTGAGGGTGTGGAAGAAGCTCTCCATCGGGGCGTTGTCCCAGCAGTCGCCCTTACGGCTCATCGACGGCGTAATCCCTTGTCGGGCGAGGGCTGAGCGATAGGCCTCGGCGGCGTATTGGATCCCACGATCTGAGTGATGGATCAGCCCGGGCGCTGGCCGCTGCCGCTCGATGGCCATGTTCAGAGCCTCGAGAGCGATCTCGGTGTGCAGGGTCTGGCGCATGGACCAGCCAACGATCTTGCGCGTGTGCATGTCCAGGATCGCAGCCAGGTACAGCCAGCCTTCGCCCGTCGGGATATAGGTCAGGTCGGCGAGCCAGACTTGGTTGGGGGCCTGAGCCGTGAAGTTCCGGCCGAGCCTGTTGGGCGCGATCGGATAGCCGTGACGGCTGTCTGTGGTCCTGGCCCGACGTGGCAAGGCGGCCAGTCCGCGAAGGCCCGCCCGCCGCATCAACCGCTCAATGCGGCTGCGTCCGACGCGGCGGCCGTGACCCCGAAGGATGGCGTGCACCCGAGGCGAGCCGTAGGTCCCGCTGCTCTCGGCGTGGATTAGCCGGATGTCTTCCAGCAGCGCCCGGTTGGCCGTAGCCCGCCGGCTCTCGGGCCGTCCTCGCCACGCGTAGTAGCCACTGGGCGACAGCCCCAGAACCTCGCACATCACCCGAACCGGCCAGACCTTGCGATGCTCATCGACGAACCCGAACTTCACCGGGAGGCCGCTCCGAAGATGAGCGCGGCTTTTTTTAGGATATCGCGCTCCATCCGAAGCCGGTCGTTCTCGCGCTTCAGCCGGGCGTTCTCCGCAGCCAAATCAGACGGCGACGGGGCCACCGCCTGCGTACTGGGGCGCCGCGGCGTCCCCGTCGCCTGCGCCCCGAACTGCATCATCCATCGTCGTAGCACCGTCTCGTGGAGACCCAACTCCCGGGCCACCTCACCAACCGACAGGCCGCTCGAGGCCACACGATCAACAGCCTCCCGCTTGAAGGCCTCCGGAAACACCCGGCGCGTACCACTCATCTGACACTCCTCTCTAGCTCCGAAAAGCTAGCATGGGTGTCCACCAAAACGAGGGAGGATCAATAGGGTCCAGATGTCGGTGATCCATTGATAGCGGCCGATGGGCACGGGTGTGATGCGCGGCACCTCGCCCGGCGAAGCGAGTTCGACCAGCAGTGCCTCGCCGCTGGCTTCGCGCCCGAAGTCGTCGGGCTCAGGCGTGCCGCAATAGGCGGTGCGAGGGTCGATCTGTCGTCGGCTGTGCCAGTCTCCCAGCGCCAGATAGTCCAACCCCGCGCGTCGAGCCCGATCCGGGGCAATCTGGTTGGTCGCTGTCTCCCCGACGCCGAAATCCTGGATAGAGCCATGCGCCAAGCCGAGGCGCCGAGCGCCAGCCGGTGTTTCCGCCGCATCGAACCAGGCGGTGGGATCTTGCACGGTGCGCTTGAAGGCGAGGGGCGCCGGCAGAAGATAGACGTCATCTAGAAGCGCGACCGGCGTCGGCTCGGTTGCGGCGATGACGTTCTGCGGCGCCTCGGCCGCAAGCCTAGACCATAGTCCATCAGGACGGGCCGGATCGTGGTTTCCTGGCAGTAGAATCCAGCGCAGGTCCGCAGCGCCGGCCATGCGAGATAGGGCCTGGCGAAAAACCCTATCGCCCGGTTCGGCGGAATCGAAGACATCGCCGGCGACGAGGACAAAGGTCGCGTCATGCGTGCGCGCTGCCGCCGTTAGCGTGTCGATGGCGTCGAGGCGGGCTTCTTGAAGCGCCAAGCGCGCGTCGTCCGGCGCCTTCCCGAACGGTTTGCCGAGTTGCCAATCGGACGTGTGGATGAAGCGTGTCATCGAACCTGCCCCTCCCTGGCGGCACCGGCGTGGCGCTGCACTCTTTTCGACAGACTGCATCGGTAAGTGAGCCGAAAACAGGTAATTCCCCAAGCAACATGAAACCGAGGGGCAACGTTTCGATACCTTTATCACTCGCCAATACCGCCTAGTCGAGCATGCGTCTCAACCTGAATCTGCGATATCAACGGGACGTTAGCTGCGCCTCAAAGATCACGCAGGACCTCCAAATCGGTCTCCAACCGCACCCCGAACCGTGTCTCAAGAGCGGCTTGGCGGGCCAAATTAGTGAATTGCTTTTCGGCGACCACAACATCGGCGTAGGGGAGGACCGTGGTGAAATTCCGCATGTCCCGCATGTCGTTGACGTGGATCGGCCGGGCCTGATTCTCCAGCTTTAGCCCGATCTCTCGTTCGATCAGGAACGCAGGCGTCTCGTTGATGACGCACCTTATCGTGGCTCCGTTGTTGTCCTCGAAGCAGCGCCAGGGAAGGGCGAGTTGGTCTGCGACCGCGATCAAAATCTCCTGATCGCCGTGGGCTAGGAGCATGCTGTAGATCCTGCGGCGCATCGAGAGGCTTTCGTTTCGGTGTCGCAACCTTCGTTCTTCGATCTCCGCCTTTAGGCCGTCACAGCCTTGCTCGAACCTCGCTACAGCCTCGCGCCGAACCCCGTCATCGCTCTCTATAAGGTAGTCGATGAGAGCGGCCTGCGGATCGCTGCGGAAGGATTCTAGCACGCGGTCGGACATCTTGAGGCCCAGGCGCGGGTCGCCGAGCTCGGCCTGAGATTCGAAGAACAGACGCGAGAACATCCATTCCGGGTGCGGCTCTTTCCATGGCAGGCCGTAGAGTTCGCAGAGGACCCGAGCGACCTCTACCTCCAGACGCCGCCGACGCCCACGGAAGACCTCCGCTTTGCTGAGCATAGCCTGGGTGTAGGCGATAGCGGCACGAAGTTCGGCCTTCTTGACCTTATGTGTCTCGTAAAGGTTGGAAGCGGTGAGCGGTAGGCGCACCCCTCCGGTCCGTACCTTGGCGCACAGGATTTCCAACAATTCCCGCTCACGTGGATGGTCGTCCGGGGCCTTCGTAGCCCGCGCAAGGTCAATCCACATGTTTTGGTCGAGGTAGATGACAGTCGGCCGTGACGAAGAATGTACTTCAAGAGAGCCGGGCGATGGGGCAGGGACCATGACGAAGCGTAACGGGGTCCAGTCAGACCGCCGAGCCATTTCGAGTCCGATCCTCATTTGGTCTGGTGTCGCCGCGGCGACAAGCCTCAACAGCCATAGCCATCAGAATTCAGTTCGCCAGCCGCGCCCGGCGGCGCAGCACACCCGGCGCGTCAGCACTGAGTCCCAGGATTATCGAGAAGAGGGTACCAGAATGGCGCTCTGGAATTGAGATTCCGACATTCGCACCGGATTCTCAGCATCAGCGAGAACCCACAAAAGCCGAAGGTAAGCTTCTTCGCCTAAGATAGATTATCGGAAATATGGCGTGACGCAGGACGACGCCGTCTCCGGATTCGCACACCAGATGCCAGGTGGCGCTGGGCGCCGTTCAAATCAGATCAGAACAGGTCCAGGTCGCCGTCTTCGTCCTCGGCGCCATAGCTCATGCCCGTCGCTGCGCCCTCGATGCGTTTGACCACATCGCCAAGCGTGATGTGGCTCAGCGCTGAGGTCAGATCAACGGCGGCTTCTTCGCTGGCCTGAAGGCCGAGGTCCCGGGCGAAATTCGCCAGCGCCGTCAGGTGCTGGTTCAAAAGGTCGATGGCATGCAGGTCCTGCATCACCTTCAACCGCTCCTCAGGGGCGATCAGCTCCAGCATCTTGCCCAGCGTATCGTCCAGATGCTGTGACGCGTGGCACGCCATGGCGATCTCGCCGGCCAGCAGATCAAGCGCCTTCGCTGGGCTAATGCGAACGCGTTCCATAATCGTGGCGGCCGTTGCGGTCATGAATCGCTCTCCTAGGTGACCGCACCCTGCCCGCTCGCCGCTTAAAGGCAAATGAATGATGTTCGGCGAAAACGTCGCACGTTGGCGAACAGGCGCTGGGGCCGCCAGCTTTCAGCCAGCAGGCAGAACACGCTCGCCACGAGCGATTTCCTGAAGCGTTCGGAGGTAAAACCCGGGCTCCAGCGCTGTAAGGCGGGCTTCAAGGCTTTCGGCAGTCTCATTTGGCGCAAGGGCAAGCTCTAGCCGGGCGACCTCGGGACCATGGTCGTACTCACCGTCCACCAGGTGAATGACTGCGGCGCTTTGCCCCAGCCCTTTGGCGATCACCGCCTCGTGGACCCGGCGGCCGTACATCCCATCCCCGCCAAACGCCGGTAGGGGACCCGGGTGGATGTTCAGAACCCGCCCGCGGAACCGCTCCAGAAAAATCGGCCCCAGGCGGCGCAGATAGCCTGACAGAATCACCAGGTTGACCCCGGCGTCGGCCATGGCCTCGGTCAGGGCCAGATCGGCGGCCTGCGGATCGTGCTTGGTCGGGATCCAGGCCGTCTCCACGCCAGCCGCCTCGGCATAGGCCAGAGCCGCAGCGTTTCGGTTGTTGCTGACAACCAGGCGCGCCTCAGCCGCCAGGTCGCTCTGGGCGATCGCCTGGAGGATGACGCGCATAGAACTGCCGTTCCTAGACGCCAAAAAACCAAGTCTAAGCCGTTCAGAATTCATCGGAAAGGCGCCGGCAATTCATGTTCCAAACGAAGGCCGTCAAAGGCCGGCTCGACCCCCGCAGGCAGACGGGCGGCCAGGTCGGTATAGTCCAGGTCGATGTGCATATTGGTCAGGATCGCGCGGCGCGGCGCCACGCGCTCGATCCAGGACAGGGCCAGGTCCACATGGGCGTGGGTCGGATGCGGTCGCCAGCGGAGCGCATCGACAATCCAGACGTCGAGACCCTTCAGCGCCTCAAAGGCCGCCTCAGGCAGATCCACCACGTCGCTCGAATAGGCCACATCGCCGAAGCGGTAGCCCACGGAGCGGACCCCGCCGTGGTCCTGATCGAAGGTGGTCACCGGTATGTCGCCCGATGGACCTGCGATGCGGAACCCCTGCCCCAAGGGCGGCAAGGGCACAGGATCGCAGATCGCCGGATAGCCCCCTTCGGCCTCGAAGATATAGCCGAACCGGCGCTGAAGGGTCGCCCAGGTGGCGGCGTCCATGTGGCAGGGAATGCGCGACCGCTGACGGATGAAGAAGGCCCGGACGTCATCAATGCCGTGCACCTGGTCGGCATGGTCGTGGGTCAGCAGCACCGCGTCCAGGCGGCGGACGCCTGCGGCGGCGGTCTGCAGCCGCAGGTCGGGGGACGTGTCCACCAGCACAGTCGTCTGACTCGCCGCATCGGCCGCCACATTGTCTTCCAGCCGTCGCACCAGCAGGGAGCACCGGGAACGCCGGTTGCGGGGATCGCTCGGATCGCACACGCCCCAGTCGCCGTCAGCCCGCGGCACGCCGCCCGACGAGCCGCTGCCCAGGATGGTGATCTCCAGGGCGCTCACGGCCGCGGGATCCTGTCGAACAGCGCGAAAAAGGCGTCTTCGGTGCGCGCCTCGGCCTCCGTCAGGCTCCAGCCACGAATTTCCGCCAGCTTGGCCAGGATGTGGGGCAGATAGGCCGGCTCGTTGCGACGACCGCGCTGGGGAACGGGCGCGAGGTAGGGGCAATCGGTCTCGACGATGATCCGCTCTGCCGGCATTTCGGCGATCACATCACGGACGTCCTGTGCGGCCTTGAAGGTGGCGATGCCTGACACCGAGAACCAGGCGCCGAGCGCGGCCGCCCGCCGGGCGAGCTCTGCGCCGCTGGTGTAGCAGTGCATGAGCATGCGGAAGGGACCTGCGGCGTACTCCTCCTCCAGGATCGCGGTCATCACCTCGTCGGCCTCGCGGGTGTGGACCACCAGCGGCAGGCCGGTTTCCCGGGCCGCCGCCACATGGGCGCGGAACACGCGGGCCTGAATGTCCCGGGGGCTGAGGTCGTAGTGGAAGTCGAGCCCCGTCTCGCCGATGCCGACCACCTTGGGGTCTGCGGCCAGCGCAATCAGGGTCGCGGCTGATAGGTCCGGGTTCTCCTTGGCCTCATGCGGGTGCGTGCCGACGGTGCACCAGATGTCGGGCGCCTCGGCGACGGCGCGGACGGCGGGGAAGCCTGAAACCTTGTCGCTGATATTGACCATCAGGGCGATGCCGGCCGCCCGGGCGCGGGCGATCACCTCGGCCCTGTCCTCATCGAACTGGGGGGCGTGCAGATTGACGTGGCTGTCGATGAGCATGGAACAGTGACGATCGGTCAGGCGCGGGCGGCGATCCGCAGCTCGCGAAGCACCGTGAACAGGGCGTCGGCGCGGTCGAGGTTCAGGCCCTCGACCTCGCGCGGCAGGGCGCTCAGCCTCTCCCACGCCTGGGCCCAGGGATCAAGGCCGCCACGGCCGGCGCCGGCCCGGTCGGTGGCCAGGCTGTGCACACGCTCCCCAAGCCGCTCCATGAACAGGGCGAAGTTGGCGGCCCCCTCTCCGCCCCGGAACCGATCGGTGAGCGCCAGGGCGGAGGCCTCATCCTGGTGCGGCAGACGGGCCAGGATGTCCCGGGCGGCGTCGTCCAGGGCCAGGGCCGCGCCAGCGGCCATGGTCAGGGCGCGGCCGGGGGCCTCCCCCGACATCCGCGCCAGACGCAGGGCCTCCTCGGGATTGGCGCTGGTATGGTCCCGGACGAAGGCCGCCGTCGCCTCAAGCCCCAGGGGCCGGAACAGCAGGCGCCGGCATCTGGACCGAATGGTGGGCAAGAGCCGGCCCGGGGAATGGGAGACCAGGAAGATCACCCCCTGGGGCGGGGGCTCCTCCAGGGTCTTGAGGACCGCGTTGGCCGCATTGACGTTCAGGTCGTCGGCCGGGTCGATGATCGCCACCCGGTGGGGGGCTGAGGCCGGTGACTTGGAGAAGAAGTCCGAGAGCTTGCGCGCCTCATCCACCGGGATCGACTTGCGCAGCTTGCCGTCCTCGCCCATCCGCTCGATCACCAGCAGATCAGGATGCGACCGCGCGGCCACCTGCCGGCTCACCGGATGGTCAGGATCGACCCCCAGGATCCCATGCCCCTTGACGGGCGGCGCCCCGAGAAGTCGGCGGGCGGCGCGGTAGGCGAAGGTCGCCTTGCCGACCCCTTCGGGTCCGGTCAACAGCCAGGCGTGGTGCAGCCGACCCCTGGCGCGGGCGTCCTCGAAGGCGGCTTCCGGACCCTCTTGGCCGGTCAGGTCGTAGACGTCCCGGGGATGGGGAGGAGCCTCAGCCACGGTCGGACGTCGCCTCACCTGTGACCGCGGCCCAAATATCGGCGGTGACGCTCTCCAGGGCCTGACTCGCGTCGATGACACGGCAGCGCTCGGGCTCGGCTGCAGCGATGTCGAGAAAGGCCTGACGCAACCGGCTGTGGAACGCCGCGCCCTTGGACTCGAAGCGAGTCTCCACCCCTGCCCGACTGACCGCCCGAGTCAGTCCGGTTTCCGGCGGTAGATCCAGGATGAGGGTCAGATCCGGGCGGACGCCGGCCAGGACGTGGACTTCCAGCGCGGCGATCAAGGCCAGGTCTGTTCCCCCAGCCGCCCCCTGATAGGCGCGGGTGGAGTCCGCGAAGCGGTCGCACAGCACCCAAGCGCCGCGGGCCAGGGCGGGGCTGATCACCCGCTCCAAATGATCGCGCCGGGCTGCGTACATCAGCAGCGTCTCGGTCATGGCCGACCAACGATCAGCCTCCCCGCGCACGAGCAGATCGCGAATCGCCTCCGCCCCTGGGGAGCCGCCCGGCTCACGGGTGGAGATCACCTCGTGGCCAAGCTCAGTCAGCCTCTGCGCCAGCAGGCGTAGCTGGGTGGACTTGCCGCCCCCCTCCCCGCCTTCGAATGTGATGAAACGAGCCTGGTTCACGGTCCCCAAATTGGCCGTTTCGGGCCGTAAGTCCAGGGCGCGCCGATCAGTAGGGGTGGATGACCCGCGCGTCGGTAAATCCGGCGCTCGCCACCTGATCGCGTACGATCCAGGCGCGGCCTTCGTCAGCCCCGGTCTCCAGCACCACCCGATAGAGCCCGCCGCTTGTGGGCTCGATCACCGCCTGGCCGGCATGGGCCAGTCGGCTCACCGCCCGCTCAGCATTGACCCGGTCGCCAAAGGCGCCGGCCTGGATCCGGTAGCTCGCCGGCGGGGCGGCCACCGGCGCCTCAAGCGCAGGCTCGGGCGCGCTGACGGGCGCAGGCGGCGGCGCCGGCGCGCGGGCCATCTGGCTGTAGGGAATTAGGGCGGGCGGCAGACTGGCCGGGATTTCCGCCCTGCGCACGCCGGGATCGCCGCCCCCGCCCAGGGGCGCCCGGCCCACATAGCGCACGCGCACCTTCGCCAGGCCCTTGGCCTCAAACCCCAGCTCCCGCGCGGCGGCGCGAGACATGTCGATGATCCGGTCTCCTACAAAGGGACCACGGTCATTGACCCGCACGATCACCTTGCGGCCGTTCTCCAGGTTCGTGACCTCCACGAGGCTTGGCAGGGGCAAGGTTGTGTGCGCCGCGGTCAGGGCGTCCATGTCGAACACCTCGCCATTGGCGGTGGCCTTGGCGTGGAACTGGGCGCCGTACCAGGAGGCTGTCCCGACTCGGTTGTAGCTGGGATCTTCCTTGGGCACGTACCAGACGCCCGCCACCTGGTAGGGCTTGCCCACCTTGTAACTTCCCCCAGCGCCGGTGGGGGCCTTGGCGCCCGACGACTCGGCCTGCGGCAGTCGGCTGGAAAGCTTGGGTTTCGGGGCGGCGCAGGCGGTGACCACCAGCGCCCCCAGGCTCACCCCAACAACGGTCCGAACGCTGGCTGCTCGCCGGCATGTGTCGCCCCGCATGTCCGCCACCTCCGCCTGTGCTTACCGGAGTGTGAACGAGGAGCCTTGAGGCGAGGTTAAGCCCGGCGCCAGAAGCCTTGGAACCCAGAAGCCTTGGAACACAGGCCCGGCCCCTGCTATAGCCCGCCCCTCCGGACGGGTGGCCGAGTGGTTTAAGGCAGCGGTCTTGAAAACCGCCGTGGGTGAAAGCCCACCGTGGGTTCGAATCCCACCCCGTCCGCCATCATGTGACACAACCGCTGTCCGGCTCTGCGGCCTGGGGACGGCCGCATGTGAGGTCCCTCGTGACCTGGCCCACGCTCCGATGGGCGCCAAGCCCAGCGGATCACTGGTGCTCGCCATCCGCTTGACGTCCGGAACCCTTGAATGCGGACGGCTTCAACTTTGCGGTCGTGTAGGTGGCGACCGTTATGCCCGCCGCAGCGATCAACACAGCGTGGCCTATGATGTTGGCGAAGGCCGTCGTGTAGCTGCCGACAGCAACCGAAAAGCTCACAGCCCACATGAACCCTAAAGCCTGGAGGATATAGTGCCTGATAGCTACGTCTTCGATGTGGCGAAGAGGGCTCACATTGTGATTGAAGATGAAATTCCAGCCCTGAACGATAATTTTAATCATCTAAGCGCTCCGCCAATTTCCTGACGAATACCACGGCATAATTAGTTTTTGGTTGTCAGATACGGGAAAGCTGTGGCGCCAGTAATCTGCTGACGACATCGTCCGCGGCGATTTAGCTCATGAAGTCCACCGGCGCCTCGCCCAGCGCCTTGCGGAAGGTGTTGTGGTAGTGATGCAGGGGCGGCTCGTTGCGGCCGAAAATCACCTCGCTCATCAGTCCTGAGGCCAGGGCCCGCTGGGTCGTTTCGGCGGTGGCGTAGTCCTCGTCGGCGACGACGCGGGTGAACCCCTCGGAGAACAGCTGGGCGAAGCCGGGGTTCTCCGTCAGAACGTCGCGGTCGAAATAGTAGCTGATCTTCGAGATCGACCGGCCCGGATCGTTTGGATCTGGATAGACCCGCACCACGGCGATCCGCTTGTTGCCCACATTCACCACCACATTGGGGAACAGGAAGTAGACCGGGAAGCCGCCGTCCTCGATCCGCCACTCCGCCTCGGGTCGGCCGCGCAGGTCATCAATCCCCCGCAGACACAGGATCATGCGATGGTTCCGCGCATAGCTCCGATAGGACAGCACATCGCCATGGAAGTTGTTGGCCAGGGTGTCCCGGTGCAGCCGCTTGAAATGATAGGTCTCGCCGAACGTATCGGTGGCGAGCTTCCAGTTCATCTTCATGTCGAGGGTCTGTTCGTAGGCCAACTGGTAGCGGCCCCAGTCCCAGTTCTCCAGGTCCTCGCTGACCCCTTCGAACAGGACAGCCGGATCAATCACGCCCTTCGGGTCCGGGTGAACCACCAGAAACCCGAAGTGCTCAAGGGCCGGCAGCTCGATGAGGCCAAGGCAACTCCGGTCTATGGTCCCGAAATGCTGCTCCATGGGGACCCCGATCAGCGCGCCCTTGGAGTCATAGGTCCAGGCGTGGAAGGGGCAGGAGAATCGCGACTTCTGACCCTTTGCGGCGGTCTCCACCATCGAGCCCCGGTGGCGGCAGGCGTTCAGGAAGGCCCGCACGACCCCTTGGTCGTCCCGGGTCACCAGAACCGGAAATCCGAAGTCCTCCGTGGTGAGGAAGCTGCCCGGCGACGGCAGGTCCGATGTCATTCCGACCAGCTGGGGCTGGCCCTTGAACAGCACCTCCCACTCCCGTCGCGCGATCTCAGGCGACGTATAGGCCTCGGCCGGGAAGGCCCGCATTCCGCCGGCGTCGGCGTTCACGCCATCGTCCAGCTGCTGAAGGAGTTCACGAAGCACTTCAATCTGAACAGCGGTCTTCATGGCGGTGTCACCGGTTGGAGGGTTGAGGTTCAGGCAAGCGCCGACTCGAGGAGCCGGAATGTCGTGTCGATCTGGTCGCGGTGGGCGGTTTCGGGCAGGGCGCGGCGGCTGGAGACCCGCAGACCCTCATTGACCACCATGAGGAAGGCCGAGAGCTCGGCGGCTTTCGCCGCGCCGCAGCCGGTGTCCGTCAGGCAGGCCTCGAACGCCGCCTCAACCTCGCCCAGGCGGAGGCGCGCATGGTCGCACAGGGCCTCGTCCACATCGGCCGTCTCCAGGACCGTATTGACCAGCATGCAGCCCCATGCCCAACGACCGCCGGCCTCTTCCGAGAGGGTCTGAACGAAGAAGGTCCGGAGCGCCGCCAGCGGCGGGTGCTGCGCACGCGCGCGGGCAAGAATGTCAATGCTGCGGGCGGCGAACAGGTCCAGGCACTCGATGAACACACCGCGCTTGTCGCCATAGGCGGCGTAGAGGCTAGAGCGGCTGATCCCCATGGCGCTGACCAGATCGGCGAGGGAGGTCGCCTGATATCCCTTGCGCCAGAACAGCATCAGGGCGCTCTGGGTGGCGACGGTGCGGTCAAACTCTAGAGGACGGGCCATGGCTTAATTTTGGACCGATCGTTCCACAAAGGCAATCCCGCGCGATCCTCAGTTCTGCGGTCGACAAACCTTGAGCCCTTGTTCGCGGGCGAGGTTCGACGATATTGGAACCATGGAACCCGCCGCCGCCATCACCGCTTTCGCCGCCCTCGCCCAGACCACACGGCTGGAGACCTTCCGACTTCTGGTCCGCCATGAGCCCCAAGGCCTGCCGGCCGGCGAGATCGCCCAGGCCATGGGCGCCCCCGCCAACACCATGTCAGCGCATCTGGCGGTGCTCAGTCGGGCGGGCCTGGTCACGTCGGAGCGTCGCAGCCGCTCGATCATCTACCGCGCCGAGCTGGCCCGCATTCAGGATCTGGCGCTTTTCCTGATGAAGGACTGTTGTGAAAGCGAGGGGGCGAGCTGCGGTCCCATCTTCTCGTAGGACCAGGTCGCCCCCGGACACGCCGTGGTCTCGCCGGGGCCGGTGAAGTGAGGAGGGCAAAGCCCCTTCTCGTTCTTTTTCATGCAACTAACGGCTCATCTGCGACTTCTCTCTTAGGAGTATATGAGAGGAGTCAACATGTCCGACCCCAAACCCGAGACCCAGGCCGAAGCCGCCGCTCGCGCCATGGAGATGAAAGAATCGATCACGAGTGACGCCCGCCCCGGCGCTGGTCGCACCTCGTCTGAGGGTATGAACCCTCTCCCGGACTCTGACGTGGCCCCGTCCGGGGCTTTCGACGCTGAAGGACAGCGGCCGGTGCTTGAGCGCTCGCGAAAAGCACGCTGAGGCCATCCCTCGTCGCCCCCTCTCAAACGCCCCGGAGCCCGCAATGCAGGTGCAGATCAACACCGCCAACAACATCGATGGCCGCGAAGCCCTGGCCCAGTCGATTGAGAGTGACGTTCGCCACCGCCTCTCGCGCTTTGAGGCGCGCCTGACCCGGGTGGAAGTTCATGTGGGCGATGAAAACGGGCAACGGACCGAGGGCGACGACAAACGCTGCGTCATGGAGGCGCGGCCAGCGGGACTTGGTCCGGTGACCGTCAGCGAGCAGGCCGGGTCGATCGACCAGGCCACGGCGGGCGCGCTGGACAAACTCGCAACGGCGCTGGACCGGACTTTTGGCAAGCTCACCAACCGCAAGGGCCACTGAGCCGGCCGCACGATCGATCAGCCATCCTCCCCGGCCGCCAGCCGGTATCCGACCCCGGGTTCTGTGAGCAGGACCCGGGGTGCGGACGGGTTCTCCTCCAGCTTCTGCCGAAGCTGAGCGACCAGAACCCTGACGAACTGGGCGTCGACCGACGCGTCAGGTCCCCAGACGGCGGCAATCAGCTGCTTGTGGGTCACAACCCGCCCGGGGTGTCGCGCCAGGGTGCGCACCAGATCATACTCCCGTGGCGTGAGGCGCACCTCCTCACCCTGCACATAGGCGCGACGTGTGGCGAAGTTGACCTCCAGCTCCGCACTGCGGAAACGCGCCCGCCCCGCCAGGCGCAGGTCACGCCCCCTCAGCGCCGCGCGGATACGCGCCAGCAGCTCTCCCACGGCGAAGGGCTTGTTGACGAAGTCGTCGGCCCCCAGGTCAAGCGCCGCAATCTTCTCATCCTCGAGGTCGCGCGCCGACAGCACGATGATGGGGGTCTCTGACCATTCGCGGAAGCGGGCGATGACCGCCTTGCCGTCCATGTCGGGCAGGCCAAGGTCCAGGATGACCACATCGCAGGGCTCCCCTGCCAGATGGCTGAGCGCCGCGGCCCCGGTGTCGGCGGTCGCCACACCGTAACCTGCAGCCGTCAGCGCTGGGCGCAGCGACCTCAGAATCTGCGGCTCATCATCGACGAGCAGAAGGTTGCCTGCGATGCTCATGGGGCCTCCGGCAGGCTGAGGGTGACGATAAGTCCAGGTCCGTCAGGCGGGAGCTGCGCTGTAACCTCGCCGCCCATGGCTTCCATCAGCCCTTTGACGATCGACAGTCCAAGACCGGCGCCCTGCAGATTGGGGTTGGCGGACGGCGAACGATAGAACTTTTCGAAAAGCAGGCCCAATTCATCTTCTGGCGCGCCGGGTCCCTGGTCGCTCACCTGGACCAGAATAGTCTCCCCCGCCCGCCGCGCGGCGATGCGCACCTCACCAGATTCGGGACTGAAACGCAGGGCGTTCTCCACCACGTTCGTCAGCGCCTGCTCAAAGAGGATGGAGTCACCCCAACCGATGAGCGGCGCTTCGGGCAGATTGAGCGTGAGGCGGCGATCGGGCCAGCGGGGGGCGTACCTGCGGTGAATGCGATCAAGCCCCTCGGCGACCTCAAAGGGGCTGGGCTGCACCGCCAGGGCGTCCGCCTCCAGCCGGGTCATGCTCAGCAGATTGGCGACAAAGGCGTTCAGACGCTCGGCCTCCTCGGTGATGGTGTCGAGCAGGTCATCTCGCACCTCCGGCTCGAAGAGGCCGCCGAAGGTCTTGAGGCTTGTCGCTGAGGCCAGGATCGCGGACAGGGGCGTGCGGAGGTCATGGGAGATTGATGACAGCAGGGCGTTTCGCAGCGACTCCGTGCGATTGCGAGCCTCGATCTCCGCCCAGGCCCTCCCAAGACGCGCCCGGGCGATGGCGGAGGCGCCCATGTCCAGGAGCACGTGGATCAGTCTGAACTGGTCGACCTCTTCGGATTGGATCAGAAGCGGCCGCCAGGCCGCAGCGCCGAGCTGTCGTCCGTCAGCCCAAAGGCCCCTCAGCCGCCAGCCATCTGGTCCTTCCACGTGGGCGCCGCCCACTTGGCACGCCCGAAGGGCCTCCAGAAGGGCGGCAGATGGCGTCGCGGCTTCGGAGGAATAGACCTGGGTCCCGATGACGACGACGGCTTTCCCTTGCGCTGCCCCAGCGAGACCATCGGCCAGGCGTCGCGCGATGGGCGCCTCCTCGCCCAGGGCGGCGAAATCGCGCCCCGCTTCAAAGAGGACCGATGTGGTCTGGGCCCGATCGCGTGACTGCCGCGCCTGGTCGCGGACGCGGCCCGCCAGCCCGCCCGTCAACATGGCGACAGACAGGAAGACGATCAGGATGACGATGTCTTCAGATTCGACTCCGAAGGTGTAGCGTGGCTCCACCAGGTAAAAATTGTAGCTGACGAAGCCCAGCGCGGCGGAGAGATAGGCCGGGCCCGATCCGAGCCTCACTGCGCTGATCAGCACTGCGGCCAGGAACACCATGGAGACCCGTGCGTAGCCGAGCTGCTGGTCCAGCAGAAACGCCAGCAGGTTGGCCGCAAGCACCAGCAGAACGGCGCCGGCATAGGACAGCGTCCGCCGGTGGCGTTGGATCGCGGTCAGGGCATAGTTGAGCATGGATGTTCCGACGGCCCGCGGGCCTGGTTTCGAGGGTTCGCCGACGCCCCGCGCAGACCCGGGGGTCAGGGGCGTCAGCGAACCGGGCCGGTAGCGGCCGGCCAGGATCAAGGCTGAGACCTGGGCCACCGAACGTCAATTATGCCGACATTATGCGGACATTATGCAGGTCTTATAAGCCCGCTGTGCTTGCCCGCCAGGCTGGGGCGCGGCTCTCTCGGCTCAGTTCTGAGGAGAGGTCATGTCCCCCACCCCGTCCCGTCGCGCCCTTAGCGCCGACCCCAGGCCGGCTTGATGCTGCGCCCTGGCCAGCCGGCGCCCTGGTTCACGACGGGCTCCCCGATCAATCCTGAGTTCGCGTTCGGCAGCCTCGGGGGCTATTTCATCCTGCTTCTGTTCCTGCCGGAGGCGGCCGAGGCCCGGGCGGGCGTTTTGGCGAAGCTCCGCGCCAGCAGCGAAGTCCGCGCGCGCAAGAACATCCCCGCGTTCGCCGTGGCCCGTGACGCCGAGACCATTGGGACAGCGCAGAACGAGCCTGGCCTCTACTGGTTTTTCGACCCCAGCGGCGCTGTGAGCCGACTGTATCATGCCCTGAGCGCCGACGGCGTCGCCAACCCGCACTGGGTCCTGGTCGATCCGTCCATGCGCATCTATGCCGTCGCAGGGCTGGAGCAGACTGACCGGCTGCTGGGCGTCGTCGCCCAACTGCCGTCACCGGACGACCATGCGGGCGTGCCGTTGCATGCCCCGGTTCTGATTGTGCCGCGCGTGTTTGAACCCGACCTCTGTCGGCGGCTCATCCAATTCTATGACGACCATGGCGGCACGCCATCAGGAGTCATGCGGGAGGTCCAGGGCAAGACCGTACCGATCATGGACTCCACCAAGCGCCGCCGTGACGCGATGATCGAGGATGAGACGCTCCAGGCTCTGGTGCGGCACCGCATGCAGTCTCGCCTGCTGCCGGAGATCCGGAAGGCCTTCCAGTTTCAGGTCAGCCGCGTGGAGCGCTACATGGTCGCCTGCTACGACTCCGAGGGCGGCGGCTATTTCAAACCGCATCGCGACAACACCACAGCCGGCACAGCACACAGGCGCTTCGCCTGCTCGATCAATCTCAACGCTGAGACCCATGCGGGCGGAGACCTCCGGTTCCCGGAGTTCGGGACCAGAACCTACCGCCCCCCGACCGGCGGCGCGGTGATCTTCTCCTGCTCGCTGCTGCATGAGGCGACGCCCGTCACCCAGGGCCGACGCTACTGTTTCCTGCCCTTCTTCTATGACGAGGACGGGGCGCAGGTGCGCGCGGCCTATCTGGCGTCGGTTGAGGCCGAGGATGGGGCAACCCCCGCAGAGAGGCCGGCCGCGGCTCTCGAGCGGCGCCAGGCCTGAGAGGACTCAGGCTTCCGCCGCCACCAGGCAACGCACCTGCCGCGCATAGGCCTCAGCGTCGAAACTCTTGAAGGTGTTTGGGCCCATGGACCGGACCGTTCCGAAAACCGGCTGAGGCGGCCAGGGGCGATCGTGAAGCCCGAAGATCCAGCCCACATTGGCGTAGGAATTGGCGTCGCGGCCGTCCAGCAGGTAGCGGTTGTTGAGCGCCAGCACCGTAGCGAAGGCCTCCTGTGGCGTCGCCGACCACTGCAGGATCTTCTTCCCCCAGTACATGCGCAGGCGATTGTGCATGTAGCCGGTGACCTTCATCTCGCTCATGGCGACGTTCCAGTAGGGGTCATGGGTCGCGCCGCCGTCAAACGCGTCATAGTCATAGAGATGTGGGCGGGGATCACTGGTGGCGCCCTCCAGTGTGGCCCGGGCCCAGGCCGGCAATCCCTCATAGCGGTCATAGTCGGGCGACCACCAGACGTGGTTGATCGCCAGCTCACGGCGAACGATCAGTTCTTCAAGATAGGTGGCCCGTGATTCAGGCGCGCCGGCCTGCGCGTGTCGGACGGCCAAGGCGATCTCCACCGGCGAGATCTGGCCGAAGTGCAGATAAGGGCTGAGATAGGAGACCGCCTCGGCCTCAGGCTTGCCCCTTGCTGCGCCGTAGTCGCCAAGCGCGGCGTCGACAAATCTGGCCAGCCTTGCGCGGGCCTCCCCTTCCCCGCCCCGAAAACGCCGCACCGGCGCACAGCTTTGGTCAAGGCGCAGAGTGTTCAGGATGCCCGGGACGTCGGCCAGGTCGAAATCAGAGGCGAGGCCAAGGTCCCCGGGGCGCGCCACCGGCCCTGGCTGTAGCGGGACGATATAGTCCTCCATGACCCGCTGAATGCGGGGTCGGATCGTACGGGCCGCGTACTCATGCTTGTTCGAGACCTGAGCGATGGGGGCGACCACGTCACCTTCGACCCGGATAAACCGTCGATCCATCCCCTCGGCCAACTGACGCCGCCACAGCCTAGGCACGCGCAGATAGCCTGCGTCGCAGACCACCAGCACGGCGTCCTGCGACAGGCCCAGCGCAACCGCGTCCGGCGCGCCACGACGAAGCACAAAGCTGATCCCCCGCGCCGCCAGCCGCCGCCGCACGTCAGCGAGGCCTTCGAGCATGAAGGCGTAGTGCCTGGCGTTGGCCTCCGGATAGTCATCGGTCAGACCGAAGGCGACCAGCAGCGGCAGGTTGCGCTGGTTGGCCGCCTCCAGGGCGTATTCGAGGGCGGGGTTAAAGTCCGCCCTCTGCGACGACTGCATCCAGTAGAGGACATACCGTCCCTCAGGATTCTCCGGCGCGTCCTTCAGGGGACGCACACGGGCGCCTTCTAGGGGCATGGATCAGCGGGTCGCTACTTGCGCACCCAGGCGCCGGTGGACGACTGATAGTACTCCCCCGGCCGCAGTCGGGTGCTGACCACCTCGGTGAAGGCCGCGGCGCCGGCGGCGGCGACCGTCACGCCGTTGCGGGCTGCGGCCTGACGGTAGAGCTGCGAGCGACCGGCGTTGATCTCATTGACCGCCGCCTCAAGAGCCGGATCGGTATTGGCGCCGACGAACCCGAGCAGGCCGTCATTGCGTTCGCCCACGACGCCCTGCGCCTTGGCGGCGTCCACGAGGGCCTTGGCCTCTGCGGTCTGGGCTACGGCCGCGCCGGCGGCGATCCCGACGGTGGCGACGCCCGCGGCGCCGAGAATGGCGACGGCGAAGGCCAGGTATTTCATACGGGTCATGAGCATCCCCTAGAACAGGTTCGGATTCTGCTGGATCAGCGCCTTGACGTCCTCGTCCAGGCGGACGCGCACGTCAGCGTCCAGCTTTGCATAGATGGTGATCGGATCGACCTGGACCCGCACAGTGGGGGCGCAGGCGCCCAGGGCTGCGGTCAGGGCGGCGACGCCCAGGAACGCGCCGGTCAATTGTCGCTTTGAGATCAAGTGGGCGGCTCCTCGGGTTTGGACATCGGATGGGTCATTGTGGATCAGGCGCCTGAACCTCGCCTGAACCGCGCGCCGCCTGGGCCTGCGCGTAGTCGGCCAAGAGCTGATCCAGGTTGAGGGATGTGTCCAGCGTCAAATCGACCTTGGTGCCGGACGGCAAAGGAAGCTCACGGTTCAGGAAGTCGCGTCGGATCAGCTCGCCCAGGGTCAGGCGTATTTCCTGGCGCTGCGGTGGGCTGTGTTCCCCGCGAATATGGAAGAGAACCCCCAGTCTCCCGCCGGGCAGGCTGTTGATCTCGGCGTCCAGCAGGTCAAAGGCCAGATGCTCCATGGCCTGATAGGCGAACTCCACCGCGGTGTTGGTCTCCTCTGCTGGGGCGACCGTCTCACCCAGGCCGTCGACCTCGGCGCTGGCGGCGCCGCCAGAGGCGTTCACGTCGGTCAGGGCGGCGCGGCGGATCGAGATCCGCCCAGGTTCGATCGCTTCCAGACGTCCCTGCACGAACCTGAACCCATCAGGGCCGACAATGAAGGGCAGACGGCCGCTCACCCGCGCCGTCAGCGACACCCGATCAGCGAAGGGCGTGGCGCTGACGACGTCGGCCAGCTGGACACCTTCGAGCACCAGTTCCCCACGCCAGGCCTGGGCGGCGTCGAAAGGAATGCTCATCGGCTCCAGGCGGACCGCGCCGCCTCCGAGGCTCACGGCGCCGCCGGCGACGTCAAGACTCTGGCCCAGGAGCTGGAAGGTGACGCGCGGGCTGCCGAGCGGCGCCAGCAGCTGCAGCTCCTGCGCCTCCAGCGTCTGATCAACCGCCGTCTCAAGCGGCGCCAGGCTTGTGAAGTCCACGTCGCCGGAGAGCCCCCTGACTGGACCAGCAGGGCTGTTGAAGTCTAGGGCGAACACTGAAAGACGACCCTGGCTTTTCGCCCCTTCGGATCCCCAATCGAACGCGCCCGTGAATTGAACCGCCCCATTGGCAGGCGAGCCGATCGCCTCGGCGAGCGGGGACAGGTCGGCGGGCTGCAGGCCCTCTTCGGCGAAGGTCAGACGGCCGGTATCGATCGACACGCCGCCGGTCCCACTCGCCCCTCGGTGCGTCAGGTTCACCTCGGCGATCGGGCGCGGACCTGAGGCCAGGGCGAGATCGCCCTGCCATACGTCCTGCGCCAGCCGCACCTCCCCCGTCAGATCGAGGGGATTGAACCGCGGCCCCTCTGCGGCGTCCACCAGCCGTCCGCCGAGGATAGTCGCCTGGCTGAACAGGCCTTGGGCGCCCGAGCCGAACACCAGGTTCGCACGACCCTGCTGCAGGTCGGTCTGCAGGAAGCCCACATGGGCTGAGACCGACTCTGCCCGACCGCTCAGGCGCCACTGGCCGGCGCCAGCCACCAGCATTGGGCTGTTGCCTGGACAGAGCGTCATCGCGATCCCTTCGACACTGGTGTCGCCGGCCTCGAAGCGGTTGAGGCTGATCGGCGCGCAACCAGAGGCGCGGAAGGTCGCAACACCGTCCGATACGCCGAGACGTCCGGTCGCTACGGTGGAAAGGCCCTCCAGGGGACCAAGGTCCGTGGCGATATCCAACCGAGCCTCAGCGGTCAGGCCGTTCTCGATCCGCCGATATGACCGCACCGCCGCATTGAGCCTGGGGAGCCCGCCGCCCTGAACCTTGAGATCGAAGGCCCCGCCACCGTCCGCATAGACCGGCGCGCCTCCCCGGCCCGAAAC
>Ga0208242_100407_pt1 | contig 30774 bp, 25 predicted proteins | sample SubbioAug_CSW13A_FD_184825 | JGI IMG/M metagenome (GOLD analysis project Ga0208242, IMG submission 184825) | Serpentinite rock and fluid subsurface biosphere microbial communities from McLaughlin Reserve, California, USA - CR12Aug_CSW13A (SPAdes) | ecosystem: Environmental > Terrestrial > Deep...
AATTCCCACAAAATGATTCTTGCGGGAGACTCCTTGCGCTAGTTTAAAAGAGTGCCATTTCCATACACCTGGATCTGGCACTTTTATCCGAATTGAGTGGCACAATCTTAACGAAATGACTGGCACTGTTCGAGTGAAACGAGTGGCTCAAAAGTGACGCCGTAATCATTAACAAAGCAACCAATTTCTATACATCAATAAAATACAAAAATATGACAAAAAAGCTACAAAAATGACAAACTATATCTTGACGGTACTGTATTATTTGTTACACTTTTATCAAGGACAGAAATGTCACCACATACAAGTGGTCATGGTGGGAGAACATGAAAAAAATAATGCAATGCTTTTTAGTCACGTGTTTAGTTTGTGCAATGAGTTTTTTTGATTTACCTATAAGTAATGTGTATGCAGAGGTAGAAAAAGTCAGTGTTATACTTGATGAGTCTGAAATGACTTTTTCATCCATTGAACCATTTAATGAACATGGAATTGCGATTATTACATCATTGATTGATGGAGAGTATAAAGTTGGCTTAATGAACAATCAAGGAGAGATTGTCTTACAGCCTTCATACTACGCCATCTATGATTATAATGAGGATTGGTATTATGCTATAAGATTTGAAGAGGGTGTCTTTGAATATCCTGAGCAATACATGGGATTAATCTCCAAAAGAGATGGGCAAATTGTATTGCCAGTGGAATATGCTCACATCAAACTTATTTTTGGACATGATTTGTTTCTAGCAACACGTGTAGAAACGATAGAAAATGTTGAAGAAGGATACTTCTACACAAATGAGTATTCTAAACTGCTCACTGCCAAGGATGGAAGGATTGTTGATGCGATCTTACCAAATGGTATTGATCCAAGCCAACTTCGTTATGTGCATGAAACCATCATTACAGAAGATGTGAAAATGCTTTTTGCAGAGTACTACTATGGTAATACGCAACTTGCGATTTCATGGTTTACGGATAAAACAGGAGTGATTATCAATGATCAAGTTTATATCGGATTAATGGATTACGTTGTATTGGAGGGTAACCTCTATTTTCCATACAATGCTAAGTTCACTTCCTTTGATCAACAAGACCAAGGGGGTATTTTAAGAGTTAGTGTTCAAAATGGATTGATCATTGAAGATGTGATTGATGATGATGTTGCTCTTGAGGGATTTTTAATTGATCGTTCAACAATTGAATATAATCGTAACTCAGTTGTGGTTTTAAGATCAAAAACGAATGAAGTTCGCTATTACAATCTCAAAACCAATGAAGTAACATTGTCCTCTCCAGTAATGAATCAAGGTCCTTATTCAATCATGATTGATGAACAAGGAAAATACACCTTATTGGTTAGTGAAAATGAACAGTACAGTGGATATGATGATATTTTGTATGTTGATGATTTAAGGATGTATATCTTCAACACCTATGTTGAACATGAAGATGAAGGTGGTGTTTACTACTCATATACATCAAAGTTTTATCATATAGATCAAGGCACATTGTCTGTAGAATTCAATGATTTTCCTTACGGTGATTTATTGAGAAAAGGACATGTTGTTGTCAATGTTAAATCAGATGAAGAAGGTGGGCATTTAGGTGTCATAAACATGTCAGGTGAGTTTGTACTTGAACCCATTTATGAGTTTATCTCTTTCTTCAATACTCAAGGTTATGCAAAAGCATGCATTGAAAGCTCTCATTATTGTGGGTTAGTTGATCTCAATTATCAATTTATCATTCAACCAGAATATGAACTTGCTCAGTTTTTCTATAATCTACCTTGGGGAAGTATCTATGATGTTCCACAATTCGATGATCGTGGAAACATTAAAATTATTAAGTTAAGTGAAGGTTCTTGGGGAACTATGTATGTAGGAATAGCTAATAGAGACAACATCATATTAGATGCAATCTATCATGATGCGTATTATGAAGAAGAATTCTACTATACTAAACTTGATAATGCATTCACTGTATACAATGAAACTCTAGCTCCTCTGCATCATATTGAACCTATCTCAGAATTATATTTTTATGAAAGGCTGAAATTTGTTAATAATGAATATTTTATCCTAACGGGATATGATGAATATTTTAACTATAGTGTAGGTGTCATGGACATCAATCAACATGTGGTGATACCATTTGAATATCATGAAATCAAATACGATGGTGAGTTCTTTTATCTTAAGAAATATGATGAACTCACAGGTCGTTATTTGAATGCTGTCATGAATAAGAATTATGAGTTTATTATTCCATTTGATACAGGTTATGACTCTGTTTCAGAGTTTGTAGGTGATTATGCTGTCGCAACCAAATCAAGTGATGAAGGAATGGAAACATTATCCACAACATTAATGACTTTTTCAACTAATTCAACTGTTTCATCGCTTGATGTCATTAATCGCAGTGGGGTTAAAGTAGGAGATTTTACTAATCAATTTGAATCCTTACAGCTTCTGTCTGAACATGAAGCGTATGTACTTGTATTGGTTAAAAAGGATGGGGTGTATTATACTGGAAAACTAGTTATGGATACTGAAATTGATCCAGAGGATCCTTTAGATCCTATGGAAATCTTTAAAAACATAGCTAATGTGGGAGAGCTTGAACAATACCTTAAAGACAACAACATTCCTGTAACCTCTGAATGGATTAAAGCATCACTCATGTACTTTCATGATCAAAAAGGGAAGACAATTCCTCCAGGGTTCTACGTTGTTAAGGGATTAATCTACTTTGATAATGAAGTGATCATGACCATGAAAGAATATCAGTTTTTCTTGAAAGATTTGAAAACAGAATAAATCATGATTTAATAACAATGATCACTATGATTGAGCATTAAATAAATAGGTGGATATTAATGTTCATTGATTGACTGTTAAGTATGTAACAAAAGAATAGACGATTAATCTTGCAGTTTAGATTGAATGTTTCAAAAAAAGAGTTTCAAAAAAAGTTTCAAAAAAAGATAATCACAAGCATCATTACTATGATAGAATTACTTCATATAATGCAAGGGGTAATTTAGGGAAATGAATCATCAATAAAGACTCGAAATACTCAATATAATCGTATTTCGAGTCTTTTTCTCTTTGATTGCTAGGTGGAGAAAATGAAAATAGTGATTAAGTGGTGTCTATTTGGATTAAGTCTTCTGTTGTTTAGTACTCAACTTCAAGGAGTATCTTGGAATGTTGTAGAGGCAAGTTTAAAACCAGAACTTGAATCTTTTATACCATCAAGTTCTCTTAATATGAGCAATCTATCCGCTGCTGAATCATCAATGTTTATTGATGAGTTTTCGGTTTTGTGGGGATGGGGTCAAAATAGTTACGGTCAACTAGGGGATGGAACCACTACAGATCGTTTAACTCCAATTAGAATCATGGAGGATGTTGTGGGTGTGTCAGCTGGATATCGCCACACCATGGCCATTAAAACAGATGGTAGCTTATGGGCATGGGGTAATAATATTTATGGTCAATTAGGGGATGGCACTAAAACACTCCAACTTTCACCAATTAAAATTATGGATAATGTTACACATGTTTCGGTAGGAAGTGAACACACTTTAGTCATTAAAACAGATGGCAGTTTATGGGCATTTGGCAGAAATGATTCAGGTCAATTGGGTGATGGTACAGCAATTAACCAACTGTCACCAGTTAAGATTATGGATAACGTCACTAATATTTCAGCAGGTCTCGGGCATTCCTTAGCCATCAAAACAGACGGTAGTTTGTGGGCATGGGGTCAAAATAGTTCCGGACAATTAGGCGATAGTACACAAATTAATCAATTTTCACCTATTATGATTCTAGAGAACATTTCTCATGTTTCTGCAGGATATTGGCATACTTCCGTCATCAAAACAGACGGTAGTTTGTGGGCATGGGGTCAAAATGCTTCCGGGCAATTAGGTGATGGCACTAGAACACCATCATCTTCACCCATAAAAATCATGGAAAATAGTGTTAATGTTTCAGCGGGAAGTGAACATACTTTAACGATTAAAGAAGATGGTAGTTTGTGGGCATTTGGTAGAAATGATTATGGACAACTGGGTGATGGTACAACAATTAACCAACTGTCACCAGTTAAGATTATGGATAACGTCACTAATATTTCAGCAGGTTTTTGGCATTCCTTAGCCATCAAAGCAGATGATAGTTTAATGGTGTGGGGAAGAAATGAGTTCGGTCAGTTGGGTATTGGCGTAAAATCATCACAATCTAAACCAATCAATGTATTCGAAAGTGTGTTTGATATCTCATCAGGACATTGGCATAGTTTCACCATCAAAAACGATAATAGTTTATGGGCATGGGGGAGAAATGACTATGGACAGTTGGGTGAAGTCACAAGAGTAGCTCAATCCTCAATTTTCAAAACATTGGATAATGTCCTTAGTATCTCAGCTGGTGGGGAACATACTCTAGCAATAAAAGAAGATGGAAGTTTATGGGCATGGGGTCGAAATAGCTATGGTCAACTAGGAGATGGAACAACCACAGAACAATCATTACCTGTCAAGATCATGGATGACGTAGCACATGTTTCAGCAGGTGAAAAGCACTCTTTGGCTATTAAAGAAGATGGTACTTTATGGGCATGGGGTGTTGGTGCCTTGGGTGATGGCACAAGGAATGCTCAATCTTCACCCATCAAAATCATGGATAATGTGATTAGTGTAACAGCGGGCTCTGAACATACTTTAGCAATAAAAGAAGATGGAAGTTTATGGGCATGGGGAAACAATGATTATGGACAATTAGGTATTGGTGAAAGAACGGATGTTCTCTCACCAATCAAAATTATGGATAATGTATTATTTGTTTCAGCTAATAATAAGCAATCCATGGCTATTCAAACTGATGGAAGTCTATGGGCATGGGGTCAAAATGGTTTTAGTCAATTAGGTGATGGCACACAAATAGATCGGCTTTCTCCTGTTAAGATTATGGAACAAGTAACAAGTGTTTCTACAGGATACTGGCATACTTTAGCAATCAAAACAGATGGCAGTTTATGGGCATGGGGAAACAACAATTATAATCAACTAGGTGATGGATCTAGTGCAACTCAAATCTTACCTCTGAAGATTATGGAAAATGTAGAAAGAGTTTCAGCTGGATACTGGCATACTTTAGTAATCAAAACAGATGGCAGTTTATGGGCATGGGGAAACAACGATTTTGGTCAGTTAGGAAATGGAGTTAAAGGTTATAGTGAGCTTTCGATTCACAATACACATTTCGATAGAACACCACCCATTATTACTGTGAATGAATTCATCAAGACACCAATCAACCAAAACATCACCGTTAAAGTGAATGTTAATGAAGGTACATTGAATCAAGAATCCTACACCTTCACAGAAAATGGAAGTTTTACGTTCTTTGCTATTGATGAGGCAAGGAATGTAACTGAAGAAACTGTTGTTATCACAAACATTGATAAGTCACTTCCTAAAATTGAAGGAGTGGAAGCTTTTGGTGTATACAACACAATTCGCACCATTACATTTAATGATGGAGTCGCTACTTTAAATGGTGTTATCATTGAAAGTGGTTTTGAAGTGAGTCAAGAAGGAAGTTATTCTCTTAGAATCATTGATGATACAGAAAGAGAAGTGCTTTTAACATTCATAATTGACAAGACTGCTCCTGTAATCACAGTTGAGGACTATATTTTGTCCCCAACCAATCAAGATATCATTGTGAGTGTTACAACAGATAAAGGAGTGTTAAATCAATCGATTTATACTTTTACTGAGAATGGTAGTTATACCTTTATCGCAACTGATGAAGCAGGAAACTTTACTGCAGAAACCATCACTATCACTAATATTGATAAAGTGCCTCCAATCATTACAATCTCAGAATATACTAAGACCCCAACCAATCAAAGTATCACTGTAAGTGCATCAACCAACAAAGGAGTATTAAATCAAGAATCTTATACTTTTACTGAGAATGGCAGTATGATCTTTATCGCAATTGATGAAGCAGGCAATGTCACTGAGAAGAAAGTAAGAATGACCAACATTGACAAGATTCCACCAGTAATCACCGTGGGTAACTATATCACCACTCTTACAAACCAAGATATCACGGTGAGTGTCACCACCAACGAAGGAACTCTTAATCAGTCATCCTACACCTTCACTGAAAATGGTAGTTTTACCTTCATCGCAACTGATGAAGCAGGCAATATCAGTGAAGAAACAGTTACAATAAGCAATATTGATAAAATATCACCTATCATTACAGTCAGTGAATACACTACTGAGCCAACCAATCAAGACATTACAGTCAGTGTAACCACCAATGAAGGAACACTTAACCAAGAATCCTTTACCTTTACTGAAAATGGCAGTTTCATTTTTATTGCTACTGATGAAGCAGGGAACAGTACTGAAGAAATCATAACCATTAGTAATATTGATAAAATGCTTCCCAAAGTAGATGGCATTGAAGACTTCAAAACATATAATACTAATCGAATCATTGTGTTTGACAAAGGCATTGCTACTTTGAATGATGAGGTCATTGAAAGTGGAATAGAAGTGATACAGGAAGGTAACTATGAACTTGTTGTGATTGATAATGCAGGTAACAGTGTCACCATTCGATTTGTAATTGATAAAACTCCTCCTATCATCACAGTGGGTGAGTACACAACTACACCTACTGATCAAGATATCACAGTAACAGTAACTACCAATGAAGGTACATTGAATCAAACGAGTTATACCTTTACTGAGAACGGAAGTTTCACCTTTATTGCGACTGATGAAGCTGGTAATATCACTGAAATGATTGTCACTATTGCTAACATTATTCATAATGTAGAGATCAATAAATCGATAATAGGAAAGGGTGGAAACATTGAATTATATGTGAGTAATGCCTTAATCACGACCAATAAAGTTCCAATAGGCAGTAACTTAGATATTAGATTAATTGTTGAGAGTGGATTTAGGTTATATGAATTAAAAGTGAATGGATCTGTTGTGAGTGTCACAAACAACACATTTACTCTAACAACCAAAAATGAACCACTCACCATACAGGCACAATTTCTAAAAGTTGGAGATCTTAATGGTGATGTTACTGTGTCTATCGCAGACTTGATTAATTTAAGACGTTACCTTGCAGGACTGCAAAGTCTTGAAAATGAAAGCATTGTTGCTGCTGACATCGATGGCAACGGTAGTGTTAGTATTGCAGACTTAGTACGACTTCGCCGACAATTGGCAGGATTGGAGTAAATCATGAAAAAAATGCTTACCTTATTTATACTAACACTGCTCTTACTTACTCAGTTTCAAGGTATTGTGGCCAATCCATTTACAACACGCTTAACGACTGCTTCCACAAGCATTGAAGCAGGACAAAGTTTTACTGTTACCTTTGAGGTGCGTGGAAGTGCAGGGATATTTGGTCTTACTTCCAACCTCAATTATGATTCAACTAAACTTGAAATCACGGGATCATCAGAACAGAGTGGATTCGCATTGACCTTGGGTTCAAATATTGTGGTTGATAACACTGCAATGCAAAGTGGAAACTTCAACTTTGCACGCATTACCTTTAAAGCAAAAGCAGGATTTGTGGTTGGAGAAAGCACACAAATCTCAGTTTCTAATGTGGTAGGATTTGATGGAACAAATGAAGTCAATGGATCAAACAGCAGTATCACCATCAATGTTGTACCACCTAAATCCACTAATAATTTTCTTTCTAACTTAGAAACCAATGCAGGGCTTATCAACTTTAATAAAAATACCTTAAGTTACACCCTCATCGTGGATAACAGTGTTACCACCGCCAACATTACAGGAACAACCGAAGATTCTAAGGCCACTGTCAGTGGATTAGGAAGTAAAACCTTAAGAGTATACAGTAACCCTTTCAACATCACTGTGAGCGCAGAAAACGGTGCTACACGACGATATACGATTAATATCATACGAAGAGATGAAAGTGGTAATGCGGGAGCATTATCCACTAACAACACTCTTCGCAAACTTGATTTGGATGTGTGTGATCTTGAATTTAAATCAGAAGTCATAGAGTACCGTTGTGAAGTGGATAATTTGATAGAAGATTATATACTTAATGTTGAAGTATCAGATGATAAAGCTGTGGTACAACGTGATGCTCCAAACAAACTTAGTTTAGGAGAAAACGTTATTTCACTGAAAGTAACATCTGAAAGTGGAGATGTGCGCATTTACACCATTACCATTACTCGTAGTAGTAGTGCTCCAACGGTAAGGATTGAAGATTTAGAAGAAGCACTGAAAACGCTGACTTCAAATGAAATTGGTATTGAGATGCCAGAGGATGGCATCATCCCAACAACTGTGCTTAGTCTAATTAAAAGTGCAGAGAAAACGTTGGTTATAATTCATAAAAATGAGAATGGTAAAACGTTGTATGAATGGCACATTGATGGTTCAAGAGTAAATCCAGGTCAACCCATTAAAACGTTGATTATCCTTAATTCTAAACATGATATGATTCAGGCACAAACTAACTTTGCTCAAGGATTAGTAATGACTTTTGGACATAATCCAAACCTACCATTAGGGACAAGAGTTAAGTACTATCTTGATGATTCATTAAGTGAGTTCACCTCACTCAATCTCTATTATTACAATCCTAATACACAAACTCTTGAACTAAAACGAAATGTCTTGGTTGTGGAAGAAAATCATGTGTGGCTGCCATTAGAGCATACATCTGATTATTTCTTAACTCCAGCAACATTCAAACAACAAAATCAACCTTCATTGAGATTAGGGGACAGTATGTTTTGGGTTGTCTTAGCTTTGATTCAATTGCTCATCATTATTGGTTTAATCATTATTCACATAAAGCATCGAAAGAAATACTTTAGACTGTTAGATGAGTTTAAATAGATTTTAAACCAATAAATATATTGTTTTTGTTATGAGTTTATCCTTTGCATGTTTTTGTCACAAATCAATCAATTATCCAATTAATCACATGTCCACAATTGACGCTTTTTTACTACTTCAAATAATCTAAATATCCAGTTATATTGCAAACCAAAATAGAAAGAAAAACTATGTCCTATATAGAAAATATCCTAAGCAACTTAAAAACAACACATTACCACGAAAATGAGTTTATTCAAGCTGTTACTGAAGTATTGACCACAATTAAACCAATTATTCAAGAAAATGAAGATTATTATCGCCAAATGGCTTTTTTAGAGCGTTTAATCACCCCAGAAAAGCAAATCATTTTTCGAGTGCCATGGGTTGATTCACTAGGTAAGGTTCAAGTCAACACAGGATATCGAGTTCAGTTTAATAGTGCACTTGGTCCTTACAAAGGCGGTATCCGATTTCATCCTTCTGTAAACCTTAGTATCATTAAGTTTCTTGCATTTGAGCAAACGTTTAAAAACGCCTTAACTGGTCTTCCTATAGGAGGAGGAAAAGGTGGATCGGATTTTGATCCTAAAGGTAAAACCGATTTTGAAATCATGTCATTTTGTCAAAGTTTCATGATTGAACTTTCAAAACACATTGGAGCCAATACGGATGTCCCAGCAGGAGATATTGGTGTCAGTGCTAAAGAAGTAGGATACATGTTTGGTCAGTATAAACGATTACGTAATGTTTTTGAAGGATCATTCACAGGCAAAGGATTATCTTACGGAGGATCACTAGTAAGAAAAGAAGCCACTGGTTATGGTTTGTTATACATTACTCAATTTTTACTTAAACACCATAATATGGACATTAGAAATAAACGCATCTCTGTTTCAGGGTCAGGCAATGTTGCGATTTATGCCATAGAGAAGGCAACTCAATTAGGTGCAAAAGTCATTGCATGTTCAGATTCAAGTGGTTGGATCTTTGATGAACATGGCATTGACGTGCAATTACTCAAGGAAATAAAAGAAGTTAAAAAGCAACGTTTGCATGAGTATGTAACTTTGAGAAAACATGCTGTTTACACACCTGGAAAAGGTTTGTGGGCTATTCCTACTGACATTGCTTTACCTTGTGCAACCCAAAATGAATTAACACTACAAGATGCTCAATCGTTAGTAAAAAATGGGTGTAAAGTTGTTGCTGAAGGAGCCAATATGCCAACAACAATCGAGGCAATTGATTACTTAATTCAGTCAGATGTTTTTTACTTACCAGGTAAAGCCTCCAATGCAGGAGGAGTCGCTCTTTCAGCATTAGAAATGAGTCAAAACAGCATGAGACTCAATTGGTCATTCTCTGATCTAGATGAACGACTACAACACATTATGGAGAATATTTTTGAGAACATATTGGTTGCTTCGCAAAGATACGGTTATGATCATAATTATTTAATTGGTGCGAATATCGCTGGGTTCAAAAGACTTGAAGAAGCTATGAATGCTCAAGGGATTGTTTAACTACGCTTTTCATCAATCCTTTTTTATTTAAAGTCACTATGTTTTAAGACATTCCTTTTATGATCTTGACTATTTTTTTAAATTTGAATTGAAATGTTTTTTCCTTCTTAAGAGCACATAACATACGATAACTACACAAAGATTTCAATTTAATTTCAAGTTTTGAACACAATTGTGGAACTATATTGATTCTGATTTAAACCTTCTTCAATCACACAAGCTAAAACGATTAACCACACTTTATCACATCTTTGTTTAAATTTGTCTCTTTTTAAGGTCAAATTGGTGTGGCAAGATGAAATCAAGTACTTTGAGGGGGGAATAAAGATGAGGATAGTTAACACAAAAAGCTCAAAACAAGTTACTGCTGTTTTGAGCTTTTTGTATGTCTATATCTCTTTCTTATTAACTCAAGAGACAATGAATTTCCCCCTTTAAAACGACACAAGTTTGAAAAGGAACCATGAAATGAATGTATTAAGAAATAAGAAGGGTATTGCGATTTTATCTGTGCTTTTAATGTTTACCGTTATGATGATTCTTGTAGGAGCTTTAACCATGACTTCGGTAAGAAACATCAATCAATCCAAAGTCAGTTCTCAAAGCATTGCTGCCTTTTATGCAGCTGAAGCGGGATTAAACATGGTTGTGAATGATTTTGTGACTTTAAATGAATTGCCTAATGCTAGCACACAAGATATCATTAATGGACTTAATAGTATTAAGTATAAATACTCAATTCCAATCCATTTGAACTCCAATGAAGGTCAAAGTGTTTCGTTTCAAATTGATTTTGAACCCATCAATGATGATCTCAATTCAAAGGAATTTTCAACCATGATTGTGTGCAAAGGTCAAGTTGGAAGTTATCAAAGAACACTTGAGAAACGCATTGATTTTTCCTATGGGTTAGGAAGTGCTTCTTCAAGTACCATTCAACTAAGACACGCTGTATTAGTTAAAAATTCAATCATGACAGGCAATGGTAGTATAAAAACCAGTAATCCACAAGATACCACCATTAAACCAAGAATCGCCACACTCTCAACTAAGGATGGAAGCATTGATATATCCAATGGATTAACCTTCACCCATGGTGAAATTGAACTTACAGATCCGACTACGAAAAGCATAGTTAATGGTAATCAAACGCTCATTAGTGACACTAAACTGGTGACTCATAATCATCCTTTACAAGCCAACGAAGTAAAAGTGGTTTATCCTACCGTTTCTTTTGGTCCAATGCAAGAAAAAGTTGAAAACATTAAGTTAACCAAAGCCTTTACAAGTGTTTCTTCTATGCAAGGGTTATTCACTCAATCTAGCTTTAAATCAGGAACCTTTTATATTCCACATTTGGATTTTTCAAACAACCAATTAAGCAATACTCTTACAGTATCGAATGATATCCTTATCTTGACGGATAAATAACATTAGGTCCAGTTAACATTTCAGGCGAAGGAAAACTGACCATTTATGTTAAACCTGGTTCAGAAACCTTTATTGCTCAAGACAATGGAGTGACATTTGGAAGAAGCACAAATCAAGAAAAACTAGAGATCTATGTTGACTCATTTGAGCCTAAGAAAGCAGATGATTACCATGTTACATTCAGTAACAATTCGACAACACATGCCTATCACATGTTTGCAAACGCACGAGTTGGCTTTGGTCAGAACTCAAAACTGAATGGAGCAATTTATACAGGAGCAACCGATAGTGGCAAGATGTATGCAATCTTGCTTTCAGAGAATGCTGAAATCACTTCAGGTAATCAAAAAGCATTGCTTGTTGCACCAAGAGGAACGGTATATATGTCGAATAACTCCAATCTAAGAGGTGCAATCATTGCTCAAGACTTTGTGATGGGCAATGGAAGTGATAAAACCTACATTGCTTTTGATCCCGATTTCCCACAAAACATCCCTTTTGACATAACGACTCCCATACAGGTACAAACACCTGGTGGCAATAATCGACAACTCACCATTCATCAAACCAAAGAGCGATAATCACGTATGTTTTAAGTGTAACTCTCTTGAATCATTATCTCAACTGAATTTAACAAACTCATCACATAATTGAAGTTAACCTTTTAATCATCTCAAACAAAGCTATGGTATAATCATGCAAGAATCATGGACAATGATTCTTGCATTTATTATATTATTCATTTCACCACCACACATCAATTTAATGAACAAGATCGCATAAGATTCAATGACATTTTTATATCATTGAGGTTAGAAATCATGCATTTCAGTCTTTCTTCATGTTCACATATCTTGATTTTATCAATAGTCAGATTAATGTGTGGTAAAATGAAGAAAATAATGGTTGTTTTGGTCCAAAACAACATTTATGATCTCTTATAAGATGAGTGTTTAATGATTAAAGAGGAGTAAAAGTATGAGTAAAACGTTTAGAGCTGTATCATTGTTTGCGTTAGATCTTGTCATCATCGTTTTGATGTATACTTTGGCTACACTCATTCGTTTTGACTTTACTGAAATCTCATGGTTATATGCTCTTCGTGTCATCTATTTTTCTCCTATGATTATTTCCATTTATGCTTTTGTGTTCATAGGTTTTAATATTCATAAAACATTATGGAGTACCAGTGGATTGTATGAGTTCATTACTGTGACTTTTGCGGTGTTCTTAAGTGGTATTATTCTTTGGTCACTCAGTTCTTTGCTTGATTTCAACATTCTTATTTTAGCTTTCAACAATTTGTTTCGTTTCATTAATTTAGATGTGTCACTTATCAGTGTCTTTCTTCCCAATGGTGTCCACATCATTGCGATGATGCTGGTAATACTAGGATTAAATGCAGCTCGTTTTTCATATCGCATGGTTAGATTAACCATGCTTCACGCTAAAAAGCATCCTGATTATCCTCGTACTGTGATATATGGAGCAGGGGATGCAGGACAACTCCTTTATAAGGAAGTGTTAAATAATGATTCAATTCAATATGAGATCGTTGGGTTTTTAGATGATGATCCTTATAAACATTCTACATATATTTCTGGATTAAAAGTATTTGGAGGGTTCGAACATATCGAAGCTGTGGTAAAGAAACAGAACATTGATGTGATCATTGTGGCAATTCCAAGCGCTAGTTTAGAAACAAAGAAGAAAATCATTCAAAAAGCGTTCTCTACGGGTATCGAAGTCTTGACTTTACAAGGGGCAGCTGAATTAATTACCAAAGATGGACTGATTAAAAATGTGAAGCAGATCTCCATTAATGATGTATTAGGTCGAGCTGAAATCAAACTGAATAACACCTTGATTAAAAATACTGTGCATCAAAAAAACATCTTGGTCACTGGAGCAGCAGGATCCATAGGATCTGAATTGGTAAGACAAATCATTCAACTTAAACCAAAGCAATTAATTGCGATTGATATTAATGAAAATGGTTTGTATGATCTTGAACAATCACTCAAGATTAATCATGATGTTTTATTGCTGGAAGTGGAATTCATTCCACTCATTGCCAGTATTCGTGATCAAGCGAGCATGGATGCTATCTTTGAACATTATAAGATTGATGCAGTGTATCACGCCGCAGCACATAAGCATGTTCCTCTTATGGAAACAGCTTATTTAGAAGCCATTAAAAACAATGTTTTAGGATCTTATAAACTCTTTTATAGTGCCAAACAACATCAAGTTCCTTTGGTGGTAACGATCTCAACTGACAAAGCTGTGAATCCAACCAACATCATGGGAGCGTCCAAACGATTAGTCGAAATGATTGCTCAAGCGATGACCATTCAATCCAAAACAAAGTTTGTTTGTGTTCGCTTTGGTAATGTCTTAGGATCCAATGGTTCAGTGATTCCACTTTTTACTAAGCAAATTGAAGCTGGTGGTCCAATTACAGTGACTCATCCTGACATGATTCGCTACTTCATGAGTATTCCAGAAGCCGTGTCATTGGTTTTACAAGCCGGCTCATATGGTGATGGTGGTGAAATCTTTGTCTTGGATATGGGAGAACCTGTTAAGATTGTGGATTTAGCTAAAAATATGATACGACTTGCAGGGTTAAGTGAAGAAGATATTAAAATTATCTTTACAGGCTTAAGACCAGGAGAAAAACTCTTTGAAGAGTTACTACTCGCAGATGAAGGACTTAAAGAAACGAGCAATGAGTTAATTTATGTGGCAAGACCCATGGACATTGATCCACAACTGATCTTTGATTATATCAACCAATTGGAGACTTTAGTCACTAAAAAAGTGTCAAAACATGAACTCATTCATGTCTTAGAATCCATGATTCCAACATTCAAACACCAGGAGAATGATTAATCGCTTGCGGTGCAAAGATTAATCGTTTAATCTATGACTATAAAGGAACGAGTATGACAAAAACATTCGAAAAAATATGGTTAGCTTCACCACATATGAGTGATGAAGGCTATGAGCAAATGTATGTTAAAGAGGCATTTGAAAGTAATTGGGTAGCTCCATTAGGCCCTAATGTGACTGGATTTGAACAAGAACTGGCCACAAAGGTAGGCATTAATCATGCTGCTGCCCTTGTTTCAGGGACTGCAGCCATTCATTTGGCATTAAAAGCGTGTGATGTGAAAGAGGGGGACATTGTCTTATGTCAATCCTTGACCTTCTCAGCCAGCGCAAATCCAATCATTTATCAAAATGCCACTCCTGTTTTTATTGATAGTGATGAAACCACGTGGAACATGGATCCTAGTGCTTTAGAAGAAGCATTGGTTAAATATCAAGGGCAAGTTAAAGCTGTGATTGTCGTGCATTTGTATGGCTTTAGTGCTGATATTGATCCTATCGTAAAATTATGTCAAGAGCACAAAGTGGCACTCATTGAAGATGCTGCTGAATCCTTAGGTACCTATTACAAAGGTATCCACACTGGAACCTTTGGGGATTATGGAATTTTCAGTTTCAATGGTAATAAGATTATCACCACTTCTGGTGGTGGAATGCTTGTTTCCAATAATGAAGATGGCATCAAGAAAGCACGCTTCTGGTCGACTCAATCACGTGACAAAGCACGTCATTACCAACACAGTGAACTTGGGTTTAATTATCGTATGAGCAATGTGGTAGCGGGGATTGGTCGTGGTCAATTGAAAGTGTTGGATAAAAGAGTCGCTCAAAAGAGCAGAATCAATGCAATATACAAAGAGCAACTAAAGGAGATTCCTCACATTCACTTTATGCCAGTGCAATCATGGAATAAACCTAACTACTGGTTAAGTGTGATTACCTTGAGTGGAGAAGTCAACCCCCTTGATATCATGATGGCACTTGAGAAGGAAAACATTGAATCTCGTCCAGTCTGGAAGCCGATGCACATGCAACCCTTCTTTGAAAAGTATGATTTTGTGGGAAGAGGTGTGAGTGAGCGTCTATTCAATGAAGGGGTGTGTTTACCCTCTGACACAAAGATGAGTAAAGAAGATGTATTAAGAGTATGTGACGTCATTAAGGGGTGCTTCAAATAATGAACCAAACGGTGGGATTATATAAAAATTACATTAAACGAGCGCAAGATTTCTTCCTTGCGCTGTTTGCTTTGATTGTGTTAAGTCCGGTGCTGATTATAGTGGCAGGTTTAGTCTATGTAAAATTAGGTTCACCTGTCTTCTTTACTCAAATCCGACCAGGACTTCATGGCAAACCATTTAAACTAATGAAGTTTAGAACCATGACAGATGCCAAAGATGCTTCTGGACAGTTGTTAGATGATTCCGTTCGATTAACTTCTTTTGGCAAGTTTTTGCGTGCAAGCAGTTTGGATGAACTTCCTGAACTCATCAACATTATCAAAGGAGACATGGCTATCATTGGACCTCGTCCACTATTAATGGAGTACTTAGAACTCTATAATGAAACTCAACGTCGTCGTCATGAAGTGAGACCTGGGTTATCAGGGTTAGCTCAAGTCAGTGGTCGTAATGCGATCACATGGGATGAGCGATTCAAAAAGGACATTGAGTATGTTGATCATCTTTCCTTTTTACTTGATTGGAAAATCATTGTCTTAACCGTTTTTAAAGTCATTAAGAAAGAGGGGATCAGTGCTGATCATTCTGTCACAATGGAACCGTTTAAAGGTAATCTAAACCCTGAAGAGGAACCTGCATTATGAAGCACCATTCTCATCTCATTGTGCTTGGTGCAGGAGGACATGGCAAAGTGTGTGTGGATATTGCACAACGTACAATGAACTATGATTCCATTGCTTTCCTTGATGATGCGAATAAAATAACTCATTTTAATCTTCCTGTTTTAGGATTGATGAATCAGGCCTTAGAGTGGAAAGATAAAGCTGATTTTTTTGTTGCGATTGGTAACAATGAAAAGCGAAAACAGCTTCAAACGTGGTTATTAACCCATGGATGTCATGTGATTACACTGGTTCATCCTAGTGCAATCATAAACTCTCATGTTCAACTTGGTATTGGATGCAGTGTCATGGCTAATGTGGTCATCAACAGTGACACCATCATTGAAGATGGTTGCATTCTTAATTCAAGTAGTGTCATTGAACATGATTCAATCATTAAGGCGTATAGCCATCTTTCTCCCGGCGTCATCTGTGGGGGTGGAGTCAGTGTAGGAGAACTGTGTTGGATTGGTATTGGCAGTGTCATCACTCATGGGGTAAGCATTGCATCACATTGCATGATAGGAGCAGGAGGTGTAGTGATTTCAAATCTTACACAACCTGGAACGTATGTGGGACATCCTGTACGTTTATTGGATTAAGGAGCATGTATGTTTATTCTTGAAATCATGTTTATTGTTTCATTAGGAATCATTGTTTTTGCTATGGTGGGTTATCCATTGTCTTTAAAAGTGTTAGGATCACTTTTAAAACACAAAACACTGAAGAAAGATTACACCTATGTACCTACTGTAACAGTCATGGTAGTAGCTCACAATGAAGAAAAAGTGATTTTAGAGAAACTCAAAAACATTGTAAGTTTAGATTATCCAAACGATCGTATATGTTTCATGGTTTCTTCAGATCATAGCAGTGATCGAACCAATGAAATTGTTAAAGAATTTATTACTCGACATCCTTCTTTGCCTTTAACGTTATATGAAGTCAAGGAGCGTAAAGGGAAAACCAATGCGCAGAATGAAGCTCAAAAACACGTTAAAACGGAGTATTTAGTAATGAGTGATGCCAATTCCATGTTGCATCCACAAGCCATCAAAGAACTTATGGCAGCATTTACCTCCCCTGACATTGCTTATGTGTCAGGTCAACTCAAACTCATCAACTCGGATGCGAGTGATGTGAGTATGGCTGAAACCAGTTATTGGGACAGTGAATTAGGGACACGAGAGATTGAAGGTCGAATCCAAACCATTACAGCAGGTAATGGCGCATTGTATGCGGTAAGAAATGTTGACTATGTTGATTTCGATCCAATCGAAAGTCATGACAGTGCCATGCCACTACACTTTGCATTACAAGGGAAACGAGCCATAGCAAATCATGATGCGATTGCGTATGAAAAAGCGGGAGAAGTCATTGAAGATGAATTTGGAAGAAAGGTGAGAATGAATCGTGTATTAGTTCGTCATATTCTGCCCACATTAGCCATTCTTAATGTCTTTAAGTACCGCTGGTTTACTTATTTTTACTTAGGTCATCGCACAGCCCGTTATTTACTTTGGTTGTCTCATGCAGTGTTATTGTTGTGTAGTGGATTACTTGCAACTCACTCTTGGATCTATTTTGTTGCTTTCTTAGGACAAATGCTCTTTTATGCATTAGCATTAGTTAAAAAGATAACCTCATCCAATCATAAAATACTCACTTTGATTTACTATTACACGATGACCATAGGTGCTCAATGGGTCGGTGTCTATCGTACATTGAGTGGCCAGTCAAAACCGTTTTGGGAAAAAGCAGAATCAACACGATAGGAGAAAGACATGAACATTACAATTGTTGGAACTGGATATGTAGGCTTATCCAATGCAGTGTTGTTAGCACAACATAATCACGTCATTGCTTTAGATGTCATTCAAGAAAAAGTGGATAAGATTAATGCTAAGCAATCTCCTATTTTAGATCATGAGATTGAACTTTTTCTTGCCACTAAAACTTTATCTTTGAAGGCCACCACCGATCCTAAAGAAGCATTAAGTCATGCTCAATTGGTCATCATCGCGACACCTACTAACTATGATCCTGATCGTAACTACTTCAACACTAAAAGTGTGGAATCCGTCATTGAACAAGTGTTACAATTCAATCCCGAAGCACTCATGATCATTAAATCAACCGTTCCAGTTGGGTACACCGCTTCCATTAAAGAAAAGTATCACATCGACAACATCTTGTTCTCGCCAGAATTTTTGCGTGAAGGCAAAGCACTTTATGATAACTTATATCCTTCTCGCATTGTGGTAGGTGAACAATCACAACGAGCTGAAACCTTTGCTAACTTAATGGCACAAGGTGCCATTAAAAAAGATATTCCGATGCTTTTCACTGATTCAAGTGAAGCAGAAGCCATTAAGTTGTTTGCGAATACGTATTTAGCTATGCGTGTGGCATTCTTCAATGAACTTGATTCGTACGCAGAAATTCGTGGTTTGAATACGAAGCAAATCATTGAAGGTATAGGTTTAGATCCACGTATTGGGAATCACTACAATAATCCATCATTTGGATATGGTGGGTATTGCTTGCCTAAAGACACCAAACAGCTGCTTGCGAACTATCAGGATGTGCCTCAAAACATCATGGGTGCCATTGTGGATGCGAATCGGACTCGTAAAGATCATGTAGCTGACATGATCTTACAGCGTAAACCTAAGATTGTAGGGATTTATCGATTGACCATGAAAGCGGATTCCGATAATTTTAGACAGTCTGCGATTCAAGGAGTCATGAAGCGACTTAAAGCAAAAGGGGTGGAGGTGGTCATTTTTGAACCAGCCTTGCATGAAGATTTATTCTTTAATTCACGTGTTATTAAGGATTTTGATGTGTTTAAAGCCATGTGTGATGTGATTGTGGCGAACCGTCGTTCACCTGAAATTGCAGATGTGGACGAAAAAGTATACACTAGGGATATCTTTAGTCGTGATTAAGGAGTATAAAATGACACTTCAAGTTCTAGTTGCTACCATGCATCAAAACGATCATTCACTGGCTCAAAAAATGAATTTGCAGAGTGATGCAATTGTTGCGAATCAATGTGATCATGTGGGTTATGAGTCATATCAACATCATGATCATACAATTCAGATGTATTCCTTTGCAGAAAGAGGGATTGGACTGAATCGAAACAATGCGCTCATGAGAGCTACTGCTGATCTTTGTTTGTTGGCGGATGATGATGTTATTTATTATGACGGATATGCACAAAGTGTTGTTCAATGCTTTAATGATTATCCCAAAGTGGATGTACTTATTTTTAATTGTGATGAACCTGGATCGCCACGCTTCAAGATCACTCAACCTATGAAGATTGGCTTTCACAATTACATGCGTTTTGGAGCTGTTAGAATCGCTTTTAGACGTGAATCCATTCAACAGAAAGGCATCTTCTTTAATGTCTTATTCGGAGGGAAAACTCGCTATCGCGGTGGTGAAGACACCTTATTTTTAAACCAATGCCTTAAGCGCGGATGTAAAGTGATGGCATTACCTATCAGTATTGGTCAGTTGAATCAAACTCGAGAATCAACATGGTTTACAGGTTATGATCGAGGTTTCTACTTTGATCGTGGGGCATTGTTTGTGGCATTATCACCTCGATGGGCGAGAGTGTTGAGTCTTCAATACATTCTGCGACGAGCAAAAACATTCAATAGTGATTTATCACTCAAAGAAGCGTACTACGCCATGTTAGAAGGCATTAAGGATTTTACAGGATAGTAATAAAGGAGGAATAACCATGATTCAAACCAATAAAATGATCAACAGTATCATGGTTTTACTCACATTATCCCTCGTGTTAACAGATTGGAGATTATTGTCTTTCTTAACGTTCAGTGATGTGTTTATGTTAACGATTTTAGGAATACTTTGGATGAATCGATCGTTAGTGTACACCAAATCAGCTCTTCAGATACTTATCATGGTGTTAGGATACTTATGTCTCAATTTTTTAGTTCAACTTAGTGTTAATGATGATTTTAGCATTATTAATGCTTTGATTGGCTCACTGAAGATCATGCTATTTTTAATCATTCTTCTACCGACTTTTTATCAAATCAAACATTTCAGTGCTGAAAAGACCTGGATAAAAATGCTTCAAATTGCAGCCATTATCGTGTGCTGGATAGGTATTTATATCTATGTTGCAATCATGTTCAACCATGCTTTACCTTATCGGTTCTTGTGGCTATTCACACGAACTGATCCAGGAAGTTATTCATTAGGTGCGTTCACACACATCATTCGAATGAGAAGCATCTTTGGTGAGCCTGCGCATCTTGGGTTCTATGTAATGATGGTACTGGGAGTATCTTATTTTAATCCATATGGAGTTAGAATCTCAGTGAAAACAGAACTGTTGTTGTATTTATCCTTGTTGTTATCGTTTTCCTTTAGTACGATTGCAGTAGCCATCTTGATCAAAGGTTTGGATTTAGCGAAGAAGCAACGACTCTTTACGCTTGATAAACATCGTTTTCAATTGGTCTTAGTGAGCGTGATAGGATTGATTCTATTGTGGTTTAATCCAATGTTTAATACTGCCATTGTGTCGCGAATTAGCCGTATCTTTTCTGGAGTCGACACCTCTGCAAGCGTCAGGTTATTAGGGAGTTGGTCATATATCCATTTGTCCAATCTTATTTTTGGATCAGGGGTGTCCAATACACCCCTTATCTTTAATAATTACGCCTATGTGATTTCGGATCTAGGATTGTTTGGTTTAATGATTTTTGCCTATTATAACGTGAAGCTTCTGGTTCAGAATGGGTACCTTTTCATTGTATTTCTACTGTTAAATTTCATGAAAGGGGCTTATTTAGGAGCGGGGTATTGGGTTGTGTTGTGTTTGTTCAGTGTTGTTGCATTTTCACATCAATCAAGTAGAAACAATCAGGTGATAGGATGAACAAGAAAATCAGTGTTGTAGTACCAATTAAAGGTCAATATGAATATTTAAAAGGCATGATTGCGCAAGCAGTGACTGTAAAAAGTCATGAATTTGAGTTGTTGATTCAAGATAATAATCAAGACAATCAAGAGATTCTTGATTATCTTGATCAAGTTGATCAATCCAATATCACTTATGTTCATGATGCTTCACCTAAAAATATGGTGGAGAATTTTGAATCAGGTATTGAAAATGCTCAAGGGGAATACATTACTTTGTTAGGATCGGATGATGGGTTTTCAAGCCACATTGTGACACTTGCAAAACTACTTTCTGATCAAAAAATTGAGTCATGTGTGACCAACAAGGCCATTTATTATTGGCCAGGTATGAAGTTTAAAGCTCATCATGATCGTCCAAGTTTGACTTTCACTCATGGTCAAGGTAAGACATCTTTTTTGAATGTGATTGATGAACTCAACAATAACCTCAAGGAAGGCATGGTGGTGATTGGAAAACTGCCTTCACCTTATCATGGCATCATCAAGAAATCAGCTTTAGATCAAGTTAAAGCCATTTCAGGCCGATACATTCCTGCGGCCACACCTGATATGGCCATGGCTGTAGCTTTATCCTGTGTCGTCACTTCACATGTGAATGTGGATCTACCTTTCATTATTAGTGGTCAAAGTTATCACAGTGCTGGTGGTAAAGGGGCACGTGGAGAACATAAAGGGGATTTAAAAGGAAAATCCTTCTTACCAAATGATATTGAACTTTACTGGCCAGATCGAATACCAAAAGTATGGACTGGTCCAACCTTATATGCAGATTCAACCTACAATGCGCTTAGAAATATGAATCAACTCCATTTATTTAAACGCTTCAATTACGAAGCTAATTATGCTTATATCACATCTTTTTTTCCTGAATATTCATCCATGGTGCAAAATCAAGTCCAAAATCGACTTATGAGTCTGATTAAATTAAGTTATTACACGCTCAGATTGTTCTTAAAGAGAAGTGGACTGTTTGTGTTAAATGCATTGATGAGTCGATTTAAAGTATCACACAAGCACATTGAGTTTCATGTTCAAACATCTTTCCATGCACAACACAGTGTGGATGAGTATGTTGAGCGATGGATTCAGAAACTAAGCATTCAATATCAAAAGGAGAAAAGTCATGTTTAAAGATGCAGTATTGTTAATCACAGGGGGTACAGGTTCATTTGGGAATGTGGTCTTAGATCGCTTCTTACAAACTGACATCAAGGAGATTCGCATTTTCTCTCGTGATGAGAAGAAACAAGATGACATGAGAAGAAAGTATCAAAATGATAAGATTAAGTTCTATATTGGAGATGTACGTGATCTTGCTAGTTTAAAGAATGCAATGCATGATGTGGATTATATTTTTCATGCTGCTGCACTGAAACAAGTCCCTTCATGTGAGTTTTTTCCAATCGAAGCAGTAAAAACCAATGTATTGGGTACTGAAAATGTTTTAACTGCCGCCATTGAAGCGGGTGTCAAGAAAGTCATTTGTCTTTCTACAGATAAAGCAGCTTACCCTGTGAATGCGATGGGGATTTCTAAGGCATTAATGGAAAAAACGTTTATCGCCAAATCACGTACAGTTGCTATGGAGAAAACCTTGATTTGTGGGACTCGCTATGGGAATGTTATGGCTTCTCGTGGATCAGTCATTCCATTGTTTATTGAGCAAATCAAACATCATCAACCTTTAACCGTAACTGATCCTCAAATGACTCGTTTTATTATGAGTTTAGAAGATGCTGTGGACTTGGTCTTGTATGCGTTTGAACATGCCCAAACAGGGGATATTATGGTTCAGAAATCACCAGCATGCACTATTGCAGATTTGGCTCAGGCAGTTAAAGAACTATTTAATGCGGACAATGAAGTCAAGATCATTGGAACGCGTCATGGTGAGAAGATGTATGAAGTGTTGCTTACCAAAGAAGAAGCCGCCAAAGCCATTGATCGTGGGGCGTTCTATCAGGTTCCAGCGGATAATCGTGATCTTAATTATGAAAAATACCTTGAGGAAGGTTCGGTACAAATCACTTTAAGTGATGAATATAACTCAAACAACACAACCATACTCACTGTTGAGGAGATTAAACAACGATTACTTTCACTTGAATATGTACAAGAAGAATTAAAGGAATGGCAAAAACGATGAAGATTCTCGTTCTTGGAGCAACAGGTATGGCTGGCCATACTATCGCTTTATATCTAAAGGAAATGGGCCATGATGTGACAGCCTTTGCTCGTCGACCTTTTACGTATACCCATTTTATTCAAGGTGATGTGACTGACTTTGATCATTTAAGAGAGGTCATCATAGAGCATGAGTTTGATGCTATCATTAATGCAGTAGGTATGTTGAATCAAGATGCTGAAGATCACAAAGTGAAAGCCGTCTTGGTGAACAGTGCACTTCCTCACTTCTTAAGTGAAGTGACACAATCCATGAAATCAAAAATTATTCATATGAGCACGGATTGTGTCTTTTCTGGACATCGTGGAGGTTATCAGGAAAATGATGTCAAAGATGGTGAAACCTTTTATGATCGTAGTAAAGCATTAGGTGAGATTGATAATAAGAAAGATTTGACTTTCAGATGCTCTATCATTGGTCCAGATTTAAATGACAAAGGGATTGGATTGTTCAATTGGTTCATGAAGCAAGATCAAGCAATCTCAGGATACACCCATGCTATTTGGACAGGGGTAACAACCCTCACATTAGCGAAAGCCATGAATCGTGCTCTTGAAGTGAATCTGTGTGGATTATATCATTGTGTCAACAACTCCACCATTTCAAAATATGATTTGCTTCATGGCTTTAATCAGGGAAGAAAATTACCATTAATGATCCAACCTAACCCAAATGTGGTTGTGGATAAATCGCTCATCAATACTCGTCATGACTTTGACTTTGTGGTTCCAAGTTATGAAGACATGATTAAAGAGATGTACATGTGGATTAAAGATCATGCTAATCTTTATCCCCATTATGCTTCAAAGATAGGATAAACTATGAAAAAAACAGTGGTTTGGTTAATGTTAATTACCATCGTATCAAAAGTCATTGGATTCTCTCGAGATCTTGTACTGGCTTATTTTTATGGTACATCCAATATTTCTGATGCTTATTTGATATCATTAACCATTCCAATTGTGTTGTTTTCATTTATTGGAGCTGGCATAACAGCCTCATACATTCCTATTTACAGTGCGATTGAAAAAGAGCAAGGGGAATCGGTAGCGTTTGACTACACCAGCAATTTGATTAACTTGATTCTTGTGTTATGTGTCATTCTATTTGGATTAAGTTATGTCTTTGCTAAGCCTCTTGTCATGATATTTGCTTCTGGTTTCAATGAAGAAACACTCACTTTAGCCATACAGTTTACTCGCATATCCATGTTAAGTGTTTTCTTCAGTGGCATGGTGTTTGTTTTCCAAAGTTTACTTCAAGTCAAAAACAAATTTTACATTCCTGCATTAGTTGGATTACCACTCAATGGAGTGTTTTTGCTGTCGATTGTTTTAAGTCAGAATGATAACTTGATCATTTTAGCAATAGGCAGTGTCATAGCAATATTAGCACAATTTATATTTCTTTATCCTTTCATTCATCAAAGTGGATTTCGTTATAAAAGAATACTAAAAATCAATGATGAACACATCAAAACAATGATTAAAGTTGCTTTACCTGTCATTATAGGGGTATCTGTGAATGAGATTAATATCTTAGTGGATCGTACTTTGGCATCACAAATTGCGATAGGAGGGATATCCTCCTTAACTTATGCCAATCGATTAAATGGGTTCATTGTGAACATATTTGTGATTACAATTGCGACAGTATTGTTTCCAACCATTGCGAAAATGGCGGTGGTCAATAATATGGACGGTTTAAAACGAGCCGTTATGCGTTCCATGAACGCAATAAGCATCATACTTATCCCTGCAACTATTGGATTTATGGTTTTTGCTCGTCCCATCATCGAACTGTTGTACGGTAGAGGAGAATTCTCAGAATCAGCGATCGTAATGACGTCATCAGCTTTATTCTTTTATTCCATAGGCATGCTTGGATACAGTTATCGAGAAATACTTGCTAAAGCATTCTATTCTATGCAAGATACTGCTACACCCATGAAGAATGCAACCATAGGGGTTGTTGTTAACATCATCTTAAACTTTATCCTTTCATCCATGATGGGAATCAGTGGATTGGCTTTAGCCACAAGTATTTCATCCACGTTGACTTTTATCTTATTGATGTTGAGTTTGCGCCAAAAAGTTGGAACATTAGGATTCTCAAACATGGTAATGACATATGTGAAAATTTTGATGATCTCACTGATTATGGCTGCAGTTTCATGGTATGTGTATTCATCCATGTTAAGTCATGTTACAAACACATTAGCGTTATTAATTGCGATTGTTTGTGGCATGATAGTCTATGGTTTACTCTTATTATTTGTTAAGATAGAAGAAGTGGATGATCTCATTCAACCATTATTAAGAAGACTATGATGTGTGAAGTGCTCACTCAAGGAGAAGTGTATGAATCAAAATGAAATGGAAGTCATTGGATTAGTTGAACTCATTGGAATTCTGAAGAAGAATCTACATTTGATTCTTTTAGGTGTTTTGATAGGATTAATGATTGGAGTGGGATTTTCAGCATATCGTTATTCTCAACAGCAAGTCATTAATCAGTATTCATTAACCACATTAGTATCGGTTGATACACTCGCTTTAACTGAGGAAAGTATTGCCATGATTAACTTCACCTTGTCTCATCCTGAGAATGTACTGAAGGCTCAACGAAAGTTGAATATTTCAGGTAAGTATGATGTTAAATCATCCATGAGTGAAGAAGAAGGAGTGCTCCTTCTTAAAGTTGAAGGCAGCAATGGACCAGAATTAACACGTTTAGTGCGAGAGTTATTCAATATCGCAAAACCAATTGTGGAATCAACGCTACTAGAAGTCGAAATTCGCAAATTGGAAGTCAACAGTCCTATCATTATTTCCACAACCACACTCAATCAAGCCAATTGGATGTTATACACCTTTGTTGGTGTTTTCATGGGAGGTATACTGGCATTGCTTTACGTCTTCGGACATTATTTTCTGTCACCTGTCGTGATTTCAACCTATGAACTTCAACGATTATTCAATGCACCTATGATAGGTCGTTTTGCTTCATCACATAAACGCTCACTCTTGAATAGAATTTTTGAGGTAAGACTATGAAAAAAAACACATCAAATCAATCACTCCAAGTTCAGACTCAAGAAGAAATAAGACGTCTTCGAACATTACTTTTAAAAGAAGACCACCAAGTCTATCTTTTTGTCACTTCATCCATTCAACCATCTTTCTATCAATGGATTGAAGCATGTGCTCATTCATTTGCGCTAGTTCAAAAGAATATGGTGATTGTTAATCTCAACTTAAGTCAAGCCAATCCATTTGAAACACTAAGAGAGAAAAAAGGGGTGGAATTTTTCCTTAGTGGAGAAGCTGATTTCAAAGAAGTGTGTCATCCGCTTCAACCAAAACTTGACGTGTTAAGTAATCAAACCATAAACGAGCATTCTTCTGATGTTCTAGAATCAAATAAGTTGACTGAACTCATTCAAATTTTAAGAAAGCAATATGATTATGTCTTCATTATGGCAGCTTCATTAAGTGAAAATTATGATTCCTTAATTGTAGGTGAGCATGTGGATGCTTTAATTTATGTGAAACAGCAGATCGATGTTTCCCTTGCTCAAGTCACTCAACATGCCACACTACTTCGACGTCTTGATAAACCTGTAGCGGGCATCATCATGACTCAAATGCAGCGTTTTTAATCAAGAAAGGTGGGTAAGGTATGAGATTAATATCATTTCGTCGTAGTGCAGTAGGCATAGTGATGGTTGGAACGTTAATAGGGTGTGCAAAACAACCGCTACCACAACCTCCCATTATTGAAGAACCCATTGTGGAAGAACCAAAGGTTGAAGAACCTGTCCTTCGTCATCCGTTTAATGGGCAAGTCATTGAAACAGAAACTGATCTTCAAGCCTTCGCAATCATGATTTCCAATTCAAAAGAAGCAAGACACCAAACAGGATTAGGGTTAGCGGACATTGTCTATGAGATCAGTGTGGATGGCTGGTCCATTACCCGTTTTATGGCTATTTTCGCATCCAATCATCCCACTAAAGTTGGTCCAGTACGCAGTGCTCGATTACCTTTCGCTGAATTAATGCGTGAATATCAGTTTCCCTTTGCTCACTTTGGTTCTGCAACGACCGGGGAAGGGGATGCTTTATCAGTACTTCAATCCTTAAAGCTACCTTTACGCTTTGATGGTCATCGTGGTTTAAATGATGAATTCTTCTTTAGAGATTCCGCAAGAAGTGCCCCTCACAATGCTTACTTTAATGCTCAGAATGCATTAGCTAAACTTCCATCAAAATCATACGAATCACGTTTTCTCTTTGATGAATTAACCACCGTGAATGATCAAAGCAGTACACGATTGGATGTACATTATTCATCCTACAACTCCGTTCGCTATGATTATGATGCTACTACCAAGACGTATTTGCGTAGCATTAATCAACAACCCATGAAGGATTTAGCAACTCAATCTCAAGTCAGTGTCAAAAACATCATCCTTCTGCATGCTCCACACCGTGATGTGGAGGCTGTAAAGTATGTATTAGTTGATTTTGTAGGAGAAGGCAAAGCACAGTTCTTTTCTCAAGGCTTTGTGGAAGAAGGAACTTGGAAAAAAGAAAGAGGCACAAGTCTCACTCACTATTATGATTCACAAGGCCAAGAAATCGTTTTAAGCCCTGGTAACACTTGGATTCAAGTGGTCCATCCTCAAGTCGCTATCACCATTCATCCTTAAGCATTTGCTTAAGGATTTTCTTTTCCCCCCCTTGTGTCCATAAAAGATTTTTGTTACTGTTATGAGTATTAAAATCATGAAAGAAACCCACACTATGCAGGTCTCACAACGCGTTCTACAACTCAAAGATTCACCTTTAAGAAAACTAACCCCCCTCATTGAAGAACAAAAGAAAAAAGGAAAACGCTTCATTCATTTCAATATCGGGCAACCCGATCTTGAAACACCTCAATGCTTTTTTGATGCGATACATTCTTACAATGCGATTAATGTGCCTTATGCTCCTTCTTTAGGCATTCCACCGCTCATTGAAGCCATCTCTAACTACTTCAAACAATACCATCTTGACTTCAAATCCAATGAAATCATTGTCACAACAGGATCTTCTGAAGCCATCTTTTTTGTAATGAGTGCTATTTGTGATCCTTTTGATGAAGTGCTCATTCCTGAACCTTATTATGTGAATACTGTTACTTTCATGAAACAACTGGATGTAGTAGTGAAGGGAATACCAACTCATCCTCACAATCGATATCATTTACCAAGTCAACATGAGATTGAAGCTAGGATAACCCCTAGAACCAAAGCCATCATGATGACCCATCCTAATAATCCGACTGGAACAGTTTACAGCTTAGAAGAAATGGAAATGCTTAAGGAGATTGCTTTAAAACATCAACTCTATCTTGTGGTCGATGAAGTTTATACAGGCATTGTTTATGATGGTATTCCTTCTCGCTCATTTGCAAGCCTTTCTGACTGTGAAGATCATGTGATTATCATTGATTCAGTCTCTAAGCGTTACAGCAGCTGTGGAGCTCGTATTGGGGCGATTGCTTCAAGAAATCATGGTCTCATGAAAGAAATAGGAAAACTGGCTCAAGCTCGCTTGAGTGCACCTACCTTAGATCAAGTTGGTGCTGTCGCTCTTTACAATCTTTCAGCATCATTCATGAAAACCTGTGCCACAACTTATGAAGAAAGACGCAATGTGATGGTAGAAGGATTAGCGGATATTCCAAACATTCATGTCAGTATACCTGAAGGCGCATTCTACTGTTTAGTGGATACACCCTTTAAACATGCTGAAGAGTTTGCGATATGGTGTGTTGAACACTTTGAGCATTTAGGCATGTCCATTGTGGTTGCCCCTGCACAAGACTTCTATAGTGATCCTAAAGTAGGAGCACATCAAATACGCTTAGCCTTTGTGCATGAACCCTCAGTAATCAAACAAGGCATGGCATTATTGAAAGAAGCCGTACTTCAATATGCAAAGCTTAATAACATTTGATAAAATGGTTAAACATGTGGTAAACTTCATTGCAATTAACTTATAAGTGGAGTATAATGCAATAGTCATTTGATTTTTGCCCCCCAAAAATCAACTGATCTCTGAAGAAGCAAGTGGAAACACTTGCTTTTCACTTTATTTAAAATGCCATAAAAGTCGTTGTTATCTTGTTTATTATTGTGATAATTAATGATTTCAATCTTTGATAAATATTTAATATAACAGCAAATCATGTTAGTTATTCTAAATTGAAGGCAACTTCATGTGTTGAAATAAGTTATTAGGTATCAAAAATTTTCAGTTAATGTTATGATATAATGGCTGAAAGAAGTGAGGTAACCCATGAGTCAGGATAAATCAAACAAATCAATACAGATCAACTTTGATAATATTCAAGAAGTCAAAGTTAAAATGGATTTATATAATCCTGGATCCCACAAAGAAAAATTAAGAAAAGGTTACAAAGGCTTTAAGTTAAGAAAAGAACACAATAAGTAAAAAATGTATCATTGAAAGTGAATTATCCCTTTAAATAGGACAAATAATTCACTTTTTTTATTTTTATCATGTGTTCGCATTGAATCGAAGAAGGGAGTGGTTTATGCTTTGAGTGTGAGGTAACACTATGAGCTATCAAATCAAACACTCCCATTCCATCCATGATTTCCAATCCCTTGAACTGATGGCTCTTAGCGTCCTTACAGCCATTGAAGACCAACGACTTAATATGTTATGGTACTCTACAGAGGCATGTGCTATAATGCTTCATAAAGCCTTAAGTCAAGAGAAATTAACCCTTAAGGAACGTGTAAGTTTGCATGTTCTGCATCATCTAAGCCAACCTCGTCCTCATTACCTCAACTCTTTTATTGAAGAGTGGGTGATTCCATACTTTTATGACATCATTGAGATAGAGGAGGAATGTGATGATCTTACCTAAAACGATAACCCCAGAAATGAGTCGCCATGCTCATGACATCA
>Ga0208242_100408_pt1 | contig 30636 bp, 34 predicted proteins | sample SubbioAug_CSW13A_FD_184825 | JGI IMG/M metagenome (GOLD analysis project Ga0208242, IMG submission 184825) | Serpentinite rock and fluid subsurface biosphere microbial communities from McLaughlin Reserve, California, USA - CR12Aug_CSW13A (SPAdes) | ecosystem: Environmental > Terrestrial > Deep...
TGACCGAACTAATTTTGGGGCCTGAAAAGGAAATATCCGAGGAAAAGGAAAAACCTAAAAAAAAACCAACTCTTCCATAAAGCAATAGAGATGTACCCGATAATCCTGATACTAATTCAATTCCTTATATAGGCGTTGCCGTTCAGTCTCTAAGTTATTAAATACTTGTGGTATCGGGGGGCTTGTGGTATCGGGGGGCTTTTTTATTATATTCTTGAATTTTAGTACAATTTGTAAAGGCATGTAGACCTCCTTTTATTAGAACTCCTGTCATTCCTATTTTTTAACCACTGTTTAACAAAATACTATAATTTACCCACCAACACAAGGGGAAAATTGTAGAATTGTATGATGAAAGGAAATATTATATTTAAAGAGTCAAAAGGTAATACACTTCATCTCTCTAGGGACTGCGTCGGCAGTCCTTTTTAAATGCCTCTTAGAGCATCCAGTTTCCTCCCTGAGAGGCTCAACGTGGTCGGGGAGTACAAGATGCTGGCTGATTTATTGGGGTTGAAATTCTCTTATTATGCATGGTAATCAGCTATTTTATCTTCAAATCAGGCAAGAGAAGCGAATGGTAATATAGAGGAATTTGGTAACTTATGGAGAATGACAAGTTTATCTGTCTATGAGGAATGAAGCTGAAATTTAAATCCGAATATCTTTTTTGCAGTCCTAGGTTACTAAAAAACGTTTATGAAGTAAATGAAATATATGAATGTGTTCAGTGGCAGCCACATTTTACTATCAATGTGAATGGAACTACATATGAGCATCAGACAGCATATAACAAGGCATTTGAATTACAGTTCTCAAATTATAATTGGTCACGCCAGCCCATGTTAATAGATAACCCCAGGCTGATTGGTGATTATCAAAAGAACGATGTATTTGTAGAAATTCAGTTTGGGAACAGTGCAACTTTGTACAGGGATTATTATAAGTTCCACTTTGGCTTAACACATGGGCTGCTATCTCTAGCAGTTCTGATAGTGCCGACAAAGCCTACAGAGTTCTTTCCTACACGACCTAAAGAGTGTTAGCAATATGGCTGAGTTTGATTTGGCTTATAGGTATTTTAAATTATTGCCTATACCTGTGCCGATTTTGATGATTGGACTATTACCAATGAATTAAGCAAAGATATTATCTTACTAAGGGGTGAAACAATGGCAATATGTTTGAAGTGTAACGATATATTTGAGTCATTGGAAAATCTTAATATTAGTATAGCTGAGGTAGCAGAAGGCTTCACCTTAGTAACCTCAATAAATAAACTCTGTCTTTACTGTAATGAAGAAATTAGTATCGGTGAGTCATATTTTAAAGATGAAAAAAACTTTGTTGAGTTCCAAAATAAAGCAGTTTTAGCTATAGCTGACTCTCTTTCTAAACAAATAGAATTTTGTAGTCATTGTAAAGGTATTGACATTGAATCTTATACCTACAGGTTTACTAAAGTTGAAGAATATGGAACTGAAACATTTTTTTTAGGTATAGATCTAGAAGGTTTTCTCAGGTGTCATTATATTTCATACAGTCTTAAAGAGTTAGTTTTAAAACAATTGGAATGTCAATACTGTAATTATGGGAGAGAGCCTTATCACCCTAAACATAATCCAAATGGTGGACATTTTGAAATAACGGATAGGTTTTACTCTCAAAATGATATTGATTCTTTTTATGGGTTAGATGCAAAAGAATTTTCCAAATTAGCGCATGGTATCGAACTTCATAACCACGAATTAGATGATTTTAAAGATTATATCTTTTTAAATCCACTGTTGGCTTATCGCCATGAAGCTGGTATAAAAATATTTAATATATTGAAAAAGCATTATGACAAAGAGCAGTTTACTTTGATTAAAAAAGGTACGTCCCTGTATAGGGGAAGGAAAAGAAAAATAGATGCTAAAGAGCATACAATGGAAGACCTATGGAACCCAGGAGAAGGAATTGCATCGCATGGTAGGTACAATTCTGTAGGTACTTCTGTTTTATATTGTTCTGATACAGAAAGTTCAATACCATATGAAATCCATACTTCACCAGATGATGTTGTTACTATAGCAGAGATGTTTGTTAAATCTGATTTGAAATTACTAGATGTATCTGCCTTATTTAAAGGTTTTGAAGGATTTATTAACCCTGACTCGTTAGATAGCAAAATATTAAAAAAGAAATACTTATTAACAAACTATATTCGGGATTGTTGTTATCAAATTGGATATAACGGAATTGTGTATGAGGGTGTCCATGCAGGTTCATTAGGAAATAGATATAAAAACTATGCTTTCGTAAAGTTTAATAAGGAAAAAATGTTGGATATAGGTACTCTTAAATCAGTTAAATACAAAGTAGTTTATAATCAATGATTTTTCACACTTTATTTTGAATGCTATATGATTAAAAATAAATTCAAAAGATAAAATAGCCTTTAATTCCGAGGCTTATGATGTCTTCTTGAAAAGGTATAGAAAATTATCTGTTTTTGCAAAGGGAGAAGTGGTCTTGTACTTGAAATGAGGTTTATATATGAATAATTTGTACATTGATTTTCTACAAAGGATAAGCTGCTATCCAATTGATAACAATTGGGACACATTTATGATTGAGCATAAAATTCCAGCTAACCAAGATGAAAAGGCTGGTGTTGAGCAATATATTAAGTCGCAAACTGGTCGAAAGAATGGGTTGTATATCTATAAATGTGAGAATGAGTTCTGCTTATATATAGGTAAGGGGAAGCCCATCAGTGGTCGCCTAGTAAGCCATTACAGAGAGTCATTTCAGGAAGTGCCTGGTGACACAAAGAATAAGAAGTGGCACAGGTTCTTTGAGAACCACCAGGGCAGGTTGAAGGTTTATTGGAAGGAATTAGAGGGAGAAGATAATCGTAGGGTCGTTGAATTGATGCTTGATTGTGTTTTACAGCCAGCGTTTAGGGACTGGGTGTAAATCCATATTTAATTAACAATCACAATTCACTACTATTTATGCTCGTCCAGAAATACATAAATAGTAAGATAATTGTAGTGAGGTGGTTGTATGATATATAAATTGGATTGTGTTTTGACTACGGATGGGTTAACCGATTTTGCAAAATCGCTTGGTCAAAAGGTGAAGCATGTACCATCTAATTTGAAGTATGTCTTAGATTACTATTCTGAATCATTGCAGTCAGCATCCGGTGCAGTTAAATATCCTGAACATTTAGACCAGGAGTTTACAGCGAATTTTCCTCTCTATAAGGATAATTTTATTACATTAAAATGGAATATTGCTGTTGCTAATGAACTAATAAAAGAGTATAGCATTTCTGTGACAACATTGTGTATCAATGAGGTTCTCTCTTCGTCTACGGTTACAGAGGTTAATTCAAGTCATTTAGACTATGCTTTAAAAAACAATAATCCTATAATAGTAGCGGAAATGCCCCAATCACCTACTAAAAATATTGTAATCGATGGAAACCACCGAGTTATAAGCAGGCTGCACAAAAGTTATCGTGCAATTGATGCTCATGTGCTACAGCCAAGTATTCATATGTTAGCAATGTCTTCAGACCTGTATTGTGTTCTCTTTGGGGTATATTTTAACTTAGCATTTCTTCTTAGCTATATGAGTGGTAAACAAACTATGGAAGAATTAGTACGTGGTATGTACAGGTTTAATTAGTAGAGTAATATATAATTAAAAATCTATATTTTATCATAGCTACCAAAATACCCCTTTACATAGCAAACAGGTGTTTGGTATAATATTCTCAAACATAGGTTCGATAGAAGGGGTGAGCTAAATGGCAAAGAAATGTACTCCACGCACGACGAGTCCTAAAGTGGCAAGTAAAGCGTCAAAAGTTCTCCAAAGTAAGACTGCTAGCAAGACTGTCAAGTCAGTGGCTGGTTCTGCACTATCTCAGGCAAAAGACTGTAAAAAGAAATAAAAATGATATAAAATTCCCAGGTTGATTACTAACCTGGAATTTTTTTATGTAAAATAGGTGCAGGAAAGCAAAGGAAAGGCAGTGACTACAACCTATATCACATTCTCATGACGACCAAATACAGAATAACATTAGTGTTTACAGACAGAATCACTTAACATAAAACTCAACTTAAAGAGACACAAAGAGCTAAAATACTCGGTGATATGTTATAATGGATAAAAAAGGAATATGGGGTGGCATAGGTGAATTTAACTTTTGAAAGAGTAGACGAAATACTCAAATCCTACGGGCTAATACCACACACGATAAAAAATGGTCAATGCACTGAATACTCATTTGCGGATAGAACAATTCATGTGAATAAGAAGAATGTAGCTACCAGGGTTACACCTTTGGTTAACGGTGGTGTTGGAGGTATTTGTATGTTGACCATTTGAGAGAATATGACAGTAACCCAAATAAAACTAAAATGGGTCATATTCCAATAAGAAATATGACTGAAGCAGAATTAAAAAACACTTTACAAAAAATCGTATATCAATATAAATAGCCTGATTTGTGTCAGTGTTTCTCGAACATCCTAGCTTTATCCTTGAAATGCCCCTGGGGCAGGAGGGATATTATAGTGTCCTCCTTGTCAAGACAATGATTTGCGATTTTATAGTGAACCAGATATCCCCATATATGGTTTTGCAAGCACACAGTGGCGGGAATCAAGGGCGAGTATAGCGAGTTCATCTTGACCCTTGATTCCCTCACTACCCAATATCCTGGTGTATGCTGGTCTGTATACACAGACCAGCTGCCTTCCGGCGAGGACGGGGTTTGGGGCAGGGCCCCAAGAATCTCGTTATGGTTACGCCGCCATTCTGCCCAAATAGACTTCACTCGGAGTTAGATAACCGTGTGTTTGATTTGGCCTTTCGGTATTGTATTCTACGACGTATTCTCGGATCCCGGCTCTTAAGGCTCTTGGTGTCAAATATTCATAGGGGTAGATTCGCTCAATTTTTAAACTCCTGAACCACCGCTCAATAACAACATTGTCAATCCAGCGCCCTTTGCCGTCCATGCTTTGTCTAATATTTCGATACACTCACCCCCTCGGGAGCCATGAAGGGGGATGGTTTCAGCCTATTGTGCTCTGCAAAAGTGAACCGCGCTTTAGTGCTTAAGATATCTGTATCTTTACAAAGGCGATTTAAGATAATAACTTTACACTCTTTTCCTTAGAATTGTTCAGCTGAAATAAAGATGAATTGCCCGAGGATTGTATGAAACTATTGAAGACACCCCAGAATTGAAGACACCGGTGCGGGAGACATTCGCCCCACACCGGTGTTCTCTTTAAATTAAGTTAAGTTTTAATTGCCAGAGCAATTTCCTCTTTAGCATCTTTTAGGCGGTAACTTTTGCCGTTCATGTTGAGGATTTCGGCTCGGTGAACAAGGCGGTCTACCAAGGCTGTACACATAGCCTTATCATTGCCAAGAAAGACGGGCCACTTAGAGAACTCAAGATTTGTGGTAATCACCGTGCTGCTAATCTCGTACCGGGCGGCAAATACCTGGAACAATAGGCTGGCGCCTTTTAGATCAAAATTTAAATAACCAAGCTCATCACAAATTAAAAGATGGCAGTTGTTTAAGGACTTGATGTAGCGGGAGAGTTGCTGTTCGTTTTGAGCTTCACTCATCTGGTTAACCAAATCAGATGCTCTTTTAAAGCGAACGGTAAAACCCCGGCGGATAGCTTCCAGACCCAGGGCGATCATCAGATGGGTTTTGCCTGTCCCACTATTCCCTATGGCAATAAGATTTCTTTTTTCGCTGATGTAACGGCATTTTGCCAGCTCAAAGACCTCATTGCGGTTAATTTTTGGTAAACGTCGGCTGTCAAACTCGAAAGTGTCTAAGGCACGGATAAACGGGAAGCCCGCGATTTTAGTCCGCCTTTGTATTCCCCGTCGTTCCTTTTCTAATACCTCCATCTCCAGTAACCTTAGCAAATTATCGGCGAAATCATCATCTTTGGCAATATGCTGTTGAAATTCAGCTATCAGTGGAAGTTTGAGACGTTTAGCAAAAGCCTCGATTTTAACTGATTTATCCTCAGTCATAATCTTTTTCATCACCTACCAAATCGTCATACTCATCTAAGTCGGGATGTTCAACTGTAATACATGGCTTAATCTCAATGTCGGCAATGGCAATATTAAGATAAAAGCAAACTATTTGGTAGGTGGGGGAACCGGTCAGGTTAGCTTTGTCTACAGCCCACAGGAGTTGATCGGGATCGACAGTACGTCCTAAAAGCATAATTTTCAGAAGCTGTTCTTCTTTGTCCTTAGCCCGGCACTCTTTGAGAAAAGCTTTGAGTTCCTTTGGCATGACACCTTTTTTTAAGGGGACGGCATTCATGAGGGAGCGAGGTTTGCGGCTGAGCAAATCCAGGTAATGTTCAGTAATGTATTGGTGGTCCCCTTTTTGCAGGGCTCTGGTGTGGGTAGCGATTTGGGTGCCTTTATGCCATATCGCCAAGGTAAAAGGTGAAACTTTTAGTGTGACTTTTTCCCCAACTAATCGCCTGGTTCTACAGGAAGGTGAAAGGCTGGGAATTACAGTAACTGAAGAGGAAGTTGATGCCGAGATAAAAAATGTTATCAACAATAATTTTTATGGCATGGAAGATTATTTTTATCAAACCTTAGAATATTATGGACTAACGGAAAAAGCTGTAAAAGATGATCTAAAAATAGAAATAGTCCTTCGCAAAATTGTTCGGGAACAAATTACTATTACCGAAGAGGATGTAAGAGAATATTTTATAACAAATCAGGAATATTTCAATATTCCTGAACAGGTTGAGGCGCGTCATATACTAGTTTATACCAGGGAAGAGGCAGAAGAGGTAGTACAGCTGTTGGATAACGGCAAAGATTTTTCCGAGGTGGTAGAGGAATACTCTAAAGATTATATGTCGGTTGATCAGGGGGGCAATTTAGGTTTGTTTCAGAGGGGAGAAATGGTGTCTGAATTTGAAGAGATTGCTTTTAACCTGGCTATCAATCAGCGCAGTGAGCCTGTAGAAACAAATTATGGTTTTCATATTATAGAAGTGTTAAGTCGTTTGGCTTCTAAAGAGGTGACTTTTGAAGAGGTTAAAGAAACAGTAGAGGAAATGATGATCGAAGAACTGGTTTTAAACCGAATGACCGAATATGCTGATTCACTCTGGGAGTTTGCAAATATTGATACAATTTTTTATTAAAACTATAATTATATTTGACTGTCTATGGTAAGTGTACCCTGCAATCCTGCGTTTAACTTTGTTACTCAGCTAGCTGCCCGGGCTACCTTGGAACAATCAGTAACCCATTAATCGGTAAATGAGCTATTGAACTTTTTCAAGCTCTATCTCCAATTCAGGTAATCTAAGAAATCTGGGAGGGGAAGTGTTTCTTAGCTGGCAGTTTATGTGAAAAATCCTGCTTTTTAGCAGGTTTTTCTGTACTAGTGTCCCAATCCTCTCCCATGGTTTTTGTATTCTTCTCCGGCCGGTGTAAACCGGCCGGTTTTAATTTTCCATATAATCTCCATCTTTGCAGCTTTTTTCTCCATAAGAACTTCATACCGGTAGCATATAATAAGACTTGATATTTAAGTAACGAGGGAGTGTCGGTATGAAAAAAAGAAGAATTATTATTGTTTGTCTACTATGTGTGCTGGCAGTGGCAGCCTACCCGCTCGGCCGGAGGGTCTTATCAAAGTCTACGACCCTCGCCGTAGAGATAAAAACAGCCACAGTCGAATACCGTGACATGGGGGCAAGCATCCTCGCCTCCGGAGCCGTCAGGCCGGACAGGGGTGCGCTGGCAGTATTGACTGCACGTACCTCAGGCAGGATAGACGAGATCCACGTTATAGCGGGCAGCAGTGTGGCGGCGGGGGATCTGCTTGTTACATTGGAGGCGGACAGCCTCATTTTCCGTGTGGACAAAGCGCGCCTTGCTTTACGCTCCGCCGAACTTCAGCTTGAGCAAGTAAAGAGCGGCTCACGCCCGGAAGAGATAGAACGTGCCCGCATTAATTTAGGGATTGCAGAGAAGAAGCTGGACGAGGCGGCTCACAGGATAGCGGTGCTGGAGGAAAATGAAGCCGACGGAAACGCTCAGCAGCTTGAAGCCGCCCAAAAGGAATATGAGAATGCACAGGCGCAGGTCTTGCTGGCACTGCAGCAGCTTTCACTGGTCGAGAACAAGTACACTGCAGGGGATATCGAACAGGCCCAACTGAAAGTTAAGCAGGCTGCCAATGATTTGGCGGAGGCGCTTGCCCAGCTGGAAGCTGTCCGGGTTACGGCGCCCATTAACGGGATTGTTGCCGCGGTACATACTTACCGTGGCGAGAGCGTATCCAATGGCGGTAAGCTCGTTACCCTGCTGGACTATGACAATCTGGTAATTGAGGCAATGATAGATGAATCCGAAATAGGAAAAATCAGACTGGGACAGCAAGTCACCTGCAAGATTGACGGGTTGGGAGCGGATACACTTGAAGGTATGGTAACAGGGATTTCTCCGCTGGCCAAGATAGAATCAGGAATAGTCTATTATCCTGTGATCATCTCACTTGAGAGCCCTTCGGAAACACTCCTCTTACCTGAAATGTCCGCTGACATTACTGTTTATCTCGAAGAACGGCAGGCGGTGCTGAGTGTGCCGGTACAGGCTGTCCGCCAGGGTGACAGCGGTCAGGTCGTCTTCGTTGAGAAAAACGGGCAATTATATGAAATTGCGATAAGCGTCGGACGGCGGGCGGGGGGTTATTTGGAAATCACAAGCGGCCTCAAGGCCGGTGAACGTGTTGTAACCGGCGACCTGCCGGCAGCCTATCTGAAATGAGGAGGAATATCAGTTGCTGAAACTTGAAAATGTGATAAAAGTATATACTGCCAACGAAAACAATGTTGACGCTCTGCAGGAGATCAGCCTGCAGGTGCCGTCGCGTATCTTTCTTGCTATTCAAGGACAGTCAGGGTCGGGTAAGTCAACGTTGTTAAATATTCTGGGCTGCCTTGATCGGCCGACATCAGGAACTTACACTGTGGACGGAGCCGATACCGGTAAATTATCCGATGACGGGCTGGCGTCCCTGCGCAATCAGAGATTCGGTTTTATTTTTCAGTCTTTTAACCTGCTGCCGCGCTTCAATGCGCTGGAAAATGTCATGCTCCCCTTTCTTTACAGCCCTTCACCCCCGGAAAATCCCCGGGCTGTAGCACAACAAATGCTGGAGAAGGTTGGCCTTGGCAACCGCATGCACCACCTTCCGGGAGAACTTTCCGGCGGGCAGCAGCAGCGTGTTGCCGTGGCCCGCGCCCTTGTCAATAAGCCTGGCGTAATTCTTGCAGACGAACCGACCGGGGCGCTGGACAGCAAATCGAGCCGGGAGATAGTGGACCTGCTGGCTGAATTAAACGCCGAAGGAAAGACAGTCATCATCATCACGCACGAAGCGGACATCGCTTCACAGTGCCCATATGTATTGACACTGTCCGACGGCCGGATTACCGATCTGAAAAGCCCAAAAAATGCTAAAGTATCCCAGAAGGTGGTGGCTTCGTTATGAAACGGGTGTTGTTTAAAACTGCCGCCCGCCAACTGGGGGCCAATAAAGCAGCAACGTTGTTTATGTGTGCCGGCATCATGGTTGGTATTGCCGTTTTAACGATTGTCATTGCTCTTTCGCAGGGCACCAAAGCCCGTATTTTGGAGCGGATCGACCGTATGGCAGCTTCAGATACTTTTACTGTCCGGACATCTCCGTGGGGCCAGGGGGGAGGCGGGATGGGAAGTAACTCCGGCGCTTTTTTATTGAGTTTTGAGGATATTCTCTCTCTGCAGGAACAAATACCGGGTGTCACCGCGGCACTGCCGGCTTTAAACGCCAGGGGGACGGTTACGTCAGGAAAATCGGTTATGGACAGCGTCTCTGTCCAGGGAGTGGTGCAGGAATTTCAACAAGTTCGCAACTCGACCGTCCAGTCAGGCAGCTTTTTCAGCGACTTTGATATTAAAGAGGGCTCCCGGACGGCGATTGTAGGACCGGCAGTGGCGAACCATTTTTTCCCGGGGGAAAACCCTGTAGGTGAGATGATTCAGGTTGAAGGCATGCAGTTGGAAGTGATTGGAGTTCTTACCTCCCGCGGCGCCACCGGCAAAGGCAGTAACGCCGATGAGATTATTCTGGTCCCGCATACTCTTTTCACGAAGATGTTCCAGCCGGCGGGTTTAAGCACTGTTACCGTCAAGGTTGACAATATCGCTGACGTAGAAAGATTAGCTGACGAGACTAAAGCTTTTCTGGAGGCACTCCATCCCGGTCAGGAAATTTATGTCCGCGTACCAATGACTACGGTGGGGACACGGCAGGAGACTTCACGAACTTTGTCCCTCTACTTGACAGTAGTCGCTATCGTTGCCCTCTTGGTAGGCGGCGTGGTGATGATGAATCTGACCAGCCTCTCGATTTCTGCCCGCACACGGGAAATCGGACTGCGAAAAGCGCTGGGTGCACGCAACAGAGATATTTCCCAGCAGATTCTGTTTGAAACCGCCATGATTTCAGCTTTGGCCGGTTTAACCGGAATCTTGCTCGGTATCCTTCTAACAATTTTGCTGACAGCACGCCTGGAACTCCAGGCACTGCTCTCCTGGCATGCACCTGTTGCAGGCCTCATCTTTGCACTCTTAATCGGGCTGCTCTTTGGTGTCCGTCCCGCCAATCGAGCCGCCCGCCTGGATCCTGTCACGGCGCTGCGCAGCGTAGGGTAGCACGATGAAAAATAAAGCTGAACTCAGCCTGAATGCCTTTACCCTGGTGCTGCGGACGGTAGCCGTAAACAAAAAACGCTGTCTTTTTGCTGTCCTTGGCATTATCATCGGGGTTGCCGCGGTGACCACCCTGGTTTCAATGGGATATAGCGCCCAGCGTGCGTTAGCCAATGAATTGGAAAAACTCGGCACAAATATCCTGATCGTTGAAGCAGCCAGGGCAAGCACGGGGCAGGGACGCGGTGGGCAGGGTTCAACGGTAAAGACGCTGTCGGAAAGCGACATCGGAAGCTTAACGGACGAGGTAGAAGGGATTGCAGCTGCTGTTCCTGTCTTGCAGCTGCAGGGAGAAATTAAAAGCGGTGCCAACGTTGTCAAAACAAGCGTCCTGGCTACCCGTGACACTTTTGCGGAGATCCGCGGCTTAACCACAGCAGACGGCAGGCTTTTTCTTGAAGAGGAAGATGCGGCGGCCCGGCGGGTGATTCTTTTGGGAAAGACGGTGGCCGAAAGGCTTTTTGATGTACCGGAGCCGGTGGGGGAAATCATACGCGTTAATAATGTTCTCTTTGAAATAGTCGGCATCCTCTCTGAAAGGGGATTGGATTCAAACGGCGAGGACCAGGACGACTTTGTTATTGTCCCGCTGACCACGGCACAGCGCCGCCTTACCGGTGAGAAATACCTGACACATATTTATATCCGTGCGACGGATACCGAAAGTATACCGGCAGTCAAAGAGGGTATAACAGCTGTTTTGCGTATTGCCCACCGCCTGGGTGAAAGTGAGCCTGCTGACTTTAACATCCTGGACCAGACTGAGCTGCTTGAGGCCCGTACCGACATTCTGGGATCAGTAGAAGACTTGGTAGGTATCCTGGCTGTAGTTGTTTTACTGGCGGGAGGCCTTGGCATTACGGCTGTCCAGCTGATTTCCATCCGTGAGCGTACATGGGAAATAGGACTGCACCGGGCTTTCGGCGCCCGTAAAAAAGACATAACCATCCAGTTTTTGTTTGAAGCGGCGATATTGGGGGGGATCGGTGGCCTGGCGGGCGCAGTCCTCGGGCTTATCACGCCCCTGGCCGTTGCTGTGATTTTTTCACTCGAGCCTGCAATTGCCTGGCCGACCCTGTTTATTTCTCTTATCATCAGTGTCATGATCGGAATTGCCGCGGGTCTCTACCCCGCCCTTTACGCCTCACGCCTCGACCCTGTCGTTGCTTTGCGCTCCGCGTGAGCGGAAATGCCCGGGAGTTTCCCCAGTCCTTATCTATCTTCACAACTTCTTTACTTTTTCTCCATCAGTTCTGCAGAAAGCTTGGTTATACTGGGACTGAGGCAGAAAAGAAAGGAGGTGAAAACTGGATATGCGCAGACTGAGCCGGGAATGGAAGGAGGTGAAAAAATGAAGAAAGTCCTGATAATCGCCCTGGTAGTGGCTCTAAGCACTGGCGCTGACCGTACCGGTTGCCGCTCTTACCCTCACGGATGGGCAGAAGGCTGAATTGGAAGGTCTTTACCGTCAGATGCATGAATTAAGGCAGAATATTTTTGAGAAGCGGGTTGAATTCGGTTTGATTAGCCCGGAAGGCGCTGAAAGTCACCAAGCACGCATGGAAGAGCGCTGGGAAGCGATGCAGCAGAGAATGGCGGAAAACAATTATGAGATGGGATTTGGCAAAAGAGGACCTCGTAACCGCTTACAGGCAGGTACAACCGGTGCGGAGCTTTAGTTCGCGGTCAACATACTTGTCACAAGCCGGGTGAGGGTGCCTGTCAAAGGCAACAAAAATGGCTGTACAGTTAATGGCTGTACAGCCTTTGATAACTACCCAGATAACGATAATGAAAGGTAGCACATCTAAATTTATTCAAGTGCCGCCATTTCATCAGCCCAGGCAAAATAAGCATACCAGATGAAAAGTCCTTCTTCTGAATAGATGATCATCTTTTCTTTCTTATCATTCTCAATGAGCCTATTGACCTCAACTGATAATTCCTTTGTTTTTTGCAAAATATCAACAAGCGGATCAAAGGATGGCACGACATAGCCTTTTACTTTTTTTATTAATCTGTCTATTTCTTCAATATCAATTGTGTAGATTATATTGGGATCAAGCTGCGACAGATCGTAGCATGTATAAGCGGTAAGTTGACCAAGAATGAGAAACACATCCGTCATTACACCGTCTGACGCGAGCATCGAGTATTCCTTAAGCGATTGCGACATTTGAGCATCATCCGCTATTGATAAGCTTTCTACAGTTATCCTGAACGGCGTGGTATATCCAAACTGGTCGGTTTTATCCTTTACCTCCAGGGACCCGATGATGGTTACAGGCTGTTCCGTGTAAGTGATCGGCTTACCGGCAGGGGCAATGGCGGGAATTGTGTAGATCGGCGTGTTCGTGCCGGGAGCACAGTATGGGCAGGAAACAAGTGGGACATTTGTAAGATAGATAAAGCTGCCGTCAAGGGGTGACTGCATCGCCATAAATCCTGTTATGGAAATTTTTTTGCCGTCAAGTTCCGTTACACGTTTTGAAACATTGTAGTCTTGGTCCATAAGTTCACTGAACAGAATTGTAACTGTTTTGCCGGGTTCCTTTTGTGAGCATCCTGTCGTGAGCAACAGAACAATTATAATAATAATTACAGATACCTTTTTCATTATTTTTCCTCCAACGGGTCATGCCTGTAAGCGGGAATAATGGAAATAAGGGCGGAGACTACAATGATTAGAAAAACTGCAAGCAAAATCAGAAACTCGCCGGGATAATGTTTCGCGCCGTCAATCACCAGGCCGAAGCTTTGCGCCGTAAATCTGTTAATGACAAAAAGGGCGACACAGCTGATTATGAATGAAATCACGATGCTAAAAGCAGAAATAAATAACGTCTGAAGAACAAACAGCGACAATATGGTCTTCCTTTTTATCCCCACAAGGCGCATCACCAAAATATCTTTTTTGCTGTCCTCAACAAAGGAGGCCGTCGTGACATAAATTACAACAGCGGACATAAACACGATGATTGCAGCAAGCACATATAAAATATCACGGCCCATGGTAAGATTGCCAAGCAATTCTCTTAAAACCGATGCCGGGTTAACAGCTTGAATGCCGGGTATTTTTTTATATTCAGCCACAAGCCTTGTGTGCGCGGCAAGGCTTTCGGTTTTAATGATAATAGAGACAATATCTCCCGTTATCTTCCCATCTTCGTGTTCATGCTCGTCATCATGAGCTTCTCCCTCGTGATCATGCCCGCCATGTACCAACCACACACTCTCAATCGGGGTGTAGATGACATTGTCTGCGGCTGTTCCGGTTTTTGCAAGCCCACCTGCAACACTATACTTAAAATCAGCATGGACATGCCCGCTTTCGGCCAAACCGTGGACGCCGACAAATTCATCACCTATTTGCAGAACCCCTGACCGCGCCACATTGTATCCGAGTACCGCCTCCCCGGGCTCTGAAAACATGCGGCCGGATTTCAATTGATACCTTTCAAGATATTCCGGTACAGTTCCGATAATACGGGCGCCGTGGTATGAATCCCCGGAAGCGATGGGATAAACTTCCTTTACCGACGGGTTATTTTTCAGATTTTCATAATGTTCATAAGAAATTGTGCCCAAAGGATTTTCAACATAAAACATGCTGGACAGCGCAAGCTGAAGGGGACTTCCCTCCGGGCCGACAATGGTATCATAAAACCCTGCTGTCGATATTACGCCGTCCTGCACCTGGTTTGCGGTATTAAAGCTGATAAGCGCTATGGTGGTACATAATATAACAGCTATTGAGGCCAGTATTGTCCTGGTGAGTTTCGTTTTCAGGTTTTTCAGGGCGAATTTCAGCACTGCCGGTTCACCCCGTTCAGCTCAGACATCTCCACGGACATATCAAAATATTCTCTCATGCCGTAATCGTGGGAAACCACAATCACGGGGATGCCGAGCTTTTTAGCGTAACCCGCGGTTAGAGACATTATTTCTTTAGCTAGCTTTGAATTAAGGTTGCCGGTTGGCTCATCCGCCAACAATACCGCCGGTTCTTTGATAAGCGCCCTGGCAATGGCCACGCGTTGTTTTTCGCCGACTGAAAGGGTTGTGATCTTTTTTTTCTTTTTTGACAGTATGCCCAAAGCGTCAAGGGTTTGGTCAATATCTAATTTCAGCCTTAGTTCAAGTTCAAGCAGTCTTAAGTTGTCCTCAACCGTCATACCGTCAAGCAAGCGAAAATCCTGAAAAACATACCCTACCGAGTTTAGCCGGTATTCATCACGCTTTACAGGGCTTAAACCGGATATATCAAGACCGTCAACAATGATTTGCCCGGAGTTGGATGGAATGACTCCGGCAATAATGTTTAACAATGTGGATTTTCCGCATCCCGACGGGCCAAAAATGATATAGCTGATACCGTTTTCAAAATTAATATCAGAAATATCAAGAACACGCTCACCATCAAAACTTTTTTTAAGATTTGTTATACCGATCAATGCCATCCCCCCTTTGAATAATATTCTTTACAGGAACGCATTTCCTCTTATTAAAACTTCCGGGTATTTGACCAAACATATCTTATCACATCAGTTTGAGAAAAAGAATCGGATAATGTGGAGATGATGTGGAGTTTATAATCTTACTGCCCTAAATAAAAAGCATCCTGAACAAAACTATATCTTCACATCCTTAATGTTAATTCTACAGTAACTACGTACTATAGCAAAAGTAGGGAGTTAATTCTTGACATTTCATTTAACCACCTATATAATTAAATAAGCGCACACTTAAACAGAGGTGATTCTATGACAGATATACAAATGCTGCTAAGGATACTGGGCGATGAAACCCGCTTTAATATTGTTAAACTTCTTTTAAATCATAATTTCTGTGTGGGAGCACTGGCAAGCAGATTGGGAATATCTGCGCCGGCGGTTTCCCAGCACCTGCAGCTGCTAAGAAAAGCGGGGTTGGTTAAAGGGGAAAAGCGCGGCTACTGGACGCATTACGTGGTAGACAGGGAAGTTCTTATGCAGTTGGCGGATGATTTGGCGGACCTGGCCGCTGCAACGGCAACACGGGAACAGTGCCGTGCCGGGTGTCCGGATGTTAATATTTTAGCGGAAGGAGGGGAGAAGAAAATGTGTAAATGTACATGTCAATTTCCTGAGAAGCTGAAAGGCAAACCTGAAGAATGCAGTAAGGAACAGATTGAGGAATGCCACGGCAATGAAAAAGAACATCCATGCAAGGAGGATTAGGAAAGGGAGTGCAATCGTGACTGCGATTTTGCAGGCAAGCGGATTAACGAAAAAGTATGGGGATTTTACCGCGGTAGACGGCATTGATTTTGAAGTTTCCGAAGATGAAATTTTCGGTTTCCTCGGGCCAAACGGTGCCGGGAAAACTACTACAATCAATATGCTGACCGGAGCGGCAAAAATAACTTCCGGATTGGCCAAAGTATCAGACTTTAACTGTGATCGCCAGATTAAGAAGGCATCGTTGAAAAAACTCATAAACGGCATAAGACGACCGGTGCCATTCTTTTCGGTGTAGCTAAAATATGGAGTGGGTAAAGCTGCAAACTTCCTTTGATTCGGAGGGAAAAGCATTAAAAGCTGCAAACACTGCTGCAATTATTGAAGCAAGGTTAACCAGCCAGCCACGTGGTCCTCAATACCAAGTGGAGACCAAAATAAAAAAGGTAGATGAAAAATGGCAAGTATTTTGGCGCAAAGTGTTTATCGGTTATGAAGCAGGCTGTGGTGGAGGCTGTAAGGCTTGTGATGACAAATCACCTCAATCGGATAAAGGTAAGGTTATACCTTTTAAAAAACTTTAAGTCGGTGTTGAGTTAAGATAAACTAATGTGCTAAATGTTTTTTGAACAGCTTGATGTCTGGCTGCAAGAAAAGCCGGCAAATCTTCTACTGTCACTACTGTCAATCTACATACTGTCAATCTTCTACTTGCCAAGCGTATGTTTATCTAATATAAAGGTGCAAACTGTCCACAAGGGGTTGACACTATTGCCAACATATGCTAAACTGTAATCACTTAATGGCTTAGACTTCATTAAGTTCTGAGTCTCGTCTTTCGGGTTAGCTTGTGTTTCAGTGGAGGCACCATCGTTTAACCCGCGCTATTAAGGCCGTTTTTGGCTATACAATTTATTATTTTCTCTTTAACAAAATTCCGTACGCGCATACCCTTATGGGGGCCGTACGGTTTTTTTATATACAAAAAAAGAAAAGGAGGTTAGTTTTCCTAAAAATGACCATCACTCGATGGTCAAAATTATTTTCAGGAGGTAAACACATGAGCAAAGTTTTAGAAGCGGCCAAAAAAGAAAAGGCCAGAGAAACGGCCCTGTGGGCTGAGGCGCAAAAAGTTGTGCCTAAACTTTTTCACCCTTTCATTCTAGGCATTGAGCAGAACAAAAAGCTCACAGACTTCGAGGAAAAGTCCAAAGAGCTGGAAGAACACGGCTGCTTTGCCTGGAAAGGGAAGACGTATATTAAGCAGGTTTTGCCCTATATGGCAGTTGACGGCCGTATAGCCTGGGCGCAATCTGAAGGCCAGTTGGATATTCACAGCGATGCGGTTGAAGTAATGGGCGAATACTTTATGAAAAGTACCGTCCGTACTGCCCGCGGCATTGCTACCGGCTGGTCAAAAATTAATTTCGGCGGCTCAGGCGTAGACTCCACAAATCCGATTGAAAACGGAGAGACAAGCAGTGTTGGCCGGGCGCTCGGCTTCTTGGCGTACGGCGTGTTCGGAGGACTTGGGATTGCCTCCTACGACGAAGTCCTAGCGGCAATAGAAGAACGTGATCGTAAATCAGGCTCCGGCGAAGATAAAGCAGGCTCCGGTAAAACCGAACTTGCAAAAACCGACAAAACAATTCCCAGCAGCAGCAAAGATGCCAAGTCCGGCGAAAAGCCTGGCGTAGAGGAGTACACCCTTACCTCTATAAGCGATCCCGATAAAAGTCCAAAGGGAACCCCCTATGTCAAGGTGTCTCTTGCTACAACTAAAGGGGAATCTCTAAATGTCTATGCCAAGGATAAAATGGTAGACCCTGTCCTTGCCCTTGCTTTAGGGAAGCCGGTTAAGCTAAAGATTGGCACTGACAGAGGCACAAAAGTTATTACAGCGATACATTAAAAAAATGGAGGTGAAGCCCCTTAAGGGGTAAAAAAATGTTAAATCGTATTGTACTGATCGGCCGTCTCACAAAGGACCCGGAACTGCGCTATACCCCCGGTGAAGGTACGCCGGTAGCAGGGTTCACGTTGGCAGTAAACCGCCGTTTTATGAAAGACGGTAAACGCGAAGCGGATTTTGTACCTATCGTCGTCTGGAGAAACCAGGCAGAAAACTGCGCCAAGTACATCGGTAAAGGAAGCCTGGTTGCCGTAGATGGACGGCTGCAGATCCGTTCCTACGAGGACCGCGAAGGCCAGCGCAGGACTATAGCCGAAGTCGTTGCAGAAAGCGTCCAGTTCCTTGAAAGCAGGCGCGACGACATGGGCGCACCGGAGGACATCGGAGAAGACGACGTCCCGTTCTAACACGCAAAAATCAAGGAATTGAAAGGCAAAAGCCGGATAATTGTTCGCAGGCAACTCTATAACATAGGCTTTCGAATGGTTAATCCGGGAGAGGGGCGTTGCTTTATAGCGGCGCCCTAAAAAATTACTCTTAAGGAGGATTACAATAAATGTCCATACCCTCTGAAAAAATTCCGGACTTTAAATTAGATAAGATTCTGGAGCAGTACATGGTTGATCAGCTTACTAAGAAAAAGTTCAACTACCGTGAGCTTAGAATTTCAGAAAACGGCAGCTGCGGCCGCAAGCGCGTTCTAAGGGCACTTGGGCGCAAAGAGACACACGCTTTGACCCTCGAAGACGCGAGAAACTTTGAAAAAGGCAGGATGGGTGAAGGTTGGATAGCAAAAGTTTTGGATGAGTTGTATCCGGGAGAAATTCACCAGGAAGTTATAGTCAAGCACCCCTACGGGGAGCCGCACGGTGAAGGGCACGCCGATCTTGTCTGGACTTCAAAAGGAATTGTTTACGAAGTTAAGACAGTAAGCGAAGAAAAAGCCGCCCATGGACTTCCAATCACAGGACACGTCAACCAGAACATGAGCTATCAGCACTTCCTTAATAAAGAGGGACACAAAATCCGTGCCGGTGAGATTATTTACTTAATCCTTGCTCGTTATGGCGTATTTCCGGTGAGCTTTCCGGTTTACTACGTTTCAGAAATTGGAGATGCGCTGGAAGAGGAGATGCGTAATCTCTGGGTTAACCACGTCTTGAGAAAAGACGTGCCGTTTGTTCCCGAAGATGCACACCCCCGAGGCTTCCCCTGCTACTGGGAAGGGGTCAATCTAAACGGCGAAAAGGTCCCGCATTTCTGCCAGTACCATGGGCACTGCTGGGATCTCGAAGAATCATTCATTGATGAGATTTGCACAAATCTTGACGATGATGAGAACATTAAGCTATTCGACGAATACGAGAGGATAAAATCAACTATGAAAGCCCTGGAAAACGAGCAGAAAAAGCTTAAAGAGAAGAAAGGCGTCCTTGAGGCCCGACTCGCAAGGCTCTACAACAAGATCAGGGAGAAAAAGCTCCAGGCCGGCGCTGTCGTTATTTCCAGGGCTCAACTTAGTGGCCGCGTAACCTATGACACAAGAAAGGCCATCGAATGCGGCGTAATCTCGCCTCAGGCGCTAGAGCCGTTCAAATCTTTTTCACCCGGGTATTATCGCTTTACCGTAAAACGTGTTAAAGCCAGCTAAGAGGGGGGCGACCTCCCCTTATACCCCTAATAAAGGGAGGCAAAAAAACATGATAACACCCAAGCCGTTTATAAACGCCAGGCGCGACACCCCATGCCCGATATGTGGGAAAACCTCATGGTGCGGATTCAATGACGAAATAGCCGTGTGTATGAGGGTTTCGTCCGGCAGGGAAGTTAACAACGGTGGATGGCTCCACAAGCTCGATAACGTCTTTACCAGCTACGTTCCTCCCAAAACCAGATCTAATGTCAAAAGAAAGCCGGACGAGTTCATCGACATGGTATACCGAGAGTTCATCAGAATTCTACCCCTGTCGGAAGATCACCTTCAGTCTTTATTGGAAAGAGGGATGGCGGAAGAAGAGATCAGGCGCCGGCAGTACAGGACAACCCCCAAGGATAGGCACGCCGATTCTTTGGGGGAAAAGTTCAACCTGTACGGAGTTCCAGGATTTTTCAAGGAGAACGGCCGCTGGAAGTGCGTTGCCGCGCAAGGAATCCTGATCCCTGTAAAAAACGAAAGACGGCAAATAGTAGGCTTTCAGATCCGCCTGGACAGGAAGGCCGACAATAAAAAGTATGTTTGGTTTTCATCTGCAAAGATGGGCGGCTCAACTCCTGGTCCACGCATCCATGTCGCCATGCCCCAAAAGATTAAAATTCCGGACCTGGTCTGGATTACAGAAGGACCACTAAAGGCCGATATCGCGGCAGAACGTCTCGGGTTTCCCGTCCTGGGAGTACCTGGCGTAAACTGCTGGAAATCTGCTATTGAGGTTGTAAAAAACCTAAATCCTGAGCGTGCGGTTGTCGCATATGACAGCGACTACCATAAAAAACAGGTCAGTATTCACGCCCGGGCCTTAGTGGATGAATTAAAAAAGCATTATAAAACCGGTGTGGCCCTATGGCCCGAAGAGAAGGGGCTCGATGATGCCCTGGTCGCAGGTGTTTCCATTAAGGTCAAAGTGGTCTAAGCCTTTTCGCTTCTGCGGGGGAGCAATAATAACCCCCGCAAGGGGGAAAAAGGAGGTTATATAAATGACGGTGAGCATCCGCTCCACGTATATCACAAATAAAAACATTTTGAAAGCAGAAGAGCATATTAAGTCTGGAAATGTTAAAGCAGCCGGCGTTACGCCAAGCGGCGAAGTTGTTATCGAGGTGCAAAGCGAATCCACGCGAAAAATCTCGCACCTTCTAATCAACAAGGAAGGAACTTTAGTAACACACTTTTGCGAACGCATCAAGAAGCTGCCGGCAAAAGGTTCGCCTAAAGAAGGCTCATGCTGGCACATGGCCATAGCTCTTCTGGCTTTACACAAAGCGTATCCGGAACGTAAATTCCCAGAGCTCCCGTATGCGTTAGAAGTTGTTTCGACTTTCCCGGAGGATGCATTTATTTCCAGGGAAATTAGCCAGGATTTGATTGGCCGCCCCGGTGAGTTCAACCGCTGTTCTTTTGTCCCGATGAATCTTCCGGTGGACAATGAAAAACCGGTTGAACCGGAACCAATCGTCGTGTCGGATTTATCGGAAGAGCACGCATGGTTAGGTGATTTAGGCTTGCCTCCTGCAGTATTGTCTAAGGTAATATCTTTCAGGGAGGGGCAGCTGGTTGACCTTTCCGAAGAACAACTCGCAAGGATTCCAAAAAACGTAAATTACAAAGCCCAAAAGCAAGAACTGGTTCAGTCTGTATCAGCATTTGCTTATGGTACAAAGGGCCAAAACTGGGAACCCATCCTTCTTAGAGGGCCCAAGGGCACAGGTAAGTCTACCCTTGTTAACAGGATTGCAGAAATTTTTATGCTGCCGGTAAACAGGATATCCGGCTCCACCGATCACGACCTTGATACTCTTTTGGGTGGGAAGACTCTAAAGGACGGCAAGGTTGTCTACGAGGAAGGGCTCCTGCTTCGCGCGGTCAGCAAAGGGGAACTTTTGGTATTGGATGAAGTAAACGTGCTTCGCCCTGACATCACAGCAGCAATACACCCGCTTTTGGAACACCGGGACCGCTCTCTGGCCGTACCGGGCCTGGGATACGTCACACCGCCTGATCCTTTCCGCACCGTCGCCTGCATGAACATTGGCTACATGGGCACGAGCATTATGAATGAGGCGTTCAAAGACAGATTCCGACCTATAAATGTGCCGTATCCGCCCGTCAATGTGGTTGCTGAGATCATAGTAGCCGAATCCGGCTGCAGCTTGCCGGTGGCCGGGCGGCTCTCCAAAGTGTTTGTTGAATTAAAAAACAGGGCAGCATCCGACGACCCCATCGAGGAGGATGTATTATCTATGCGGAACCTGATTCGCTCTGCAAAAGAGACGGTTGACAACCCTGAGTGCGAATTGGAGATCGCTACATCCAACCTTTCCGAGGGCATTGACGACGAATATACCCGTAAGGTTGTGGCAGATGTCGTCGCCACAATTTATGGAGAAAGGGTGTAGTCGATGAAAGAATCTATGCGCCAACGCCTGCAGACGCTGGCCAGGGCTTTGACAAAGCGTAATGAGGTTAAAGACTTGCCGGGTACAGGTAGCACAGATTTTACGTGCATTTATATGACTGACCGGACAGAAATAGTTCCCGGAATCGAATGCACACGGGCAGAAGCATGGATTAGCACAAAAGCGATATGCGCTCATGAGGCGGCCCACATTCTTTTTAGCTGCAAGAAAACATGGGATGATTTCCGGGTGTGGGCCACACGTGAATATCCTCTGCCCGTATTTGCACAACATGTGCTGAATTGCATTGAGGATGGGCGGGTTGAACGCGCAATGGCGGTACGTTACCCGCAGACAGAAAATCTTTTTGTGTTTTCAAACAACTACATTTTTAAACACAGAAAAGATTGGGGCAAAGGGCTGTCGCAGTTTATCGGCGGCCTGATCTGCCTTTCTGTTGTAGGCGATATTCCAGAGGCCGTCAATGAGCCGGAAATCTTAAAACTCCTGTCTGAATGCCGGCCCTACGTTGAGAAGGGCCGCAAAGGGTTGAATACAGCAGATGCAGCGTTTGCTTCCAAACACGTCCTAAAACTCGCCCAGCCGTTGGTAGCGAAAGCACTGGAGGACATCAAAGAGGAAACAACTTCAAAAGGAACACTCGAGCCTGAAAAAGCACCCTTTTTCGGTTCCGACACCCGTCGCCGTCGGCCAAAACGTCTGGACAAACGGGTAAAAGAAATTGAAGAAGAAGAGAAGCGAGAACAGGAGCGCAAAGAGCGTGAAAAACTCGATGAGGAAGTCGTCATGGAAACTGAAGGCAAAGCAGAATCAGAAAAAGAAGCGCCCAGTGAAACTGAAAGGGATAATTCAAAAGAGGACAAATCGGCATTATCCACTGACTCCGGTGACGAGGACTGCATGGCAGATGAATCCGACCCCTTCGAGGGCGCGGGAGAAACCGACTCTTGCACAGATATTGAAGAACCAAAGTTCAACGAAAAAGACGAACCTGAGGGACCTGAGTCTGACCAGGATCCTGAATCTTTCAGGAGCGACGATTTGACTCATGATCCCTTCGAGGACGAGCCTGATTCTTCCGAGAACGACAACCACGACAAGCCTGAATTTGACTTGGATAAACCTGATTCCTTCGAGGACGACCCAGAAGATCTTGATAACGTCCTGGATGAACCTGAGTGCGGGGATGATGACCCAGCAGAACCCTTCGACGAAGATGGCACAGAACTCGACGACGAAGAATTTACGGCAGACATGGTTGAAGATACCGACGAATTTGGTGAATTTCCGGACTTCGACGGGGAACATTCCGGAGAGGAAGATGAAGGAGCCACAGGCGAGCTTCATGGCGACAGGCTTACAGGTCGTTCGGGTGCAAGCACCCCGGAAGTCGGAGATGATTCCGGCGACGACCCGCTTGAAGGGCTAACGGATTTAGTAAAAGACGCTGCTGACGAGCTGGAGATGATTGATCGCCGGGAACGGGATCTGGAGCGACCGGAAGAAATATCTCTGGAGGCACTTTGCGCCGACATCGATTGGAAAGAAATGCACCGAAACATCCAGTTTGATGTCATACGTTACACCGCAGCTCCATCCTCAAAGAACCTTGAAAGAGGAATGGCCCCGCATGCGAAGCGACTCGCAAAGGAAATTAAACCATATTTGCGGCCGAAAATTAATGCACCGCTCAGGACCCAAAAACGTGGCCGTGTAGACGGCAGGGCACTATGGAAAACTTGCCTAGATGAAGATGCGGTTTTCTACAAAAAAGCCGAGCCTTCACAGAAACTCGATGTGGCAGCTTATATGTTAGTGGACGGATCCGGGAGTATGAGCGAGGAAGTAAAAATTGACAGGGCGCGGGAGGCGGCTATGCTTTGTCACCTGACTCTAAAAGATCTGCAAATCGTCCATGCAGCGACCTTGTTTGACGCGGCTTTCGACTACCCAATAGTCAGGCACGAAGAGTTGATTGCCTTCTCAAAATCAAATGATGCATCCAGGCTGATGCATATCAGAGCAAAATGCGACAATCGGGACGGTTACTCCATCCGAATCGCAGCAAAAGAGCTGGCTGTCCGTCCGGAAAAGAAAAAAATCCTATTTGTCCTCTCAGATGGGGAGCCGGCTCACGGCTATGACGGTTACGCTAGAGAGAAGGGCAATATGGATACCCGACGCGCAGCCGTTGAAGCCGAGCGAAACGGTATTACCGTTATCGGCATCCATTTCGGTCACACCCCGTCTGAAGTACACAAACTTATGTATCCAAACCTGGTGTATTCAAAAATTGATAACCTTCCATCGGCCCTGGGAGCCGTACTCAAAAAAACATTAAAACATTAGGTAAAAGGGCAGGGAATTCCCTGCCCGGATACCACTTTATTTCTTTTTAGGTTTACAGCTGTACAGACGATGAAGGTCAGAGGAGGAGGCAATCAATGATTCTCACAGAACAAACATGGCAATGGCTTATTGACAAGGACGTGGAAATGCTGGGTCTTTGGGTATTTATACATACAGACAATTGCGTGATCAGGGAAATTGCCGATAAACTTGACGCCATAGAAGACATTGAAATTCTTATAGATATAGCTATAACCTTAACACAAAAAGCAGCTATAATGAAAAAAAGCACTCTTTTTACCTATGGAACAGTTTGCGTACTTGAGAGAACTGCAAAAGCAGCCCTTGAAAAAAGAATTAAAACGAAGTACTCGGACCCGTTCACCTTGTAGTATAAAGGTTACACCGCATACTCTCGGTCGCACGTTCTGTAAAAGCCTGGTGGATGGAAATGTAAGCCTCGACGGTGTGCAGCCTAGCCGGGCACAGTAACCTTCAAACGACATCGAGGTACACAAAGGCAACAGAGCAGGACTTGCAGTCTGCAGTCGACCGCCAGGCTGGGAATAGTATATCATCAATCTGACACCTTTGTTTACACCCTCAGGATCAGCCTCTTTCCCGTTTCTTATAAAATAATGCTGACATGCTTATAGAACTGTATCTATTGCTATTAAAGTATTAATTAAAGTATAATATCCATAGAAACAAGTTTTTTCCGATGGAGGTGCACTCTTATGTTTACCTTTGAGTTTGATGCCAAAGTACGTAACGGTATTATAAAAATACCTGATGAATTTAAGAAAAAAATTGGTAGTAGAGTTAAGGTAATAATTGTATCTAAAGAAGAAAATGAAAAAAAAGCAGTATCATCGTTTAATTCAATTAAGTTAAAAACCAAAGAATTTAAATTCGATCGGGATGCTGCAAATGAAAGATAGAGCATTTATCGATACTAATGTTCTAATATACCTTTACTCTGAAGACGAATTTGAAAAAAGAGAAACTAGCAAAAGCGTTTTTTCTGCATATTTCTGTGTTACCAGCACTCAGGTTTTAAATGAACTATCAAATGTTCTGATTAAAAAATTTAAAGTTCCCACAACTGAAGTTCTAGCCGCAATTGAAGAAATTATAGAGAACTGTGAAATAAACGTAGTTAGTGTTTATTCCGTTAAAAAAGCTCTCGATATTTCAGATAAATACCGCTATTCTTATTACGACAGTCTTATATTGGCATCCGCACTTGAAAATGAATGTAAATTTCTAATAACAGAAGATATGCAGGATGGACAAATCATTGATAAATGCCTTACTATCTTAAATATCTTTTAATAGGGCATATCTTACAGAAAGAAGTCGCCGGTATTTTTTGCACATAGCCACTTCTTTTTTTTGTTTGTTTATCATGTTCAATGGCCCTGATAAGGGTCAGTTTTTTTGTTTAGTTATCCGACATTATATTTCTACTTATCACCACGAAAACCCCTCCTTATCTGACCTGACCAACACAAGCATAAACCGTTGGATAATGTATTTTATCCGACATTATAGGTGCCCGGATGTTCTAGCCTGATTTTCATAATAACTACTTTGCAGGAAATTGGTGGAAGAAGGTCGAAATGAAGGAATTAATCTGAGTAATCCAACAATTATTAGCCAAGGGCTCTGCGTACGTCATGTTTTGCAGAGAACATAATGTCTATCCTGAAAACTAAGACGCCCCGGGAGTGCAAATAGGCATACACATACCCGGCCTCAACCAAAATGGCTGTGCATGGATGTGTGTTATTTGAAAACCGAATTGTTGCCTATGCTGTATGTGCCTTCAATTTCTGCTCAATTTCAACGCTATATCCTAGCGCCTCAAGCCGTTTGACAGATCTTTTTACTATCTCATTTTTGCGACGTTGCTCAAAGAAGTCCGGCCCAAGCTCATAATAAGGAGCATTTGCTTTTAGCATATTATAAACAATTGTAAGCATTGAGTGAGCTACTGCGACAGTAGCGCGGTTCTTTCCCCTTCTTGCAGCAATTCTAGAATATTGAGCGCTAAAATAGGTTTCCTTTTGACGGCTGGCTGATTTAGCACATTCAATTAAAGTAGATCTGAGTATATCGCTTCCCTTGCGGGTCTTCCCACTTTTGCGTTTGCCGGCACTTTCGTTGTTTCCGGGGCATAACCCAGCCCATGAGGCAAGATGAGCAGCTGAGGGGAACTGGTTCATATCGGTGCCAATTTCAGCGATGATAACTTGGGCGCTGCGCTCACCGACTCCGGGAATAGAGTCAACTAAGTAAACTTGTTCATTAACCAGGTTCATTTTACTTCTGATCTCTTGGTCAAGTTCAAATATTTGCTCGTCAAGAGTGTCAATATGCTTTAGCATGAGCCGCAACATCAACCTTTGATGTTCAGCGATAAACCCGTGAAGTGCTTCTTCAATTTCAGGTATTTTCTTACGCATTTGCCTGCGGGCTTTGTCAGCCATAGCTTTTATATCATTACAGCCGGCTGCAAGCATATCAAGCATGTCACGAGATGATTTTCCATTGATCTCGCTTACAACAGAGGATAATTTGACGTTTGCACCTTCCAGTACCGTTTGGATACGATTCAGCTCTCTGGCACGCTTCTGGACCATGCTTCTGCGGTACCGCACAATTTCTTTGAGTTCCCGCTGTTCCCTATTGGGAATAAAGCTACCGTTTAAAAGGCCATGACGTAGTAAATCAGCAATCCATTCGGCATCTTTAACATCCGTTTTACGTCCCGGCACAGTCTTGATATGTTGTGCATTGACAACTAATGCGGGCATCTCCTCCATTTCCAAAAGATTGTAGATTGGTTTCCAGTATGAGCCCGTTGCTTCCATAGCGACGCATTGGCAATCAACATTTTTTAACCAATCCATTAGCAAAAGAAGCGATGCAGTCATCGTACTGAAACTCCTAATCTCTTTCTTTTTGCCTGAAAGTACACAGGCAACAATTGTGTTCTTATGAACATCCATCCCACAACAGCGCTCGTAAATTACATTCATTGAGAGACCTCCAATGATTTTAAATTTACGGCGGGTCTCCTGGAACGTATTAATCTACCCTGCGTGCTCATGGCAACAATTTGTGGTTCAAGCAGGAGACCTTTGTCAGTCTATAATACCGGGCTCAAAGCACCAAGACATTCCGACCTTATGCCGTAATAGCGGTATTATAGACCAATATGTTTTCATTTATTTGATGGTGAGGCAATGGTTGCCACATGGGGGTCTATAATGGGAAGTTGGATTAACGAGGAATCTGAATATTATAGCAATAATGAGCAATTCAGAATTCGGCACATCACACTACCGCCAAAGGATAGACAGCAAGAGGAACGGGTTGAAAATTAGACAAACAAGTTTGTACAGCAGATAATAATATTAATGAGTGAGTTGGAGGAGGAGTGAACGTTGAGGAGAATATCAAAATTTAAAAAGCTCTTAAAAAGCACTCGCTCCAGCATTTGCAGCAAGCTACAAAAAAACGCAAAACAAATGATTTATTCAATTGTTTTTATTTGCGGAGTGGGTTTAATTTCCTTATCGTTTCTTGTAAAAGATAACTGGATAAATATTTGTAGCGGTGTTGGAACTGGGCTACTAACTTCTTTAGTAGTTAGCGTAATCATAAATGCCGAGAATAACGCTCGTGAGAAAAGAAAAAAAGACGAAGAAAAACGTTTTGTGCTAAATGATATAATTGAGATTAGCATAGATGTTTATGAAGATGTAATTCACAGAATTAACGAGTTTATAACATTAACCGATGTAACTGATAAACCTGTTTACAAGCTATATGACGACTTTACTACTTACAATCATTTTGAGGAACAGTTAAAGGCAATAGATATAGCCGCTGCCTCTGATGAGGTGAAGAAAGGATTAAATACACTCTTTAATTTTGATAACTATCGAATTGACCACCTTGTAGCCGAATTAAAAAGGTTGCCTAAACTAGAATACTTCTTAAGAGGTATTTTAACCCAAGAAGAATGCAATAATTTGATATCAAATTTAGCAAATGACAGCTATTTAGAATATGCGACCCACATACAAGATTTCTGGTATAATGAAATAAAAAATAAAGATAAGTGTATTCAATTTTTAAGAATGACTATATATATTTGCTCTAAAACAATATCATGTTTTTTATATTCGAGGAAGAAAGCCGAAGAAAAAGAAAAGCTTATCCAAGAAAGAATCGATCAGCTTTATTATGACGAAGTTTACAGCAAAAGTGATGAATACATTGAAGAACAAATAGGACGAGCAGAAGCAGAAGCAGAGTATTTTGCAGAGCACCCCGAGGAATGGGAGCGCCTGGAAAGACAGTTTGAGGAATCAATAAACGAAACCCCTGAAGACAGAGTACTGAAAAACTTGTATTGTTGTATTTGTGGTATCAGTGCATACGGTATAGAAGAACTGCTTGCCAAATTAGATACAAAAAGTAAAAGAGCTATTGCATTTCTTAAAACAGAAGAAATACAGAAATCGCTTAAGAAAAAACGCAAATTGCGCAAAGCAATTGTTGATAAATTTGGCAAGGACTATTTAAATGTAAATATTGGTGATACATAGAAAGACAGTAAACAAGAAATGGAAGCAACTGCAGCATACATGGTGTCTAAGCTATAGTTCCCATGTTTAATAAATCGAAGACAAGCCTGTCATAGCAAATATAGAAAATTTGTACTGCAGATATTCCATCACTTATTAGACATGGACCGAAAAGCGAAAGGTTGTGTATGTTATGCCTGATCCCTCCTCGCCAGCCGGGCACAAACAAACGACACTCATCATTGACTGTCAACAGTACGTATCTGAAAGTTTCATATCGTTAAATGATGTGATTATGCTCACGGAGTATTTGACCAGCGGTGATGCTGACTATTGTCGTGCCGTTGCGGACTTAATTCATAGTAAGATTATATGTGAGGAAAGCCAACGGCCTTCAGTGGATCAAATCGCAACTCAGGATGACGTTTTATTTGCATCATACATAAATTCGTTGCTTGAAGAAGATGACAACCTAAAATCTTCCTACGAGAAATTTGCTGAAGAGGAAAACATTTGTTATCGCCTAATTCTGTCTGTGGACGAAGAATGGAAAGAATTTGGGAAATCCCTTGCCGCAGGACTTCAAAAGATAAATATCCCAGAGTTTAATTTTGCAGAAGTCCAAAATAATTTGCTGGCATTCTCCGCAGAAATTAAGGCTGCATTTGAGCCGATTTCTAATATTTCAGATTCTTTAACAGAGTGGGCAAAAAGATTTGGAGATCAAATAAAAACCGTCCTTTCCGACATTCACATTCCAACTTTCAGCGAGGAGAAAAAATTAGAACTTTGCAAGTCTTTCCAACAATGGGGCGAATATGGATGGACATGTATCCCACATGCCACGCTCAGTTATTATAATCAATCACCAGAAAGTCAAAAGAGCGCAAACAAAGCTGCTTTAGCTCTGTGCGGAGTAAAAGAGATGGAAGGATTGTTCTCTAGACTTTGCAAGACTAAGGGCATTAAAAAATCAGATATAGAAGAAGCTATCTTCGATTTTCAGCATAAAAAATACAAGTCTTGTTCTATGATTATTTTTTCTATGATTGATTCAAAACTGATTCGATTTCAGCGGGACGAGGACAGGAATCCTAAAACAAAGAGAAGATATTCAGGTAAAAAAGCTGCTGAAAAGTTACAAAAACATATACAAGTGGGCTCTTGCTTATAAGCGAGGGATAAAGCTGGACATTGACCCTGCTCTATGTTATGATATAATTAAAGGCTGTGAGTAGGAGTGATGATTATGTCAGGTAAATTGAGTTGGAAAGACGTCCTCATAAATCAGTTAATAAAGGGCGGTTTCAGCAAAGAGGAATCACACTCGGTCTATCTGGTTGAAATGGAAGCAAGAAAGTATTTTGATTTCGACGGGATAGTGCCAAGCTGTTTGATGCTACAAAACATTGAGCAGGACGAGAAAGAAATACGGTACTTTTGGGAATCGAAATCTGTGGAAACGCAATGCCCGTATTGCGGAACGTTGAGTACGAGGCTGAGCGGCGACTACTACACCAAGCCAATACAAGATATTCCATACAACAACAAGGCGGTATATCACGTCGTACGCTTCA
>Ga0208242_100409_pt1 | contig 30368 bp, 29 predicted proteins | sample SubbioAug_CSW13A_FD_184825 | JGI IMG/M metagenome (GOLD analysis project Ga0208242, IMG submission 184825) | Serpentinite rock and fluid subsurface biosphere microbial communities from McLaughlin Reserve, California, USA - CR12Aug_CSW13A (SPAdes) | ecosystem: Environmental > Terrestrial > Deep...
GGGCCAAAAGCCTGGTGCAGGAGGCCGACGCCCTCAAGTCGGTGGGGCGCCAGATGCAGGCCGGCCTCACGGGCAAGGTCCGCATCGGGCTGGGCTCCGGGCCGGGTGCCTTGCTGTCGGCGCCGTTGCTGTTGCACATGGCACAGCACCACCCGCGCCTGCAGCTGGAGGTGGCCCGGGGCGGAACCGACCTGCTGATCGACGCCCTGCGGGCCCGGCGGCTGGATGCGGCGGTGGTCGACATCCGTGCCTTGCGCCCGGCCTCCGACCTGCGCGTGAGCCTGCAGGTCGAAATGCCGGGCAGTTTCCTGTGCCGCGAAGACCACCCCTTGTACCAACGGGGTACGCCGGTGCCGTTCGAGGACCTGCTGGCTTATCCGATCGCCTCCACCCCCCTGAGCGACGAGGTGGCCCGGCTGCTGACCGAGCGTTTCGGGCCTGCCGCCAACCCGGACCAGATGGTGACGCTGCGCTGCGACGACACCCAGACCCTGGTGGAGGTGGCCCGCCGCAGCGATGCCATCGTGCTCACGATCGACGCTGCCGGCCAGGGCCTCAAGAGCCTGCCCACCGTCCCGGCGCTCGATGGCACGGCCCGCTTCGGGCTGGTGACGCTGGACCAGCGCGCCGAGCCGCCTGGCTTGCAAGTGGTCAGGCAGCTGGTGGAGCGGCTGTTGCGCGGGTAGCTGGCGCTGCGCTCAGGTCGGGATGCCCCACTGCTCCAGCGCGTCGCCCACCAGTTCCAGCCGCAGCAGCGGGCTGTCGAGCGTCAGCAGGCGCTGTTTCGCCTGGGCGGGCAGTGGCAGCAGTTCGGCCCAGCGGTTGGCCACCCAGCCGGCGTCCTGCCAGGGGCCTTCGTCCGGCTGGTAGGCGGGGTAGCTGGCGAAGGCGGCCGGTTGCTCGGCCTGCAGCCGCTCTTGCAAGCGGTGCAGTGCCTGGGCGATGCCGCGCAGCTCCGGCGGCACCGGCACTGGCGCGTCGGCCGCCAGCGGTTCCACATCGGCCGTCCAGAGGCCGTGCTGCAGTTTCTCGCTGCGCGCCACACGAAAGCGCTGGGTGCCTTCGCAAGCGATGAACAGCAGCCCGGGCTGCGGCTGCTCGACCGACACGAGGCGCGCCAGCGTGCCGGTGTCGTGGAAGCCTTCCCGGGCGTAGCCGCCCTCGGCATCGGGCCGCTGGACTTCGCCACCCTCGGTGAGGCAGACCACACCAAACGGCGTGCCCTCACGCTGGCAGCGCCGCACCATGTCGAGGTAGCGCACCTCGAAGATCTGCAACGGCAGACTGCCACCCGGGAACAGGACGGTGCCCAGCGGGAACAGTGGAATGTGCAAGGTTGCAGGCCCTGGGCGAAGCAGGTCAGGCCACCGCGTCGGTGCTCTGGCGCTGCAGCATGGCCAGCACGTTGGCTACCGTGCTGCGCAACTCGCGACGGTCGCAGATGAAGTCCACCGCGCCTTTGGTCTGCAGGAACTCGGCGCGCTGGAAACCTTCAGGCAGCTTCACGCGCACCGTGTTCTCGATCACGCGCGGGCCGGCGAAGCCGATCAGGGCCTTGGGCTCGGCGATCACCACGTCGCCCATGAAGGCGAAACCGGCGCTCACGCCGCCCATGGTCGGGTCGGTCAGCACGCTGATGTAGGGCAGCCCTTTTTTGGCCAGGCGCGTCAGGGCCGCGTTGGTCTTGGCCATCTGCATGAGGGACAGCAGGCCTTCCTGCATGCGCGCGCCGCCGGTGGCGGTGAAGCACACGAAGGGCACTTTCTGCTCGATGGCGGTTTCCACGCCGCGCACGAAGCGCTCGCCCACCACCGAGCCCATGGAGCCGCCCATGAAGTCGAACTCGAAGCACGCGGCCACCAGCTCGATGCTCATCACCGAGCCGCCCATGACGATCAGCGCATCGGTCTCGCCGGTGGACTCCAGGGCTTCCTTCAGGCGCTCGGGGTACTTGCGGCTGTCCTTGAACTTGAGCGCGTCGACCGGGATGACCTCCTGGCCGATCTCGTAACGGCCTTCGGCGTCCAGGAAGGCGTCGAGCCGTGCCCGGGCGCCGATGCGGTGGTGGTGGCTGCAGTGCGGGCAGACGTTCTGGTTCTTTTCCAGGTCGTTCTTGTAGAGCACCGCTTCGCAGCTGGGGCACTTGATCCACAGCCCCTCGGGCACCTGGCGGCGGCCGGCAGGGTCGGTGTGGGTGATTTTCGGGGGCAACAGTTTTTCGAGCCAGGACATGGTTTCTCCTTGCTGGTCACAGGGAGCGCCGCCCACCGGGTAGGGCGGGGCGCTCGCGAATGGGCGACATTATGCGCGCAAGCCGTCCAGTGCCTGCCGGATGCCGGCCAGGAACCCGCTGGCCACCGGGGCCACGCGCTCGCGCGTTTCCTGCTCGATGAGCTGGATCAGCCGGGTGCCGATGACCACCGCGTCGGCCGACTTGCCGACCGCGCACGCCGTGGCCGCATCGCGGATGCCGAAACCCACGCCCACCGGGGTGTTCACGTGCCGGCGGATGCGCGGCAGCATGGCTTCGACGGCGTCGGTGTCCAGGTGGCCGGCACCTGTCACGCCCTTGAGCGACACGTAGTACACGTAGCCGCTGGCGATGCGCCCGACCTGGGCCATGCGCTCGTCGGTGCTGGTGGGGGCCAGCAGGAAGATCAGGTCCAGCCCGTGGGCCTTGAGCGTGGCGGCGAAGGCTTCGCATTCCTCGGGTGGGTAGTCCACGATCAGCACGCCATCCACACCCGCCGCCGCGGCATCGCGGGCAAAGGTGTTGGCGCCGTGCTTCAGTTCGTAGCGCTCCACCGGGTTGGCGTAACCCATCAGCACCACCGGGGTGGTGGCGTCGGTCTGCCGGAAGGTGCGCACCATGTCCAGCACCTGGGTCATGCCAATGCCAAAGGTCAGGGCCTTTTCGCCCGCCTTCTGGATCACCGGGCCGTCGGCCATGGGGTCGGAAAACGGCACGCCCAGTTCGATGATGTCGGCGCCGCCCTGCACCATGGCGTGCATGAGTTCGGGCGTCACGTCAGCGTAGGGGAAGCCGGCCGTCACGTAGGGAATGAGCGCCTTGCGGCCCTGGGCCTTGAGCTGCTGGAGGGTGGTTTCGATGCGGCTCATTGCGTCAGGCTTTCATCAGGGTCACGGGTTGCTCGGCGCCGCCCTTGACGGACTGGCCCCGGCAGCTCGGGCGGCAGTAGAAGTCGGCCTGCGACAGGTCGGCCACGGTGCCGATGTCCTTGTCGCCCCGGCCCGACAGGTTGACCAGAATCGACTGGTCGGGCCGCAGGGTCTTGGCCAGCTTCATGGCGTAGGCCAGGGCGTGGCTGGACTCCAGCGCGGGGATGATGCCTTCGGTGCGGCACAGGTGGTGGAAGGCTTCGAGCGCCTCGGTGTCGGTCACGCCCACGTATTCGGCCCGGCCGATGTCCTTGAGCCAGGCGTGTTCGGGGCCCACGCCCGGGTAGTCCAGGCCCGCGCTGACGCTGTGCGTCTCGGTGATCTGGCCGTTGTCGTCCTGCAGGATGTAGGTGCGGTTGCCGTGCAGCACGCCGGGCTGACCCTTCTGTAGCGAGGCGGAGTGCTTGCCGCTGTCCAGCCCCTCACCGGCCGCTTCCACGCCGATCAGGCGGGTCGTCTCGTGTGCGATGTAGGGGTAGAAGATGCCCATGGCGTTGCTGCCGCCACCCACACAGGCCACCACCGCGTCGGGTTGCAGCTCGCTGCCGTTGCCCGGCAGCTTCAGGTCGGCCAGCATCTCTGGCATCTGCTTGAGGCATTCCTCGCCGATCACGCTCTGGAAGTCGCGCACCATCATGGGGTAGGGGTGCGGGCCGGCCACAGTGCCGATGATGTAGAAGGTGTTTTCCACGTTCGTCACCCAGTCGCGCATGGCCTCGTTCAGCGCGTCCTTCAGCGTCTTGCTGCCGCTTTCCACCGGCACCACGGTGGCGCCGAGCAGCTTCATGCGGTAGACGTTGGGGCTTTGGCGCTTCACGTCTTCGGCGCCCATGTAGACGATGCATTCCAGCCCGTAGCGGGCACAGATGGTGGCGGTGGCCACGCCGTGCTGGCCCGCGCCGGTCTCGGCAATGATGCGCGGCTTGCCCATGCGCTTGGCCAGCATGGCCTGGCCGATCACGTTGTTGATCTTGTGGGCGCCGGTGTGGTTGAGGTCCTCGCGCTTGAGGAAGATCTGCGCCCCGCCCAGTTCGCGGCTGGTGCGCGCGGCGTGGTAGATGGGCGAGGGGCGGCCCACGAAGTGCGCCAGCTCGTAGCGGAATTCGCGCAGGAATTCGGGGTCGTGCTGGTACCTGGCGTAGGCCTCGCGCAGCTCGTTGATGGCGTGGGTGAGGGTTTCGCTGATGAAACTGCCGCCGTAGGGGCCGAAGTGGCCGCGGGCGTCGGGCTGATGGTAGTCGTACATGGAGATCGTCTCGGGGATTCGTCAGGGGGAGGGCGTGGGGCTCAGCCGCGGGCCAGGAGGTCGTCGGCCTGGCGCACGGCGGCCACGAAGCGGTCGATCAGTTCAGGGCTCTTGATGCCTTTGGCGCTTTCCACGCCCGAACTCACGTCAACCGCCCAGGGGCGAACGAGACGAATGCCATCGGTCACATTTGCAGGTGTGAGTCCACCAGACAAAACGAGGCGAGCGCTGGCGTTTAGTTGCGGGTGTGACCAATTGAAGGCTGTCCAGTCGAAGGAAACGCCGCCGCCGCCATAGCCCTGTACGTGGGCGTCGAGCAATATGGCTTGTGCGGCGGCGTGCTGCTGCGCGTATTCTAGGAGATCGAAGCTGGCAGCGCCATCGCCAGTGGGCACCCGGGCCGCACGGATGTGGGGGCGGCCGTGGGCCAGGCATTCCTGCGGCGATTCGTCGCCATGGAACTGCAGCAGCGCATGCGGCACGGCTTTCAGTCCGGCCTGCACCTCCTCGGCCGAGGCGTTGACGAACAGCAGCACCGGGGTCACGAACGGGGGCAGCAGGCGGGCCAGTTCACCGGCCCGCTCGGGCGACACGGCGCGCGGGCTGGGCGGGTAGAGCACGAAGCCGATGGCGTCGGCCCCGGCGTGGACGGCATGGCGCACGTCGTCTTCGCGCGTCAGGCCACAGATCTTGATTCGGGTGCGGTGCATCCCGCGATTATGGCAACCAGTCCGCGCCGGGCACCGTGTTGGGCAGGCCCCAGTGGGATTCGTACACCGGCCCCAGGAAGTACAGTCCGTCGGGCGCAAAGGTGGGGGCCGCCACGTCTCGGCTGCGGGCGTCGCGCACCTCGGCCATCCACCCGGGCGGGCGCAGGCCCTGGCCCACCGCCACCAGGCAACCCATGAGGTTGCGGATCATGTGGTGCAGGAAGGCGTTGGCCTCGAAGTCGAAACGCCAGTAGGCGCCGCGGCGGCGGATGTCGATGCGGTGCAGGTGCTTCACGGGCGAGAGCGCCTGGCACTGGGCCGCCCGGAAGGAGGTGAAGTCGTGCTCGCCGATCAGGTGGGCAGCGGCGGCTTCCATAGCCGCCTGGTCCAGCGGACGGAACACCCAGCCTGCCCGCCCCGTTTCAAGGCTGGGCCGCACCGGTGATTCGAGCAGCAGGTAAGCGTAGCGCCGGGCAATGGCGCTGGCTCTGGCGTGGAAGGCATCGGGCACGGGGTAGGCCCACTGGACGGCAATGTCGTTGGGCAGGTAGCGGTTGGTGCCGCGCACCCATGAGTTCATGGCGCGGTGCACGTCGGTGTCGAAGTGCACCACCTGACCCAGGCCGTGGACGCCGGCGTCGGTGCGGCCGGCACACAGTGTGTGGATGGCGGGCACGTCGGCAAACTGCGCCAGGGCCTTCTCGAGCTGGTCCTGCACCGTCTGGCCACTGGGCTGGCTTTGCCAGCCCTGGTAGGCGCCACCCTGGTAGCTGATGCCGAGCGCGATCCTCAAAACGGTCCTGTCAGGTGAGGGGGCGGTCAGGACAACTGGGCGAGGAAGGCGCGGGCGCGGGCCTGCAATTCGCCCGTGGCTTCGGCCTCGACCTCCTCGGCCAGGGTGCGCGCGCCGTCGGTGTCGCCAATCGCTTCGAACTCGCGGGCGAGAGACAGCTTGGTCTCCAGCGGGTCGGCGCCGCTGCCTTCGTCCACTTCCAGGCTGGAGAGGTCGTCCAGCTCGGTAGCCGCTTGCACGACCGGCCGTTCTTCGGTGGGTGCGGCATCGGCCATGCCCTCCAGGTCCAGGTCGAGATCGAGGTCCAGACCTTTCACCTCTTCCGGCAGCTCGCTGCTGGGGGCCGGCGCTTCTGGCGGCGGGGTCAGGTCGAGATCGAAGCCCAGGTCCTGCTCGTCAGCGGTTTCACCGGCCGGTGCCAATGGTGTGGTCTCCGGTGCTGGGACGCTCAGGTCCAGGTCGAATTCGAGGGCATCGGGACCAGGGGGCGGGCTGGCCGTGGCGGCGGGTGCCGCTGCCTCGTCCGAAGGTGCCGAGAGTTGGTCGAGGTCGAGTTCGAGGTCCACCTCCGATTGGGTCGGCGGGTTTTCGCTGGGCTGGGTGAGGTCGAAGTCGAACGAGACCGGTTCCGTTGTGGGCGGTGTTTCGGCCTCAATTTCCAATGAACCGACGGCCCGAGAGTCGGTTTCTGTGGTTGAGGGCGCTGCCTGGCTCTCCCCGAGGCTCAGGTCCAGGTCGGGTGGCTGACTGGCGAGCGCTTCCTGTGGCGACAAGCTGTCGGGCCCTTGTACGGCTGCGACGGCGCCGCCGCGGTACAACGGATTGTCGGGGTCCAGCGTCAGGCCCCCGTCGCGGGCGGCTGCCCACTCCGGCCCCTCACCCAAGGTCAGGTCGTACAGCGTCTGGGCCTCGGTGTTGTAGGCCCCAACGTCGCCGCGCTGGGCGTAAATTTCCAGTAGCTTGGCCCGCACGGCCAGGCGTTCAGGGTGAAGGCGCAGGGCCTCTTGCAGGATTTCCTCGGCCTGCTTGTCGCGCCCGTAGGCCAGGTAGACGTCGGCCTCGGCCACCGGGTCGACGTCGCCCCCCGCATCGAGCTGGCTGGGCGAGTACATCATCGACGACACCGGTGCGTCCTCGTGCGTATCCACGGTTTGGCCCTGCGCCTCGTCGAATTGTGAGGGTGCCCCTTCGGCGTTGGCCGCCTGCAGTGCTTGGTCCTGGCGGCGGCGCCGCAGGGCGAACAAGGCCAGCAGGCCAAGGGCCGCCGCTGCACCACCGGCCACAGGCAAGGCCATGGGGTGTTGCAGCCATTGCGTCAGGCCAGCACCTTCTGCCGCGGCGGCGGGAGCCGGTGTGGGTGCCGGAGCGGGCGGCGGCACAGGGGGTGCCGCCTCGACGGCAACGCCCGGGGTGGTCTCCGTCGGTGGTGCGGTCTCGACCGGTGCCTCGCCCGCGGGCTCCGCAGGCACCGCTGCCTTGAGCTGTTCAAGCTCTTCCAGATTGCGGTTGAGCTCGCTGAGCCGTCCACTGGTCTCGGCTTCCTGCCGGGCTTGGGCGATTTGGTCTTCCTGCGGGGTGGCGGTGGCCCCCTTGGACAGCGTCAGTTTGTCCTGGCTGGTGTCTGCAGCGCGGGTGTCGGTCACCTCGGTCTGCACCGTGCCCGCCGCGGCGCGGCTGGGCGCGGGTGTCGCCTGTGACGGGGCGGTCGCGGCCAGGCGGCGCCGGTAGTCGTTGAAGTCGCGGCTTTGGGCAGCGATCAGTTGTCGCGCTTCTGCGGCCGGAATGGCCGCGAGTGTGTCGTTGTCGGGCAGGTCGAGCACCACCCCGGCTTTGAGCCGGTTGACGTTCTGCCCCATGAAGGCATGCGGGTTGGCCCGCAACAGGCCTACGAGCATCTGCTCCAGCGACACCTGGGCGGACTTGTGCACAGCGGCGATGCGACCAGCGGTGTCGCCGCGGGCGACATTGACTTGCTGCTGGCGTGCTGTGGTTGCCGCGGCAGGTGCGGAGGCGGTGGGCTGTGCGGGCGCGCTGGGCGGTGTAACCCGAGCCGCCCCAGGAGCCGCGGGCGCCTCCCTTGGGGCCGCTGGCACCGCCGGGACGAGGGGGGCCGGCGCTTGCCGCAGGTTCGGCGGATCGAACAGCAGCGTGTAGCCACGCAAGAGCTGCCCGTTGGCCCAGTTGGCCTGCACCACGATGTCCAGGAACGGTTCGTTGACCGTGCGGGTGCTGCGCAGCCGGATTGCGCGCCGCCCGTCGGGTCGCTGGATCAGTTCGAAGGTGACGTCGCCCAGCAGCGGATTGAACTCCATGCCAGCGGCGCGGAAGCGTTCGAGCGGCGCGACGCCGATCTGCAAAGAGGCGGCTTCTTCCGGGCTCAGGCTGGGAACATCGATCTCGGCCCTCAGGGGTTCGCCCAGCAGGGACTGCACCGACACACGACCCAGCGCCAGCGCCCAGGCCTGGCCCGCCGTGAGTGCCGAGGCCAGCGCCACAGCACCTGCCACCGCCCGCAGACTCCAGGGGCGACCGGCGCGGCGATCGCTGAGGGACGTGGACTGGGTGGGGATGTGGCGAGGTGTGTACTGCACAGAGTCTCCTACCGAAGAATGCGAAAAATCACCTTATCATCAATAACTTATGACGACAAGCCGAAGCGCCGGCTGGGCGCGTCCGGAAGCGGGTCCCGGGGCGCCTTGCGCCGACAACCGTTGCCTTCAAGCAACGGTGCCGTCACAGGGGCATCCGGGTGAGACTATACCCTCAAGCGTCGAGCAAAATGCGCAACATGCGACGCAGCGGTTCGGCCGCACCCCACAGCAGCTGGTCGCCTATCACAAATGCCGAAACGTACTCGGGGCCCATGTTCAGCTTGCGCACCCGGCCCACGCCCACTTCCAGGCCGCCGGTGATGGCGGCGGGGGTGAGTTCCTTGACGGTGATGGCGCGGTCGTTCGGCACCCACTTCACCCAGGGGTTGCCGCTCTTGATGATGGACTCGATCTGCTCCAGTGGCAGGTCTTTTTTCAGCTTGAGCGTCAGTGCCAGGCTGTGGCAGCGCATGGCACCGATGCGCACGCACAGGCCATCCACTGGGATGGTCTGCTCGGTACCCAGGATCTTGTTGACCTCGGCCTGGCCCTTCCATTCTTCCTTGGACTGGCCGTTGGGCAGCTGCACGTCGATCCAGGGGATGAGGCCACCGGCCAGGGGGGCGCCGAAGAACTCGGTTGGCACGTCTTCGCGGATGGTCTTGGCGACTTTGCGGTCGATCTCGAGGATGGCGGAGGCGGGGGTGGCCAGCTCATCGGCCACTGCACCGTGCACCACGCCCATGCCCTTGAGCAGTTCGCGCATGTGGTTGGCGCCGCCCCCGGACGCGGCCTGGTAGGTCATGGAGCTCACCCACTCTACCAGCCCCTCGCGGAACAGGCCGCCCAGGCCCATCAGCAGGATGGAGTTGGTGCAGTTGCCGCCGATCCAGTTCTTGCCGCCGGCCGCCAGGCTCTTGCGGATCAGGCCTTCGTTGACCGGGTCCAGGATGATGACGGCGTCGGATTCCATGCGCAGCGACGAGGCGGCGTCGATCCAGTGGCCCTGCCAGCCGCTGGCGCGCAGCTTGGGGAACACCTCTTTGGTGTAGTCGCCACCCTGGCAGGTGATCACGATGTCGCACTTGGCCAGCGCCGCGATGTCGTTCGCGTCCTGCAGCGTCTTGTGCGCCTTGGCCATGGCCGGGGCCGCGCCGCCGGTGTTGGAAGTGGAAAAGAAAATGGGCTCGATGTGCTCGAAATCGCCTTCGGCGACCATGCGATCCATCAATACCGAGCCGACCATGCCGCGCCAGCCGACCAGACCTACCAACTTGCTCATTTCAAACGCCCTTTCAAGTGAAACAAAAACGGCCCAGACCAGACCTGTTTGCCCCGGCTCGTCAAGGCCAGGGAGGGCGCACGACGATACCGGAGCTGGATCAGCTCTTAATAATGGTCGTGGTTTTGGTGGTGATTGCGCGCACGGCCACGCCTGCCTGGGCGGCAGTAGCGGTGTTCAGGGCGAACGGGCGGGCGGCAAACATAAAAAACATTGTAATGCATGCGGGCTTGCGCCATGCTGACCAAGCCCGCAGTCGGGTTCAAGCCAATGCTTGCACCACCGCATCACCCATCTGCGCGGTGCCCACCTTGGTGGTGCCTTCGCTGTAGATGTCAGGGGTCCGGAGGCCCTGGGCCAGCACTTTCTGCACGGCCGCTTCGATGCGGTCGGCCGCTTCGGGCTGGTTCAGGCTGAAGCGCAGCATCATGGCCGCGCTCAGGATCGTGGCCAGCGGGTTGGCCACGCCCTTGCCGGCGATGTCGGGCGCGCTGCCGTGGCTGGGCTCGTACAGGCCCTGGCCCTTGCTGTTCAGGCTGGCCGACGGCAGCATGCCGATGGAGCCGGTCAGCATCGAGGCCTCGTCCGACAGGATGTCGCCGAACATGTTGCCGGTCACCAGCACGTCAAACGCCTTGGGCGCTTTCACGAGCTGCATGGCCGCGTTGTCCACGTACATGTGCTGCAGTTCCACGTCGGGGTATTGCTTGTGCACCTCGGTGACCACGTCCTTCCAGAACTGGAAGGTTTCCAGCACGTTGGCTTTGTCCACGCTGGTCACCTTCTTGTTGCGCTTGCGCGCGGCCTGGAAGGCGACGTGGGCGATGCGCTCGATCTCCGGCTTGGAGTAGCGCATGGTGTCGAACGCTTCCTCGGCGCCGGGGAAGTGACCATCCACCGCGGTGCGGCGGCCACGCGGTTGGCCGAAGTAGATGTCGCCGGTCAGCTCGCGGATGATGAGGATGTCCAGGCCTGCGATCAGTTCGGGCTTGAGGCTGGACGCGCCCACCAGTTGTTCGTAGCAGATGGCGGGGCGGAAGTTGGCGAACAGCCCCATGTGCTTACGCAGGCCCAGGATGGCCTGTTCCGGGCGCAGCGGGCGGTCCAGCGTGTCGTACTTCCAGTCGCCCACCGCACCGAACAGCACGGCATCGGCGTCCATGGCCAGCTTCAGGGTGGACTCGGGCAGGGGGTGGCCATGGGCGTCGTACGCCGCACCACCGACCAGCGCCTGCTCCATCTCGAACGGGAGGTCGAGTGCGTGAAGGACCTTGACGGCTTCTTTGACGATTTCGGTGCCGATGCCGTCACCGGGGAGAACTGCGATCTTCATCTGGGGTGGGCGCCACGGACGCCAATGAGGGGACATGGTGGCAGCCCCCGAAGGGGCCGCGGGCGGAGGAAAGTGGGCGTGTCAGCCGACGAAGGTGCGGGCCAGCCAGGGTTTGGTGGCCAGGCGCGCGGCCTCGTAGGCCTGGATCTTGTCCTTGTGGCGCAGCGTGAGGCCGATGTCGTCCAGCCCGTTGAGCAGGCAGTACTTGCGGAACGGTTGCACCTCAAAGGCAATTTCCTCGCCTTGCGGTTTCACGATCACTTGGCGCTCGAGGTCGATGGTGAGCTGGTAGCCCGGGAAGGCATGCACCTCGTCAAACAGCTGGCTTACCGTGGCTTCGGGCAGCACGATGGGCAGCAGGCCGTTCTTGAAGCAGTTGTTGAAGAAGATGTCGGCGAAGCTGGGGGCGATCAGTGCGCGAAAGCCGTACTGCTCGATGGCCCACGGTGCGTGCTCGCGGCTGGAACCACAGCCGAAGTTCTTGCGCGCCAGCAGCACCGAAGCGCCCTGGTAGCGCGGCTGGTTCAGCACGAAGTCCGGGTTGGGCTTGCGCTGGCTCTCGGGCACGCCGGGTTGGCCCGGCTGGTCGAGGTAGCGCCATTCGTCGAACAGGTTGGGACCAAACCCCGTCTTGCGGATGGACTTGAGGAACTGCTTGGGGATGATCGCGTCGGTGTCGACGTTCTCGCGGTCCATGGGGGCCACCAGGCCCTGGTGCACGGTGAACTTCTGCATGCTTACTTCTTCACGGCGTCTTGGATGACCTGGCCGCCTTTTTCGACATCCTTGCCGATGCCGGCCACGGTGTTGCACCCGGCGAGGGCCACCAGGCCCAGGACGGTGATCAGCAGTGCAAACGTCTTTTTCATGGCAGGTTTCCTTTCTGGGTGGGTCAGGCGAACTGACGGACGTCGACAAAATGGCCGTGGATCGCCGCGGCGGCGGCCATGGCGGGGCTGACCAGGTGGGTGCGCCCGCCAGCGCCCTGACGGCCCTCGAAATTGCGGTTGCTGGTGGACGCGCAACGCTCGCCCGGCTCCAGCCGGTCGGCGTTCATGGCCAGGCACATGGAGCAGCCCGGTTCGCGCCACTCGAAGCCGGCGGCCTTGAAGATTTCGTGCAGCCCCTCGCGCTCGGCCTGCGCCTTCACCAGGCCGGAGCCCGGCACCACCATGGCGAGCTTGACGGTCTTGGCCACCTTCTGGCCCAGCTTCTTGACCACGGCAGCGGCTTCGCGCATGTCCTCGATGCGGCTGTTGGTGCAGGAGCCGATGAAGACCTTGTCGACGTGGATGTCGGCCAGCGGCTTACCCGGTTGCAGCGCCATGTAGGTCAGGGCGCGCTCCATGGCGTTGCGCTTGTTGGGGTCTTTTTCCTTGTCGGGGTCGGGCACCACGGCGGTCACGGGCAGCACCATTTCGGGGGAGGTGCCCCAGGTGACCTGCGGCAGGATCTGGGCCGCGTCGAGTTCCACCACGGTATCGAACACCGCGTCGGCGTCCGAATGAAGCGTCTTCCAGTAGGCCACGGCCTGGTCCCATTCCACGCCGGTGGGGGCCATGGGGCGACCTTTCACGTACTCAATGGTCTTGTCGTCCACGGCCACCAGGCCGGCGCGCGCACCGGCCTCGATCGCCATGTTGCACACCGTCATGCGGCCTTCCATGCTCAGTGCGCGGATGGCGCTGCCACCGAACTCGATGGTGTAGCCGGTGCCACCGGCGGTCCCGATCTTGCCGATGATGGCCAGCACGATGTCCTTCGCGCCACAGCCCCTGGGCAACTGGCCTTCCACCTTGACCAGCATGTTCTTGGCCTTTTTGGCCAGCAGGGTCTGGGTGGCCATGACGTGCTCCACCTCGGAGGTGCCAATGCCGTGGGCGAGCGCGCCGAATGCGCCGTGGGTGGAGGTGTGGCTGTCACCGCAGACCACGGTCATGCCTGGCAGGGTGGCACCGTTTTCGGGGCCAATCACGTGGACGATGCCCTGGCGCTGGCTCATGAAGGGAAAGAAGGCGGCGGCCCCGAACTCGGCGATGTTGGCGTCGAGCGTGGTGATCTGTTCCTTGCTGATCGGGTCGGCAATGCCGTCGTAGCCCAGCTCCCAGCCCGTGGTGGGGGTGTTGTGGTCGGCCGTGGCCACCACCGAGCTGACGCGCCAGAGCTTGCGGCCGGCCTCGCGCAGGCCTTCGAACGCCTGCGGGCTGGTGACTTCGTGCACCAGGTGGCGGTCGATGTACAGCACCGCGGTGCCGTCTTCTTCGGTGTGGACGACGTGCTCGTCCCAGATCTTGTCGTAAAGGGTGCGTCCCATGCTGCGGGTTCCAGTCTGTGGGCCGCCCCAGGCGGCCAGTCCGTTGATTTTAGGACAACGCCAAAAAGAAGGCCCGCCGTGGCGGGCCTGCTCGCCAGTCGCTGCGGGGACACCGAGCGGCTGGGTGTGGGGTCAGCGCTGGGCCAGCGGCGGCACGTCGCGGCGGACGGAGCCGGTGAAGAGCTGGCGCGGACGGCCGATCTTGTACTCGGGGTCGCTGATCATCTCGTTGAGCTGGGCGATCCAGCCGACGGTGCGGGCCAGCGCGAAGATGCCGGTGAACAGATTCACCGGGATGCCGATGGCGCGCTGCACGATGCCGGAGTAGAAGTCCACGTTCGGGTAGAGCTTGCGCTGGACGAAGTAGTCGTCTTCCAGGGCGATCTTTTCCAGTTCCTTGGCCAGCTTGAACAGCGGGTCGTTTTCCAGGCCCAGTTCGGTCAGCACCTCGTTGCAGGTTTCCTGCATCAGCTTGGCGCGCGGGTCGTAGTTCTTGTAGACGCGGTGACCGAAGCCCATCAGCTTGACGCCGGAGTTCTTGTCCTTGACCTTCTCCATGAACTCGCCCACCTTGGCCACGCCGCCGTTGGCCTGGATCTCTTCGAGCATGTTCAGGCAGGCCTCGTTGGCGCCGCCGTGGGCCGGACCCCACAGGCAGGCCACGCCGGCCGCGATGGCCGCGAACGGGTTGGTGCCGGACGAGCCGCACAGGCGCACGGTGGAGGTGGAGGCATTCTGCTCGTGGTCGGCGTGCAGGATGAAGATGCGGTCGAGCGCACGCTCCAGCACCGGGTTGACCTTGTACTCTTCGCAGGGCGTGCCGAACATCATGCGCAGGAAGTTGCCGGCGTACGACAGGTGGTTCTGCGGGTACATGTAAGGCTGGCCGATCTTGTACTTGTAGGCCATGGCCACGAGCGTCGGCATCTTGGCGATCAGGCGGATCGCAGCGATTTCGCGGTGCTCGGGGTTGTTGATGTCGGTGCTGTCGTGGTAGAAGGCCGACATCGCACCCACCAGGCCGGTCAGCACGGCCATCGGGTGAGCGTCGCGGCGGAAGCCACGCAGGAAGAACTGCATCTGCTCGTTGACCATGGTGTGGTTGATCACGAGCTTGTGGAAGTCGGTGCGCTGGGTCTCGTTGGGCAGTTCACCCTTGAGCAGCAGGTAGCAGGTGTCGAGGTAGTCGCAGCTGGTGGCCAGTTGCTCGATGGGGTAGCCGCGGTACAGCAGCTCGCCCTTGTCGCCATCGATGTAGGTGATGGCCGACTGGCACGACGCGGTGGACAGGAAGCCCGGGTCGTAGGTGAACATGCCGGTCTGGGCGTACAGCTTGCGGATGTCGATCACGTCCGGGCCGATGTTGCCGGCGTACACCGGCAGTTCCACGCTGGGTGCCCCGTTGCTGAACGACAGGGTGGCTTTGTTGTCAACGAGCTTCATTCGACTTCCTTGTTGAGGGGGTGGGCTTCAGTGGGCCTGGGGCGTCCGCAGGTGCCCCAGCAGTTCCACGACTTCGTCGGTGGCCAGCGCGCCCTGCGGTTCGGTCCTGCGCAACAACAGATCCAGCAGGTCGTTGTCGGACAGGTCCATCAACGCATTCATGGCGCGGGCCTGGCGGTGGGTGATGCCAGATTCGTGCCTGGCAAAAAAACGCTCGATGAACAGGTCGTTTTCGAGCAGGCCACGGCGGCAACGCCACCTGAGCTTGCTCAGGGCACGTTCGTCGAGCAGGGCGTGGTCGTCCATGGCCGGTGCGGGACTGTGCTCAGACCGAGCGCAGCACCATCATTTCCTTGATCTTGCCGATGGCCTTGGTCGGGTTGAGACCCTTGGGGCAGACATCGACGCAGTTCATGATGGTGTGGCAGCGGAACAGGCGGTACGGGTCTTCCAGGTTGTCCAGACGCTCGCTGGTGGCCTGGTCGCGGCTGTCGGCGATGAAGCGGTAGGCCTGCAGCAGGCCGGCCGGCCCGACGAACTTGTCGGGGTTCCACCAGAAGCTGGGGCAGCTGGTCGAGCAGCTGGCGCACAGGATGCACTCGTACAGGCCGTTGAGCTCCTCGCGCTCCTCGGGACTCTGCAGGCGCTCCTTCTCGGGCGGCTGGGACTGGTTGATCAGGTAGGGCTTGATGCTGTGATACTGCTTGAAGAACAGCGTCATGTCCACGATCAGGTCGCGCACCACCGGCAGGCCGGGCAGCGGCTTCAACACGATGTCGCCCTTGAGCGTGTTCATGTTCGTCAGGCAGGCCAGGCCGTTCTTGCCGTTGATGTTCATCGCGTCCGAACCGCACACGCCTTCGCGGCAGGAGCGGCGGAAGGAGATGGTGGGATCCAGCTCCTTAAGCTTCATCAGCGCGTCGAGCAGCATGCGCTCGGTGCCCGACAGCTCGACCTCGATGGTCTGCATGTAAGGCTTGGCGTCCTTCTCGGGGTCGTAGCGGTAGATTTTGAAAGTGCGTTTGGCCATCTTGTGCTCCAACTCGGTGCGCGATTAGAAGGTGCGGACCTTCGGCGGAATGGATTCCACCGTCAGCGGCTTCAGATTGACGGGCTTGTAGGTCAGGCTGTTGTCGGCGCTGTGCCACAGGGTGTGCTTCATCCACTCCTTGTCGTTGCGACCCAGCGGGAACTCGGCGTCGTCGGCCGGGCGCTCGTAGTCGTTGACGGTGTGGGCACCGCGGCACTCGTGGCGGGCAGCGGCCGAGGTCATGGTGGCCTGGGCGGCTTCGATCAGGTTCTCGACTTCCAGCGCTTCGATGCGGGCGGTGTTGAACACCTTGGAGGTGTCCTTCAGACCGATCGCTTCCACGCGGGCGCGCAGGGCGTTGATTTTCTTCACACCCTCGTCCATGCTGGCCTGGGTGCGGAACACGCCGGCGTGCTGCTGCATCGAGGCGCGGATGTCGTTGGCCACGGTCTGCGCGTATTCGCCGTTCGGGTGGCTTTCCAGGCGGGCCAGGCGCGCCAGGGTGCGGTCGGCAGCGTCTTTGGGCAGGTCCTTGAACTCGGCCTTGGGGTTGACGTTGGCGACGATGTGGTTGCCGGCGGCGCGGCCGAACACCAGCAGGTCGAGCAGCGAGTTGGTGCCCAGGCGGTTGGCGCCGTGCACCGACACGCAGGAGCATTCACCCACCGCGTAGAGGCCGTTGACGATTTTCTGGCCGCCGTTGCCGTCGGGCACGACCACCTGGCCGTTGATGTTGGTCGGGATGCCGCCCATCTGGTAGTGGATGGTGGGCACCACGGGAATCGGTTCCTTGGTGATGTCGACGTTGGCGAAGTTCACGCCGATTTCGTACACCGAGGGCAGGCGCTTGTGGATGGTGGCTGCGTCCAGGTAGCTGAAGTTGAGCAGCACGTGGTCCTTGTTGGGGCCGCAGCCACGGCCTTCCTTGATTTCCTGGTCCATGCAGCGGGACACGAAGTCGCGCGGCGCCAGGTCTTTCAGGGTGGGCGCGTAGCGCTCCATGAAGCGCTCGCCTTCGGAGTTGACGAGGTAGGCGCCTTCACCACGGCAGCCTTCGGTCAGCAGCACACCCGCGCCGGCCACGCCGGTCGGGTGGAACTGCCAGAACTCCATGTCCTGCAGCGGGATGCCGGCGCGCGCCGCCATGCCCAGGCCGTCGCCGGTGTTGATGAAGGCGTTGGTGGAAGCGGCGTAGATGCGGCCGGCGCCACCGGTGGCCAGCATCACGGTCTTGGCCTCGAGGATGTAGGTCTCGCCGGTTTCCATTTCCAGCGCGGTCACGCCCACGACGTCCCCTTCGCTGTTGCGGATCAGGTCCAGCGCCATCCATTCCACGAAGAACGTGGTGCGGGCCGACACGTTCTGCTGGTACAGGGTATGCAGCATGGCGTGGCCGGTGCGGTCGGCGGCGGCGCAGGCGCGCGGCACGGCCTTTTCACCGTAGTTGGCGGTGTGGCCGCCGAACGGGCGCTGGTAGATGGTGCCGTCGGGGTTGCGGTCGAACGGCATGCCGAAGTGTTCGAGTTCGTACACCACCTTCGGCGCTTCGCGGCACATGAACTCGATCGCGTCCTGGTCGCCGAGCCAGTCGGAACCCTTGACGGTATCGTAGAAGTGGTAGTGCCAGTTGTCCTCGTTCATGTTGCCGAGCGAGGCGCCGATGCCGCCTTGCGCCGCGACGGTGTGCGAGCGGGTGGGGAACACCTTGGACAGCACGGCAACGTTCAGGCCGGCACGGGCTAGCTGCAGCGACGCGCGCATGCCGGAGCCGCCGGCGCCCACGATCACGACGTCAAAACGGCGGCGGGGCAGGGAAGAAGTGGTCGACATGGATCAGAGCCTCCAGAGCACTTGGAATGCCCAGCCGGCGCAACCCACCAGCCAGACGATCGTGAAGACGTGCAGGGCCAGACGCAGGCCTGCGGGTTTGACGTAGTCCATCCAGATGTCGCGCACGCCAACGAAGGCGTGCCACATCAGGGCGATGATGACCGCGAAGGTCAGGAACTTCATCCACTGAGCGGCGAAGATGCCGGCCCAGGTTTCGTAGCCGATCGGGCCGCTGGAGAAGATCACCTGTGCCAGCAGCACGACGGTGAACAGGGCCATGAGGGCGGCGGTGACGCGCTGCATCAGCCAGTCGCGGGTGCCGTAGTGGGCGCCGGTGACGACGCGCTTGGAGCCGTAGTTGACTGCCATGGTGGGTACTCCGGATCGTTGGGAATCAGTACAGGCCGAACAGCTTGGCGCCCAGCACGACGGTCAGGCCCAGGCTCAGCACCAGGGTGACGACGGCGGAAGACTTGCCGAACTCCTTGGTGACGCTGTGGGTGGCGTCCATGTAGAGGTGGCGCACGCCGGCGATGAAGTGGTGCAGGTAGCCCCAGATCAGGGCCAGCACCACCAGTTTGACGAACCAGCCGGGCACGAAGCCGATGCCGGCGCTGAAGGCGGCGGTGAAGGTCTCGAACGAAATTTCCGACGACAGCGAAGTGTCAAACATCCAGATGATGAAGGGCATCAGGAGGAACATCAACGCGCCGCTGACGCGGTGCAGGATGGACACCCAGCCAGCCGGGGGCAGGCGGTAGGTGGTGAGGTCGCGGAACGCGTTGATGTTGCGGAATTCAGGCCGCTTTTTGCTCAGCTCTGTCATGGAAAGACTCTCGGTTGGCTAGAGAACGGGTGTGGAGACCAGCACTGAAATGTGCTGCCGCATGCTGACGAAAAACTGTCGGATTCTATTGCAATGCAACATGTGCGACGGTGTGTAACGTGAATATTCGTGTCAGTTGAGGTCGTTGCGGTAATGGTGGCTGTCGGTGCGGTACAGGCCACGGCGCAACTCCATCGGCACGTCGTTGTAGGTGTAGGCGATGCGCTCGACGCTCAGCAGCGGGCTGCCTTCGGGCACCTGCAGGCGCTCGGCGGTGGCGGCGTCGGCGGCCACCGCCTTGACCTTCTCTTCGGCGCGCACCATGCGCACGCCAAACTGGGTTTCGAACAGGGCGTACATGGGCCCCTGGTGCTGCGCCAGGGTTTCGAGCGTCAGGCCCTTGAAGGCGTTGCCGGGCAGCCAGAGGTCTTCGGCGATGGTGGGCACACCTGCGAACGACAGCACGCGGCTGACCTGCACCACCGCCTCGCCGCCTCGCAAACCCAGGGCCGCGGTGATGTCGGCCGGGGGGCGCAGGCGGCGGCAGGCGATGATCTGGCGCTGTGCCGGCCCTTCGCTGTCGAGCGTGCCCTCGTCGGGGCGCAGGCGCAGGAAGCGGTACTGTACGTGGGCCTCGCTGTGGGTGGCCACGAAGGTGCCCTTGCCCTGGCGGCGCACCAGCAGGTTGTCGGCCGCCAGTTCGTCGATGGCCTTGCGCACCGTGCCCTGGCTGACCTTGTAGCGGGCCGCCAGTTCGAGTTCGCTCGGGATCAGGTCGCCCGGTTTCCACTCGCCGGCCTGCAGGCTCTGCAGGATGAGTGCCTTGATCTGTTGGTACAGCGGACTGAAGGCGGGGGTGGGGATGGGTGTGACCGCGCCGACCCCGGTGGGGGCGTCGGAGGGGCCGGCGGGCAGGCCGGGTGCGGCGAGGTCGGGCGGGGTGTTCATGTCAAACGCAATGATATCTTATATAAGACATAAGACAAATTGACTGTCCAGGGTTTACCAGAGTACACTTCACAAGATATGTTTTCTTTCAACCGTTCCTTTTCTGGAGTGTTTTCATGAGCAAGAAGCCTGTTCGCGTGGCCGTCACCGGTGCCGCAGGTCAAATCGGTTATGCCCTGCTGTTCCGCATTGCCTCGGGCGAAATGCTGGGCAAAGACCAGCCGGTGATCCTGCAGCTGCTCGAAATTCCCGACGAAAAAGCTCAGAAAGCCCTCAAGGGCGTGATGATGGAGCTGGAAGACTGCGCCTTCCCGCTGCTGGCTGGCATGGAAGCCCATTCCGACGCCATGACCGCGTTCAAGGACACCGACTACGCCCTGCTGGTGGGTGCCCGTCCGCGTGGCCCCGGCATGGAGCGCGCCGACCTGCTGGCGGCCAACGCCCAGATCTTCACCGCCCAGGGCAAGGCCCTGAACGCCGTGGCCTCGCGCAACGTCAAGGTGCTGGTGGTGGGCAACCCCGCCAACACCAACGCCTACATCGCCATGAAGAGCGCGCCGGACCTGAAGCCGGGCAACTTCACCGCCATGCTGCGCCTGGACCACAACCGTGCGCTCAGCCAGATCGCCGCCAAGACCGGCAAGGCCGTCAAGGACATCGAGAAGCTGTGCGTGTGGGGCAACCACTCGCCCACCATGTACGCCGACTACCGCTTTGCCACCATCAATGGCGAGTCGGTCAAGGACATGATCAACGACCAGGTGTGGAACGAAACCGTGTTCCTGCCGACCGTGGGCAAGCGCGGCGCCGCCATCATCGAAGCGCGTGGCCTGAGCTCCGCCGCTTCGGCCGCCAACGCCGCCATCGACCACATGCGCGACTGGGCTCTGGGCACCAACGGCCAGTGGGTCACCATGGGCATCCCCTCGCAGGGCTGGTACGGCATCCCGAAGGACGTGATGTTCGGCTTCCCCGTGACCTGCGAAAACGGCGAGTACAAGGTCGTCGAGGGTCTGCCGATCGACGCCTTCAGCCAGCAGTGCATCGACAAGACGCTCAAAGAGCTGACCGACGAGCAGGCCGGCGTCGCCCACCTGCTGTAAGCCACGCGGAGCACAGACCCCATGCAACCCCGCCAGGTGTTGTTGGGCGCGCAGGCGGCAGCGGCCATGTTGCCGGTGTGCGACCACTACAGCGGCGTGGAAGCGCGCATGCGCAAGAGCCTGGCCTTGCAGGCCGAGTTCATCGCGGCGCGTGGGGCCTGTGTGTTCGACGTGACGCTGGATTGCGAGGACGGTGCCCCGGTCGGGGGTGAGGCCGAGCACGCCGCCCTGGTCACCGAGCTGGTGCGGGGTGTGGACCTGAGCGGCCCGGTGCGCCAGCGCGTGGGGGTGCGGGTCCATCCGGTCGATCACCCGGCGTTCGAGGCCGATGTGGCCACCATCGTGGGCGCGGTGGGCGATCGCCTGTCGCACCTGATGGTGCCCAAGGTCGAGTCGCTGGACGACGTGACCCGTGCGGTGCGGGCCATGGACGCCGCCGGCGGTGGCGCGTTGCCTCTGCACGTGCTAATCGAGTCCCCGCTGGCGGTGCACCGTGCGTTCGAGATCGCCGCGCACCCGCGGGTGCAGTCGCTGAGTTTTGGCCTGATGGACTTTGTGTCGGCTCACGGCGGGGCGATCCCGTCTGGCGGCATGGGGGTGGCGGGGCAATTCAGCCACCCGCTGGTGTTGCGCGCCAAGCTCGACATCGCCAGCGCCTGCCATGCCCATGGCAAGGTGCCGTCGCACTGCGTGGTCACCGAGTTCAAGGACACCGCTGCGTTGCGCGAGGCCGCTGGGCGTGCGGCCCGGGAGCTGGGTTACACCCGCATGTGGAGCATCCATCCCGACCAGATCGTGCCGATTTTGGAGGCCTTCGCGCCACCGTCGGACGAAGTGGCGCGCGCCGCCGACATCATCGTGGCGGCCGCGGCGGCGGACTGGGCACCCATCTCGCACCAGGGTCATTTGCACGACCGGGCCAGTTACCGTTATTTTTGGCAGGTGTTGGAGCGCGCGCACCAGACGGGCTGTGTGCTGCCAGCGCACACGCAGCGTTTCTTTGACGCGTCCCGATGAGTCATCAGGAGAACCTACCATGACCCTCTCGTCGACCTGTAAGGTGTTGGTGCTGGCCTCGGCCAGCTGGGCGCTGACCGCAGGGGCCAACACCCCCCAGCCGGCCAAGCCCAAGGTGCAGCAGTCGGCGGCCAAACCCCAGACCGCCCAGGCGGCGCGGGTGGCCAAGGTCGCGCCGGTGGCTACTGCGGGCGCGGTGGCGGCTGCCGCGGCACCGAAACCGCTGGAGCCGCTGGGGGATGCCGAACTGGCCATTGCGACCAACGTGTATGTCGGGGTCATGCCCTGCGAACTGGGCCAGAGCGTCGAGGTGCAGGCCGATCCCGCTGCCCCGGGCCATTTCCACCTGCGCCTCAAACAGGAGCGGTTCCACCTGCGTCCGGTCGTCTCGAGCACCGGAGCGGTGCGTCTGGAGGACCCGGCCAAGGGCGCGGTGTGGATCCAGCTGGCCAACAAGTCGATGCTGATGAGCCAGAAGCTGGGCCGCCGCCTGGTGGACGAGTGCATGGGTCCTGTCCAGCAGGCCATGGCCGAACAGCTCAAGCGCAATCCGGCACCGCATTTGCTTGACGTGGCACAGAGCCCACGTCTGAACTGAACGTTTTTTCTACTGGAGTCACTATGTTGCAAGCCTACCGTCAACATGCCGCCGAGCGCGCCGCGCTGGGCATTCCCCCGCTGCCGCTGGACGCCAAGCAGGTGGCTGAGCTGATCGAGCTGATCAAGAACCCGCCGGCTGGCGAAGAGGCCTTCCTGCTGGACCTGCTGACCCACCGCGTGCCGCCGGGCGTGGACGACGCTGCCAAGGTCAAGGCCAGCTTCCTGGCCGCTGTGGCGCACGGCGACATTGCCGTGGGCCTCATTTCCAAGGCCAAGGCCACCGAGCTGCTGGGCACCATGGTGGGCGGCTACAACGTCAAGCCGCTGATCGACCTGCTGGACGACGCCGACGTGGCCGACGTGGCCGCCGCTGGTCTGAAGAAGACCCTGCTGATGTTCGATGCCTTCCACGATGTGGCCGAGAAGGTGACTGCCGGCAACGCCAAGGCCAAGGAAGTGATGCAGTCGTGGGCCGAGGCCGAGTGGTTCCTGAGCCGCCCCGAAGTGGCCCAGAAGATCACCGTGACCGTGTTCAAGGTGCCCGGCGAGACCAACACCGACGACCTGTCGCCCGCCCCCGACGCCTGGAGCCGCCCGGACATTCCGCTGCACTACCTGGCCATGCTGAAGAACACGCGCCCCGACGCGGCCTTCAAGCCCGAGGAAGACGGCAAGCGCGGCCCGATCCAGTTCATCGAAGACCTGAAGAAGAAGGGCAACCTCGTGGCCTACGTGGGCGACGTGGTGGGCACCGGCTCTTCCCGCAAGTCGGCCACCAACAGCGTGATCTGGGCCACCGGCGAAGACATCCCCTTCGTGCCCAACAAGCGCTTTGGCGGCGTGACCCTGGGTGGCAAGATCGCCCCCATCTTCTTCAACACGCAGGAAGACTCCGGCTCGCTGCCGATCGAAGTCGACGTGAGCAAGCTGGAAATGGGTGACGTGATCGACGTGCTGCCCTACGAAGGCAAGCTGCTGAAGAACGGCGAGACCGTGGCCGAGTTCTCGCTCAAGAGCGAAGTGCTGCTGGACGAAGTGCGCGCCGGCGGCCGCATCAACCTGATCATCGGCCGTTCGCTCACCGGCAAGGCGCGCGAGTTCCTGGGCCTGCCCGCTTCCACCGTGTTCCGCCTGCCTCAGGCGCCTGCGGCCACCAACGCCGGCTTCACCCTGGCGCAGAAGATGGTCGGCCGTGCCTGCGGCCTGCCGGAAGGCCAGGGCGTCCGTCCCGGCACCTACTGCGAGCCGAAGATGACCACCGTGGGTTCGCAGGACACCACCGGCCCGATGACCCGCGACGAGCTGAAGGACCTGGCCTGCCTGGGCTTCAGCGCCGACCTGGTGATGCAGTCTTTCTGCCACACCGCCGCCTACCCCAAGGCCGTGGACGTGAAGATGCACCGCGAGCTGCCCAATTTCATCAGCAGCCGCGGCGGCGTGGCCCTGCGCCCGGGCGACGGCGTGATCCACTCCTGGCTCAACCGCCTGCTGCTGCCCGATACCGTGGGCACCGGCGGTGACTCGCACACCCGCTTCCCGATCGGCATTTCCTTCCCGGCCGGCTCCGGCTTGGTGGCCTTCGGTGCCGCCACCGGCGTGATGCCGCTGGACATGCCCGAGTCGGTGCTGGTGCGGTTCAAGGGCGAAATGCAGCCCGGCGTCACCCTGCGCGACCTGGTGCACGCCATTCCGCTGTACGCCATCAAGGCCGGCCTGCTGACCGTGGAGAAGAAGGGCAAGAAGAACATCTTCTCGGGCCGCATTCTGGAAATCGAAGGCCTGCCCGACCTGAAGGTGGAGCAGGCGTTCGAACTGTCCGACGCGTCGGCCGAGCGCTCGGCCGCCGGCTGCACCATCAAGCTCAACCCCGAGCCGATCAAGGAATACCTCACCAGCAACATCGTGCTGATGAAGAACATGATCGCCGACGGCTACCAGGACAAGCGCACGCTGGAGCGTCGCATCAAGGCCGTGGAAGCCTGGCTGGCCAAGCCGGACCTGCTGGAAGCCGACAAGGACGCCGAGTACGCCGCCGTGATCGAGATCGATCTGGCCGACATCAAGGAGCCCATCGTCTGCTGCCCGAACGACCCGGACGACGCCAAGTTCATGTCCGAAGTGGCCGGCACCAAGATCGATGAAGCCTTCATCGGTTCGTGCATGACCAACATCGGCCACTTCCGGGCCGCGGCCAAGGTGCTGGGTGGCGCGCGCGACATCCCGGTCAAGCTGTGGGTGGCCCCGCCGACCAAGATGGACGAGTCCGAGCTGATCAAGGAAGGCCACTACGCCACCTTCGGCACCGCCGGTGCCCGCACCGAAATGCCCGGCTGCTCGCTGTGCATGGGCAACCAGGCGCAGGTGCGTGAAGGCGCGACCGTGATGTCCACCTCGACCCGCAACTTCCCGAACCGCCTGGGCAAGAACACCAACGTGTTCCTGGGCTCGGCCGAACTGGCGGCGGTGTGCTCCAAGCTGGGCCGCATCCCGACCCTGGCCGAGTACCACGAGGCGGTGGGAATCATCAACAAGGACGCTGCCAACATCTACAAGTACATGAACTTCGACCAGATCGAAGAGTACGCAGAAACGGCCAAGGGCGTGACGGTCTGACCCCGTTACTGCATTGGTGTGAAACGGCCCTTCGGGGCCGTTTTTTTTGACACGAAGTCGTCCCAACGTCAGGGGGCTGCACGGGAACTTGTGCCGCGCCATGGTGGTCTGTGTACACGTTGTCCCCTCTGGCGGCGCACTGTGCGGCGTGGGGGCAACCACACCGTTGGCTGGCCAGCCTCATCCTTTGGAAACCATCTGAAACTTGAGGAGTTGTGTCATGAAACACGCATTGATCGCTGCGGCCTGTGCCGCCACGCTGGGGCTGGGTGCCTTGCAGGCCAAGGCCGCGTCCATCGTGGACACGGCCGTGCAGGCCGGGCAGTTCAGCACCCTGGTCAAGGCCATCGAGGCCGCCGGGCTGGTGGACACGCTCAAGGGCGAGGGGCCGTTCACGGTGTTCGCACCTTCGGACGAGGCTTTTGCCAAGTTGCCGCAAGACCAGCTCAATGCCCTCCTGGCCGACAAGGACGCCCTGACCAAGGTGCTGACTTACCACGTGGTGCCGGGCAAGGTCCTGTCGTCTGACGTCAAGGCGGGCGAGGTCCAAACCAAGGCCGGGCAGGCCCTCACCCTGAAGACCGAGGGCGGCGTCCAGGTGAACGACTCGCGCGTCGTGTCGGCCGACATCAGCGCCAGCAACGGCGTGATCCATGTGATCGACAGCGTGTTGCTGCCGAACTGACGCGGGCGCGGCCGCGAAGGGTGCTGGGGTGCCGACACCCTTCGCGGCCAGGGGTGGTCCTGGCCGGCGGTTGATGCCGTGACGGCAAAGCTGGGACAATACGGCCCCATGAAATCCCCTGAATTGCTGCTGCCCGCCGGTTCGCTGGACAAGATGCGGGCGGCCTACGACTTCGGCGCCGATGCCGTCTACGCGGGCCAGCCGCGCTATTCCTTGCGCGCGCGCAACAACGAGTTTCGCCTGGAGCAGCTCGCCCAGGGCATTCAGGAAGCCCACGCGCGCGGCAAGAAACTCTTCGTCACCAGCAACCTGATCGCCCACAACGACAAGGTCCGCACCTACCTGCGTGACATCGAGCCCATCATCGAACTCAAGCCTGACGCGCTCATCATGGCCGACCCGGGCCTGATCATGCAGGTGCGCGAGAAGTGGCCGGAGGTGCCCATCCACCTGTCGGTGCAGGCCAACACCACCAACTGGGCCACGGTGAAGTTCTGGCAGAAGGTAGGCGTCACGCGCATCATCCTGAGCCGCGAGCTGAGCCTGGACGAGGTCGAGGCCATCCGCAACGAATGTCCGGACATGGAGCTGGAGGTGTTCGTGCACGGCGCGCTGTGTATCGCCTACTCGGGGCGTTGCCTGCTCAGCGGTTACTTCAACCGGCGCGACCCCAACCAGGGCACCTGCACCAACGCCTGCCGCTGGGAATACGGCACCCAGGCTGCCACCGAAGACGCCGTGACCGGCGAAGCCGTGCCGGTGGAGCGCATGGAATCGGACTTCAGCTTCGCCGAAGCGCGCACCGAGGCCGAAACCGCCTTCTCCACCTGCGGCAGCGGCCAGCGCCACCCGGCGGCCGACCGCGTGTACCTGATCGAGGAAAAGGCCCGTCCTGGCGAGCTGATGCCCATCATGGAAGACGAGCACGGCACCTACATCATGAACAGCAAGGACCTGCGTGCCGTGGAGCACGTGGAGCGGCTGTGCAAGATCGGGATCGACTCCCTCAAGATCGAGGGGCGCACCAAGAGCCTGTACTACGTGGCGCGCACGGCGCAGGTGTACCGCCGTGCCATCGACGACGCCATGGCGGGCCGCCCCTTCAACCCGGAACTGCTGCTGGAACTGGAAGGGCTGGCCAACCGAGGTTACACCGGCGGCCTGCTGGAGCGCCGCCCGGCGCACGACTACCAGAACTACATCAGCGGGCATTCCGAACTGCACCGCAGCCACTTCGTGGGCGAGGTGCGCGGTGTGCGCGCCGACGGCTGGGCCGAGGTAGAAACCAAGAACAGGTTCGCCGTGGGCGACCGCATCGAGGTGATCCACCCCAGCGGCAACCGCATCGTGCAGCTGGACGCCATGCAGAACCTGGATGGCGAGCCCGTGCAGGTGGCGCAGGGCAGCCCGGTGCGCGTGTTCGTGCCGCTGGGCGGCCCGGTGGAGGGCGCCTTGCTGGCGCGGCTGCTGGAGCCGGTGGCGGCTTGAATACAAAACGGGCTGTTCTACAGCCCGTTTTGCCGTTGGCGTTGCGCGCGGTCAGAGCGTCGCGAACACCTCGCGTGCGGCGGCCACGGTGGCCTGCACGTCCGCCTCAGAGTGCGCTGCACTCACAAAGCCCGCTTCGTACAGCGCGGGCGCGAAGTACACGCCACGGTCCAGCATGCCGTGGAAGAACTTGTTGAAGCGCGGACCGTCGGTGGTCATCACCGTGGCGTAGTTCTGCGGCAGCGTGTCCATCAGGAAGAAGCCGAACATGCCCCCCTGGCTGTCGCCGCAGAACGGCACGCCAGCGTCCTGGGCCGCCTGGGTCAGGCCTTGCACCAGGCTTTGGGTCCGGGTGGTGAGTGCTTCGAAGAAGCCTGGCTTCTGGATTTCCTTCAGTGTGGCCAGGCCGCAAGCGGTGGCCACCGGGTTGCCGCTCAGGGTGCCGGCCTGGTACACGCCGCCCAGTGGGGCGAGCTGTTCCATCACCGCGCGCTTGGCGCCAAAGGCCGCCAGCGGCATGCCGCCGCCGATCACTTTGCCCATCACCGTCATGTCGGGCTCGAAGCCCGGGATCAGTTGGGCGTACACGCTCTGGGCGCAGCCCAGTGCCACGCGGAAGCCCGTCATCACCTCGTCAAAGGCCAGCAGGGCGCCGTGTTGGGTGCACAGCTCGCGGCAGCGCTGCATGAAGGGCAGAGAAGCGCGCACGAAGTTCATGTTGCCGGCGATCGGCTCGATCATCATGCAGGCGATGTCGGCGCCGTGCTCCTTGAACGCGGCTTCGAGCTGCTCCAGGTTGTTGTACTCCAGCACCAGGGTGTGCTGCACGACCTCGGGCGGCACGCCGGCGCTGGTGGGGTTGCCGAAGGTGGCCAGGCCCGAGCCCGCCTTGACCAGCAGGGCGTCGGCATGGCCGTGGTAGCAGCCTTCGAACTTGATGATCTTTTTGCGGCACGTGGCGCCGCGCGCCAGGCGGATGGCGCTCATGCCCGCCTCGGTGCCGGAGCTGACCAGACGCACCATGTCGATGCTGGGCACCAGCTTGATGATTTCTTCGGCCAGTTCCACTTCCCGTTCGGTGGGGGCGCCAAAGCTGAAGCCGTCCAGCGCGGCCTTTTGCACCGCCTCCAGCACGGCGGGGTGGCCGTGGCCCAGGATCATCGGGCCCCAGGAGCCGATGTAGTCGATGTATTTTTGCCCGTTGGCGTCCCAGAAGTAGGCGCCCTGGGCGCGCTGCACGAAGCGCGGCGTGCCGCCCACGGCTTTGAAGGCGCGCACCGGGGAGTTCACGCCGCCAGGGATGAGCTGCTTGGCGCGGTCGAACAGGGCTTGGTTGCGGTCGGTCATCTCGTCGGTCCAGAAAACAGGGTCAATGGTGGGTGCCGGAGATCGGGAAGTCCCCGAGCGGCGGCGTGTCGCTCGCCGGGTCGGTTTCGGCGGCGTCGCCTTCGTCATGGGCCCAGAACAGGCGGTCGGGCACGGCGTGGCCCATGCCGGGCTGGAAGCCGGCGTCCAGGCACTGGTCGAGGTAGGTCAGTGCCTCGGCGCAGGCGGCCTGCAGGTCGCTGCCGCCGGCCAGCAGGGCGCAGAGCGCGGCCGAAAGGGTGTCGCCCGCCCCGCTGAAGGTGGCTTCGAAGCGTTCGTAGCGGGCGGTGGCCAGCACCGATTCGGGCGAGGCCAGGTGGCTTTCCAGGTACTGGTCGGGCGCGTTGAAGCCGGTGACCAAGGTGTAGGGCACGCCGTGATCGGCCGCGGCGCGGGCCACGTCGCGTGGGCCGGGGGGGCGGTCTTCGGCCCAGTCGGGCAACAGCCAGCGGCACAGGGTGTGGTGGTTGCCCACCAGCACGGTGGTCTGGGGCAACAGCAGCTCGGCGGTGGCGTCGAGGTAGTTCTCGAGCTCCACCTCGTCCCACCAGGCCAGGTTGGGCATGTAGCTGACCACGGGCAATTCGCCGTAGTCGCTCAGGATCTCGGCCACGGTGCTGAGGTTTTCGGCACTGCCGGCAAAGCCCACCTTGACCGCCTGCACCCCGACGTCTTCCAGCGCGCAGCGCGCCTGGTCCTCCACGGCCTCGGCGTCCAAGGCGATGTGGTGGTGCACGGTGCGGGTGTCGCGCACGTAGGTGCCCGTGACCACGGCCAGCACGTGGCAGGACGCACTGGCCATGGCGGTCAGGTCGGCGGCCAGGCCGCCGGCACCGCTGGGGTCGTTGACGTTGAACGTCAGCACGGCGGGCAGGCTGGTTTCGGGGGCTGGGTCGGCGGCCGGCGCGCCCGGTGGCGGCAGGTCGAAAGAGAGGGTCATGCGCGGCTCAGGCCCTGGGGCCTCGATACAATGGGCCCATTCTAAGACAAGCGTTTTTTTGACCATGAGTGCTAGCAAAACCTGGATGTGCCTGATCTGCGGCTGGATTTACGACGAGGAGGCCGGCGCCCCGGACCACGGCATTGCTCCGGGCACCAAATGGGAGGACGTGCCCATGAACTGGACCTGCCCGGAGTGCGGGGCCCGCAAGGAAGACTTCGAGATGGTCCAGCTCTGACGGGCCCACTTCCACCGACGCCCCGCCAGGACCGCACCCATGACCGACCGCGATCAGCCCCCCCGCAAGGTGCTGGTGGTCGACGACAGCCAGACGGTGCGCCGCAGCGCCGAGCTGTTCCTGCGCCAGGGCGGGCACGAGGTGTTGCTGGCCGAGGACGGCTACGAGGCGCTGGCGAAAATCCACGATTTTTCGCCCGACCTGGTGTTTTGCGACATCCTGATGCCGCGGCTGGACGGTTACCAGACCTGTGCCATCATCAAGCGCCACCCGCACTACGCCCAACTGCCGGTGGTGATGCTGTCGTCCAAGGACGGCGTGTTCGACATTGCCCGTGGGCGCATGGTGGGCTCGCAAGAGCACCTCACCAAGCCCTTCAGCCGCGAGCAGCTGCTCGACGCGGTGCAACGCCACGCGGCGGCCGCCCCGCCTTCCGCGCCATGAGCGCCGCCCAACCATGACGGCCGTCAAAGACATTCTGGTGGTGGACGACTCGCGCACCGAGCTGGTGTTCCTGCGCAGCCTGCTCACGCGCAACGGCTACCACGTGCGCACCGCCGAGAACGCCGAACAGGCGTTGCTGGCGCTCGGCGAGCAGCTGCCCGACCTGATTTTGATGGACGTGGTGATGCCTGGCACCAATGGTTTCCAGCTCACCCGCACGATCGCCCGCCACCCCGAATACGGCCGGGTGCCGGTGTTCATCTGTTCCAGCAAGAGCCAGGAAACCGACCGGGTGTGGGGCCTGCGCCAGGGCGCACGCGACTACATCACCAAACCGGTCGATCCGCAG
>Ga0208242_100410_pt1 | contig 30100 bp, 27 predicted proteins | sample SubbioAug_CSW13A_FD_184825 | JGI IMG/M metagenome (GOLD analysis project Ga0208242, IMG submission 184825) | Serpentinite rock and fluid subsurface biosphere microbial communities from McLaughlin Reserve, California, USA - CR12Aug_CSW13A (SPAdes) | ecosystem: Environmental > Terrestrial > Deep...
AATCCATTGCCTCGCTACGAGCTAAAAACGCCAGCAATCGGTGGGTTGATGTGGAACGCATCCTCAAAGTCGCGTGAGGCGCAAAGTCTATATGCCAATATTTGGTACATAGTTTGCAAGTGCACCCTTCTAAAGCTCCGGACTTGCTTTTTAAAGCTAAATCTGTTAGAATTACTATTGCATTTTAAAATTAAACGGGTCGTTAGCTCAGGGGGAGAGCACTACCTTGACACGGTAGGGGCCACTGGTTCAAATCCAGTACGACCCACCATAGGAAACAAATCCTGTCTTTGATGGCAGGATTTTTTTGTTGCATAGGAAATCTTTAAGATTTCCTATGCAAGGGGGTTTGTAAGGGGGAGTCCCCCTTACTCTTTGCGGGGTGCTCAGGGTCCGCAGACCCGCCGAAGGGGGCGCGCCCCCTAGCGGACAAGAAAAACGCGACCTAAGTCAAAAAGCCCGAAGCGTTTTTCTTGTTGGCCTGATTTGGTAGAAGATGGTGAAAAGTATACAAAATTTCAAACATACATATAATACTAGTGAAGGGAGATGACAGCCTTGGCCCAGGTTGTTTTTGCAGTTAAACATGGTTTTTCTGACTTGCAGAAGAGGCTGGAGGAGAGTATGCCTTTTTTTCATGGGGAAGGTTTTGCAGCAGAAATCAAGGAAAAAGATATCGATGGCTGGCCGCACCTTATCTGTAGCCTGTACGGGCAAAACGGTACGCCGGGGTCTCCTTCCGAGCAGCTGTACAAAACAAAGTTAGTTGACTTGCTGACTTCATTTATCGCAGGCAGCCAGGCAGGGCCGTATCTGAATGATATTTTAAGACATAATTATTTTTATTTTCCTCGTCATGAACGGCAGCAAATCATTAATTTTGCCGAAAAAATCATGGAAAAAGAGAATGACGGCCCAAAAGAGCAGGAAATTAAAAATGAGATATCAGTTCAGCTTGAAAGCTGTCTTTTGGAGCACGACTACCTGAATATACACGGCCTGATTGTATTTCGCCTGGGAAAGTGGCTCACATACCTGCGCAACTGCCTTGACCTGGCAGTGGATGAATTCCTCATGGAAAAGGAATATCAGGAATTTATCAAGCTGCTGAAGTATTTTGTGCAGCTGCAGGAACCAAAAGTGTACCAGATTCATGTAACAATTGACGAACAGGGAAACCTGCTGCTTTTTGACCAGAATCATAATATCATTGACGACTCCGGGAACGGGGTGCAGTGGGAAAATCCGGGTGACAAAGAGGATATGCTTGTCAGCACTCTAATTACCGTAGCGCCACAGAGGATTGTGCTGCACAAGCAGGTCTATGTCCAGTATCCTAAGGCCACGGATACCTTAAAACATGTTTTTGAAAAACGAGTAATGCTGTGCAAGCGATGTAAGCTATGCCACGACTTAAGCGACAACCTGAATTTAAAAGGAAAATCATAACGTGAGCCACAAAACGTCGAAAGACGTTTTTTTTTCTGGATTAAAGTGGTAAGATGTAGAAGGAAGGGAGTTGCAGCATGATTTTTATCGCTTTACCGCTGGTTGGGGCTTTGATTGGCTGGATCACTAATTATATTGCCATCCGCCTGTTGTTTCGTCCGCTTCAGCCTGTAAAATTACCTTTGCTGAAAATAGCTTTCCAGGGACTGATCCCTAAAAGGCGCAGTCAGATTGCGGACAAAGTGGCACAGGTTGTGGACGAGCAGCTTTTTTCCATGGATGAGATCGCAGATAGATTGGATATGCCGATGCTGCAGAAAGAAGTGGACAGGCTGGCACGTGAAGTGGTGGGGCGATGGTGCGAGGGTAAGATGGGCTTGCTGCCCGGGGCCCTCCGGCAGTACTGCAGCAGTTATATGTGTGATACTGTGGCTGCTGAGTTAGCTGCACATTTTCCGCACATGGCCACGTCACTTCTTTCCAGGATGCAGGAGCAGGTTGATGTAAAGAAGGTTGTGGCCGAAAAAATAAACAATCTGGCACTGGATGAAGTGGAACAGCTGGTTTTGGATGTGGCCCGCAGGGAGCTTAAACAGATTGAAAGGCTGGGCGCCGTTTTGGGATTTGTCATAGGCCTTGTGCAGTCACTTATTTTCTATTTGCTCAAGTTTACTTGACAGTGAGTGAAGCAAGTTTTATTATGGGTTATAGGCATTTTTGAAGGGGGTTTCCCTGGTGAGGATTAAGCTTGTAGATGGTTCAGAGCGTACATATGAATGCGGCACCCGTGTTGATAATATAGTGGACGAGCTTGGCGGCAGGTGGAAAAAGGAAGCCGTGGCTGCCCTGGTTAACGGTGTTGTCAGGGATTTGTCTTCTGAGCTTAAGGAGGACGTACAGCTCAGGCTTTTAACTTTTGAAGACGGCGAAGGCGCCGAAGTATACCGCCATACATCAAGCCATGTTTTAGCACAGGCGGTTAAAAGGCTTTTTCCCGGAGTAAAGCTTGGTATCGGGCCTGCAATCAGGGACGGGTATTACTACGATTTTGATTACAAAGAGTCATTTGTGCCTGCTGATCTGGAAAAAATCGAAGCGGAGATGGCCAAGATAATCAAAGAAGACCTGCCGCTGGAACGGTTTGAACTGGGGCGGGAGGAAGCTGTCAACTTCTTTGGGAAGCTTGGAGAGGACTACAAGGTGGAGTTGATTTGCGACTTGCCTGAGGATGTGACAATCAGCTGCTACCGTGCAGGTGAGTTTGTTGACCTCTGCGCAGGGCCGCACCTGCCCTCCACAAGCAGGGTTAAAGCCTTTAAACTATTGAACCTGGCCGGGGCTTACTGGCGTGGGAGCGAAAAGAACCCCATGCTGCAGCGCATATACGGCACTTCATTTTCAAAAAAATCTGCGCTGGACGAGCACCTGCACAGGCTGGAAGAAGCAAAAAAGAGAGACCACCGCAAGCTCGGACGTGAGCTGGACCTCTTTAGCGTGCACGACGAGGGGCCGGGTTTTCCCTTCTATCACCCGCGCGGCATGGTTATCCGCAATGAACTGGAAAAGTTTTGGCGTGAGGAGCATCAGCAGGCGGGCTATGAGGAAATCAGGACTCCTATTATTCTCAACCGCGTTCTCTGGGAGCGTTCAGGCCACTGGGACCACTACAAGGAAAACATGTATTTCACCAAGATAGATGAGCAGGATTTTGCTGTAAAGCCGATGAACTGTCCCGGTTCAATGCTCATTTACAAGACTAAAGTTCATTCCTACCGCGACCTGCCTGTGAGATTGGGGGAACTGGGCCTTGTCCACAGGCATGAAATGTCGGGTACGCTGCACGGCATGATGCGTGTGCGCGCCTTTACTCAGGACGATGCTCATATCTTTATGGTCCCTTCTCAGATTAAAGTAGAAGTGGCTCGCGTTATTGAGCTTACTGACCGTATATACAGTATGTTTGGCTTTGATTACCACGTGGAGCTTTCCACCCGCCCCGAGAAGGCCATGGGATCTGCAGAAATGTGGGAGATAGCCACCTCGGCACTGAAGGATGTGTTGGATGAACGCAGCATGACCTATGTTATCAATGAAGGAGACGGCGCCTTTTACGGGCCAAAGATTGACTTCCACCTGCGGGATTCAATCGGGCGTACCTGGCAGTGCGGCACAATCCAGCTTGATTTTCAGATGCCTGAGAAATTTGACCTTTTTTATGTGGGTGAGGACGGGCAGAAGCATCGGCCTGCAGTAATCCACCGTGTTGTATATGGCTCCATGGAGCGTTTCTTTGCAGTGCTGATAGAGCATTTTGCCGGCGCATTCCCTCTCTGGCTTGCGCCGCTCCAGGTGATGGTCCTGCCCATCACTGACAGGCAGCACCAGTATGCGTTGCGAGTGCTGGCAGAGCTTCGCAACGCCGGAATCCGCGCTGAAAGCGATGCACGTAACGAAAAGGTTGGTTTTAAAATCCGTGAGGCGCAGCTGTTAAAAGTTCCTTATATGCTAGTGGTGGGAGATAAAGAAGAAGCGTCAGGCGAAGTTGCTGTCAGGGAAAGGGCAGCAGGGGATAAAGGTTTAATTAAGCTCGATGAGTTTATCAACTCCATCTTGTCGGAAATTGCCGCAAAAAGACAATTACCCTTACCGCAAAGGGTGTAATTGACTCCCAGGAAAAAATATGATATAGTAAATCCCGTCAAGAAGAAGCCACCGCTTCTCACCCCAAGGCACAGCCAAAGGGGTTGCGCAAAAAGTTTAACTGTGTAGGAAAGCGGGTGGGTTCACCTGCTTTTTTTATTTTTTAACAAAAAAACTGGAGGGGATAAACTATTAGTAAGGACCATATGGTGAATGAACAGATCCGGGCCCGTGAAGTGCGGGTCGTTGACAATGACGGCAGCCAGCTTGGGGTAATGCCTCTTCGTGAAGCCCTCAGTAAAGCCATGGAGAAAAACCTGGATCTGGTTGCTGTGGCTCCCAATGCCAAACCGCCTGTTTGCCGGATTATGGATTTTGGCAAGTTTAAGTACGAGCAGAGCAAACGGGAGAAAGAGTCAAGAAAAAACCAAAAGCTGGTTATTGTGAAAGAAGTTAAAGTGAGACCTAATATTGAAGATCATGACTTTCAGGTCAAACTGAAAAACGCCAAACGTTTTCTGGAAAGCGGGGACAAGGTAAAGGCTACTGTCATGTTCCGTGGCAGGGAAATTACTCACCCCGAGCTTGGACAGAGATTGCTGCAGCGTCTTGCCAAAGATCTGGAAGAACTGGCCAATGTAGAAAGAGAACCCAAGGTGGAAGGGCGCAATATGGTAATGATCCTCACGCCCAAGCAGACTAGTTAATTAAAAGCACACACAGGAGGTAACATCTATGCCCAAAATGAAGACACACCGCGGCGCTGCCAAGCGTTTCAAAAAAACAGGCACAGGGGAATATAAGCGCAGCCGTGCTTACGGCCAACATATTCTGGAGAAAAAGGCGCCTAAAAGGAAGCGCCGCTTAGGCCAGGGCGCCCTTATCGATAAGACAGATGTCAAACGCGTAGCGAGAATGCTTCCCTATTAAGCAATACTAAACAACAATATCCTTAACCACTCAAAGGAGGTATTACCCATGCCCAGGGTTAAACGGGGCGTGACTGTAAAGGCACGCCATAAGAAAGTCATAAAACTGGCCAAAGGTTATTTTGGAGCCAAGAGCAAACTATTTCGTACTGCAAATCAGGCTGTAATGAAGTCGCTGGCCAATGCCTACCGCGACAGGCGCAATTTAAAACGGGACTACCGCAAACTTTGGATCGCCCGCATCAACGCTGCCGCCCGCACAAACGGGATGTCCTACAGCAGGCTGATCAATGGGCTCAAGCGCGCCGGCGTCGATATAAACCGTAAAATGCTGGCCGAACTGGCAGTAAACGATGCTGAAAGTTTCAGCCAACTGGTTGGAGTAGCCAAAGAGAATCTTTAAAATAGGTTTATAAGTCAGAAGTTTAATACTTCTGACTTCTCCTCTTTTTACCCTGTGGAGGTGGTTACCATCGTCCGCCTGAACCCTTTTACCATGCCCAAGGTTTCGCCGGCAAAGATACTGGTGGGAGGTTTTGCGTCGCTCATCTTTATAGGGGCGGTACTGCTTACGCTGCCCATCTCTTCCCACAGCGGGCGACTGCCCTTTCTTGACGCTCTTTTCACAGCCACATCGGCAGTGTGCGTCACGGGGCTGGTGGTGGTAGATACCGGTACATACTTCACCCGTTTCGGCCAGACAGTGATTATGCTCCTGATACAGATCGGCGGTTTAGGCATCATGACAGCTGCCACCACTGTATTTATCCTGCTGGGTAAAAAAATAACCCTCAGAGAGCGCCTTGTCATCCAGGAGGCCCTAAACCAGATCAGCATGCAGGGCCTGGTCAGGCTGGCGTATTCCATTGTGCTGATGACACTGGCTCTGGAGGCTGTGGGCATGATTCTGCTCAGCATCAGGTTTATTCCCATTTACGGCTTTTCCACAGGGCTTTTTTACGCCCTTTTTCATGCTGTCTCCGCCTTTTGCAACGCCGGCTTTGACCTCATAGGCGGCTTTCGCAGCCTCACCCCCTTTGCTGCGGACCCGCTAATACCCTTAACAGTGGCTTTGCTTTTTATCCTTGGCGGCCTCGGGTTCACTGTTCTGCTTGAGGCTCACCAGCGCCGTCGCTTTGCACGGCTGACACTGCATGCCAAGATGGTGCTTGGAGTCACACTTTCACTGCTGACAGTCGGCACACTGACGGTACTGGTTCTTGAATATAACAATCCGCTAACACTGGGTCAGTTTGGTTTTTTCGGCAAGCTGGTAAACGCCTTCTTTACAGCGGCAACACCGCGTACTGCAGGGTTTAACACTGTCCCCACAGACGGATTGACACAGACAACACTTTTTTTCATAATTTCACTGATGTATATCGGCGCTTCTCCCACTTCTACCGGAGGCGGCATCAAGACTACATCATTTGGCACAATCATGTCTGCTATTGTATCGACACTGCGTGGGGACGAGGAAGTGCTTCTTTTCAAAAAAAGAATTCCACATGAAATACTGATGAGAGCACTGACCATAGCTGTACTGGCCTTTATCCTGGTATTTGCCGTAACCCTCGGACTTACTATAACAGAGCAAAAACCCCTGCCGGATATGTTATTTGAGGCAATGTCGGCATTTGGCACTGTGGGGCTTTCCACAGGAGTTACACCCACATTGTCTCCGCTTGGCCGGGTTTTGATAATTATCACCATGTTCGCCGGCCGTGTCGGCCCGCTGACACTTGTCTTCGCCTTTGCCCGCCACAGGCGCAAGAGCGCTGTCCGCTATACATCAGAGCGCATCCTGATCGGTTAAGGAGATGAGAGTATTGAAAGCAAAACAATTTGCCGTGATTGGTATCGGACGTTTCGGGGCCAGTGTGGCTACCACGCTCTATGACATGGGGCATGACGTGCTGGCCATCGATAACAGCGAGGAGAGGGTCGAGGCCATTGTAGACAGGGTAACCCACGCCGTGACGGCTGACTCCACCAGCGAAGCAGCTCTGAAATCCCTGGGCATCACTAATTTTGACGTAGTAATCGTCAGCATCGGCAAGGACATCCAGGCCAGTATTCTTACAACCCTGGTCCTTAAAGAGTTAAATGTCAACTACATTGTAGCCAAAGCCCGTACCGCCCTCCATGGCAAAGTACTGCAAAAGATCGGGGCTGACCGTATTGTTTTTCCGGAGCGGGACATGGGTGTGCGTGTTGCGCACAACCTGGTGGCAACAAATGTCCTTGATTTTATTGAGCTTTCACCTGAATACAGCATCGTTGAGATTATTGCGCCGGACGACATGGTCGGCAAGTCGCTGCGGGAACTTGACCTGCGAGCCAAATATGACGTTACGGTACTTGCAATTCGCTCAAGCGACAGGCAAATTAATGTTTCCCCCGCGGCAACCGACCGTTTCAAAGAGGGAGATGTGCTGATTGTGGTGGGAGAAAATGAAAAGATCCAAAATTTAGGCAGGGATTAGAGAGTGACAGTGATCAGCAGTTCAGCCAACAGGTATGTCAGGCTTTACCGCAGCCTTGATAAACGAAAAGCGCGGAAAGATCAGGGCTTACTGCCCCTGGAAGGCTCTCGCCTTGTGACGGAGGCAGTCGGGAGCGGCCTTGGGCTGAAAGTTGTCCTGCTGCATGAGGGATATGACCCTGGCAATTTTGCTGTGCTTGAAAAGTTAGAGCAAAAAGTGCCCGTACAGCGGGTGGCCGCCGGCCTGTTTGCACAAATCGCGCATACCGATTCTCCGCAGGGGATACTGGCTGTTGCACAACATCCTGCCCATTGCCTGCAGGATGTTTTTTTGCAATCCCCCTCCCTGCTGCTGGTGGCTGACCGCCTGCAGGACCCGGGGAATTTGGGCACTATGGTCCGCTCAGCCGCTGCCTGCGGAGCAAGCGGCGCGGTGCTGCTGCCGGGGACGGTGGACATCAGCAACCCCAAGGCTTTGCGCGCCACCATGGGAGCATTATTCAGGCTGCCGGTGGTCGAAGTCGCACTGGACGAACTGCTTGCCGGCATCCGGCGGCATGGTTTACGCCTGATGGCGTCATGCGCAGGCGGTGACCTCACTTATGACCGCGTGGATTGGCGCGTGCCCACAGCAGTCGTTATAGGCAACGAGGGTGCGGGAGTATCAGAGGATGTTTTATCCGTGGTAGACAGCACAGTGTCTGTGCCCATGGCCGGAGGGGTTGAGTCGCTCAATGCAGCAATCGCCATGTCGGTCATATTTTTCGAAGCTGCCAGGCAGCGCCGCAGCCAGAGATAGTTGCTTGCCATCTGGTGATGTGCTATAATAAAGTCAGTCCCATTCCAGGACAGGGGAGTGGTCTTTTAGATGTTAAGCGCTGACTTTTTATGGTTGATTTTTGAGAGGACGGGTTCTGTTACAGCTTATCTCCTGTACAGGCAGATGATGCTTTCTTAATGGTATACTGCTAAAGGCAATGATGGGAAGAGTACGCTTATTCCGTGCCTACAGAGAAGGACGCCGAGGCTGAGAGCGCCCTGGGACTATTGAGCGGAAATTCGGCCCTGAGCCGCCGGCTGAAGGGTATTACTGTGTAGGCCAGGTACGGGTCTCCCGTTAACGAGATTGAAGGCGGGCAGTTTACTGCTAATATGGGTGGTACCGCGGGAGTAACAGCTTTCGTCCCTTATCTGGAGGGGCGTTATTTTTTTATATAGTGTTAATGTGTGAAAGGAGCAGCATTATGGAGCAAAAATTAAATGAAATTTCTCTACAGGCCGGCCGTGAAATTATCACCGCCGCTACGCAGGAAGAACTGAGACAGATCCAAGTACGCTACCTTGGCAAGAAGGGTGAGATAACCACCATACTGAGGGGAATGGGGCAACTCGCCCCGGAGCAGCGTCCACTGGTTGGCAGCTTGGCTAACCGTGTCCGTGATGAACTCTCAGAAATGATAGATTCACGTACGGAGGAGTTAAAAGAGGTGCTGCGCAGGCAGCGGATGGCAGAACAAAGAGTGGATGTGACTCTTCCCGGCCGGCCGGTGAATATTGGGTACCGTCACCCTCTGTCCATTATCATGGAACAGATTGCCGAAATCTTTCTTGGCCTGGGTTTCACCATCGCCGAAGGGCCTGAGATTGAGTCAGACTATTATAATTTTGAGGCACTGAATTTACCACAGGATCACCCGGCCAGGGAGATGCAGGATTCTTTCTACATAAGGCCTGATATCCTGCTGCGCACACATACTTCACCCGTCCAGGTGAGGACGATGGAGAAAACAGCGCCACAGGCGCCAGTACGTATTATTGCCCCGGGCAAGGTGTACCGACGTGACGATGATGCCACCCATTCACCAATGTTTCACCAGGTGGAGGGACTTGTTATTGACAGGAATATTTCGCTTTCCGATTTAAAAGGGACACTGCTGTTATTTGCACAGCAGATGTTTGGCGCAAAGCAGCAGGTGAGGCTTCGCCCCAGCTTTTTCCCCTTCACTGAGCCAAGTGCCGAAGTGGACATGTCATGTGTTATGTGCGGGGGAGGCGGCTGTCGTGTCTGCAAAGATTCAGGTTGGATTGAAATCCTGGGTTCAGGCATGGTTCACCCCAACGTGCTTGCTATGTCCGGCTATGATCCCGAAGAGTTTACAGGATATGCCTTTGGCATGGGCGTGGAAAGGATAGCTATGCTGAAATACGGCATAGACGACCTGCGCCAGTTCTTTACCAACGATTTCAGGATGCTGCGGCAGTTTCGCTAAGGAGGTAACTATAGATGCGTGTTCCATATACATGGTTGAAGGATTTCATAGATTTGGATATCTCAGCTGTTGAACTGGCAGAGCTTTTGACCCGCTCGGGTATAGAGGTGGATGAAGTTTTTTCTTTACCTGTGGAATTTAACGGAGTAACTGTGGTTGAAGTTCTTAACGTTGCCAGCCACCCTGCGGCTGACAAGCTCTTTGTTGTGGATGTCAGTGACGGAAAGGAAAAACTGACGATAGTGGCGGGGATAGATAATATGCAGCCGGGCAACAGGGTGCCGCTGGCTGCAGTCGGGGCACAGCTTCCCGGCGGGATTACCATTAAGCGTACCAAGCTGCGTGGTGTGGAATCAGACGGTATGCTTTGTTCTGCATCGGAGCTTGGGCTGCAGCTTGACCCTGCTCTTGACGGTATACTTATCCTTGACGATGATGCGCCGGTCGGCATGGAGATCTCACAGGCCCTGAGGCTTGACGACCCAATCTTACTATTGGGGCTTACACCAAACCGCGCCGACTGCCTCGGCCTGCTCGGGGTAGCCCATGAGGTGGCGGCATTGACAGGCGGCAGTGTACAGGCGCCTGATACAACTCTTGCTGTACGTCGTCCGGTCAACGATGTCCCCAGGATTGAAATCGAGGACAGCGGGCTGTGCGCACGGTATACGGGGCTGGTAATTACAGGTGCGGCAGTAAGGCCATCCCCGCTTTGGATGCAAATACGCCTCCTGCAGGCGGGAATACGCCCCATCAGCAATATTGTTGATGTTACCAACTATGTAATGTGGGAATGGGGCCAGCCGCTTCATGCCTTTGACTATGATACCCTGGCTGACAGGACGGTGGTAGTGCGGCCTGCCCGCTATGGTGAAAAGCTTGTTACCCTTGACAAGTCAGAGCGCAGCCTGACACCACAGATGCTTGTTATCGCCGATAGCGTCAAACCCGTGGGACTGGCCGGCGTAATGGGCGGACTGGAGACCGAAATCACAGAAAAAACAAGTACTGTGCTTCTGGAGTCGGCTTGTTTCAATCCTGTCTCCATACGCCGTACAGGGCGGGCTCTTGGTCTTTATTCAGAAGCTCAGCAGCGTTTTGAGAGGGGTGTGGATGTGAACGGCTGCGCACAGGCCAGCCGCCGTGCTGCCCGTTTGATTGAACTGCTGGAGGCGGGTCAGGTTGAAGGAGAATTGATTGACCAATATGTGGCGCCGTCTTATCCGCGCAAGATTACACTGAGGACTGACCGTGCGCGTAAATTAATAGGCCTGGACATCTCGCAGAAGGAAATGGCGGCTATTTTCCGGCGTCAGGGATTTCTGGTGGAAGAAGGCAGCCATCTCCATGTGACAGTTCCAAGCAGGCGCGCTGACCTGCAGGAAGAAGTAGACCTAATTGAAGAGATCGCCCGCATTTACGGCTACGATAAGATTGGCACCACACTGCCCGCCGGAGAAATGACCCAGGGCCGCCGTACCAGGCGCCAGCACATTCTCAAAAAGGCCTGTGACATACTTGTAGCCTGCGGTTACAGCGAGGTGATAAACTATTCATTTATAAGCCCGCAGCATATAGACAAGCTGCGCATTGCAGAGGATGATGCCACCCGCCGCACGATTACCATTGCCAACCCCCTGTCAGAGGAACAAAGCGTGATGCGTACAGGACTTACCGCGGGCCTTCTTGACACCGTGGCATACAACCACAACCGCAACCAGCAGGATCTGCGCCTGTTTGAGCTTGGTGCGGTATACCTGCCGTATGAACTGCCCCTGGAGAGGCTGCCGGAAGAAAAAACGGTGCTGGGCATGGCTGTCACCGGCGTCTCTTCCCCTGAACACTGGCGTCATAAAGCTCATTCGGTGGACTTTTTTGACCTCAAGGGCGCTGTTGAAATACTTTTTAACAGGCTTGGCATAAACGGAGCTGTATTCAGGGAAACAGAAAAAACTTTTTGTCAACCTGGCGTGGCTGCAGCCATTCTGGCAGGTGACGTCAATGTAGGCTGGATTGGAGGTATTCACCCCGGCGTTCTGGAATCTTTTGGCCTCGACAAAGAAGTGTTTGTTGCTGAGCTGGATATGGAACGCCTGCTTAATATCGCAGGACTTGTTACAAATTATGTGCCTCTTCCCCGTTTCCCCGCACTGCTAAGAGACCTGGCTGTGGTAGTCCCTGATGAGGTTACAGCCGAAGAGGTGCAGGCAATGATAAGCGAAGCAGCGGGTGTGCTGGCAGAGCGGGTCGAACTGTTTGACCTTTACCGCGGGCCCCAAATTGCGGCCGGAAGCCGCAGCCTGGCTTTTGCTGTAACCTTCAGGGACCCGGCAAGGACATTAAGCGATGAAGATGTTGCTCTCCTGCTCCAAAAGATAGAGAAAACACTGTCAGAAAGGTTGGGCGCCAGTTTAAGGTCCTAGCAGGAAATTTGTCAATCAGGCGCGAATAAGTTGCTGTAAAGAGTAGGGGAGGCCGGTAACCGTGTTGCAGGGAGATCAAAAAAATCGGATAAGTGTTAAAATTTATGGTGAAGAATACACCATGAAGGGCGCCGCTTCACCCGAATACATGAAACGACTGGCTCAATACGTCGATGAACAAATGCGTCAGATCAGCAAAGTTAACAGACGGCTTGGTGTTAACAAAGTGGCTGTACTTACAGCCGTAAACATGGCGGACGAATTATTCAGGGTGCGCCAGGAACTGCATGAGATGGAGATGCTCCTGGACAAGAAGTCGACGCTATGATTAACTGGCTTGACATCGTTCTGTTGGTTTTGATTTTTTACTCAGCTGTGAGCGGCTGGCGGCGCGGGCTGGTGCGCCAGCTTTTTGATATCGCGGGAATATTTATCGCTTACTTTGTGGCTCTGCGCTACAGCGTTGCCTTTATGGATTGGCTTTCGCAATATCTACCCTTCCAAAACTGGCTGCCCGCATGGTTTACTACTCAGCTGCCTATCGGTTTTATTCTCGGGGATGTATTGGTGAGGCTGCTTGGATTTGTACTGCTTTTTTTCATCGTCCGCGCGCTGATAAAGGTATTTTCCGAGATCGTACACGGTATCTTTTCGCTGCCGCTGCTTGGTACGGTGAACGGCCTTGGCGGCCTTGCCGTGGGAAGTCTTAAAGGCATACTGCTCGCAATCATCTTAGTTGCCGTGCTCAAACTGGTCGGGACCGCATTCTGGCGTACTGCTCTGGAAAATTCCGTGGTAGCGACCTCTATCCTGGACTGGCTGCTGCCCGCTGTTTATGAACAGATGCAAAACATTTTGCTCACAGACCTGCCGCCGGCCGTGTGAAAACACGGTTACTTTTTTTCCCCCGCGGAAAAGATATAACAGTGATATTTGAACGGAGTGAACTGTTTGAAGAACGGCGATGTTGCAGAAATGCTGGAGCGGGCGGCACGTATCCTGGCACTGCGGGGAGAAAACCGTTACCGTGTCCGCGCATACAGGCGGGCGGCACGGGCAATAGCTGCAGAATACAGAGACATAGAGATATTATTCAGACAAAACAAACTGCAGACATTAGACGGTGTCGGCGCCGGCCTTGCTGCTAAGATCAAAGAAATACTGCACACCGGGCAGCTGTCACTGGTAGAACGCCTGGAGAGCGGTGTGCTGCCTGAGGCAGGGGATAGCATAATTCTTCTGGCCTCGGCTTTGACACTATGTACCGAACTAATACCAGAACTGGAGGAAATTGCCGGAGTCTCCAGCGTTTCTCCCACAGGAGAGGTAAGGCGCTGCCGGGAAACTGTGGAGAGAATAGAGCTGGTCATGGCCGTCAACGATATGTCCCATGCCAGAGAGGCGCTGGCGCGGGCCAGGCGCCTCCACAACCAGCGCTTTGAAGGTAATTTATGCCTGGCTGTTCACAGCTTCGGCCTTCCACTTTCTCTTTACTTAGTCAGCGAGGACGACTATGTACGGACAATGTGGCTTACCACCGGCTCGGAAAAGCACGTGAGTGAAGTGTCCGCGTTGGTTAGGGGAAACACAGGTGGCAATTTGGTTTATCAAAACGGAAAAAAACATGCCATCAGCAGTGAAGCGGATATCTACCGCCTTGCCGGACTGCCTTTTATTGAACCTGAACTGCGTGAAGGCAGGGGCGAGTCAGCGGCCGGGTTATCCGGTGAGCTGCCTGTGCTTATAGAGGCTGGCGATTACAAGGGCGACCTGCATGTGCACACCGACTGGAGCGATGGTATGGCAAGCATTGAAAAAATGGCCGAGGCGGCAGTGGAGCTTGGATATGAATATATGGCTGTTACTGACCATTCGCGTTCCCTGAAAATAGCAAAAGGCCTGTCACTGGACAGGCTGGCTGAACAGGTAAAACTGATCAGAAAGGTGCAGGAAAAATTCCCGACTCTTACTATCCTTACAGGCATTGAGGCGGATATTCTTGACGACGGTACAGTGGATGCGCCTGATGAAGTTCTGGCAGGCCTTGATGTGGTAATAGCGTCGATTCACAGCGGTTTTCGCCAAAGCTCGGAAAAACTAACAGGGCGTATCTGCAGGGCAATGCAGAACCCCCATGTAATGATAGTGGCCCATGCCACGGGCAGGCTGCTTGGAAAGCGCAACGCTTACGCTGTTGACATGGATGAAGTTATCCGCTGTGCGGCAAATACAGGCACTGCGCTTGAAATTAACTCATCACCGGACAGGCTGGATATCAATGACCTGATGGCCGGACAGGCCAGAACTGCCGGAGTGCCTGTCTCAATCAATACCGATGCCCACAGCAGGCTGGAACTGGCCAACGTAGCTCTTGGCATCACAGTGGCCAGGCGCGGTTGGCTTGGCAGCGGTGATGTAATAAATACACTGGGACTGGATGCTCTACATACTTTTTTGAAAAGAAAAAAGGCTGGAGCATAATGCTACCGGTCAAGCAATGCCTGCAAATCTCTGCGTGCTTTTGAGGCAAAAACACCAATCACCTGGTCCAGGTTGTGCATGGAAGTGGCCTGCAGGTCCGCAAGTGTAAGTGGCTGGTATTCCTTCTTTTTTATAACAGAAAAAGTTCCGCCGGTTTCCAGTGTGCCTTCCTCTACTTCATTGATGTCTGCCACGCCTTGTTTGCGCAGTTCCTGCTTTAAATCATCGATATTCATCCTGGTTTTAGCCATGTTTTCCTTAATCAGACGCCCGTCACTGATAATTATTGTGGGTTTGTCCTCTACAAAGAGACGTATCTTTTTGCTGTTTAAAGCCAGGACAGAAAAGATAATTTCCAATCCGGCCAAGACAACAATCGGTACCATGGCGGGTAGAAATGGTATTTGTGCGTCTTCCATGGGCAGCGCCGCCACTGAACCAATCATTATGCCGACCACAAAGTCAAGAGGTGTAAGCTGACCCACCTCCCTTTTGCCCATGAGTTTAACCATTACCAGAACGAGAAAGTAAATTACTACAGCACGACCGCCCAGGACGAGTGCTTCCTTTAAGAGAGTAATCATTTTAGTGAACGGTTTGCTGAGGTGGGTTCTGCCATAGTTGTAATGTCTTGTCACACTGTTTCAGCATCTCTGAAATTTTCATATAGGATTGGCTGTCGAACATGGCTGCCTGCGATTGCGCCATGGATGACACTGTCTGCTGCAGTGACTGTGCAGCCTGCTGGGTTGACTGGTGTAACTGTTCATGGACGGAGGTCGTCAACTGCTGCAGCATTTGCTGAAAATACTGCAGATTGCCCGACTGTCCCTGTTGCTGTGCCAGCGCCTGCTGCATCGTCTGCAGCTGTCCCGCTACAAGGTCAATTTTTTGCGCGTCAGCCAGTGCGGTGGCGGCCTGCTGCAGTGTCTGCTGGATAGACTGCTCTGTCTTCAACTGCTGCTGCCTCGCGGTGGACTGCAGGTCTGTGACAAGCTGTTTAAACTGTTCGTGGGGCGTGGGTTGCGGGTTTGCTACCACGGCCTGATCGATTCCAGCGCCGGCCTTAGCCATGTTTTCACCAAGTGCGCGGTCCATTTCTTCCAGTGCCTGCTTATCCCGTTCACGGTCGCTCAAATTCGGTCACCTCTTTTATGTATATGCTAACATCTATTGTACCCAAAACAGGCTGTTTTTTATAATATTTTTTGAAAAGGTGCACAGATGCGCAGATTAACCACAGATTTTTACCTGCCTTCAACTACACATGTGGCAAAGGAGCTGCTTGGCAAGATTCTGGTTCATGCCACAGAGGATGGGACCTGCAGCGGCCGGGTGGTTGAGGTAGAGGCATATCTTAGCAGGGACGACCCGGCCTGCCATGCTGCGCGCGGCAGGACAGCCCGCAACGCGGCTATGTTCGGGCCGCCCGGCACTGCTTATGTCTACCTGATTTATGGCATTTATCACTGTTTTAATGTAGTCACCCATAGCGAGGGAGTAGGAGAGGCCGTTTTAGTGCGGGCGCTTGAGCCTCTCGCCGGGCTTGAACTGATGTGCCGGCGCCGCGACACAGACAATATTAAAATGCTGACAAGCGGACCCGGCATGCTCTGCCGGGCAATGTCCATCGGTAGCGCGCAAAACGGCGCCGACCTGACAACAGGCAGCCTTTACCTGGCTGATGACTACTTTTGCGCAGGAGATATTGCTGTTACAACGCGTATCGGCATAACAACTGCGGCAGACCTGCCGCTGCGCTTCTACCTGAAAGGAAATCCTTTTGTTTCAAGGAAGTGAGAGACAGTGGAAAAAGAACTGAAGCTGCTTGAATTTGATAAAATACTGGCAAAACTTGCCATGCTCACAGTGACTCCCATGGGCCGGGAGCTGGCAGAGGATTTAATACCGGCCCCAGGGCTGTCCCTTGCTGTCCGCTGGCAGTCTGAAACTACAGAGGCGGCGTCACTGCTCATACGTCACAGCCTGAACCTGGAAAAGGTGCCTGACCTGCGGCAAACCCTGGAGCTGGCAGCCCTCGGCGCACAGCTGGCAGAAGAAAGCCTGCTTGGAATTTTAAAGCTTTTGGCCTCTGCAACCAGGCTTAAAACATTCTTTAAAAAGGAAGATAGTTTTCCGCTGCTGCGCGGTATGGTTGACCAGCTTGCTGCCCTGCCGGAGCTGCGTGAACGACTGCGGCAGGTTGTTGACGATGATGGCCACATGCGCGATGAAGCAAGCCCGGAGCTGGCACGCCTGAGGCGGGCAGCAGCCAATGCCGAGCGAGACCTGCGTGAACGTTTCGACAGTTTTATACGCAACCCGGCCAAGCAAAAAATTCTCCAGGAGAATTTGGTCACACTGCGCGGGGACCGTATGGTTGTCCCTGTCAGACAGGAGTATCGTTCCCAGGTACCCGGTGTAATCCACGACCAATCCGGCAGCGGTGCCACCCTTTTTATTGAACCACTGTGGGCGGTGGAGGCCCATAACAAACTGGCAGTGCTGAAAAGCAGCGCAGAGCGGGAAAGAGAACGCATCCTGGCTGTAATTTCACAGTGGGTGGGCGCTGAGCAAGAGGCGCTTACTGATACACTTAACCTTTATGCCGAGTTTGATTTCATTCTGGCCAAAGGCCGCCTGAGCCTGGACTGGCACGGCGTTGAGCCGGAACTTAACGACACCGGATATCTAAAAATCATCTCCGGACGCCATCCCCTGCTTAGCGGCGAGGTAGTGCCTATCAGCCTGGAAATGGGGCGCGAATACAGGACACTTGTCATTACCGGCCCTAATACCGGCGGGAAGACCGTAACTCTCAAAACAGTGGGACTGTTATCGCTGCTTGCGCAGTCTGGACTGCATGTGCCCGCTGCGGAGGGGACAAAGCTCTCTGTGTTCCCCCGCATTTTCGCCGATATAGGCGATGAGCAGAATATTGAACAGTCACTATCTACTTTTTCAGGCCACCTTAAAAACATTATCAGTATCATAAATAACCTGCAGCCCGGTTCGCTTGTGCTTCTGGACGAGGTAGGAGCAGGGACCGACCCCACTGAGGGTGCAGGCCTTGCCATGTCTCTGCTTGAGTATATGCACGCACAAGGCGCAGTCACAGTAGCAACCACCCACTACAGCGAACTAAAGGCCTTTGCCTATATGACCGAGGGAGTGGAAAACGCCTCGGTTGAATTTGATGTGGCTTCACTCAGTCCCACCTATCAGCTGTTGGTAGGCGTGCCTGGACAAAGCAATGCCTTTGCCATTGCCGCCCGCCTGGGGCTGCCGGAAGAAATAATCTTACGCGGCAGGTCCTTTCTTTCTGAAGAGGAGACCAGGCTTGAGGAAGTGGTAGCCGGTCTGGTTGCCAGCCGGCGGCGGATGGAATTAAATTCACAGCAGGTGGAAACAGACAGGCTCGAAGCAGATATTGTGCTGAAACGACTGCGCCGTGACGAAGATGAACTGCGCCGCAAGCGCGACGAGATACTGAGCAAGGCAAGGGGTGAAGCACTGGAAATAGTAGCCGGGGCCAGGCGGGAATCACAGCGTTTGTTGAAGGAGTTGCGCAAACTGGCTGCTGCTGCTGTGTCGGTACCTATAAACAGCCTGGATGATAAAAGCGCCTTACTTGACAAACTGGATGAAGAGCTGCGGGAAAACCTTGCCCCTCCGGTACAGGACAGACCGCTCAGCGCCGCAGCTGCACTGCCGGGCCAAGAAGTTTATATACACAGCCTCGGCCAGCAGGGAATTATCACACAGGCCACGGACAGCTCCATTCAGGTGCAGGTAGGCTCCATGCGCATTGCAGTGGACGCCTCTGACCTCTCAGCGCTTGAGCCTGGGAAAAAACAAAAGCCTGCTATAACAGGGCTTGCGCTTTTTGCCAAAAGGGACATACTGCCTGAAGTTAGTGTGCGCGGACAGACACTTGATGAAGCAATCCAGAGCGTTGAGAACTACCTTGACGAAGCTGTTGCCGCTGGTATAAAAGAAGTGCGCTTAATTCACGGAAAAGGAACCGGCAGGCTCCGGTTAGGACTGCGGGAATATCTTAAAAATCACCACTACGTGGCATCCATGCGAAATGCCCACCAAGCGGAAGGTGGCATGGGGGTTACTGTCCTTACATTAAAATAGTAATGCCAAAAAATAAAAAGCCCCGGAACACCGGGGCTTCGCCATTAAACTATCAGCTGTATTAGTTGTTATTCCCGCTATTATTCCCTCTGCCGCGGTTGCTGTTGCCGGTTTGACCAGGAGGCTGCAACTCCTGCTGCAAATCCACTGAGAGGGAGACTGTGACAGGCAGTGACCTAACACCCTCTGCATTTACATTGTATACCCTGTAGCTGTATAGACCCTCACTAATATTGCTGTCCGTGAAGGATCTTACTGTTATGGGCCACACCGTAAGGACTCTGTAACTATCCTCTCCGGGAGCTTTTCTGTAGACCAGGTAGCCGGCAGTTTGGCCGTCAGGAGGCTGCCACTGTAGTAAGACTGAGCCGTCATCCCGATACTCTGCTGAGAGGTCACGGGGTGGTTGAGGCTGTTCAGTGTGAATGTTGCAAAACTCGGTGGGCGGCATCAGGCCGGCATCCTTTGGCCCACGTCCGATATCTCCCACCCAGTTTTCATCGGTTACAATGTATGGAGGGCGATTGAGGAAAACTTTTTTAATAATTGTGCCCGGTGGGCAGAATTCTGTGGGTAGAAGACCCGACTCGCTGCAAATTTCTACTTCTATATGAATATCGCATATTTCAAAAGGAATCATGGCGTGAGGAAAATAGTCATAGATAATATCCTCCGGGGGGCAAAGGGGGCTGGGCCTTTTCCCCGATTTTTTGCAGACAGGGATAGGCGGGCTGATGGTTTCGGGACGGACAAATTCGGTGACAGGAAGTCCTTCGTGGGCTGCTTTTAAAATAGGGTTCATAAAAGGCGGAGTAACTATCCATGCGCTATATTGTCCGTCTTCGTTGGCGGCATAGGAATCCCTGCCGATCCAGAACGCAGCGACAAGCTCAGGAGTATACGCGGCCAGCCAGGCATCACGGCTTCTGTCACTGGTGCCGGTCTTGGCAGCCACCGGCCTGCCTATTTGCAGGCCTCTTACAGTCCCAATCCTGACTGCGTCCTGCAGCACGCTGGTGGTGAGAAAAGCGGCCTCGGCACTAAGCACCACACTGGAGCGTGGAGTGTGTTCGTATATAACTTTGCCAAAACGGTCCTGTATTTTTAGTATGGTAACAAAGTCGGTGCGCACACCCTGATTCGCCAGTACCGCGAAAGCCTGGGCAGCATCGATAACTTTTAACCCCTCGGTCAGGCCGCCCAGCACAAGGCTTGGGCCGCGGTCCTTCTCAATAGTTGTAATACCCATTTTCTGCGCATATTCTTTACTTTTTTCCACACCAAGCTCCATTACAAGGCGCGCGGCTGGAATGTTGAATGAACGTGCCAGGGCTTCACGCGCTGTAACAAGGCCCACGAAGGTACGGTCATAGTTGTTCGGGTACCAGGGTTCGCTTCCTTTAATGCTCCAGACCCAGGGTGAATCATCAATGACAGTACTGGGTACAGCGATACCTTCATTAAAGGCCGGTGCGTACGCTACGATGGGTTTTAAGACTGAACCTGCCTGTGACTTACCCTTGACAGCGCGGTTAAGCACGTTATCTTTACTGTATTCTCTCCCTCCGACCATGGCTTTGATCTGGCCTGTCTTATGGTCGGCCACTATCACGGCCGCCTGAGGCTGAAGGGGCTTACCATCCTGTGTAAATGTTTTGGGATAAAGAGAAGCGTTGTTGATTGTGTCCTCGGCAACCTGCTGGAGCCTTTGGTCAAGGGTGGTATAGATTTTAAGCCCGCCCTTGTAGATGATGTCGTAGCGTTCGGCAACAGTTGTGTCTTTATACTGGGGTATTTCTTTAAGGATTCTGAGCATTTCATCATGAATTACATAATCGATAAAATGAGGAAAGGGATAGGCGCGGCTTGGCAGGTCCAGAAGCACAGGTTCTTCATTTTTTGCTTCTTCTGCTTCTTGGCCTGAAATCATGCCAAGTTCCAGCATGCGGTTTAAAATAATGTTTCGCCTTTTCATAGACTCCTGCAGATTACGGAAAGGTGAATACTTGGCCGGCAGGTTAGGAATACCGGCAAGCATTGCCGCCTCTGCAAGTGTTACCTCTCTTATGCTCTTCCCAAAAAAAGTGTGGGCTGCTGCTTCAACGCCGGCAGCGTTATAGTCATATTCTATCCGGTTGAGATAGAATTCCAGGATTTCATCTTTGGTGTATTCTCTCTCCATTTTAATGGCAAGATAAAGCTCCTGTACTTTTCTTTTCATTTGCTTCTCAGGGGTAAGAAAGGCAAGCTTTACCAGCTGCTGGGTAATAGTGCTGCCTCCCTGTGCGCCAAAAGATTGATTGCGGAACTGTTTCCAGGCTGCACGCATAATCCCGCGCAGGTCAAAGCCGGGATGATCATAAAAACGGTCATCTTCGATGGCGAGAACAGCATCGACCATATGTTTCGGTATCTGTTCCAGCGGAACAACGATGCGCGTTATTTCACCCATGAGAGGTGTCACTTCCGCGCCGTTTTTGTCAAATACAAAGGAAGTGACTGACGGGACAAGGACACGTGGGTCAAAGTCCGGCACATCTGCCAGGTAAGCCGACACCACCTTGTATGTAACTGCTGTGGCGGCAAGCCCCATCACCATAAACACAATTAAAATAGCGAGGAGCAATTTTTTTATTTTTACTCCTGTCTTCTTGCTGCTATTTTTTTTCCGTGCAGTTTTCTTGCCGGGGCCTATACTGTTGGACATTTTTGTTCCCCTTTCAAACAACACATCTCCTTGAAATTATATCACAATCTTTTGCCGGCGGTAAGTGTGCGACTGCTCCAAGAACTATTGAAATCCTTTGCAAACGGGCAATCTTTGTGGTAAAATGAATGAGAATTCAGGCAGGACAGTGTATTTAGGCTGAAATGGAGGTTTTTAAATCATGGATGCACGAAAGCAGCTGGAAATTATCAAAAATAATACGATTGAAATCATAAGCGAGGATGAGCTCCTGAAAAAACTGGAGCGCTCCGTGGCAACAAAAACACCCCTGCGGATTAAACTTGGGCTTGATCCTTCCGCCCCGGACCTGCACCTGGGTCATGCCGTGGTGCTCCACAAGTTGCGGGAGTTTCAGGACCTTGGCCACCATGTCATTATTATCCTCGGTGATTTTACAGGCAGAATTGGTGACCCTACCGGCCGTTCGGAGACACGCAAACAGCTCTCCGACGCAGAAGTGCTGGCAAACGCTGCTACTTACCGTGAACAGGTGTTTAAAATCCTTGATCCTGATAAAACTGAGGTAGTTTTTAACAGCCAGTGGCTGGCAAAGCTGAATTTTGCCGATGTAATCAGCCTGGCGTCAAGGTATACTGTGGCCAGAATGCTCGAAAGAGACGATTTTGCCCGGCGGTACCGCGAGCAGCAGCCTATCAGCATCCATGAATTTTTTTATCCGCTTATGCAGGGGTACGACTCCATTGCTCTGCACGCAGATGTTGAATTTGGCGCCACAGAACAAAAATTCAACCTCCTGATGGGACGTCATCTGCAGCGTGAATACGGGCAGGACCCCCAAATTTGCATTATGATGCCCATACTGGTAGGGCTGGATGGTGTACAGAAAATGAGTAAATCCCTTGGCAACTATATTGGCATCACAGAGGAGCCCGGCCAGATTTACGGTAAAGTGATGTCCATGGCTGACGAATTGATGACTGAATACTATAACCTCGCCACAGACTACAGTATGGAACAGGTAGCTGAAATAGAAGAAGCGCTTGCAAAAGGCACACTCCATCCCAGGGATGCCAAGATGCAGCTTGCACACTCCATAGTCGCTATTTACCACGGGCAGGACGCGGCAGACAAGGCTGAGGCTGAATTCAAAAATGTCTTTCAGCAGGGAGACTTGCCAAGCGATATTCCCGACATAGATGTGTCCTCTCTTATTGAACAGGGTACAGTGAGCCTGCTGAAGCTTCTGACTTTTGCCAACATGGTGGCGAGCAACAGTGAAGCCAGGCGCCTTATCCAGCAGGGAGGGGTAAAAGTGAACGGTGTGAAAGCCGACGACATTGAAGCCCTGATTCCCGCCGCCTCGGGTATGATCATCCAGGCCGGCAAACGTAAATACATTCGCATATTGTAAGTATTATTCTAAAATATTACAGCGCGGCTGATCCCGCGCTTTTATTTTTATTTAAATATTTATTAAATTTGTCACCGGTTTGCCGCTCCTGGCATATTATGTACGGGGGTGTGTGCAATGCTCGGACGCCGCAGGTCGCGATTTACACGGGAGGCATTCTGGTTTATTGTCCTGGCTCTTTTTTTATTTGTAATTTTACGCCTTTTTATAATATTTGACCGCAACCTTCGCCCCACAATTTTATCGGTAGCCGCGGCGCGTGCTGATATCATAGCGACTGAAGCCATCAATAACGCTGTAACCGCAAAAATCTCCAACAACATTCTCTATCAGGACCTTATTCTAATTCAGAGGGACAGGGAAGGACAAATACTGCTTGCCCAGATAAATATCAGTCAGGTGAACAATCTGATGGCCGAAACTACCATGAGTGCACAGAATGCTTTAACATCTCTAAAAGGAGAAGTTATTTATATTCCTCTCGGTCAGGCGCTGGGCAGCTACCTGCTTGCAAACTATGGCCCGCGTATTCCCATTACTCTGGTACCTATAGGGACTGTCAATACCGAAATTAAAGATAATTTTGATGAAGCCGGGATTAACCAGGTCCGCCATAAAATTTACTTTGACATCCACGCCGAAGTCCAGGTGGTAATACCCTTTGTCTCGGCTGTGACAAAAGTCACCACCACTGTCCCTATTGTAGACGCCATCTACCCCGGCAAAGTTCCTGATACCGTTATAAATCTGCAGTTTCCCGGGGGTTACTCTCAGCCGCTTCCCATACCGCTACCACAGCCATAGCAACACGGGCAAATATTTTTTGAAAAACACTTGTATTATACAAATATATTGTGTATAATTTCTGTAGAAGTAAATATTTAGCAAGGAGAGATAACTGTGAAAAAAGAGCACGATAACGACAGGGCAATTAAGCAGGCCGTAAAAGACCACTATGCCGGCCTGGTGTCGGGAAAAAGCTGCGGCTGCTGCAGCCCAACTGTAACCGGGATAGTAGGATTTGGCCAGTCCAATTACACAAGCAATTTCCTGGAAGATGTTCCGGGTGAGGCTGCCGCGTATTCTTTTGGTTGTGGCAATCCCCTGGCTTTTGCCGGTGTTAAAGAAGGCCAGACAGTGGTAGATATAGGTTCGGGCGCCGGCCTTGACGTAATCATTGCTTCCAGGGCGGTGGGGCCTGAGGGAACTGTCATCGGCCTTGATATGACGCCTGAGATGATTAAGCAGGGGCAGGAAAATGTGGGTAAAGCGGGACTTTTCAATGTGCTTTTTGTACTCGGAGAAGCAGAAAACATTCCCATTGACGATGGGATTGCTGATTGGGTGGTCAGCAACTGTGTCATTAACCTTTCTCCCGACAAGGAACAGGTTTTCAGAGAAATCAGCCGTATTCTCAAGCCCGGCGGGCAAATCCTGATTTCCGACATGGTTGTTGACAACCTTCCTGATCAGCTTCTGGAGAGCCTGAGCGCCTGGACGGGATGTATTGCCGGAGCCATACCTGAAAAAGACTATCTGGCGGCCGTTGCAGCAGCGGGCCTGGAACAGATCAGTGTGATAGACAGGATGGATTACGACCTCTCAGGGTTTAAGCCCCTGCTGGAAGAATACTTCCCGGGCCGCAGTGAAAGCCTCCTGGCGCCGGCAAAGGAGCAGGGCCTCAGGGTTTCAAGCATCCGCCTGTCAGCTGTTAAGCCTAATGAATGATATTCACCTAAAGAGAACCTTGACCCGAGTGTCAAGGTTCTCTCCGCTTTTGTCTGTTTTCAGGTTTATTTGCATGTCAGGGACTAGCCTTTGTTTGCAGCAGCAGTTAAAAAATAGCAGTGAAAAGGAAAAGGCACCTGTGGGTTGAATATATCTATTACTTTATACTAGTGAGGTTTGGGATATGTCTTACTATGACGTGATTTGTGTCGGAGGCGGGGGTGCAGGTGTGATGGCCGCGGCGGCAGCTGCCGGCGAAGGAGCCCGCGTGGCACTGGTATCAAAAGATCCGGTTGGCTATGGCAATACCAGAATGGCCGTGGGTCCGGCAGCCTGTACAGACCTGCCCGGTGACAGCAGGGAAGAGTTTATCAGCGATGTACTGAGCGGAGGAGAGAGAATAAATAACCGGACTCTGGTGGAGGCGCTGGTATACGATGCCAGAGAAGCACTTGGCAGATTGGAAAGTTTCGGACATACATTCATACGTGACCAGGACGGCGAACTGACAGGAAGCGTTATAACGCGGGCAGGCGGCCACACAAAAGCCCGGACGTTGCAGAGTTCCGGCGGCGGTGTAGGGCTTGGCCAATCGCTGCGTGCAGCTGTGGAGAAATACGGGGTAGATCTTTACGAAGATTCACTGGTGCTTAATCTATTGCAGGTAGACGGCAAAATTTGCGGTATGCAGGTACATGATTTGGCTAAAGGGAAAGAGTTTGTCTTGTGGGCCGGCGCTGTTGTGCTCTGTACAGGGGGCGGCGGCTGGCTTTTTTATCCCCAGACCAGCAATTCCCGTACTGCAACCGGCGATGGGTATGCATTGGCTTTTCATGCCGGAGCAGAGCTGGTGGACATGGAAATGATACAGTCAATACCATTTGGTGTTACCCACCCTTTCGCCTACCGCGGCACTATCTGCGGTGAACCTGGCACAGCGGGCCCGGCGGGGAAGATTGTGAGCGGCAGCGGCTCTGCTGTGCTTGATGGTGGTATCAATGTTATGAACAGGGCGCAGGTAGTAAGGCGCATGGCTGAGTATATCAAGCGCGGGGATGTTGCTGAACATGGCGGCCTCTATCTTGACATGAGCCCCAATCTTTTGCTTGAAGACGGTGAGAAAATCCGTCACCGCCTTCGCTCCACCGGTATTTCTGATATCATCCTGCCGGCATATGGCAGGCGTGCTTATGACTGGGAGGAGCCATGGGAGGTGCTGCCCACAGTGCACTTTTTTATGGGCGGGATACGCGCAGATGCAGACGGTCGAAGCAATGTGCCTGGCCTGTTTACCGCAGGCGAAGCTCAGGGAGGGGTACACGGCGGCAACCGTCTCGGGTCAGTGGCTCTTACCGAAATATTTGTCTTTGGCCTGCGGGCGGGCAAAGCCGCCGCAGCGTATGCAGGCGGGTTAAGCAGATTTATAGGGCAGCAGCCTGCCCGGGCAACTGCCGGTCTTATTGGCAGACAGGGCAATTGTAGGCCCGTGGAACTGAGCAGGCGTCTGCAGTCTCTGCTGTGGGAGAATATGGGGTTAGTAAGGGAAAAAGATAAGCTGCTTCTAACCCTTCAGGCTATTGACGAACTGGAAACTCTTTCCCTTGATACGCGTATCTGCGCAGAGCATGTTTACAACACTGAACTGCTTGACTTCATAGAACTGGGTTCTATGCTCGTGACGGCGCGCCTTGCTGTCACAGCCGCCTTATTGCGGGAAGAGTCACGCGGCGCCCACCTGCGCTCTGACTTCCCCGCCAGCGGCGGTGAGTACTGGCGTAAAAACATAGTCCTGTGGCGGGGAGAAGACGGCAGCCTGCTGCACCGGACGGAGCGTGTACCTCATGACTCATAAAAAGCTTAGAATCTTGAGATTTGACCCGTCAGCGGCTAATTGCAGAGAAGAGGTATTTACAGTGGCAATGCAGCCGGGAGACACTGTCCTGCAGGCTTTAATAGATATATATGACAGGCAGGATTCCACACTGGCGTTCAGGTACAGCTGCCGCTACAACCGCTGTGGACTGTGCGGTGTCAGTGTGGACGGCAGGCCGCGCCTCGCCTGTAAAACAAAACTGGACAGGGTGGATGAGGTAGCGCCCCTGGCAGGGCTCCCGCTGCTGCGGGATTTGGCCGTTGACCGTGGCAGCTATTTTAAAAAGCTGAGCGGCCTTTCACTATACCCGGTGGGAGCATTGGATAACATGCTGGGCACGCTGCGGGAAGACCCGCTGCACAGGAACCTGATGTCCTGCCTCGAATGTCTCTGCTGTGTATCATCCTGCCCTGAGCATGATTTTAAAGACAGCAGTTTCGCGGGCCCGTATCTCTATATTAAACTGGCACAGCTTCATCTGGACACCCGGGACACAGCGGACCGCAGGGCACAGGCTGTGGAGTGGGGGATAAAACGCTGCGCTGGCTGCATGCTGTGTTCCTGCCCAAACGGCATCAACCTGCACGGCGCGCTGGCTTCACTTATGTCATGATAAAAGTGATCACCAGTATGGCGCAAAACTTTAATGCCACAAAACGCTTGCCCGCTCAACGTGTCGTTTTTATTTGCCATTGGTTAAGTAAGTTTAATGAAAATTTAAAAAATTTATAAGGATTGGATTTTGATTGTAGTTTATAATTGAAGTGATTGCAGCAATGCGGAAGCTTGAGTCAACTTAACAAAAGAGGTGAACAAAATGGCGGAACCACAAAAAAAGGTTCCCCGCAGGTGGTTTAAATGGCTTGGTGATGAAGTGGCCGATTGGAAAAGTGCGGGGATAATTGATGACAACCAGGCTGGAGCAATACTCTCACGCTATGAGGAGAGTGCCCATGGTGAAGAGCCTGACCGCGGTGGCAGGCTGATAGCTACCATAGCTGTGCTCGGGTCTTTGCTTTTAGGCATCGGGGTAATTATTTTCTTTGCCTCCAACTGGCAGGTTCTCCCCAAGTGGTTCAAAGTAGCACTGATAATAAGCAGTATTATTGCTGCCTATGCCACAGGTTATTGGCTGGCATTTGAAAGAAAGACTTACCCCAGGGTGGGGCAGGCTCTTATCTTATTGGGGGCGATTCTGTACGGCTCAGGTATTTGGCTGATCGCCCAGATTTTCCATATCAACGCGCACTACCCAAACGGAATCCTGTTCTGGTCCCTTGGTATAATACCTGTGGCAGTTGCCGCCGGTTCCATACCAATTCTTGTGGGATCTTCACTTTTGCTGACACTGTGGACCATTTTTGAACAGGGACAGTTTGGCAGTACAAATCTTATTTATCTACCACTTTCGGCAGTGGTACTGGCACTTTCATACAGGTTGAAATCACGCACGGCAGCGGGCTTTAGCCTGCTTGGCCTGGTAATATGGGTTGCTATTGCAACCGGTGTTTCTTTCAGGGGTGAAGAAGCCATTCTCTATATTTTTCTGTTAACCGCGATATCAGGGCTGCTCATTTTTGCTCTTGGCCGCCTGCAGGTTTCCTGGAGCCGGCTGCCCATGATGAAAACTCCATACCGCATAGTGGGCCTTTTAGTGTTTTTTCTTTCACTTTACCTGCTCACTTTTTCAGGACTTATGCGTGTTTTCCGTTACAACAGCAGTGCTGCGGACTCCGTCTTTTTTATGGTTGCTTTCGGTATAATAACAGCCTTTGCAGTTATGTCCGGCGGTTTAATCCTGACAAAAGCAAAAAATGATTTGAGGGAGCAAAAAGGACTTTCAGTTGAAGCAGCTTTGGTTTTAACTGTGGCTGTTGTTTTAGTGATTCTTGCGCTGCTTGGGCCTGCTGCCGGCAGAACGACGCTTCTCTTAACCACCAACATTCTGCTATTCTTTGCCATAGTTACTGTGATTATCAGCGGTTACCTCGGCAGGGAGGCTGCCTTAATCAATATCGGCCTTGTGTTCTTTGTCCTTGATATAATAGCCCGCTATTTCGACTTCTTTTGGGATATGCTTGATAAATCTCTCTTTTTTATGGGGGGTGGACTGCTGCTCCTGGCAGGAGGATTTCTCCTTGAGAGGAACCGCAGAAAAATTATCAGTGAAATGAAGGTGAAGATCTATGAAGCGTAGGTATTGGTTTACGCTGGCAGTGGCGCTGCAGATAGCAGTTCTTTTTGTAATGATGGGTGCAAAGGGTTACACACTTGCATACGGCACAAAAATATATCTCAAAACCCTGCCTGTTGACCCCTGGGATCTCTTTCGGGGCGACTACGTAATTCTTCGCTACGAAATATCAGAGTTGGATTTAAAAACTGTCACATCCGGCAGTGATATTTACAATCGTAACGACAAGGTATATGTCACTTTGGAAGAGCAGGGCAAATACTGGGTTGCCCGCTCGGTTTCAAAACGACGGCCTGACGACGGCAGTCTTGCCATCAGTGGTACAGTGAGATATTACAATGAATATAGTAATACACTTCACGTGATTTACGGCATTGAAAGCTATTTTGTTCCCCAGCACCAGGGCCGCTCGATTGAAGATTCCCGTGCAACGCTGGATGCTGAGGTCAGTGTCGACAGGTGGGGTAATTCCGGCTTATCGCGCTTGTTTATCAATGGTGAAGAGGTCAGGTTTCAGTGACACCCCTGGCGAAAGAAGCCTAAGGCAAAAAAATGATTACAATATAAGATAAGATCACAGCATAAGATAAGATCACAGCTATCATCTGTAAAACACTTGTAGTATAATTTAAACGGGGAGTGCCAATGAAAGGGTTTTTGCTTACTGTCTCAGTCAACTCCTATTTTGGCCCATCCTGGCAGCTGGAAATCAGCGAAGGAGATGTGACAATCCTCAAATCAGCGGATGGAATAAGCACTGAAAAGGTCGTCTGTGAGCTTAACCGCCGCACTGTTTCGCTTTTGGAAAAGCAGCTGGCAGACGCCGGGGTCTTTGCCTGGGGACACCATTACCTTGACTGCTGCATTTTAGACGGCACCAGTTGGTCAGTGGTTATCCGGTCGGGAAGCAGACAGGTTGAAAGTTGCGGCACAAACGGTTACCCGCAGAATTGGCCGGACTTTATGCGCATTTTACATGAACATCTTGGGTTCAAAAATAGTTTTACTAGTTTCCTTTAAAACCATAACTTCACAGCTTGACAAGTTTCTCAATGCGTGTTAAGATAAGTCTCGTGCCGCAGAAAGCGGCGGAAAATAAAGGGTAAGAAAAACGGAGATACATACTTGTTGGAGTCTCCAATACGGACTGAAGCGGAAAGTAGCCGCCATTTTATCCAGATTAAGGTCCTTGACTGTGAACCTGAGATGTGATAAGATAAAGGTCCGAATTGCGAGAGCAACAAGGATGTAAGAGTTTACCGCTCTTTGAAAACTGAACAGGAACGCCATGCGAAGTAACATCGAAAGATGTAAAAACGCTTCGTCAAAGCGGTAGTTTTAACTGCCGGACTGGACGAGCAAAAAAATGGTTCAAACAAAAATGG
>Ga0208242_100411_pt1 | contig 29749 bp, 28 predicted proteins | sample SubbioAug_CSW13A_FD_184825 | JGI IMG/M metagenome (GOLD analysis project Ga0208242, IMG submission 184825) | Serpentinite rock and fluid subsurface biosphere microbial communities from McLaughlin Reserve, California, USA - CR12Aug_CSW13A (SPAdes) | ecosystem: Environmental > Terrestrial > Deep...
GATGATAATTTACTTCACCAAATAATATAGCCTAATCTACCGCCATTGTACAGACGGGATTAGGCTAATGTCGGAGAATATCTGATTTTTTGCCGCCACCAACTGTGACGTAAATGGCTGGTTTTGCTGACAAATTGCTCGGCTGAAAACAGTAAGCCTCCTACTTGATTTGCTAAAAACAACTTACTCATAACACATCTTAACGCTTCTTAAACTCTGCCCTTAAAATAAACGAGACAGCCACCACACCTAATACTACAAGAAAATAGTAATAAAACCAAGCTGCCAAGCTAATCGCCTCATAAGGAACGTAAAACATCGGGGCAAAAAGGATCCATTTTATTGGTAGCGTAGGCAGCCATAGCAGCACTGTAGTAAGAAATGGATCTGCCGAATAAGGCGCTATCGTCTCAGGCATTTCTTTTAGAGCATAATACAAAATATCCCTGTTGACGCTCCCTGGGCGATAATTCTTTGCTTGCGTGAGCAGTCTCTGTTTCTCCGTGTTTAAAAAGCTGAGAAGCTGCGAGTCGGCATTAGGCGGCGTAAGCGTATGGAAAAGAAACCATATATTTTGAACGTTATAAATATCAGTGGTAAATAAAATTTCTCTTGCTGCCGTTTCTCTTGTTTCTCCAATACCCTCTTTCCAGACTAATCTGAAGAAAACAGGAGAGGTAATAGCTTCTTTGCGTACAGCAATATGTGTCAAAGTGTCATGACCTGTGTTTGACCTGTTGTAGATCCATTGCATGCCTGATAAATAATTTTCATCAGCATAGCGTTCGAGTATTTTTAATTTATCTTCACCCGTCTCACCCCAAATTGCATGCATGCTGAGAGGCGGCCGTCCTCCGTTACTCCGCAGATCTGGAAAACTTAGCAAACCATAAATCCATAAGGTCTTATGTTCCACTCCATACAGCAGATTGGAATCCCATCCACGTCCAAAAAAAGAGCTAATTTGTGGCCGGAGATCGGTTTGCTCAAGACCAGAAATTTGATCAAAACCAAAGATGGTCATCAGTTCAAAAGGAACACCGCTCTGCCTGTTCCGCACAAAAGTTGAATAGGGATTGCGATAAACAATTAATCCGCTAAAATAGTAGAATAAAAATAGCCAAATTAAGACTTTAATGGAGAGAAAGGCAATAGTTTTCCTATGCTTCAAAACAGCACTCCCTCTTTTAAAGCTTTTAGCTTATCATCCCTGGCACTCCAATTTCAGCGCAGTGCTTTTTTGCCAAGATTTTGATAAGAACATCATAAACGAAACCCAGGAGAACATCGCAAACATCGGACGCTTTTTAGCCACATTCGCCAATTTCTGGTTTTTTCCTGCCACCATGAGAAGATCACTCTCCTCAATATTTGTTTCAGCAACTATCGCAGGACTCGCGACATCCCTCCTTGCAATTTTTGGCAATAGCGACCACACTCGCGTTGTAGAACCCGGCGTTTAGCAAGACAATCTGCTGACGCGTCTTTTTTATCCATTAGCTTGGACGTTGGAAAGCATATAATTTCGCTGCAACAAAAATTCCCCTCCCCTGGAGGGGTGCCCGTAAGGGCGGGGTGGTCGCGTGGACGAGTGGGACAAATCACCTGTCCCCCTGGCAGAAATTCCATCGTAGATAACCACCCCGGCGCTTTGCGCCACCCCTCCACAGGAGGGGAATATTTTCTTTCAGTGAATTGCAGATTTCAGCGAACCGTGATTCGCAACTGCGGAAACGTACGAGCGAAGCAACTGGGTGAGGGTGCAATACCTAAAAAAGACACTCCGTGTTTTGATATAATTTCCCAATAAAAAAAGATGCCTTATCCAGTCCCTCTCCCTCACTCTGCCCTCACCCTAACCCTCTCCCAGAGGGAGAGGGGAACTGTGTCTTCCCCAACAAAAAAACACCTCCGCTTTTCGACTTCTACAAAGCGCGAGGCGTCTTGATCAGTTCAGCAGATTCTCGGCAACGGTAAACCGACAGGCATTTCTACGCCACGAGTGCCGCCAAGGACGGTGCGCAGCCAAACACTGCCTGTGCCACTCTCCAAGCGACCGACAATTTCCGCTTCCCGTCCCAGGGGATGTTCCCGCAACGCCAGACATACTTCTGCAGCAGCTTCTTGTTTCGCCACCAGAATCATTTTTCCTTCATTTGGTAAGTATAACGGGTCAAGACCCAAAAGATCTGCGGCAGCCCTTACCTCGGGACGAACCGGCATGGATTTTTCCTCCAGCACGATGTCTAAAACGGCTCTTTCAGCCAGCTCATTAAGCGTGGCACCGACTCCGCCGCGGGTAGGATCGCGCAGCCAGCGCAAAGAGGAAAAATACGGCGAAATCGCGCCTATCAAGCCATTTAAGGGCGCACAGTCGCTGACAACCTGTGTCTGGAAAGAAACTCCCGTGCGACAGGAGAGCACAGCAATACCATGGTCGCCTGCCGTCCCACTTAAAATCACCGCATCGCCGGGCCGGACGTGTTCCGCACCAAGAAGCAGTCGCTCGTCTGCGCGCCCTATACCTGTAGTCGTGATGTAGAGTTTGTCTGCCTGACCGCGAGGCACCACCTTGGTATCACCGGCCACTACTTCCACACCGCAGGAGCGGGCGGTATCGGCAAGCGAAACGACTACTGTCTCCAATTCATCAAGCAGCAGCCCTTCCTCCAGAATGAAGGAGACGGTTAGAAAGAGCGGCTGCGCTCCGCCGGCCACCAAGTCATTGACCGTACCGCAGACTGATAACTTCCCTATATCGCCTCCCGGAAAAAATGGCGGCTGGACCACGAAAGAATCGGTGGTGACAGCCAGTCGGCCGTTAAGCGGCGAAAGCAATGCCGCATCGCCAAGCCTGACCAGCTCCGCGTGTCTAAAATGCCGCAGAAACAGATCCTTTATTAGTGCGGCGGCATACAAGCCCCCATCGCCGTGCGCCAACAATACACGCTTCATGCCGGAGCAGCTCCTTTCTTTCTGTCATAGCGATAATAAGCGGCGCAAGCGCCTTCCGAAGAGACCATGCAGGGACCAAGAGGTGTGAGCGGCAGACAGCGTCCGGCAAAAAGCGCACATTCCGTTGGGATGATAGCGCCGCGCAGCACATCACCGCAGCGGCAAGCCTCCTGCTCCTGCGGCACTGAATTATGAGGCAAATTAAACTGTAAGGCTGCGTCATGGCCTGCAAACTCTGGTTTTAGTGCGAGTCCGCTCATGGGAATAACACCAAATCCGCGCCACTCGGCAGCGGCAGTATTAAACACCTCTGACAGAAGTTTTTGCGCAAGCAAGTTCCCTTCTTCCTTCACTACACGCGGGTAGGCATTGATTACTTTCGGCTTCCCTTCCTCTATCATTCTGACGACTGCTGCGATACCAAGCAAAATATCTCTTTCGCTAAAGCCAACGACTGCTGCCGGCATACCGTAGACAGAGGCCACAAAATCCTGTGCTTGCCTGCCGATTATACTGCTGACGTGTCCGGGCAACAACAGTCCATCCAAGCCGTGAGGAGCAGCCAGCAAAGCATGCAGTGCCGGAATTACGGTTTTCAGGCAGCTGTAAAGGAAGAAATTCGCCAGGCCTTTTTCCCTTGCTTGCCTTACAGCCAACGCCATCGCCGGAGCGGTAGTCTCAAAACCCACACCAAGAAAAACAACCGGACATTGCGGGTTATCTGCCGCTATCTTTAAGGCATCCAAAGGAGAGTAGACAATACGGACATCCGCGCCTTCCGCCAAGGCCTGTTCGAGGCTTGACTTGCTGCCGGGAACACGCAGCAAGTCGCCAAAAGTGGCTACAATCGCACCGGCGCCTGCCAAGTCAATCATTCGGTCGATATCACCGGCAGTTGTAACACAGACTGGACAGCCTGGTCCTGAGAGCAGGCGTAATGGTTCAAGCAAGGGGCGCAAACCATATTTAGAGATGGCTGTGGTGTGCGTTCCGCATACCTCCATGATAGAGAGATGCCCCGGCAGTTTTCTTTTAACTAATGCCAGCAGTTGCTGCGCTTGCGCCAATTCAATCCCGCTCAGCATAGAATTCCTCCAGTAAAGCTAAAAGTTGCTCTGCCTCATCCTCGCCAATAATCTGCAGGGCAAGGCCTGCGTGCACCAAAACCCATTCACCATTACCGGCTTGAGGAACTAAGGCAAAGTTAATTTCCCGGCTGTTGCCGCAGTATTCTACGGTACCTAGCTCACCGCTTCTTGTTATCACTCTGCAGGGCATCCCTATACACATATTTCACTTCTCCTCCATGCCGCCACCAGTGCCTGGCCAAGAGCCAGCCCGCCGTCATTTGCCGGAACTTGCCGGTGACTGTAGACTGTGAAACCGCTTGCTGACAGTCGCCTGCGCAGCGATGACAGCAAAAACCTGTTTTGAAACGAACCACCGCTCAAAACCACTTTTTCAAGGCCTTCCTGCTCTCTGGTGGCAAGGACGGCAGACGCTAGCGCTTCAACCAAAGTTTGCTGAAAGTTTGCGGCAATTTGAGCCGGCGCAACGCCATTCCGACAGTCGAGTACCATCATGCGAAACATTTCTCCCGTCAAAATCTCACTGCCTGCCAAGGCAAACGGATAAATTGAGCCGTTCTCTCCTTCTGCCAATTCTGCAAGTTCCGTCGCCGCCTGACCTTCATACGTGTTTTCAAAGCAAACACCAAGCAAAGCCGCCACCGCATCGTAGAGGCGACCGCAGCTTGAAGTCAGCGGAGCATTAAAATTACTCTCCAGCATCGCAAAAACGGTTGCCAATTCACTTGTTGACAGAGGCAAAAGCTTTTCTGCCCACTTTTTGCCTTCTTCCCCCAGATGCTTATAAAGATAGGACGCGGCCATACGCCAAGGCTGGCGAACTGCCGCTTCTCCCCCTGGCAGAGCAACAGTCTCCAGATGATAATGACGCCGGAAGTCACGGTAGTCGCCTGTTAAAACCTCACAACCCCAGACTGTGCCGTCCGGGCCATACCCGCTGCCGTCACAAATCACGGCAATCACCGGCTCACTTAGCCTATTTTCTCCCATGCAGGATGCCAGATGGGCATGATGATGAAACACCGGCACAACCGACTCAAGCGGCAACTTGGCAGCAAGCTTCGCAGAATAGTAAGCAGGATGGCTGTCACAAGCGGCAAGCACAGCCTCGACCGATAAGAGGCGCTGCATATCCGCCAAAGATTCCAGGTAAACAGCGGCCGTCTCACGGTAAGCTAAGTCACCGATATGAGGGCTCAGGTACGCTTTGCCGGCAGTCAACAAACAGAAAGCGTTTTTCAGATCTCCGCCGGCTCCTAAAATTACCGGGGTGTTTGCTGGGACGAGGACGGAAATAGGGTCCGGCACATAACCACGTGAGCGGCGCAGCATTAACGGTGAGCCGTCGGCTGCCATTGCCAGCGAATCGTCACAGCGCCGTTCTATCTCCCTGTTGTGAACCAACAGATAGTCGGCCAGCCCACTCAACTCTGCCAGGGCTCTTTCATTTTCTTTTACCAGCGGAAGACCGCTGTCATTACCGCTGGTCATTACCAGCAGATTGCAGGCATTGCCAAACAACAGGTGGTGGAGCGGCGTATACGGCAACATCACACCAAGCGTCCTCAGGCGCGGTGCCAACTGCTGCGGCAAGCTGCAGTTTTCTCGGCGTCGCAGCACCACTATCGGGGCGGCAGGCGAGCTGAGCAGCGCTTCTTCCCCAACTTCCAACTGACAAAAACGCCTTATAACATCAAGATCCCTGCACATCACGGCAAAGGGCCGGGCAGGTCGTCCCTTGCGCTCGCGCAAGAGAGCTACCGCCTGCTCATTTTGCGCATCACAAGCTAAGTGAAAACCTCCCAACCCCTTGACTGCCACAATCTTCCCCTCAGCAATCGCCGCCTGGAAATTGCTCAGCCAATCCCCCGGCACTTCTTGACCGCCTGACTTTTGCAGCGTAATCTGCGGACCGCAATCCGGGCAGGCGTTTGGCTGAGCATGGAAGCGCCGATCCAAAGGATTATGATATTCCGCCAGACAAAGCGCACACATGCTAAACTCGGACATTGTTGTTTTCTCTCGATCATATGGCACGCCGGTAACTATAGTAAAGCGCGGGCCGCAATCGGTACAATTCGTAAAAGGATAATCATAGCGTCTGTTGCGGTGATCTGTAATCTCGCTTTGACACGCTGCGCAAACACCCACATCAGGAGAAACACCGGCCGTTCGGCTGCCGCAGTAAGAACTATCCAGAATGATAAAATCTTCCTGGCCGATAGCAATTGTTTCTTCAATGCTCAGGTTGGTAATCCGAGCCAGCCGCAGAGAGCAATAACGTAATTCCCAGATAAAAGCCGCCAAATCAGCCTTCTTGCCTTCAATTTCTAAACTTACTCCCTCACGACTGTTTTGCACCCAACCAGACAGTCCATACTTAAGTGCCTCCCGGTAGACATAAGGCCGGAAACCTACTCCTTGAACAGTACCGCTAACCTTTATTCGCAAGCGGCGGGCATCCGTTTTCATTACTTGCACACCTGACGACATCCCTCAGCACCACCTCTTTTTTTGGCCACGACGCTTTCCACCCACAGAAGCCAGGGAGTCAAGCCGCTTTCTTTTGTGGCGGAGAGTTGTATAACTGAGGCAGCCGGATTAAGCTGCGCCAGAGTGGCCGTCACTGCCGGCAGGTCATAGCTGACATAAGGCAATAAATCGAGTTTGCTAAGAATAACGGCATCGGCAGTCCGAAAAGTTTGCGGATACTTCTCCGGCTTATCATCTCCTTCGCTGATACTCAAAACCACAGCTCTTGCGTCCTCACCCAAATCAAAGCCGACGGGACATACCAAATTACCGACATTTTCAATCAAGAGCAGATCAAGTTCCGGCAGTTCTTCCAGCACACCGCCAACCAGTTGCGCATCCAAATGACAAGCGCCTTCCGTATTGATTTGGATTACGGCAGCACCGCTCCTTGCCAATCTTTCCGCATCCCGCGATGTATACAGATCCCCCTCAATCACCCCGACACGGTAATGCCGGCAAAGCAGCGGCAGGCTGGCTTCAAGCAAAGTAGTTTTCCCTGCACCCGGACTGCCAAGCAGATTTATCACTGTCAAACCTTGCCGTGCAAAACGGCTGCGCAAATCACTCGCAAAGGTTTTGTTTTTCTGCAGCAGGTCGCGGGCTAAAGCCACTTTAATTCTCTTTTCCTCCACGCGGGCAGTCCCCCTCATATCCTCTGATTTCCAGCTCCGTACCGCCTGTAGGTACAGCAGGCAAGCCGCAGCGGGCACAGTCAAACAAAAGCGAGTCATTAATTTCGCTCACTCCGCAGCGCTCACAATGAAAGGCGGGTGGGATAACCTCGATAATTAATTGCGCATCGGCTAAAATGGTGTTTTTTTTGACTAAATCAAAGCAGAAAAGCAGCGCGTGCGGCAAGGCATGCGCTCTTTTCCCGACAGCCAAACGTACGGTGGCAACCCTGCTGACCCCGCGCTCCTGCGCATCGCGGGAAACTTCCTCCACCAAAGCGCTTACCAGAGATAACTCATGCATTGCAAGCACCTCGCTCAATTATAAACCCTTAAACTGCCAGCTTTTTTGCAATCAGGCAGGCGGCTTTCTCCGCCCCGAGAAGACCCTGTGCTGAGAGGGGCTGACCGGCAACAAGTGACCCCTGTTCCACAGATATCCCGATAATAACCAGTTTTTGCGGCATTTCTTCTTTCTTTAGCAAGTAGCCTAATGCCAAAACCTCAGGCAACGCTAAATCATGGACGGATGCAAAACGAGTTGCGCTTCCCTCTAGCTCAGACAAACAAAGCTCAAAAACCTCTCCGGCCGGGCCGTCGGTTAAAACAGCATCTACCAACAACGCCGTCTCGTATCCTGCCAGCAAATCCAGCAAGCCCAAGCCAGGCAAACCGGCTGCCACCAACCGAACATTTGGCGGCAGCGCTTTTTTTTGCAAGATTTCGACTGCCAGCAGTCCGACAGCATCATCGCCACGCAACAAACTGCCACAGCCGATGACCACAGTTTCGACTGACATTAACCGTGTACTCTCAGTTTAAGAAAATGAACGGAACATGAAAAACAAGGGTCATAATTACGAATAAACATCTCACACTTTAGCCGCAGCTCTTCTTCCGGCAGATCAAGGTGTTTTGGAATAAAGAGACGCAGTCCTTCTTCAATATTATGCACATTGCGTGAGGTCGGAGCGACAATATCGGCTGCCAACACCACCCCTTGCTCATTAAAGCAATAACTGTGGGATAATATTCCCCGCGGCGCCTCAGTAACGGCAGCGCCGCAGCCCGCCCGTACTATATACCCTCCGTCTTCGCGCCTTGGCTCACCCAATTTATCAATAATCTGCAGTGACTCCTCTATGCTGTGGACCAATTCCACCGCTCTTGCCGCCGCGCTATGAAAAGGATTGTTGGAAGGGAAAGAAACGCCTGTCAGAGAGGCTGCCTCTTTGGCGAGAGGCGAAAGCTGCGCAAAATTCAGGTTCACCCTGGCAAGCGGGCCCACAAGAAAAGATGAGCCGTTGCTCATTGTGGAATGAAGCGCATTTGCATGGCTGATATGTCGCTCATGCAAGTAGTCTCGATAATCGGCAGGATCGATGTCCAGCCCTTGATTGGAAACGAGTCGGCCACCGTTTACAGCGTACTCTTGCGGCTGTGAGAGCGCTACGTAAGTCAAATCCCACTCCACATTCGGAACAGACAACTTCCCGATCAAGCGGGCGGTATCCATTGCCTCCTCCATAGCGGCAGTCAGCCTCTTGGCAATTGTCTGCAGACTTTTTCCTGACGGCAGGTCGGAAAAGCCTCCGATCTGCGGTGTCACCGGGTGAACTTCACGTCCGCCAATCAGAGCAGTAAGATCGTTGCCGAGTCTTTTAAGGCGCAGCGCTCTTTTTACTTCCTCAGGATAAGCCGAAGCCATACTGATGACACTTTCATAGCCCAGAAAATCGGGTGCGGCAAGCATATAAATATGCAAAGCATGACTTTGAATAAACTGACTGAGGGCATAAAGTTTACGCAAGCTACGCGTTTGCTCACTAACCTGCACACCAAAAGCACGTTCAATCGCTGAGAGTGCCGTCATCTGATAGGAAACCGGGCAAATTCCGCAAATGCGTGCCGTGATTTCCGGCAATTCGTAGTATTTTCGTCCTACTAGGAAACTCTGAAAAAAACGGGGAGGCTCGAAGACATTCAGCTGTAAATCAGTTATTTGACCGTTTTGAATGGTTACATCAAGTGCCGCTTCGCCTTCTAGCCTGCTCAAATAGTCCACTTTTATTCTGCCGCTTTCCATTATGTCTTCCCCCCTTTCTGGAATTCAGCGTCAAGAGCCGCATATTTGCGAAAATGACGGGTAATGTCGCTTTGATGCAGTCCCAGGCCGGCAAAAGTGTTTTTTAACGACTCGACATTGCAATCACTAGACGGACCGTGACAGCCGGTACAAGGGGTTGCCCGGCTCGGGCATAAGGCGGAACAGCCTGCCCTTATCACAGGACCGAGACACGGCTTGCCTTCACTGACAAGCAGACAAACATTTTCAGCCAACTTACATTCAACACAGACGCTGTGCGGACGAATCCTCGGCGTCACACCAAGCAGAGCGCTCTTGATAAACTCCACCAATTCATTTTTGTTGATAGGGCAGCCGCTCAGCGAAGCATCTACCTTTACATACTCACTGACAGGAAACGATTTAAGCGGATGAGTCTGGACAGGGTTGTCATAAACGCTGCTTTCCACTTCCCTCAAGGGCAGCCAGTTGCTGATGGATTGCAGTCCGCCGTGGGTGGCACAGGCACCGATTGCTACCAACAACTTACTTTCAGCCCTAGCCTCTTTCAAACGACCCACATCCTCAGCGTTGACGATTGAACCCTCCACGAAGCCGATGTCATAGGGACCGGGCGAAACGGCGCTGCGAGCCATGACAAAATGGGCTATATCAATCATTCCCAGCAAATCAAGCAGCACCGGCTCCAGATTCAAAAATTCAAGCTGACAACCGGAACACGAGGCGAACTTAAAGATTGCTACTTTTGGCATGCCACTCATTTTACTCCCTCCCCAGTACGCCAATAATTTCGGCCGGCTCGTTTTCCAAAACGTCATAGGAAAAGACGGGACCGTCATGGCAGACAAATTTGCTTCCTACCTGACAGCGGCCGCATTTTTTTACGCCGCAAAACATTTTCCTCTCCAGGGAAACGTATAGCTGTCCACTGTGGAAGCCTCTTGCTAATAATCCTCTGACTACATGTTTCATCATTATTTCCGGACCGCAACTCAGTACCAGAGTATTCTCCGGCACGCTCTGCATTTTATCAAATAGAGCGGTTACCAGTCCTGTATTGTGATTCCAGTCAAAACCGGAGGCGTTATCCACAGTAAGCAGCATTGAAATTTGCTCCGCCCACTGTCTATATTCGTGACGGAAAAGCATTTCACCCGGATTTTTACTGCCGTAGAGCAATTCCACCTTGCCAAATAAGGCTGGTTGCTCCAGAATATTGTAAATCGCGGGGCGGAGCGGAGCCAAACCGATACCGCCGGCTACAATCAGCAGGTTTTTGCCATGCGCCTGCTTAAGCGGCCAGCCGTTGCCATATGGTCCGCGAACGCCGAGCAGGTCACCCTCCTTCAGTCTTGCAAACATCCGCGTCAGGCTGCCGACATGCCGTATGGTGTGTGTGAAATTTTCCCTGCTGCCGTTGCTCGAACTGATGGAAATTGGGGCTTCGCCCACACCAAAAATACTGAGCATATTAAATTGTCCCGGCTGAAAAGAATACTCCAGCCGTTTTTGTGCGTCAGTAAACTGTAAGCTAAAGGTGGAGGTGTCGTCGTTCTCATGAAAGACATCTCGCACAACGGCAGAATCGGGAATTAACAGATTGCTCAACTCACTCACCTCCCAGTATGCCGGCTACATCGGTCAGGTCGATATCAACCATGCAGGAATAGATACAACGCCCACAACCGACACATCCCGTCTTGCCGAATTGACGCTGCTGGTAAAGCAGCTTGTGATAAATGCGCCACTGTGCACGAGCCTGCCTGCCTTTGCGGAAGTTGTGGCCAAGAGCTACCTGAGAAAACTCCATCAGCTTACAAGAATCCCACTCCCTTTGACGCACGCCGCTCTCCAGACCAAGATCCAGTTTATCATAAACGTTATAGCAAAAGCAGGTTGGGCAAACCATTGTACAGGTGCCGCAGCCCAGGCAGCGCCGCTGCAAATCTTCCCAGACGGGATGATCAACGTTCTCCTCCAGCAGCTCAGCCAAGTTCCGTGTGAGAATGTGCTTTGGCAGCCGGCGACTTGCAGCCGCTAAAAGCTCATCCTTCGCGAGAGTCATCTCGGGGGACGCGGCAGCAAACGGATGAAGCGCCAATAGTTCTCTGCCGGTTTCGCTGCCAACTTCCAATAAATAGGCGTCACCCAATTCCGTCAGCAACAGGTCATAACCCCGCTGCAATCCAGGTCCCGTTTGCTGATAGTAACAAAAACCGCTGCGGCACGGCTTAACACAATTCTGGGCAACGATTATTGTTTCATGCCTGCCTCGGCAATAAAAAGGGTCTGGCAGATCTTTGCAAAACACTTCGTCAAGAACGCCAAAAGAATTGACATCGCAGGGACGCACGCCAAAAAGAATCCTCTTTTGCGCTGTTGAGCCGTTTTCCACAAAACAGATTTTTTCTTCGCCTAAACTGGTGCATTTTCCGTCTTCAGCAAAGGCCTCCTGCCTGACAAAGGAGAAAATTGTCTCCAACGGCTGCTGAAGTACTTTCTTAGCCGGCAAAATTGTGGGTTGATAATCTTTTGCCAACTGAGCAGCATCCTCCAGTTGAGCAAAAACATATTCACGACCTTTGGGGATTGGAGCAACGACCGGGTAATGTTGCATCAAAGCCGCAACAAATTCTTTCAGTTCTGCGGCAGGCAGCGAGACGGCGCCTGCATTTTTGACCAGGGGATGGTCTTCCTGCAGCAAATTTCATCCCTCCTAACTGATTAATTATAACAAGATATTGAGTGCCATTATAGCACAAAAATGAATATTTGCAAATACTATTGTGAATATTCTGAATATTTTTCTGGTAGCTGTCAAACAAAAGTTCTATCTCTCTTTAGCCGACAAGCAGCCTAAATTTAGGCTGCAGCTCATTAGCGCATCTGGTCTTGGACTATTCTTACAATTTCGGCAATATAGTCACCGATAATCGGCAAATTTAATACAACCACCCTTTGTAAGATCGAAATCAAAATGGCGGCGACAACTGTAGCCCCTAAAGCCACACCCAAACCGCGCGCCACGCCGCCCAAAAAATTTACCCAAAAAAAACGGCGGGGGTTGTTTAAAAGCAGCATATACTCTGCAATATTAAACTTTTCAAATTCTTGGACTAGCTTAATGACACGCTGATTTAGTCCGTCCAACAAAGCTTCATTACTTAATTTTTCCTCATTGCGCGGCGGTTCCTCCATTTGAGTAACCTCCTTTTCAAGCTTTTTTTGCCAATATCGCTTTTGCCTGACTTAGCTGAGCTTCTACAGCATCCCGTGCTGTACCGCCCCGAGATTGCCTAGCCGCCACGCACGCTTCCGGCGGCAGCAAGCTTAAGACATCAACACTAAAAAGGGCAGATGCCGCTCTCAATTCTTCTTCCGTCAAGTCCATCAGACGACGGCCCTCCGTCACGCATTTCCCTACCAGCCGCCCTACCACGGCGTGTGCCTCCCGGAACGGCAGCCCTTTTCTTACCAAATAATCGGCTAAATCAGTGGCACTGGCAAAGTCACCCGCCACCGCCGCATACATCCGCCCTTTATCAGGCACAACAGTCCGCAGCATTGCCGCATATAACGTAAGGCAGATTTTCACAGTATCTACCGTGTCGAAAAAACCTTCCTTATCTTCCTGCATATCTTTATTATAAGCAAGCGGCAGACCTTTCAGCACAGTAAGCATCCCCATCAAGTGGCCAAAGACCCGCCCCGTTTTACCGCGCACCAACTCTGCCACATCCGGATTCTTTTTCTGCGGCATAATGCTGGAACCGGTAGTAAAAGCGTCATCCAAGGTGATGAAGCCAAACTCCTGGGAGTTCCAAAGAATCAGATCCTCGCTCAATCGGCTGAGATGCGACATCAGGATGGCAGCATTGCTTAGATATTCCAACACAAAATCACGGTCACTTACGGCGTCCATACTGTTTTCATACAAGCGGGCGAAGCCCAAATCTTGCGCCACCATTTCCCGGTTAATGGGAAAAGTGGTTCCAGCCAGCGCACCGGCACCGAGAGGCATCCAGTCAGCCCGCTTATACCCGTCCAGAAAGCGTTCACGATCGCGCTGCAGCATCCAAAAGTAAGCAAGCAGATGATGCGCAAACAAAACCGGCTGTGCGCGCTGCAAATGAGTATAGCCAGGCATCACCACATCCAAGTTGTTCTCCGCCAAAGCAATTAAGACGGCCTGTAAACCGGCTATCAAATCAGTCGTTGCCTCGATTTCTTTTTTAACATAGAGATGCATATCCAAGGCTACTTGATCATTGCGGGAGCGTGCGGTATGCAGCTTGCCGCCCAGCGGACCGATTTTTTCAAGCAGGCGGCTTTCCACATGCATGTGAATATCTTCAAGCGAAGATAAAAACTCCATTTCTCCCCGCTCGATTTCTTCTCTGATTTCCGACAAGCCCGCCAATATTTTTTCCGCGTCATCTGATGTAATAATCCCGCAATCGGCAAGCATCCGGCAGTGAGCCATGCTGCCGGAAATATCTTCAGCATACAGGCGGCGGTCAAACGAGATGGAAGCGTTAAACGCCTCCACCAGCCCGTCTGTTTCTTTGGCAAAACGTCCACCCCAAAGCTTCATGTTCCTACCTCCGCTTTCCGTTTTTATCCAGCAAACCCTGCACCTTCAGCGGCAAGCCAAACAAGTTGATAAAGCCTGTGGCGTCACGCTGGTCATAGATTACATCTTCGCCAAAGGTGGCCAAATCTTCACGGTAAAGGGAATAGGCTGATTTCCTTCCCGCCACAATGATATTTCCCTTATACAGCTTCAGCCTAACCGAGCCGGTAACGTTGCGCTGCGTACTGTTAATAAACGCATCCAGTGCTTCCCGGAGCGGTGTATACCACTGACCGTAATAGACAAGCTCAGCATATTTTACAGCGATAATTTCTTTAAAATGCATCGTTTCCCGATCGAGTGTGAGGCATTCCAATTCTTTGTGAGCCGCATAAAGGAGAGTGCCGCCCGGCGTCTCATAGACACCGCGCGCCTTCATCCCCACGAGGCGATTTTCCACCATATCCACTCGTCCCACGCCATGACGGCCGGCAATAGTGTTTAATTCCATCAACAGTTCCACCGGACCTGTCGTTTTTCCGTTTACGCTGATCGGCATCCCCATAGCAAAGCCGATTTCTACGTATTCCGGCGTATCCGGCGCATCTTCGGGCGCAACTGTCAAGACAAACATATCTTTTTCCGGCTCACTGTCCGGGTCTTCCAAAATTCCGCCTTCAAAGCTCAGATGCCAAATATTACGATCCATGCTGTATGGCTTTGCTTTTGTTACAGGCAAAGGAATGTCATGTTTTTCTGCGTAGTCAAAAGCATCATCCCGGGAGCGGATATCCCATTCGCGCCAAGGCGCCACGATTTTTAAATGGGGGGCGAGCGCTTTGACCGTCAGTTCAAAACGAACCTGGTCGTTACCTTTGCCTGTTGCGCCATGAGCAACAGCGTCTGCCCCTTCTTTTTCGGCCACCTCTACCAACCGTTTTGCAATAGCCGGGCGAGCTATCGCTGTGCCAAGAAAATATTTTTCTTCATACAATGCGCCCGCCTTAAGCAATGGAAAGCAAAAATCACGAACAAATTCTTCCCGCGTATCTTCAATATAAAGCTTACTCGCCCCTGACTTTAAAGCCTTATCATGCAAAGGCTCAAGTTCCTCCCCTTGACCCACATCTGCAGCCATAGCGACAACTTCACAATTATACTTCTCTTTCAGCCAAGTAATCGCAACCGATGTATCGAGGCCGCCGGAATACGCTAAAACAATTTTCTTCACATTTTTCCCTCCGTTTCTTTAAAAAAGATGCTACACGTTTCGCTATAATTTCCTGTACTATGCCTCATTCAATCCCTTAACCTGCCCTCACCCTAACCCTCTCCCAGAGGGAGAGGGGATTTGTGTACTAACCCAGAGAAAGAGGGGATTGCTGAAGCACGGATCATCTCTGCCCTCTTACCCTAGGAGGCGTAACGAAATCTTAGTCTCACTACGTCCTTTCTTTCAGTGAATTGCAGACTTTCACAGAATGCTGAAGCGAGCGTTAAGTGAAAGCAGCGATCAGCGAACCGCGATTCGCAGCGTTAAAACATGCCAACGGTTCACTTGCAATCTGCCCAGAGGTTTTGGCATGTTAGCAAGAATTGCAGTTCGCAGCTGCGAAAACGTGCGAGCAAAGCAGCTGGGTGAGGATGCAATACCTAAAAAAGACGCTTCGTGTTTTGCTATAATTTCCTGTGCTATAAAAACTAAATCAACTTAGCCATAATCGCTTTCTGGACATGGAGCCGATTTTCAGCCTGATCAAAGACTAGGGACTGCGGCCCTTCAATTACCTCGTCACTAATCTCCTCGCCACGGTGAGCCGGCAGGCAATGCAACACCAGCGCATCGTCAGCAGCCATTTTCAAGATTTCTTTATTCAGTTGATAACGCTGAAATGCTTTTAGCCTAAGCTGATGCTCCGCTTCCTGACCCATGCTCGCCCAGACATCTGTATAAAGAATGTCTGCACCTGCCGCCGCTTCCAGCGGATCGGCAGTGAGTGTGATGCCGGCCCCGCTCACCGCAGCGCTCTCTTTAGCTTTTGCCACAATTTCAGCTTTCACTTCATATCCCTTGGGGGAAGCCACCGCCACGTTCAAACCCATTTTACTGCAGGCTAACAGGAGCGAGTGAGCAACATTATTGCCGTCGCCCAGATAAGCCAGCTTTAAACCAGCCAGTTTACCCTTCTGCTCCAAAATAGTCATCAAATCCGCCATCGCCTGACAAGGATGCAGCAAATCCGTTAAGCCGTTAATAACGGGAATATCAGCGAAGGCCGCTAATTCCTCCACTTCACGATGGTCGAAGGTTCTGATCATAATCCCGTCAAGATAGCGGGACAATACGCGCGCCGTATCTTTTACAGGTTCGCCGCGACCTATTTGTAAATCCGCAGCACTCAAAAAGAGTGCGTAGCCGCCTAGTTGGTACATGCCGACTTCAAAAGATACGCGGGTACGGGTAGATGCTTTCTGAAAAATCATGCCTAAAGTTTTCCCGCGCAACAACAGATGTTCAAGACCGGCTTTTTTTTCCTGCTTCAATTGCAGCGCAAACTGCAAAATTTCGCCAAGTTCATCTTTGCTAAAATCATGAACTGTGAGAAAATCACGACCGCGCATACTACTGACCATTGTCTCACTCCTTTAGTTTTCAATCATGGCGAGCGCCTTTTGCAAGATTGAAACAGCAAGATCAATCTGTTCTTCCTCAATAATTAACGGAGGAAGAAAACGCAATGTCTTCCCACCAATGCAGTTAATTAGCAGTCCTTGCTCCTGACAAAGCTTTGCCACTTTAGCTCCGTCTCCTTTGATTTCCAGGCCAATAATCAAACCAAGCCCGCGTACCTCTACCACGCACGAGTAATCAATTTCACGCAATTTAGCCATGAAGTAATTGCCCAGCTTCGCCACCCGCGCCAAGAATCCTTCTTCCAGCAGCACTTGCAGCACAGCAGAAGCCGCTCCGCAAACAACCGGATTGCCACCGAAAGTGGAGGCGTGGTCGCCCGGCTGCAAAATATCTGCCGCCTCGCCTTTAGCCCCCATTAAACCAATGGGCAAACCTCCGCCCAGCGCTTTAGCTAAAGTATAAACATCCGGCAAAACGCCATAATGCTCATATGCAAAAAGTTTGCCGGTTCGCCCCATGCCACACTGAACTTCGTCAAACATCAACAACAGATTGGCTTCATCGCATAGCTTGCGCAAACCCTTTAAAAATTCGCTGACAGCAGGATAAACGCCGCCTTCGCCTTGAACCGGCTCCACCAAGATGGCACAAGTGTTTTCGTTGATTAACGCCGCGAACGAGTCGAGATTATTAAACTCAGCGTAACGAAAACCGGCAACCAGCGGTTCAAAGCCCTGGTGGTATTTGGGTTGCGCGGTAGCCGTAATCGCAGCTAAAGTACGCCCGTGAAAAGAATGATTTGCGGTAATAATCTCGTGAGCACCGCTGCCCCGCTTGGCTTTGCCGTATTTGCGCGCTAATTTTATGGCTGCCTCATTAGCTTCCGCACCGCTGTTGCAAAAAAATACTTTATCGGCGCAGGAATGGGCGACAAGCTGTTCCGCGAGACGAATTTGCGGTTCCGAGTAATAAAGATTGGAACAATGCATTAGTTGCGCCGCCTGCCAAGAGAGTGCTTTCACCACCGCAGGGTGGCAATGCCCCAAACTGTTAACAGCCAAGCCGCTGACAAAATCCAGGTAACGCTTATTCAAATCGTCCCAAACATATGCGCCTTCTCCCCGCTTGAGAAACAGCGTGCTTTCCGGCTGCCGGTTATATGTGTTGACGATGAAAGCTTTATCTTTGGCTTTCAGATCCATTTTCTCTCCCCCTTAAACAGTAACCATGGTTCCGATACCATGGTCTGTAAATATCTCCAAAAGCAGTGAGTGAGAAATACGTCCATCGATTATATGCGTCCGACTGACTTCGTTTTCCAACGCGGTAAGACATGCTTCTACCTTTGGAATCATCCCTTTGCTAATTTTCCCTTGCTCAATCATTTCCAGCGCCTTTGCTTTCGGCAAAGAAGAGATTAGAGAGGACTGGTCTGACTGGTCTGCAAAAATCCCTTCCACATCAGTAAGCAGAATCAACTTCTCCGCGCTAAGAGCAGCAGCCAATTCTCCGGCTACATGGTCTGCGTTAATATTGAGACTTTCCCCTTCCAAACCTACGCCGACAGAAGAAATCACCGGAATATAACCTTCTTTGCTCAACGTGTGAATTACGGCGGGGTTAACTTTAACGATATCGCCAACATACCCAAGATCCACCAACTCGAGACTGCCATTGACCCGTTCTGATGAACGGCGCCTAGCCACAATCAAATTCGAATCCTTGCCGGAAAGACCGACTGCTTTGCCTCCGAACTGGTTGATTAGGGTAACAATTTCTTTGTTTACCTTACCCATCAGCACCATTTCCACTACTTCCATAGTTTCTGCGTCAGTCACCCGCAGCCCATTGGCAAATACGGCTTCTTTCCCTAAACGATTCATTAATTGCGTTACTTCCGCGCCCCCGCCGTGAACAAGAATCGGGTTAATGCCAATAAATTTCAGCAAAATAATATCCATCATCACCGACTTTTTCAGTTCATCAGAGACCATCGCCTGTCCGCCATACTTTATTACAAAAGTTTTATCAGCAAACTTGCGCAAGTAGGGCAAAGCTTCAATCAAGACTTCCGCCTTGCCAATTAACTTGCCAATTTCCATTTTTGTCACCGTGTACTCCTCCTTTGACAATTAAAACCTACGAGCGGTAGCTGGCATTAATTGTGACGTAATCGTAACTTAAATCGGTTCCCCAGGCAGTGACAGTCTCGCCTCCCATGCCTAAATCCACCGTAATTTTAATATCCTTCTTTTGCAAAATTTCCTTTGCGCGACCCTCGTCAAAACGCAAGCCTTGCCCGTCTTTTGTTACCTGCAAATCGCCAAGCCAAATATTAACCAGTTCCGGGCGAAAATCTACGTCAGATTGCCCCATGGCGGAAACTATCCGTCCCCAGTTCGCATCCTCGCCAAAAAATGCCGTTTTTACCAAACTCGAATTTAAAATCCCCATGGCCAGTTTTTTAGCGTCAACAAACGACGCCGCATGGTTGATGGTTACCTCAAGAAACTTTGTGGCACCTTCACCATCCCGGACAATTTTTTGGGACAGCTCCGTGTTGACCCGCTGCAGCACAGCCAAAAAACGGTGATAATCATCGTTTTCACTTGTGATTAACGGATTTTCAGCCATTCCGTTTGCCAGAGCTACCACCATATCATTAGTGCTGGTATCGCCATCAACTGTAATAAGGTTATATGAGCGATCTACCGTATAGAGCAATGCTTTGTGCAGCAGTCCGGGAGCAATGGCGCAGTCGGTTGTGATAAATCCGAGCATGGTCGCCATATTGGGATGAATCATCCCTGAACCTTTGGCAATACCGCCCACCGTGACTTTCATGCCGCCTATCTCCAGGGAATATGCCGTGACTTTCTCCGCTAAATCTGTAGTCATAATTGCCTCTGCAGCGTCTGCGCCGCCTTGTTTGCTCAAGCTGCCGACAATCTGCTCTATGCCGGCTGACACTGTCTCCATCGGTAAATATTCCCCAATAACACCTGTTGACGCCACCACCACCTCGGCGGCAGACAGACCCAAGTGTTTTGCTGTTATCTCAGCCATCATGCGGGCATCCTCCAGCCCTTGCTGACCTGTACAGGCATTGGCATTACCGCTGTTGATGATTATCGCCCGCGCCCCTCCGGAGGCAAGATGCTCCCGACTGACAATAACAGGCGCCGCCGCGAAACGGTTTTTTGTATAAACGCCTGCAGCATGGGCAGGCAGCTCCGAATAGATCAGCGCTAAATCTTTTTTATTCTTTTTTATACCGCAATGGATGCCTGCCGCCTTAAACCCTTGTGCCGCAGTGATACCACCATCAACTTTGTGGAACTTCATCACATTTACCTCCTTATTTCAGGCCGCACTCCTCCGGCAGGCCAAGCATGATATTCATATTTTGAACCGCCTGTCCCGCAGCTCCTTTAATTAAGTTATCAATAGCGGAGAGCACAATTAAGCGATTGGTTCGTTTGTCTAAGCGAAATGAAAGATCACAAAAGTTACTGCCGCTGACAAATTTCGTTTCGGGAAGTTCCGGAGCTTGCAGTAAACGAACAAATTGCTCTCCAGCGTAATGTTTGTTATATACTTCCCACAACGTGTCTTCAGTACAACCTTCTTTCACCCGCAAATAACAGGTAGAAAAAATCCCGCGAATCATCGGCACCAAATGCGGCGTAAAAGTAATCTTTAATTGCCTGCCGGCAAGTGCGGACAATTCCTGCTCGATCTCAGGCGTATGCTGATGAGCGGCAACTTTATATGCTTTAAAGTTCTCTGTGCACTCAGGAAAATGAAACGGCAACTGAGGGGAGCGGCCTGCTCCCGAGACACCTGACTTGGCATCCACGATAATATCAGTCGTATCTACCACGCCTGCCAATAATAGCGGCTTCAGTGCCAACAAAATACTGGTGGGATAACAGCCCGGATTTGCCACCAAATCAGCTTGCCGGATTTTAGCACGATTTACTTCCGGCACACCGTAAACGCTTTGCACCAGCAAATTTGCATGGAGGTGCTGATAGCCGTACCACACAGGATAAAGAGCTTCGTCTTTTAAACGAAAGTCTCCGCTCAAATCGACCACCTTTTTACCGGTAGCCAGCAGCTCCGGCACCGTTTCCATGGCATGGCCGTGAGGCAACGCACTAAAGATAAAGTCACATTCTGCCACTTTTTTCATCTCCGGCTTCTCCAAAGGCAATTCCAAGAGAGAGCGAAACTGAGGATACACTTGATCCAGGCGTTGCCCGGCAAAACTTTCAGATGTCAGATAATGCGGCCGTGCGTACGGATGTCTGGCTAAAATGCCGGCTACTTCACGGCCTGTGTAACCAGTTGCTCCGATAATTGCCACATTAAACATTTGCTAACACCCTCCTTATTAGTTAGGTTCCTCATATTACTCTCCGCCTTGCCCTCACCCTAGCCCTCTCCCAGAGGGAGAGGGGATTGGTTTTTTGTCCTGGCCTTGCCCTCACCCTAGCCCTCTCCCAGAGGGAGAGGGGAATTGTCTTTCGGTCCTGGCCTTGCCCTCACCCTAGCCCTCTCCCAGAGGGAGAGGGGAGTTGTTGAACAAACAAAAAAACTCCCAATCCCCAAAGGACGAGAGGCATCTCGCGGTACCACCTTTATTGGCCAACAGGCCCACTTACCCCGTGTTTAACACGGCATGCGTTAACGGGCTAACCCGGCGTGTCCTACTGAGTTTTCACCGTTTGGCACGCAGTTCAGGGGTGCGCTTCAGAAATACCTTCCGTACCGGGCTTTCACCATCCCCGGCTCGCTAACCTTCAGGTATTCTTACTCTCCCCATCATCACCTTGGAGTATTTTCCAAATCACTTTGAATTAAACATTAACATCCGCATCTCCAAATGTCAAGCATAACCGCTAAAAAACACACCAATCCCCTCTCCCTCTGGGAGAAGGCTATGGTGAGGGCATGCTTCTCTCCCTCTGATGGCACCCCCATTTTACGTGAGCACACCAATCCCCTCTCCCTCTGGGAGAGGGTTAGGGTGAGGGTGTCTCCTTAAAGAGGAATATTACCGTGTTTCTTACGGGGACGATCTTCCTGTTTGGCAGCCAACATTCCCAAACCTTTAAGCAGATGATTTCTTGTCTCGCGCGGGTCAATTATATCGTCTACCCATCCATGGGCGGCAGCGATATACGGATTAGAATATAAGTCACGGTATTCCTGAACGCGCGTTAGTCGCTCAGCTTTGGGATCTTCAGCCGCTTCGATTTCCCTGCGATAAACAATATTTGCCGCCCCCTCTGGTCCCATTACGGCAATTTCCGCAGATGGCCAAGCAATAACCCAGTCGGCGCGAAGGCAGTGGGCACTCATAGCGATATAGGAACCGCCGTATGCTTTGCGCAGAATCACTGAAATCTTGGGCACAGTTGCTTCAGAATAAGCATACAGCACTTTGGCACCATGCCGGATAATTCCGCCATGCTCCTGGTTGACGCCGGGAAGATATCCCGGAACATCAACAAAAGTAAGCAAAGGAATACTAAAACAATCACAAAAGCGGACGAAACGGGCTATTTTATCAGAGGCGTTGATATCCAGCACACCTGCCATTACTGCAGCCTGATTAGCGACAATCCCTACTGACCTGCCACCCATACGGGCAAAACCAACAACCGCATTCTTGGCAAATGATTGGTGAACCTCAAAAAATCTGCTTCCATCGACAATACGTGTGATAACCTCCCGCACATCGTAAGGCTTATTAGGATTCTCAGGGATAATCGTCCCTAAGCACGAAACATCCAACAGAGGCTCCTCAAGTGGAAACACAGGCGCATCTTCCATATTATTGGCCGGTAAATAAGAAAGCAATTCACGTATTTTAGCAAAACATTCCGATTCATCGACAGCCTTAAAATGAGCTACTCCGCTGATTTCGTTATGTGTTTGCGCACCGCCCAGCGCCTCAAAACTTACATCTTCGCCTGTGACAGCTTTAATAACCTGGGGTCCGGTAATAAACATCTGACTGGTGTTTTCCACCATAAAGATAAAATCGGTAATAGCGGGAGAATAAACGGCACCACCGGCGCAAGGCCCCATAATCACAGAAATCTGAGGAATAACACCGCTTGCTAAAGTGTTGCGATAAAAGATTTCGCCAAATCCGTTCAAAGCTTTGACACCTTCCTGGATACGCGCACCGCCTGAATCGTTCAAACCAATACAAGGAGCACCTGTTTTCATGGCCAAGTCCATTACCTTACAGATTTTTGCCGCATGCATCTCACCAAGCGACCCGCCAGCTACTGTAAAATCCTGCGCATAAAGATAAACAGGACGCCCGTCCACAGTGCCGTAGCCTGTCACGACACCTTCTCCGGGGTTATTTCTGCCCACATCTTCAGCATTCTCCAACCCTGACTGCACAAACACATCCAACTCTATAAAACTGCCGGGATCAATAAACTCCCGCAGCCTCTCTCTTGCCGTCTGCTTCCCTTTGCTATGCTGCTCGGCAACTCGCTTTTCCCCGCCGCCTGCTTCAATAAGTCTTCTGCGTTCATGGAGAAGATTTATTTTTTCTTTCATAAAACCACACCTCCTATTCCTCACATTCGCATAATTCAAGCAAAGTGCCAAATGTCTCCTTGGGATGGAGAAAGGCAATTTTGGCACCGCCAGCCCCTTTGCGAGGCTGCTCATCAATCAGACGAACTCCTGCTTCTTTTAACGCAGCCAATGCTGCTTCGATATTTTCCACACGGAAAGCAATGTGCTGGACGCCCTCTCCTTTTGATGCAATATACTTGGCTACCGGACCGTCCGCATCAGTCGATTCCAACAACTCCACTTTACAGTCTCCTACAGGCAGAAAAGCCACCTTCACCTTTTGTTCTGCAACCACTTCAGTTTTTTCAATTTTAAGACCAAGCAGCGCTTCATAAAGCCTGCCGGCTTCCTCAATACTTTTGACTGCTATGCCAATATGATCAATCTTCTTGATCATCTGTTCCTTCCTCCTTCCGAAATTATACTCTGTCCTTAATATACTTAGCAATATCCTCTGTAGATGTGCCGGGAGTAAAAATTTCGGACAGCCCCGCCTCTTTCAAATAGGGAATATCTTCCTGAGGAATCACACCACCGCCCAGAACCAATACATCGACCGCGCCTTGCTCCCGCAAAAGCTGGACAACAGGTGGGAAAAGCTGCATATGAGCACCGCTTAAACTGCTGAGGCCCACCACCTGTACGTCTTCCTGAATAGCTGCTTCCACAATCTGCTCCGGTGTTTGACGCAAACCTGTATATATTACTTCCATGCCGGCATCGCGCAAAGCCTGGGCTATTACTTTAGCACCTCGGTCATGGCCGTCCAAACCGGCTTTTGCAAGCAAAACTCTGATCCGTTTTTCGCTCACCTGTTTTCGCCTCCTTGAAATACTTAAAGCAAAACCTGTTGACGATATTCGCCGAATACTTCCCGAAGAATATCGCAAATTTCCCCGAGAGTGGCATAAACTTTCACCGCAGCAATCAAAGCCGGCATGATATTTTGGCTGGTCTGCGCCACTTTGCGCAGGTTTCGCAAAGCATCCGCCACCTGGCGCTGGTCACGGGTATTTTGTAAAACTTTTAGTTTTTCCGTCTGATTATCAGCCACGGCAGGATTAACTTTCAAAAGGTCTTTAGGCATCTCTGCATCTTGCAAAAACTTATTTACGCCTATCACAACTCTTTCGGCAGACTCAATCTGACGCTGATAGGCATAAGCGCTCTGCTGGATTTCCCGCTGCATAAAACCTTGCTCAATAGCCGCCACAGCGCCGCCAAGCTCGTCAATTTTTGCAATATAGTCGGCGGCTTCCTTTTCGATTCGGTCGGTGAGTGCTTCCAAATAAAAGGAACCTCCCAAAGGGTCCACCGTGTCTGTTACACCGATTTCATAGCCGATCACCTGCTGTGTACGCAGAGCAATCAGCACAGATTGCTGACTAGGCAAGGCCAGCGCTTCATCACGTGAATTAGTGTGCAGTGATTGAGTGCCGCCAAGCACGGCGGAGAGAGCCTGAAATGCCACACGCATAATATTCACATCAGGCTGCTGCGCCGTCAGTGAAGATCCAGCCGTTTGTGTGTGAAAACGGAGCATCCAGGATTTGGGGTCTTTAGCCCCAAAGCGCTCTCTCATAATTTTTGCCCAGAGGCGGCGTGCGGCCCGAAATTTAGCGATCTCCTCAAAAAAATTAAGGTGAGCATTGAAAAAGAAAGAAAGGCGAGGCGCAAATTCATCCACATCTAAACCGACTTTGATAGCAGCATCCACATAGGCAATTCCGTCAGCTAATGTAAAGGCAATTTCCTGCACCGCAGTAGAACCTGCCTCACGAATGTGATACCCGGAAATGGAGATTGTATTCCAATTTGGCAGCTTTTCCGCACAATAAGCAAAAATATCGGTAATCAATCGCATGGAGGGCTGCGGTGGAAAAATATATGTGCCGCGGGCAACATACTCTTTTAAAATATCATTTTGAATCGTCCCGTTCAAGCTTTCCGGCGCCACACCCTGTTTTTCTGCCAAAGCGATATACATGGCCAGGATGACAGCCGCCGGTGAATTAATAGTCATAGATGTGCTAACCTTATCGAGCGGTATCCCTGCAAAAAGGAGTTCCATATCATACAGAGAATCAATGGCCACACCAACTTTGCCCACTTCACCCCTAGCTAAAGAATGGTTGGAATCGTAACCAATCTGTGTCGGCAAGTCAAACGCCACGGAAAGACCCGTCTGTCCTTGCTCCAGCAGATACTTAAACCGCTCATTTGTTTCTTCCGCAGTGCCAAAGCCCGCGTACTGGCGCATCGTCCAAAGCCTGCCGCGATACATAGTGGGTTGGACACCGCGGGTAAATGGATATTCCCCGGGAAAACCCAGCTCATCATAAGAAAGATCGCTGACTTCCGCCGGCGTACAAAGCGCTTCCACCGGCAAATTTGAATCCGTCTTGAATTCTGTTTTCCGCTGGGGGAAACGGTCCTGCCTGCTAGTCACCATTTTATCCCATGCAGCTTTCTTAACCTTTAATGTTTTTACAGCATTATAATCAAACAAACGCTAACCCCCCTCGCACTATTTCTTTAAAGCTTTATCCAAAATGCCCGGAACCTGAAAAGGCAGTTGGGCCACAGGCACCCCCGCAGCTTCGAAGGCCTGAACTTTTCCTTCGAACGTCCCTTTGCCCCGTTCAATAATTGCTCCGGCATGACCCATCCGTTTGCCGGGCGGCGCGCTCTTGCCTGCCAAGTAAACAATTACCGGCTTTGTCACATTGCTCTTAATAAACTCGGCAGCCTCTTCCTCGGAGCTACCCCCGATTTCACCCACTAAAACAATAGCTTCTGTCTGTTGGTCTTTTTCAAACTCCTGCAGCACATCAATAAAATTCAAACCCACGACGCGGTCGCCTCCTAAACCCACGACTGTTGATGTTCCGTAACCGCAGGCGGTCAGGTTAGCCACAATCTCGTAGCACAAAGTCCCGCTGCGGGAAACGACACCAATGTTGCCGGGCAGAAAAAAGCGGTTCGGCATAATTCCTATTTTACATTTTCCGGAGGAAACTACTCCAAAAGTGTTTGGTCCGACCACCGTAGTGCCGCGGCATTGCGCGAAAGCCATAATTGCCATAGTATCATGCAGCGGAATATGTTCGGGCAGCAGTACCAAGATTTTTATACCGGCATCAATAGCCTCAAAGGCAGCGTCTTTGGCAAAAGGCGCCGGAATAAACAGAATGGAAGCGTCAACACGATGGTCGGCGACTGCGGCGGCCACAGTATGGTAGACCGGTATATCATCAAGATTCTGACCGCCCTTGCCGGGAGAGACGCCTGCCACAATTCTTGTCCCGTAGCTCACCATCTGCCTGGTATGAAAAGAGCCCTGATTGCCGGTTATGCCTTGCACCAGCACTTGTGTATCTGCAAACAAATAGATGGCCATTGTCAACCCTCCTTAGTTTCCTTTGACGATTTCCACAGCTTTTTGCGCTGCTTCATGCATTAATTTATAGGCGTTAATCCCTTCAGCCAAGAGAATTTCACGGCCTCTCTCCTCGTTTGTGCCCACCAAGCGAAATACCACAGGAACGGGAATGCCGCCATTTTGCTTTACATAGGCAAAAGCTTTTGCCACATCATCACAACGGGTGATTCCGCCGAAAATATTAATTAAGATTACTTTTGGCTTTTTTGCAAGTAACAGTTCGAGCGCTTTCGCCGTCTGCTCAATACCTGCGCCGCCGCCTGCGTCAAGAAAATTTGCTGCTGTTCCGCCGTAGAATTGGATTAAATCCAAAGTTGCCATAGTAATACCGGCACCGTTTGCCATAACGGCAATCTCACCGTCTAACTCTACATATGAAAGTCCCAATTCATGAGCTTGTTTTTCGGCGGCCGTTCGTTCTTGCACCGTCGGCAGAGACGACTGACGAAAGAGAGCATCGTCATCAATCGTTATTTTCGCATCGGCGGCAATCACAGTTTCTCCGCTGATGACAAGCGGATTAATTTCCACAAGCTCAGCATCCATTTCCACAAACAAACGATATAGTTTGCCTAAAATTTCTGCAATCTGCTTAGCTACAACATCAGTTACCCCAAGGCGACGCGTGATTTCTCGCGTGACGAACGGTTGCATACCCACTGTCACATCCAAATTCATTTTCACAAGATCTTCTTCAGGCACATCTTCTATGTCGATTCCACCTTTGGCAGAAGCCAGGATAATCGGCTTTCTGGCAGCACTATCAACAGAAATCGCCAAATAAAATTCACGATCAATCTGAAGTTTTTTCTCTACTAAGACTGCTTCCACTTGATACCCGTTAAGTTGACTGCCAAGCAAATCCGCCGCGACTCTACTGGCTTCCACATAATTATCGGTAAAGCAAATCCCCCCGGCTTTACCACGTTTACCACTGAGAATCTGAGCCTTAAGAACTACTGAACCGATTTTTCCCGCTAATTCCGCCGCTTCCTCTGCTGTGGCAGCTACACCGCCTTCCGGTATAGGAATGCCATACTCAGCCAACAATTCTTTGCCCATATACTCATACAGCTTCACAGTTACTTCCTCCTTTTTCTCTTCACTATAAACCCTTCTGTCTCCCCTCTCCCTCCACCCCACAAATCCCCTCTCCCTCCACCCCACAAATCCCCTCTCCCTCCACCCTGCAAATCCCCTCTCCCTCCACCCTGCAAATCCCCTCTCCCTCCACCCTGCAAATCCCCTCTCCCTCCACCCTGCAAATCCCCTCTCCCTCCACCCCACAAATCCCCTCTCCCTCTGGGAGAGGGCTAGGGTGAGGGCTCTTTCGGGAGAGGGCTAGGGTGAGTTTAGCGGCCAGAGCCAGCAGCCGCTCCCAGTCTTCCCTCCACCCCACAAATACCCTCTCCCTCCGGGAGAGGGCTAGGGTGAGGGCTCTTCCGGGAGAGGGCGAGGGTGAGTTTAGCGGCCAGAGCCAGCAGCCGCTCCCAGTCTTCCCTCCACCCTGCAAATCCCCTCTCCCTCTGGGAGAGGGCGAGGGTGAGGGCGATTTTCACCCATCTGATGGTGCCGCAGACGACATCAGGCTCTGAATTTTTTCAACTTGTTATAAAGTGTAGCCAATGAAATGTTCAAAGCATCGGCGGCCTTTTTCTTCCCTGCCAGTGTTTCGCCGTAACGCGCGAGTGCAGCTTTAAGCATCATTTGCTCCATTTTGTCAAGCGGCATAATTTCGGTACTCTGAGTGGCCGCAATACTGCTAAACTGACCAATGTAGGGAGCTAAATGCTGCTGAGTAATTACTTCGCCGCCAACTGTAACCATCGCCCGCTCAATCACATTTTCCAGCTCCCGGACGTTTCCCGGCCAATCATAACCTGATAACAACTGCAATGCATCAGGAGCCGCACATCTAACCATCTTCCCAAGCTTGCGATTTAGTTTGCCGATAAAATGTTCTACCAGCGCTGGGATATCCTCTCGCCGCTGGCGCAATGGAGGCAAATTCACTTCAACCATATTAAGCAAAAAATACAGCTCTTCAAGGAAGCGACCTTTGCGAACGAGTGACTTTAAATCAATACTGGTAGCGGTAACCAGACGCACATCCGCAGGCAGCGTTTCTGTGCCGCCTACTCGCTCAAATTCACGCTCACGCAGAAGCCTCACCAATTTCCCCTGCAGATAAGGATTCATCTCCCCTATTCCGTCCAAAAAAAGAGTTCCTCCGCTTGACAGTTCAACTTTACCCAGCTTAGTTTTTACAGCGCCGGTGAATGAGCCTTTTTCATGGCCAAACAATTCTGATTCCAACAATTCTTCAGGCACAGAAGCGCAACTGATTTTCATAAATGCTTTGCCGCGGCGCAGACTTGCCTGATGAATCGCATGCGCAAAAAGTTCCTTCCCCGTGCCGCTCTCTCCCTCTATAAGAACCGGAAAATCACTCTTTGCCGCCCTTTTTGCTATTTCGACCGTGGAGACAAACACTTTACTTGTACCTGTCAAATCATCAAATGTATGCTTACTGCCGCTGATTTGGTCAATTTTTGCGTAGAGATTTTCAATAATTGTGGTGCTTTTTTGCAATTCATCCATCAATTTCAGAATATCTGTAATCGGTTGAAAAACTACTACCGCTCCTTCCATTTGCCCTTCCACTAAAATGGGGGCGGCATTAGCAATCACTTCCGCGCCTGAACCTCCTACTTTTGAGCGATAACCCACCACCGCTTTTTGCTTGACCAGTGACTGAGCCAGAGCGCCATGAGGCGACACCTCGAAGATATTTTTACCCACTCGTTGTGATTCCGGGATACCGGTAACTCGTGTAAAAGAAGGATTAACATATTTGATAAGCCCGGTATTGTTTGCTACTTCGATCGCTTCCTGCATTGAATTTAAAATTGCCCAAAATTCACTTTTAAGTTTTTTTACCTCTAATAGTTCTTCCTTCGCCTGCAGGATAACCATCAATAAGTTGCCGGCAAGCGCTTCCATCACAGCCGTTCCAAGATGTTTTAATCGATGAATATTTCTCTGGACTTCAACGTCGGCCGTTGCTTCGATAATAACATCAATGCCCGGCTTAACAACCAGTTCTTCATAGTTTTCGGTGATATAAATCTTGTCTTGGCGGGCAAGAGCTATGC